>Ga0075431_100000612_pt1 | contig 30144 bp, 31 predicted proteins | sample RhiMetdeltSRZDD5_FD_75297 | JGI IMG/M metagenome (GOLD analysis project Ga0075431, IMG submission 75297) | Populus rhizosphere microbial communities from Tennessee, USA - Rhizosphere MetaG P. deltoides SRZDD5 | ecosystem: Host-associated > Plants > Roots > Rhizosphere > Soil | place: USA... | reverse complement strand
CCGAGGTGGCTGGCCCGGCCGGGGTCGCTCCTGGTCGAGATGGCCCCCCACCAGACCGACACCGCCCGCGACCTGGCGCAGCAGGCCGGTTTCACGTCGATCTCCATCTGGCCCGACCTGACCGGCCGCGATCGGGTGCTCCAGGCCCGGCAGTGAGCGACCTCGCTGCGGCTGCTGCCGCGCTCCGGGGTGGTGGAGTCGTCGTGATGCCGACGGAGACCGTGTACGGGCTGGGGGCGTTGCCGGCGGCGGCCGGCGCGACTGCCAAGATCTTCGAGCTGAAGGGCCGGACGGCCGACGTCCCGCTGGCCGTGCTGTGTGCCGACGCCGACCAGGCGCTGGCGCTGGCCGACGAGCCGTCGGCGGCGGTCGAGCGGGCAGCGAAGGCGTTCTGGCCGGGGCCGCTGACGCTGGTGCTGCGTCGCCGACCGGGGCTGGGCTACGAGCTGGGGGAGCCGGCGACCACGATCGGCCTCCGGTGCCCCGACCACGAGGTAGTGCGGGTGCTCGCCGCCGAGGTGGGCCCCATCGCCGTGACCAGCGCCAACCTCCACGGCCAGCCGACCCCGGCGACCGCCCCGGCGGTCGCGGCCCTGTTCGGCGATGGCGTCACCGCGGTCATCGACGGCGGCCCCTGCACGGGCCTCCCCTCCACCGTCGTCGACGCCACCGCGGACGATCCGGCGGCATGGAAGGTCCTCCGGCAGGGCGCGATCACCCTCGAGGACCTGCTCAGAGGGTGAGTGTGTGGTCGGCGGGAAGCTTGACCGCCCGGCCGATCATCTCCTCGCCGGTCATGAGGCCCTGCATCGTGTCGGGGTCCTTGGTCTCGGACCAGGCGCGGCGGCCGTCGTCGAGGAGGACGGTGGCGATCGCCCGCTCGGGAGCGCCCTCGCGGTCATGGCTCACCACCCACGCCTCGATGCGGCCGGAGGCCCCGCCGTCGCCGACGGACTCGCACAGCTCGCGGGCCGGCAGGGCGTCGACGGCATCCTGAACCGACGTCGAGCGGAAGCCGGCGGCCGGCGGCTCGGTCGAGTACAGGCCGAGGGCGTGCTTCGTGAGGTAGCCGCCGTTGGCCGAGACCAGGCCCACCGACCCGGCGTTCTCCCGCAGCACTCCGACCATGGTGGCCAGCGAGTGGGTCACGTAGTTGTTCCACGGCCCACCGGCGAACGGCAGGCCACCGGTCACGGTCAGATCGATGCCCGCCGGCAGCCGCAGCTCGTGGGCCGCCACCTCGACGGCTGAGGGGAAGCACGAGTAGAGGTCGACGTGGGCGACGTCGTCCGGCCCGATGCCGGCCAGCTCGAAGAGCGCCTCGCCCGACAGCCGGATCGCCGGCGACGACGCGAGATCGTCGCGGTGCGAGACCGCGTAGTGGTCGTGGGCCTCGGCGGTGGCGAGCGGGAAGACCCAGCGGTCGCGGGGCACGCCGAGCGCGGTCGCCCGCTCGGCCGACATCAGGATCACGCCGGCGGCCTGCTCGACGGCGTTGTTGGAGTTCATGACCTTCGTGTAGGGCCACGAGATCGAGCGGTTGCTCGGGCTGGCGGTCCCGACCTCTTCAGGGGTCATCGCCTGCTGGATCCAGGCGTGCGGGTTGGCCGCGGCGATCTCGCTGAAGCGGGACCACAGGCGGCTGACGCCAGCCATGTGCTCGGCCACCGGGCGGCCCTGGGCATGGCGGAAGGCCTGCTCGAACAGGGGATAGATCTGGGTGGGCATGACGATGCCCCGGGCAGTCTCCGCCGGGTGGTTGAGCGGTGCCTCCTCGCCGGTGCGGCGGGCTCGGGGCGCCTCGCGGTCGTACGGCGTCCACCCGAGCGTCTCGCCGCCGGGGTTGCCCCGGGAGCGCCAGGCCTCGGCGCCGCCGATCAGCACGACGTCCCGCTCGCCGGCGGCGATGTCCCGGCACGCCTGGGCCACGATGCCCTGGGGCTCGTTGCCGCCCATGGGGCTGACGGCCGTGTCCCGGGGTTCGGCGCCGAGGCGGGCGGCCACCAGCGCGCCCGGGTCGGAGTAGCGCCACGACAGCATCATGACGATCCACACGGTGTCCGCCGCGGCCGCGATGGCCGGCGCGCCGGCATCGTCGGCGGCCCGTTTGAGCACCTCGGCGATCATGTCGACCGGCTCGACCGGCGACGCTCCGCGGTCGACGCGATTTGACCATTGACCGCCGCCGACCATGACCGGAGTGCGTGGATCGAGTGACACGGAGCCTCCCCAGGTGTTCCAAAACGGTGAACTTGACCGCTCGGTCAACTGTAGGAGTGGGACTTCCCCCCTACAATCCCCGCATCAAGATCCTCCTGGTCTGCACCGCGAACCAGTGCCGCTCCCCCATGGCAGAAGGTTTGCTCCGCGCGCAGCTCGCCGCTGCGGGCATTGGCGCGCAAGTGGGCTCGGCAGGGCTGCTGCCGGGCGGATCACCCGCGCAACCCGACGCCGTCGCAGTCATGGCCGAGCGGGGGATCGACATCACGCGGCACGTCAGCTGCCAGCTCACGCCCGAGATCGCCCGGTCGGCGAACCTGGTGCTGGGCATGGCGCGGGAGCACGTGCGGGAGGCCTGCGTCGGCTACGGCGCGCTGCTCCAGCGGGCGTTCACGCTGAAGGAGCTGGTCCGCCGGGGCGAAGGCGCCGGTGCCCGGCGCGAGGACGAGACCCTCTACACCTGGCTGGGCCGGGTCGGCGCCGGCCGGCGGCCGAACGACCTGGTCGGTGACTCGATGGTGGACGACATCGCCGACCCCATCGGCAAGCCCCGGCCGTACTACGAGCAAACTGCCGAAGAGCTCGACAACCTGCTGCGGAGGTTCGTCGACCAAGTCGTGGGGGCAGAGAGGCGTAGCAGTGCGGGTCACCATCGGTTCTGACCACGCCGGCTTCGTCCTCAAGCAGCACCTCGTCCAGACCCTCACAGAGCTGGGGCACGAGGTCGTCGACCTCGGCACCGACAGCGAGGATCCAGTCGACTACCCGCCGATCTGCGCAGCGGTCGCACGCACGGTGGCGAAGGGCGAGGCAGATCGCGGCATCGTGCTCGGCGGTTCGGGCCAGGGCGAGCAGATCGCAGCCAACAAGGTCGACGGGGTGCGAGCCGCGCTGTGCAACGACCTCTACCTCGCCCGGATGTCCCGGCAGCACAACGACGCCAACGTGCTCGCGCTCGGTGGTCGCATCGTGGCGCCGCCGCTGGCGGACGAGATCGTGCAGCTGTGGTTGGACACGCCGTTCGACGGTGGACGCCACGAGCGTAGGATCGGCCAGATCGCCGATATCGAGCGCGAGCAGTAGCGCCTCGGCCGACCGCCACGCTCCCTGTCCATCCGAAGGAAGTCGCCATGACTTGGCCAACCGTCTCCGACGACGAGCTGTTCGGCTTGATCGACCGTGAGGTCGAGCGCCAGAACACCACCCTGCAGCTGATCGCCAGCGAGAACTTCGCCTCGCCTGCGGTCATGCGGGCCACGGGCTCGGTGCTCACCAACAAGTACAGCGAGGGCTACCCGGCCAAGCGGTACTACGGGGGCAACGAGGTCATCGACAAGGTGGAGACGCTGGCCTGCCAGCGGGCTTGCGAGCTGTTCGGGGCCGAGCACGCCAACGTCCAGCCCCACTCGGGCGCCAGCGCCAACATGGCGGTGTACATGGCGCTGCTCGAGCCGGGCGACACGGTGCTCGGCCTGCGGCTCGACCAGGGCGGCCACCTCACCCACGGGTCGCCGGTCAACGCCAGCGGCCGCCTCTACAACTTCGTGTCCTACGGCGTGACGCCGAGCGACGAGCGCATCGACGTCGACCAGATCATGGACCTGGCGGTCGAGCACCGGCCCAAGCTGATCGTCACCGGCGCCACCGCGTACCCGCGGATCATCGATCCCGAGCCATTCCGGCGAGTGGCGGACGAGGTCGGGGCGCTGTTCATGTTCGACGCCGCCCACGTGGCCGGGTTGATCGCCGGCGGCGTGCACCCGAACCCGGTGCCGTTCGCCGACATCGTCACCCTGACCACCCACAAGACGCTGCGCGGGCCCCGGGCCGGCTGCATCCTCACGACCGAGGCGCTGGCGACCGCCATCGACAAGTCGGTCTTCCCGGGCTTCCAGGGCGGCCCGCTCGACCACGTCATCGCGGCCAAGGCCGTGGCCTTCCACGAGGCGATGCAGCCCGAGTTCAAGCAGTACGCCCAGCAGATCGTGGCCAACGCCGCCGCCCTCGCCGAGGCGCTGGCCAGCCACGGCTTCCGCCTGGTGTCGGGCGGCACCGACAACCACCTCATGCTCGTCGACCTGCGCAGCTTCGACGAGGAGCTGTCGGGCAAGAAGGCCCGCCTCGCCCTCGACAAGGCCGGCATCAGCCTCAACGAGAACACGGTCCCCGACGACCCGCGCCCGCCCTACATCACCAGCGGCCTGCGCATCGGCACCCCCGCGGTGACCACCCAGGGCATGGGGGAGGCCGAGATGGTCCAGATCGGTGGGCTGATCCACCGGGTGCTGGCCCATCGGGAGGACGAGGCCGAGCTCGCGGCGGTGCGGGACGAGGTCATGGCGCTGTGCTCGAAGTTCGCCCCATACCCGGGTTGAAGTGGGGGGCCTGAGGGACAGCGGGTACCTACCCGTCATCGGAGCTGCGTTCGCCGTTTCGTTCCTCAGCATGCCGCTGCTGCGGTGGCTCTCGTTCCGCTGGGGGGTCGTGGTCAACCCCGACGAGCGGCGGGTCCACACCCGGCCGACCGCCCTGCTGGGCGGGGCCGGGATCCTGGGCGGGTTCCTGGCCGGGATGCTGGCGGCGTGGTCGAACGACGACTTCAGCGCGGTGTTCCGCACGATCACGCCGGCGCTCGGGGTGACGCTGGCGGCGATCGCTATGTACCTGGTGGGTCAGCTCGATGACCTGAGGGACGTGTCGCCGCCCGCCAAGCTCGCAGGCATGGTGCTGTCCGGCAGCATCCTCTCGCTGGCCGGCGTGACCATCTTGTTCTTCCGGGTGCCGTTCTTCGGCCTGTTCTCGCTGTCGCCCGACCTGTCCGCCTTCATCACGGTGGTGTGGGTGGTCGGGATGGCCAACGCCATCAATCTCATCGACGGCCTGGACGGTCTCGCGGCCGGCATCGTGGCCATCGCCGCCGGCGCCTTCCTCCTCTACGGCGAGCGGCTGAACGACCAGGGCGTCATCGACAGGTCCAACGTGGGGCCGCTGGTGGCGGCGTGTGTGTTGGGCACCTGCCTGGGCTACCTGCCGTGGAACGCGCACCCGGCGCGCATCTTCATGGGGGACGCCGGGGCGCTGCAGCTGGGCCTGTTGATGGCGGCGGCCACCATCGCGGTGGGGGGAAACACCCCACCGGACGTGGAGTTCTCGGGCCAGACCTTCTTCTTCTTCGCTCCGCTGTTCCTGCCGCTGGTGATCCTCGGCGTGCCGATCCTGGACACGGCGTGGGCCATCCTGCGGCGGGCGTCGAAGCGATCGGGGGTGTCCCTGGCCGACAAGGGCCACCTGCACCATCGGCTGATGGCGCTCGGGCACGGGCAACGGCTGAGCGTCCTGATCCTGTGGACATGGACTGCGCTCCTCTCTGCGCTGGTGCTGTATCCCGCCTACACGGGGCGGGGCAACGCCATCGTCCCGATCGGCATCGCGGGCCTGGCGCTGTTCCTGTACACGATCTACGCACCCGGGCTCCGGGCTCGTCGAACCAACGGTGATGAGTTAAGCACACACGAAAAGGATTGAAAACCGCGAAACGGCATGCATATCGTTGAGGCATGCCCAGAAACGATGTGAAGAAGCAAGCACCGGTCAAGCAGGCGCCCGTCAAGCGCTTCACCGTGTCCTTGACCGATGAGCTCGTCGACGCCATCCGCGAGGGTGCGAAGGCCGAAGGGCTCAGCCAATCGGCCTTCGTGACGCAGGCAGTCGCCAACCGGGTGCGCGGATGGCGATTGCGGGCGGCGATCGGGGAGCTCGAGCCGTTCGACGCCGACGAAGCCGCCCGGTTGCTCGCCGAGTCGTTCACGCCTGAGTTCTGGAGCCAGATGAACGGCGTCTGACGGGGCGGTAGACGATTTCGCCGGTGGGAACTCTCGCTCGCGAGGTTGCTAACCTCCGGCGCTCGGACTGGTGAGGCGGGAATTTGCCCGTGCTCAGACCGGTTCTCTAGATTGGGAAACAGTTCACAAGCTCGCCGAACGGGGGCTCCTGGTGTTCGATCTCACTGCGAGGCAGAAGCTGAATCGTGGCTACAGCGATGGTCTCTCGCGTGCGCTGGAGATCGTCGTGACACCACTGCTGCTGGGTTTCATCGGTCGTCTCGTCGACGGGTGGCTCGGCACGTCGCCTTGGTTCACGCTCGGCTTCGGCATCTTCGGGGTCGTCGGCATCGCCACCAAGCTGTGGCTGGGCTACGACCGTGAGATGCGCAAGCACGAGGCCCGCCTGCCCGGCGCCCGGAGCGCGGAGTCGTCATGAGCCTCGCTGCGGCCGATCTGGGGCCGGCGCCGGAGCGTCAGGTGGCGTTCGACATGGCCAAGCGGGCGCTGCCGTTGGCGCCGCTGCCGATCGTGCTGTGCGGGCTCGTGTGGGGCGTCGCCGGCGCCGCTTCGGCGGCGTTCGCCGTGGTCCTGGTGCTCGCCAACTTCGCGGCGGCGGCCTGGATGCTGGCCGCGGCCGCCCGCGTCAGCTACGCCCTTTTGATGGGCGTCGCCCTGTTCGGTTATCTCTTGCGGCTCGCCCTGATCTTCGCCGTGGTGTTCGCGGTGAAAGATGCGTCCTGGGTGAAGCCGCCGGCGCTCGGCATCACGCTGGTCGCCACCCATCTCGGGCTCCTCCTGTGGGAGCTGCGCTACGTCTCTGCCTCGCTCGCCTTCCCGGGCCTGAAGCCCGTCGCCAAGGAGAACGCATCCCGGTGATCGCCGTCGACTTCCCACCCCTCAGCCATCTCGTCAACTGGCCCGAGCTGGTTGGTGACGACACCTGGGGCATCAACAAGGTCATCCTCATCTACGCGGCCGCGGCGGTGCTGACGTCGCTGATCTTCATCCTCGGCAACAAGAAGCAGCTGGTGCCGACCGGGGCCCAAAACGTGGCGGAGATGTCGGTCGAGTTCGTCGAGGACCAGATCGTGCTCCCGACGATCGGGACGAAGGGGATGAAGTACGCGCCGCTGCTGACCGCGTTCTTCTTCTTCATCTTCTTCTGCAACATCTTCGAGGTCATCCCCGGCGTCCAGATGCCGGCGACCGCCCGCTTCGCGCTGCCGTGCTTCCTCGCCCTGCTCGCCTACCTCGTCTACCACGGCTCGGGGTTCCTGGAGCACGGCCCGTTCGGCTACATCAAGCACGCGCTGATCGTCCCGGACCTGCCGTTCGCCATGCACTTCCTGGTGGTGCCGATCGAGTTCATCTCGAAGTTCATCGTCCAGCCGTTCAGCCACATGGTCCGACTCTTCGCCAACCTGCTGGCCGGCCACATCCTGCTGGTGACCTTCGCGGTGCTCAGCTCGGCCCTGGTGACCCTCGAGTGGTACGCGATCTTCCTGCCGCTGCCGGTCATCGCGGTGATCTTCTTCACCGCCTTCGAAGTCCTGGTCTCGTTCCTGCAGGCCTATGTGTTCGCGCTGCTCGCCGGGGTGTACATCGGCGCCGCCATCAGCCACGAGCACTGAGCCTCGACCCCACCCATTCGCGCAAGCCAAAGCTCTCGATCCACGTAACAGGAGAAGGAAACCGAAATGCTCGCCACCCTGTTCCTCTTGGCTCAGGAAGCCGCTGGAGGCATCGACAACAAGGGCCTCGCCGCCCTGACCTACGGTCTGGGCGCCATCGGCCCCGGCATCGGCATCGGCTACCTCGTGGGCCAGTCGGTTCAGGCCATGGCCCGTCAGCCCGAAGCGGCCGGCATGGTCCGCACGACGATGTTCCTGGGCATCGCGTTCGTCGAGGCGCTCGCGCTCATCGGCTTCGTGGTGTTCTTCCTCGGCGGGGCCTGAGACAAAGGACGTGCACGACATGCGACGTAGACGACTTCGTCTCCTTCTCGTCGCCGCCATCGGCCTGGCCGTGCTGTTCGGCTTCGCCGGGCGGGCCAACGCCCAGGAGGGCGGGGAGGAACCCGACTTCGCCAACCACGAGGCGGAGGAGTGCGCCGAGCTGCTCGAGGGCGGCGCCAAGCTCGACGAGTGCCAGGAGGCACCGAACCCGCTGATCCCCGAGGTCAACGAGATCTTCTGGGGTGCGCTGGGCTTCGGCGTGGTCTTCTTCTTCCTGGCCAAGTTCGGCATGCCGGCCATCAAGTCGACGATGAACGAGCGCACCGAGCGGATCCGCAACGACCTGGCGTCGGCTGAGGAGCAGCGGGGCGAGGCCGAGCACCTGCTCGCCGAGTACCGCGCCCAGCTGAACGACGCCAAGTCCGAGGCCGGTCGGATCATCGAGGAGAGCCGTCAGGCCGCCGACCAGATCAAGCGCGACCAGGAGGTCCGCCTCCAGGAAGAGCTGGCCGAGCTGCGGACCCGGGCGGTCGCCGACATCGAGGCGGCCAAGACCCAGGCGATGGCCGACCTCCGGGGCGAGGTGGCCCAGCTGGCCATCGGAGCCGCAGAGGCCGTCGTCCAGCGCAACCTGGACGCGGCGACGCAGACCCAGCTCGTCGACGACTACATCGACCAGATCGCGACCCGCCGGTCGTAAGGGAGATCGCCATGGCAGACGATCGCAACCTGGCTTACGCCGACGCCCTGTTCAGCGTGGCGCGCGCCGAAGGGGCGCTCGGCGAGGTGGAGGACGAGCTGTTCCGCTTCTCGCAGACCCTGCAGGGGTCCGACGAGCTGCGCAACGCCCTCACCGACGAGCACATCCCGGCGGCGCGCCGCCAGCAGATCGTCGAGGACCTCCTCGACGGCAAGGCGTCGCGCGTGACCACGGCGCTGGTCTCGCTGGTGGTCGGCACCGGCCGGGCGCGTGACCTGCCGGGGATCATCAAGCAGCTGGTCGAGCGGAGCGCGGCCGAGGCCAACAAGGAAGTGGCCGAGGTCCGCACCGCGGTCAACCTCACCGAGGCACAGCGCAAGAAGCTGGTCGAGGCCCTCAACAAGGCCACCGGCAAGCAGGTCGAGCTGAAGGTGGTGCTCGACCCGACGGTGCTCGGCGGCATCGTCGCCCAGGTCGGCGACACCGTCATCGACGGCTCGGTGCGCTCCCGCCTTGACCAGCTCAAGCAGGCCCTCTAGGACCGCTAAGGACGACTGAGGAATTCACGACATGGCAGAGCTGACCATCAACACCGCCGACATCACGGCGGCGCTCCGCAAGAACCTCGACGACTTCAAGCCCGGCATCGAGACGGCCCAGGTCGGCCGGGTGAAGGAAGTCGGCGACGGCATCGCCACCGTCAACGGGCTGCCCGAGGCGGCGGTCAACGAGCTGCTCGAGTTCGAGTCGGGCGTGCTGGGCCTGGCGCTGAACCTCGACGAGGAGTCGATCGGTGCCGTGGTCCTCGGCGAGGCCTCCGACGTGAAGGAGGGTGAGACCGTCAAGGCCACCCACCGCATCCTGTCGGTGCCCGTCGGCGACGGCCTGCTCGGCCGGGTGGTCGACGCCATCGGGACCCCCGTCGACGGCAAGGGCCCGCTGACCAACGTGCAGGACCGGCGCATGGAGATCCAGGCGCCCGGGATCACCGGCCGCAAGCCGGTGCACGAGCCGCTGCAGACCGGCATCAAGGCCATCGACGCCATGACGCCGATCGGCCGGGGCCAGCGCGAGCTGATCATCGGCGACCGCAAGACCGGCAAGACCACGGTCGCCATCGACACCATCATCAACCAGCGCGGCCTGGGCGTGAAGTGCATCTACGTCGCCATCGGCCAGAAGGAGTCGACGGTCGCCAACACCGTCGCCACCCTCGAAGAGCACGGGGCGATGGAGTACACGGTGGTGGTCGTGGCCGGTGCGTCCGACCCGTCGCCGTTCAAGTACCTGGCGCCCTACGCCGGCTGCGCCATGGGCCAGCACTGGATGGAGACCGGCGAGCACGCCCTCGCGGTGTACGACGACCTCTCCAAGCAGGCCGAGGCCTACCGGCAGATCTCACTGCTGCTGCGCCGGCCGCCGGGCCGCGAGGCCTACCCGGGCGACGTCTTCTACCTCCACAGCCGGCTGCTGGAGCGGGCCGCCAAGCTGAACGACGAGCTCGGCGCCGGCTCGCTGACCGCCCTGCCGATCATCGAGACCAAGGCCGGCGACATCTCGGCCTACATTCCGACCAACGTGATCTCGATCACCGACGGCCAGGTCTTCCTGCAGGACGACCTGTTCAAGTCGGGTGTCCGGCCCGCCTTCGACACCGGCCAGTCGGTGTCCCGGGTGGGTGGTGCGGCCCAGATCAAGGCCATGCGCAAGGCGGTCGGCACGCTCAAGGGCGACCTGTCTCAGTTCCGTGAGCTCGAGGCCTTCGCGGCGTTCGGCTCGGAGCTCGACAAGGTGTCGCAGGCGCAGCTGGACCGGGGCTACCGCCTCGTCGAGCTGCTTAAGCAGCCGCTGAACAGCCCGATGCCGGTCGAGGAGCAGGTCGTGTCGCTCTTCGCCGCCACCAACGGCTACCTCGACCCGGTCCCGGTCGGCGAGGTGCGGCGCTTCGAGGACGAGCTCATCGACTGGTTCCGGGGCCGCCACCGCGACCTGCTCGACGACATCAGGGCGTCGGGCGACATCAAGGACGTCGACGGCTTCGAGGCCGCCGTCAAGGAGTTCGCCGAGGCGTTCACCTGGGAGCAGGCGGCCGACGCTGAGGCGCAGGGCTAAAGGACCACGTCATGGCCGGTGGCAAGGAGAGGACGCTACGCCGACGGATCAAGTCGGTGCAGTCGACCAAGAAGATCACCAAGGCGATGGAGCTGATCGCGGCGAGCCGGATCGTCAAGGCTCAGCAGCGGGTGGCCGCGGCGCGGCCGTACGCCGAGCGCATCACCGAGGTCATCCGCAACCTGGCTGCCGCCGGCGCGGGCGGGGGCTCGCCGCTGCTCGTCGAGCGCGACGAGGTCAACACCGTGGCGTTCGTCGTCGTCTCGGCTGACCGCGGGCTGTGCGGTGCCTACAACAGCTCGGTCATCCGCCAGACCGAGCGGGAGATGCAGGCACTGCGGGCCCAGGGCAAGGAGACCCGGCTGGTCACCATCGGCAAGAAGGCCATGGCCTACTTCCGGTTCCGGGGCTGGCCCATCGAGCAGACCTTCCTGGGCTTCTCCGAGCAGCCGTCCTACCAGGACGCCAAGGCTGTGGCCGACTACGTGGTCGAGCGCTTCGAGGCCGGCGAGTATGACCAGGTGCAGCTTGTCTTCACCCAGTTCCTGTCGGCCGGCACCCAACGGGTCGTCACCCGCCGGTTCGTCCCGCTCGACGCCTCGATGCTCGAGCAGGCCAGCGACGGGCCGAGCGCCGACTACGAGTTCGAGCCGAACCCCCAGGAGATCCTCGACCGGCTGCTGCCCCGCTACGCCGAGGCCCGCCTCTACGCGGCGCTGCTCGACGGGGCGGCGTCGGAGCTGGCCGCCCGCCAGCGGGCCATGAAGTCGGCCACCGACAACGCCGAGGAACTGATCACCAAGTACACCCGGGCCATGAACCGGGCCCGCCAGGACGCCATCACCACCGAGATCATGGAGATCGTCGGTGGCGCCGAAGCCCTGCGTGCCGCCAAGGCCGGCCACGGCGACCTGCTCATCGACCACGCGCTGTTCAGCGCCGACGTCCTGTCCGACCAACTCGAAAGTGCGCGCCGGTAGCGGCTGCCGCCCCCGGAGGAAGAAGAGATGACCGTCACCGAGACGCCTTCCACGAACCACCAGGACACCCTGAAGGACGGCCGCGTCGTCGCCATCGCCGGCCCGGTCGTCGACGTCGAGTTCCCGCCCGACGCCGTGCCGGGCATCAACATCGCGGTGGAGATGACCCTCAAGGTCGACGGCAAGGACGTCGCCGTGCGGGCCGAGGTCGCCCAGCAGATCGGCGACTCCCGGGTGCGGGCCATCTGCATGCGGCCCACCGACGGCCTCACCCGGGGCACGCCGGTCCGCAACCTCGGCACCGGCCTCACCATGCCGGTGGGCGACGGTGTCCTTGGGCACGTCATCAACGTGCTGGGCGAGCCCCTCGACGTCCCGGAGCTGGACGAGTCGAAGATCGACGCCCACTGGGCCATCCACCGCGAGGCTCCGGCGTTCGACACGCTCGAGCCCAAGAAGGAGATGTTCGAGACCGGCATCAAGGTCATCGACCTCCTGACGCCCTACCTGCAGGGCGGCAAGATCGGCCTGTTCGGCGGCGCCGGCGTGGGCAAGACCGTGCTGATCACCGAGATGATTCGCCGGGTCGCCCAGAACCACGGTGGTGTGTCCGTGTTCGCGGGCGTGGGCGAGCGCACCCGTGAGGGCACCGACCTGTTCCTGGAGATGGGCGAGTCGGGCGTGCTCGACAAGGCGGCCCTGATCTTCGGCCAGATGGACGAGCCTCCCGGCGTGCGCCTCCGGGTCGCCCTGGCGGCGCTGACCGTCGCCGAGTACTTCCGGGACGAGCGGGGCCAGGACGTGCTGCTGTTCGTCGACAACATCTTCCGGTTCGTGCAGGCCGGCTCCGAGGTGTCGACCCTGCTGGGCCGCATGCCCTCGGCCGTGGGCTACCAGCCGACGCTGGCCGACGAGATGGGCGAGCTGCAGGAGCGCATCACCTCGACGCGAGGCCGGTCGATCACCTCGCTGCAGGCCGTGTACGTGCCCGCCGACGACTACACCGACCCGGCGCCGTTCACCACCTTCACCCACCTCGACGCCACCACCGAGCTGAGCCGTGACATCGCGGCGCTCGGCATCTACCCGGCGGTCGACCCGCTGGCCTCGACGTCGACGATCCTCCAGCCCGACGTGGTCGGCGACCGGCACTACGCCGTGGCCCGCCGCGTCCAGGAGATCCTGCAGCGCTACAAGGAGTTGCAGGACATCATCGCCATCCTCGGGCTCGACGAGCTCTCCGAGGAGGACAAGATCACGGTGGCCCGGGCCCGCAAGATCCAGCGGTTCCTGTCCCAGCCGATGTACGTGGCCCAGGCCTTCACCGGCCTCGAGGGCATCACCACACCGGTGGAGGAGACCGTCGAGTCGTTCGAGGCGCTCTGCAACGGCGAGCTGGACGAGCTGCCCGAGCAGGCGTTCCTGAACGTCGGTGGCGCCGAGGATGCCCGCCGCAAGGCCAAGACGCTGCAAGAGCAGGCTGGCAGCTGACATGGCGATGCAGGTCGAGGTCGTCTCGCCCGAGCGGATCCTCTACTCGGGCGAGGCCGAATCGGTCATCGCCCGGACGGTGGGAGGCGGCGACATCGCCTTCCTGTCCGGCCACGCCCCGTTCGTGGGCGCGCTCGAGGTCGCCAAGGTCACCATCCGCTCGTCGTCCGAGGCCGGCGACCAGGTGGTGGCCGTGCACGGCGGCTTCGTCGAGGTGTCGGACGACAAGGTCACGATCCTGTCCGACGTCGCCGAGCTGGCCAGCCAGATCGACCTCGACCGGGCCCGCCAGGCCCAGGAGACCGCCGCCGCGGCGCTTCGGGAGAGCGACGACGCCGAGGCCGCCGCGGCCCTGCGCCGGGCCACGGTCCGCATCGACGTCGCCGGCGGAGCTGTCGGGGCCTAGCCATCCCATCGCCCGGCCGCCGGGTCACTGGCGCAGTGCCGGCGGGCCCGTAGCGGCCTAGCCCGCAGGGCAGGTCGACTTCGCCGGTTTGCCGGCGAAGAGGTCGTTGATCCAGGCGATGCCGTCCGTCACGGCGTCGGGCACTGCCGCGCCGTGGCCTTGGCCCTTGTTGTAGACGCGGCGCTCGACGGTCCAACCGTTCTCGCACATCCGTTTGAACATCAGCTCGCTGAGCGTCGCCGGGACCAGGTCGTCCTGGCCGCTGTGCAGGATCAGCAGCGGGGCATCGACCTTCACCCGGCCGGGGTCGTTCTCGTCGAGGACCTTGCCCCAGTCCTCCGCCGAGGCGAGGTCCGGCTGCACGAGCGCCGACATGGGCTGACCGTCGGTCGCCTTGCCGATGGCGTCGCACCCGCTGTCGAGCTGATCGATCACCTTGATGCCGGCATCGGTCAGGACCTCGTGCATGTCCAGGTCCGGGTAGGCCTGGTGGTAGCCGGCGAGCATCATGAGGAAGAACCCCGGCGTCGCCCCTGACGAGCCGAGGGCGTTGAAGATGGCCTTCATCTCGCTCGGCGGCGCCCCGGCGACTGTGCCGAGGAGGTCGAGGTCGGGCGCCCACTCGGCCGCGATCTCGTTGGCCCAAGCCGCGCCGTGGCCGCCCTGGGAGTAGCCCCAGATGGCGTAGCGCTTGGAGACCTTGGCGTCGGGCAGCTGGTGGGCGGTGATGGCGGCGTCGACCACGCCCCGGCCCTCGCTCTCGCCCACCAGGTAGGGATGAACCCCGGGTGTGCCCAGCCCCTCGTAGTCGCTGATGGCGACGGCGTACCCGGCCTTGACGGCGCCGTTGGCCAGCGCCATGTAGCTGTCGCCGCTCTCCTTGGAGGGGGCGCAGTCGTCGGCGATGCCGGTGGTGCCGTGGGCGACGCTCAGCAGCTTCCAGCCCTCGGCCGGCGGCGTGCCGGCGGGGATGGCGACCTCCCCGGTGACCGCGATGGGATCACCGGCGACGGACTCCGACGCGTACATGACCCGGTAGGCGGTGCCGCCCTCGACCTTGCCGTCGAGCTCCTCGTAGCGCAGCAGCGTGCCGTGGGCGACCTCCGGAAGCGGGTCGGGCACCTTGTAGAAGTCCGCGTCCGGGCCGGTGAACGCCACCGCCTCGAACGTGTCGGCTTGCTGCTTGGACTTCGCAGCCGCGTCGGCCGACCCCGTGCCCCCGGTGCCCGAGTCCGAGCATCCGGCGGCCACGACGGCGACCAGCACCACGGCTGCGACCTTCCCCCGAAGTCGCGCCATGACGCTCAGTCTCGCGGTTTTTACAGGCGACGTGTAAGTCGGGCCGCCACCGCGCGGACGAGGCTGCGGGGGAGCGGGCGGGTGACGCCGACCAATGTCTTGTTGAGCAGGCCCGGGACGTGGAACGGTTCACCCGCCTTGGCGGCCTTCAGCGCCGAGGCGGCCAGCTTGTCGGCGTCCATCCAGGCGATCTCGGGGATCTTGCGGCCCTCGATGCCGGCCCGGTCCTGGAACTCGGTGCGGGTGAAGCCGGGCAGCACCATGCTGACCTTGACGCCGGTGCCCTTGGCCTCCCCGTAGATCGCCTCGCTGAAGCTGGTGACGAACGCCTTGGTGGCGCCGTAGGTGGCGTTGCCCGGTGTCGCCTGCAGCCCGGCCACCGACGACACGTTGAGGATGGTCCCCTCGCCCCGCTTGCGCATGGCCCCGAACGCGGCGTGGGCCAGCCGGACGAGGGCGATGACGTTGACCCGGATCTCCCGCTCCTCGCCGTCGATGGGGAGGTCGGCGAAGTCGCCGTAGGTTCCGAACCCTGCGTTGTTGACGAGCAGGTCGATGGGGCGGCCGGGGTCGGCGACCCGGGCCTCGACCGTGGCCAGCTGGCCCGGGTCGGCGAGGTCGGCGCTCAACACCTCGACCCGCACGGTGGCGCCTGTCTTGGCGATGTCGGCGGCCAACTGCTCGAGCCGTTCGGTGTCACGGGCGACGACCACCAGGTCGGTGCGTTCGGCCGCCAATTGCAAGGCGATCTCGCGGCCGATCCCCGATGACGCACCAGTCACCAAGGCGGAAGTCCATGTCCCAGGCATTGCGTGAGCATAAACTCCCGGCTATGGCTGCAGCGGGGAGCAGCATGTTCGCCCAAGTTGGGCGAGTCACTGTGCGGGGGGCCGACCTGATGGTGGAAATCGTCGGGTCTGACGGGCCAGCCTTCGTGTGGTGCCATGGCGTGTTGAGCTCCCGCGCCCAGGAAGATGCCGACGGCCTGTTCGACTGGCGGGCGGTGGTCGACCAGCGCTGGCGCTGGGTCCGCTATGACGCTCGGGGCCACGGCCAGTCGACCGGCACCAACAACGTGGCCGCTTACTCATGGGGTGAGCTGAGCCGCGACTGCGTCGGCCTCGCCGACGCCCTGGGCATCCCGCGCTTCGCCGCCGGCGGTGCCTCGATGGGCTGCGCCACTGTGCTGGAGGCCGCGCTCGCCGCGCCCCATCGCATCGACCGCCTCGTGCTGGTGACCCCGCCGGCCGCCTGGGAGAACCACGCCGCCCAGGCCGAGCACTACCGCACCAACGCCGCCTACGTCCGCTCACAGGGCGACGACGAGGGGATGGCGGCCGTCAGCGTCGACGCCCGGCCGCCGATCCTGGCCAGCATGGGCCTGCCCACGCCGAACTACGCGCCGGCGTCACCCGAGCTGCTCCCCGCCATCCTCCGGGGCGTCGCGGCGTCGGACCTGCCACCGCCTCAGAAGCTGGCGGAGCTGGAGCAACCGGCGCTGATCCTGGCCTGGGACACCGACCCGGCCCATCCGCTGGCGACCGCCGAGCGCCTGGCCGAGATCCTGCCCCGGGCCGACCTCCACGTCGCCCGCACGCTCCGTCAGATCCGTGACTGGCCCCGCCTGGTCGGCGGGTTCATGGGGGTGGCGTAGCCCCTAGGCGAAGTCGATCGCCGAGTAGGCGGCCAGCTTCGACAGGCGGTGGCTGGCGTTGATCAGCCGGACCGTGCCCGACTTCGACCGCATGACCAGCGACTGCGTGGTGGCGCTCTGGTGGGAGTAGTGCACGCCCTTCAGCAGCTCACCGTCGGTGATACCGGTGGCGGCGAAGAAGCAGTTGTCGCCGCCGACCAGCGTGTCGGTGGAGAGCACCTGATCGAGGTCGTAGCCGGCCGCCAGTGCCGCGTCGCGCTCGTCGTCGTTGCGGGGCCAGAGCTTGCCCTGCAGCTCGCCCCCCATGCACTTGAGCGCCGCCGCGGCGATGACGCCTTCGGGGGTGCCGCCGATGCCGAAGAGAATGTCGGCGCCCGAGTCGGGCCAGGCGGTGGAGATGGCGCCGGCGACGTCGCCGTCGGGAATGAGCCGGATGCGGGCGCCGGTGGCGCGCACCTCGGCGATGAGGTCGTTGTGGCGGTCCCGGTCGAGGATGACGGCGGTGACGCCGCGCACGCTCTCGCCCTTGGCCTCGGCGACCGCCTGGAGGTTCTCGGTGGGCGACTTGTCGATGTCGATGACCCCGACGCATTCGGGCCCGACCGCGATCTTCTCCATGTAGACGCACGGCCCGGGGTTGAACATGGTGCCCCGCTCCGACACGGCGATGACCGCCAGCGCGTTGCCCCGCCCGAGCGACGTGAGCGTGGTGCCGTCGATGGGGTCAACGGCGATGTCGGTCTCGGGCGGCGTGCCCTCGCCGATGCGCTCGCCGTTGAAGAGCATCGGCGCCTCGTCCTTCTCGCCCTCGCCGATGACGACGATGCCGTCCATCGGGACCGTGTCGAGCACGATCCGCATGGCATCGACCGCGGCGCCGTCAGCTCCGTTCTTGTCGCCCCGGCCCATCCAGCGGGAGGCGGCCAGGGCGGCGGCCTCGGTGACCCGCACGAGCTCCAGGGCGAGGTTCCGATCAGGGCGTTCCAGCTCCGTCATCCGGGAGAACCTAGGCGGTGGGGCCACCGGGTGCCTGATCCCCTCGGGGGTGCTGCCGGCCTGATTGAATGGTGCGCCGTGGGCCAACTCTCCAACCCCTACGAGGACGACGCCGAGAACAACCTCGGCATCTCGATCTCCGGCCTGCCCGACGAGCCGGAGGAGCCCGACGACGTCGAGATGTCCGGGCCGGACGAGCCCGAGGGCGACTTCGACGCCGAGGCCGTGGAGCTGGCCGACGGCGACCGGGTGGCCGTCGAGGGCACCGGCCTCGACAGCGAGTACACCGACGCCGAGGACGACCACCCCGGGCCCGACGAGCTCGACGACATGGACGAGGACGAGGACGACGACCTCGGCGAGGAGGTCGCGTACGACCTCACCGAGTGGGACGACGGCCAGCTGTCCCGGCTCTTCGACCAGCTCGCCGGCGCCGAGATCGACTACCTGTGGGACGGCGAGGAGCTGTTCGTGCGGGCCGACGACGAGGACGCCGTCGATGCCGTGCTCGAGCAGGTCAGCTACCCCGACCAGCTCGACGAGGAGTCCGACGACGGCGAGGACGCCGGGGGCGTCCTGCTCGGCGACATCTACGTCGCCGCCGACCGCCTCCAGCACGACCCCGAGGAGCACGAGGCCGTGGCGGCGCTGCTGACGCTCGCCGACTCGGCGGACGAGGCCTCGGCGCCCTACGGCTTGTCCGACGAGGAGTGGAAGCACCTCCACGACAAGGTCGATGTGCTGGCCCAGCTACTGGAGGCCGAGACCATCGACGTCGACGCCGCGGGCGAGGCGGCCAAGGATCTCCGCAACGCGGTCCGGCCGTACGTCTAGCCACCCCCGGCCCGCCGCTTGTCGATAGCCTGACGCTGATGATCTTGGCCGAGTTGGAGCTCTTCCACTCTCGGCCGATCGCCCCGACGAGGCGGGTCGCGCTGGGCCATCTCGACCTCCCGGTCGATCCTGCCCCAGGGTTCGGCGGCCTGCTCCTGGGGGCGGTCGTGGCTGCCAACATGCCGGGGCTCGACCCCGACCTCTTCGACGACCTGCACAACCTCACGCTGCAGGTCGAGAACGGGCAGCGCATCGCCCAGCCCCGGCTCCGCCACCGGCTGCAAGCCGATCGGATCGGGCTGCAGCGCAGCACCCACCGCCTGGTGGGGGAGGGCGAGCTGCTGACCTTCGATCTGGAGGAGGGCCGGGCGTCGCCGGCGCAGCATGTCCTCGCCGCGGTCTACGCCGGGGCGCTGCTGCCATGGGGGCCCCGGTCGCAGGTCATGCAGGTCGTCCGCAAGGCCATGCGCTGGGCCGGGCCGATGGACCACACGCTCGTGACCTACCTCTCCGGACTGACCCGGGACCAGGCGTGGTCGGTGCAGGCCCATTGCGACCCCATCGGCTGGGCGCTCACGGTCCTCGACCTGACCGACTCGGGCGACGGCCACCGGATCAGCCGGCGGCTGGTGCAGCGCCGCTTCCGCGACCTGATCCGTGACGCCCACCCCGACCACGGCGGCAGCGCGGCAGGCGCCGCAGCCCGCATCGCCGAGCTCACCGAAGCCCGGCGGGTCCTGCTGCAGTCGAAATGAGCGAGCGTCCGTCCGCAGCGAGGCGCAGCCGAGTGAGGTCCGGCCGCCGGAGCGAGCGTGGCCCGAGCGGCCCGCTGCGAAGCTGCAAGAGCGGGAAGCGATGAGTGCTCCGGGAGCCATGTTGCTGTTCCCCGGGGCGGGGAGCAGCCGGGACCAGCCGTCGCTGGTGGCCGTCGAGCATGCGCTGGCGCCGCTGCCGGTGGTCCGGGCCGACTTCCCCTACCGGCGCGAGGGCCGGCGGGCACCGGATCGGGCCCCCAAGCTCATCGCCTGCGTCCGGGAGGAGGCCGCCGCGCTGGCCGAGGGCGCCGGCGTCGACCCCGACCGCATCGTGCTCGGCGGGCGGTCGATGGGCGGCCGCATGTGCTCGATGGCGGTCGCCGAGGGGCTCCCGGCGGCCGGCCTGGTGCTGATCGCCTATCCGCTCCATCCCCCGGGCCGGCCCGAGAAGCTGCGCATCGACCACCTGCCCCAGCTCGACGTCCCGTGCCTGTTCATCTCGGGCACCCGCGACCCGTTCGGCACGCCCGAGGAGCTGGAGACCCACACCAAGGCCATCCCCGGCCCGGTGACCCACGTGTGGATCGAAGGCGTCGGGCACGAGCTCAAGCGGGCCGACGCCCAGATCGTGACCACGGTCCAGGACTGGCTGGCCGAGCTCTGACTACTCGACGATGTCGACCGGCGTGCCCAGCGGGAGGATCAGCGAGGCGGTCATGCGGGTCATGAGCGCGGGGTCGACGCCGATCGACCCGGTCGGCGTGGTCTTGCCGAGGGACGCCACGGCCACCGGGTGGATGGCCAGGACGTCCTTGCCGGCCTTGATGTCCTTGGCCGAGTTGGACGCTCCCGCCAGGCCGAAGATCGGGCTGCCGTAGAGGGTCATGAACTCGGGGCCCCGCAGCTCCTTGATGAAGGTCTCGGTGCCGGCCGGGGGCACGTCGGGACCGAGTGCCACCTTGCTCTTGGCCGCTTCGAGCTGGCCGGCGAACAGCTTGATCTCGTGCTTGGAGAGCGACACCTCGATGCGGTAGCGGTGCCGGCTGACCTGCACGTCCTTCGCCTGGATGAAGCCCTTGCTGCCCACCGGGGCGCCGGGGAGCAGGACCTCGAGCCAGCCGTCGTCCCGCTGGTCGACGACCAGGAACGTGAGCAGCTTGCTGCCCTGGTCGGCGGCGTTCAGCGTGATCGAGTCGGCGCTGTTGGCCTCCTTCCACACCCTGACCTTGCCGTTCGACTGGGCGACGAGCGTGACTCGCGACGGCGTCGAGCCGTCGGGCAGGGTGGTGGTGGTCGTCGACTCGGCGGCGGATTCGGGCGAGATGGTGGGGGCGGGGTCGCCGCCCGAGCCCGAGCACGCCACGAGCGCGGCCGATCCCGTCACGACCACTGCGCCTACCAACCTCCCCCAGAAAACCATGGCCTATCGACTCTAACCACTGTCCAGCAGGGGAAGTGGGGTCGGAACCCCTTGATCATCGGGGTTTATGTCCTCCAGCTCGCGCCGCGCGGTCTCGGGGAAGCGGGTGGCGATGAGCAGCGCCATGATCATCGGCGCCACCGCGAGGATGGCGAACGTGGGGGCGAACGTCCCGAACGCGTCCGTCATCACCCCGGCCGCCGACAACCCCACCACGCCGCCGGCCATCGCGGTCAAGCTGATGATGCCGTTGGCTCGGCCCCGCAGGGACGTCGGGAACAGCTCGGGCCCGTAGACGGTGATCGAGGGGACGTGGGCGGCGAAGATGATCCCGCCCAAGGTGGCCGCGGCCCACATGGCCACCCCGCCGATGGCGAACTGCAGGGCCAGGACCGCGACGCCCAGCGCGATCGAGATCGAGCCGACGACGCGACGGCCCATCGTGTCGGCGAGCCGCCCTCCGGCCAGGATGCCGATGCCGGCGGGGGTCGACGTGATCACGGTGAACAGCGCCAGGCCGCCCGCCGAGAAGCCCCGGTCGTCCCGGAGGAACTCGGGCCGGAACTGGGTGGTCGGAGCCACGAAGACGTTGAGCAGGAACGCCGTGGAGGCGAGTAGCAGCAGCCGCCCCCGGTGCTCGCCCAGCGGCACCGAGCGGTGTGCCGTCACGTAGCGCTTGGACTCGGGCAGCCGGCGGCAGCTACCGATGACCAGGGGGAGCATGGCCAGCGGGACGATGTAGAGGATCCGCCAGGCCCGCAGGCCGTAGTCAGCGACCGGAAGCACCCAGAGGGCGATGCCCGCCCCGAGCGCCCCGGTCATGGCGACGAGGCTGACGGCGTAGGCCCGGGCGCCGGCCGGCATCTCCTCGGCGATCATGATCCCGAGGAGGATCGCCGCCGCCGCCCACGCGCCCCGGTTGACGATCTGGCTGACCGCCAGGCCGAACAGGTTGGGGGTGACCGCCCCGAGGACGTTGGCGGCGATGCAGGTGAGCAGGGAGGCTCGCAGCATCCGGCGGCGGCCCAGGCGGTCGGCGGCGGCGGTCAGCGAGATGGCCAGGACCCCGCCGATGCGGGCGGCGGCCAGCACGTTTCCCTGGGCCGTCTTGGAGATGTCGAACTCGTCGGCCGCGAACGTCATGGTCTGGCTCAGCAGCGTCCCGACGTAACCTGCGACGACCGCCAGCGTGGCGCACAGGCCCAGCACCTGGGCGGACCGGGGGTCCATGCGCTGGGACGCCGCCCACCAGGGCATCGTGCCGGGCTTCGGCGGGTGGCGCAGCGTGTGCCGCATGGCGAGGTTCAGCAGCGGCCGCCAGGTCCACGGCGGGAACGTGAAGTCGACGGTCTCCCGGACCCCGCCGCCGTCCAGGACCTCGATGCGCCGCTCGTAGTGCTCGAACGGGCCGTCGGCCTGGACCAGGTGGTAGCGGTCGCCGTCGGCGACCTGCTCCAGCACCACGTCGTCGCGAGGTTCCAGGAGCGCGGCAAGCCCCTCGGCGTCGAGCGTGTGGACCAGACTGACCCGCGGCATGCCTCAGCCGCGTCGGTTGGCGAGAGCGAGAAGCGTGGCGAACGCTCCGACCGGTACGAGCACGAACAGCATCTCGTCCCAACCACCTTGATGCGCCAGAAGTGCTCCGATGATCACCGGGGAAGGTTACGCCGCCCGCCGTTGTTGCCTCTTGTGGTCCGGCTTCGCGAGGATGCTGCGCCAAGGAGCGACGTGCCCGACACCCACAACATCGAAATCGAGAAGGTCGAGCAGGTGATCGAGGTCATCCGCCCGGCGATCCAGGCCGACGGCGGCGACATCCACCTGCGCGGCGTCGACACCGAGAACGGTGTCGTCAGCGTCGAGCTGGTGGGCGCCTGCGTGTCGTGCCCGGCGTCGACCGTGACCCTCAAGGCCGGCATCGAGCGGATCCTCAAGGACCGTGTGCCCGGAGTCACCGAAGTCGTCGACGTGGGGTCGGGCGCCGAGACGGTTGTCTCGCTCTGACCTCTCCGACCGCGCCACGCTGGCGCGGACGCTCTCGATTGTCGAACGAGGCGGTGAGCCGGCCCGTGAGGTGAGCCGCACGCTGGGTGTGGAGCGCGGTCCCGCGGCGTACACGGTCGGCATCACCGGCGCCCCCGGGGCCGGCAAGTCGACGCTGACCAACGCCCTGCTGCGGGAGATCCGCCGCGCCGACCAGCGGGTCGCGGTGCTGGCCATCGACCCGTCGTCCCCGTTCTCCGGCGGCGCGATCCTCGGCGACAGGCTGCGGATGGGCGACCACGCGCTCGACGACGGGGTCTTCGTGCGCTCGATGGCCACGCGGGGGCACCTCGGCGGCCTCGCCGTCGCCGCTCCCGAGGCCGTGCGGGTGCTGGGCGCCGCGGGGTTCCCGTGGGTGCTGGTCGAGACAGTCGGCGTGGGGCAGGTCGAGGTCGAGGTGGCCGGGCAGACCGACACCACGGTGGTGGTGGTGAACCCGGGCTGGGGCGACGCGGTGCAGGCCGCGAAGGCCGGGCTCATGGAGATCGCCGACGTGTTCGTGGTCAACAAGGCCGACCGGCCGGGGGCCGGGGAGGCGAAGCGGGACCTCGAGCGGATGATGGACCTCTCCGGGGCCCCGGGCCCCGAGGGCTGGCGGCCGCCGGTGGTCCTGGCGACGGCCACGGCTGAGGACGGCGTCGCCGACGTGTGGGCGGCCGTCGGGGAGCACCGCTCCCACCTGGAGTCAGGCGCCGGCCTGGAGGAGCGGCGCCGGCGCCGGGCTGCGGAGGAGATCCGGCGGCTGGTGGCCGCGCACCTGCTGGAACGGGCCCGGGCGGTGACGGTCGGCGAGCGGGCCGATCAGCTGGCGGAGGCGGTCGCGGCCGGGACGCTCGACCCGTGGTCGGCGGCGGAGGAGCTGCTCTCGACGAGCACCGCGTCCGACTCCGGCGGTTCGTCGGCGTCGGGCTGAGCCCAGCGGCCCAGCCGAGCGTGGCCGAGGGCGAAGCAGTAGCAGGTGGCGGCGCACAGTGATGCCACCACGTAGCCGAAGTTGAGGGCCACGGTGATGGCCAGCACCGACGCCAGGACGGACGCGATGCCGTTGACGCCCCAGGCGTAGGGCACCCCTGACGGGTGGAGGGCCGAGAAACGGGTGAGGCCGATCGGCATCGGCATGCCGAGCAGCAGGCCGGTCGGGGCCAGCAGCAGCACGGTGAGCACCACCCGCATCGCGAACGGCCGGTCGATGAGCGCCCCGACCAGCGGCTGCAGGGTGAAGGCGCTGACCACGATCAGGCCGACCGCGACCGCCAGGACCGTGGTGAGCGTGCGGCGGGTGTGGGGAAGGCGACCGGAGATCGCCGAGCCCACACCGGTGAAGATCAGCAGGGCGAACAGCACCACCGACAGGGCATAGGTCGGGAAGCCCAGGAACAGCACGAACCGCTGGATGAGGACCGTCTCCAGCATGAGGAAGCCCATGCCGATGGCGGCGAAGTAGAAGAGGCTCGGGATCCGGGGCCGCTCCGTGCCCGAGCGGGCCAGCCAGAGCGGCAGGACGAAGCCCAGCACCGACAGCAGCGTCAGGATGCCGAGCGTGAGCAGCAGCAGCTGGTACGGGTCGACGCCGTAGGTGTAGGCCTCGTTGTCCCCGATGGCGTCGGTGGTCCGGCGCATGTTGAAGAAGAACGGCTTGTCGTCGGTGGGCGGGCAGACGTTGAGCGCGTAGTCGTGGCAGAACGTCCGCCAGTCGGTCTTCGCCAGGTGGTCCCACTCGCCGTAGCTCGGGCTGCGGCCGGGGGCGTAGGCCAGGCCGGCGCCGCGCTCGTTGGCGAGCTTCTCGACCTGGGCCACCTCCTCGGAGGTGAACGGGGTCAGCCGGGCCAGCACGGTCGCGTACGGGGCCTGGATGGCCGCGGCCGTGTCGCTGCCCCGGATGACCACGATGTTCTTCAACGGGTCCTTCACCCCGTGGTGCTCCAGGGCGGCCAGGGTCAGCACCGTGACCCGGATGGCCTCGTCGCCGACCAGGCGCTCCAGCCGCGACACGTTGAGGATGCCACCCGGTCTCAGGTGGTCGAGGTACTCCTCGAACGCCTCCATCGTGTACAGGTTGTTCTCGGTGAGGGCGAAGCCCTGGGCCGAGTTGGCGCTGAGCGTGTCGGTGAAGCCGATGTGGATGGTGTCGTACTTCGTGTCGCGGCTGGCGAGGATGGCCCGGCCGTCGCCGATGCTGGTCGACACACCCTCGCGGCTGTACGGCGAGCCCGACAGGCGACCCAGGTCCTTGTCGACGACGTCCCGGATCGCCGAGTTGAGCTCGATGACGTCGACGGTCTGGTCGGAGGTCAGCGCGTTGTAGATGTCACGGCCGCCCCCGCCCCCGATGACCAGCGTGTGGCCCGGGCCGGTGAGCTGGTAGCCGATGCTCGCCGGACCCAGGCTCATCTCCCGCCACGTCGGCAGCTTGCCGCCGGGGGTGCTGGGGACCGGGGCGTAGACCCGGTCGTAGAACATGAGGCCGATGCCGCCGCCGGCCGTGTAGCCCTGGACCCGGCTGAGCGGGTGCCACTCGTCGGCGACCTTGCCGTTCTGGATCTCGTAGCCGCTCGGCAGGTACAGCAGGGACGTCAGCGACGCGGCGACCAGCACCCCGATGCCCGCCACGCCGAGCCCGGCGACGATCCGGGTCGTGAACCCTGTGCCCCAGGCGAACAGCCCGGCGGCGGTCAGCGCCAGCAGGCCGAGGCCGAGCAGCAGCAGCGGGGCGGGGATCCTCAGCAAGGGCACGACCGCCAGCGCCCCCAGGCCCGCGCCCACCAGGTCCCAGGCGTACACCCGGCCGACGTGGCGGGTGTAGCCCCGGATGGCGAGGGCCACCACCGCCCCGGCCGCCAGCGAGGGCGCCGCGGCCAGCAGGCACACCGTGGTGAGGGTGGCGACGAAGCCGAACGTGATGCCGCGGTCGACCGAGTAGTTGAGCTGCACGAGGCCGAACGGGCACACCAGCAGCAGGACCCCGTACGCCGCGGCCCAGCGGGCGAGGTTGACCTCCAGCGGCCGGCCGTCGAACCACGCCGGCCGCACGTAGATGAGCAGCGATCCTGCGCCGGTTCCCAGCAGCGCCAGCGACACCGCCAGGAAGCTGAAGTGGTACGCCATCACCGCCGAGATGAGGCGCGTGAAGATGACTTGGAAGCCCAACGTGCACGCCGTGACGATCCCCAACCCCAGCAGCACACGCGGGCTGGGTGGCCTGTCTCCCCCCAGCATGTGGAGCCACCGTAGTACCTGACCTTCGGTATGGGTTGAGGAAGGGATTAGCGTCCCGACCCATGCCACTCGTCGTCACCGAGCGCCGGGAGGACGGGGTCGCCGTCCTGACGCTGAACAACCCCAAGGTCAACGCCCTGTCCATCGGGCTGCTCGCCGAGCTGGAGGTGGCCGCGACCGGGCTGCACGACGACCCGCCGGGCGCGGTGGTGATCACCGGCGGCGACCGGATCTTCGCCGCCGGGGCCGACATCAGCGAGTTCGGGGGCATCGACCGGGCCAAGCGGGTCGGCCGGGCCTTCACCCAGGCGCTCGACGCCGTGGCCGCCATCCCCCGGGTCGTGATCGCGGCCATCACCGGGGTGGCCCTCGGCGGCGGCTGCGAGCTGGCGCTGGCCTGTGACCTGCGGGTGGCCTCGGACCGGGCCAAGTTCGGTCAGCCCGAGATCCTGCTGGGCATCATCCCGGGCGGCGGTGGCACCCAGCGCCTGGCCCGCCTCGTAGGCCCGGGCCGGGCCAAGGACATGATCTTGACCGGCCGGCAGGTGCCGGCCGAGGAGGCGCTGCGCATGGGCCTGGTCGACCGGCTCTTCCCCCACGAGGAGGTCAACGCCAAGGCCATCGAGCTGGCCGCCGAGCTCGCCCGCGGCCCGCTGGCCGCGCACAGCCTGGCCAAGCTCGCCATCGACGAGGGCCTGGAGCTGACCCTGCAGAAGGGCCTCGCCCTCGAGCAGGACCTCTTCGCCGAAGTCTCAGGCACCGAGGACGCGGCCATCGGGCAGGCCTCGTTCCTGGAGCACGGCCCCGGCAAGGCGCAGTTCCTGGGGCGCTAGGCGCCTATGCCCAGGCGGCGAGGCCCAGTTCGGTGGGGCCGACGAGGTCGGGGTGGTGGGGGACCACGCGGACGGTGAAGCCGTAGCGGCCGGCGTGGTCGCACTCGAACGCGCCGCGGTAGCGGGCGTGGTGGTCGTCGACCGCGCCGACGTGCTCCATCGAGACCGCCGAGCGCTCGAGCAACTCGTCGCCCTGGCCCACCGGGCCGTGCAGGAGCTGCACGTCGACGTCCTCCGGTGACAGCTCGCCCAGCGCCACCGCGGCTTCGACCCCGCGCTGGGCGCCCAGCTCGGCCACGGTGACGTCGGAGTCGGTCCACTCGATGTGCACCTGGTGCCAGGCGGCAGCGACCCGCTGCTTCCAGGCGGCCAGCGCCTTGGCCCGGGCCGCGCCGTCGGCGATGAGCTGGTCGACGCGACCGGCGGTCGGCTCGTACAGCTCCTCGACGTAGTCGCGCACCATGCGAGCCGCGCTGACCTGGGGGCCGAGGGTGGCCAGCGAGCGCTTGACCTTGTGGACCCAGCGGCGGGGGACCGGGCCCTCGAGGCGCTCGTAGAAGAGCGGCACGACCTGGTGCTCCAGCAGGTCGAGCAGCGAGCTCGCCTCCAGCTCGTCCCGGCGCTCGAGGTCGTCGAGCTGCTCGGCCGACGAGATGGCCCAGCCGTTCTCGCCGTCGAACATCTCGTCCCACCAGCCGTCGAGGATCGACAGGTTGAGCCCGCCGTTCAGCGCGGCCTTCATGCCGGAGGTGCCGCAGGCCTCCTGGGGGCGCCGCGGGTTGTTCAGCCACACGTCGGCTCCGTGGTAGAAGGCCCGGGCCACGGCGATGTCGTAGTCGTCGACGAACACGAACCGGTGGCGGACCTCCAGCTCGGACGCCGCGGCGATGATCTGGCGGATCATCTCCTTGCCGGCCTCGTCGGCCGGGTGGGCCTTGCCGGCGAACACGAACTGCACCGGCCGGTCGGGCGACAGCAGCAGCGCCCGTAGCCGCTCGGGCTGGGACAGCAGCAGGTTCGCCCGCTTGTAGGTGGCGAACCGGCGCGCGAACCCGACGGTCAGCACCCGGGGGTCGAGGGCCTCGTCGGCCCAGGCGACGCTGGAGAGCGACGCCCCGCGGGCCAGACCGCCCTCCCGGAGGCGCCGGCGGATGAAGGTGACCAGGCGCTCCCGGCCCTGCTCCCGGGCCCGCCACAGCTCGTCGTCAGGGGCCTCGTCGATGCGGGCCCAGGCCTCGGCGTCAGCCTCGTGCCACTCGGGCCGGACGTAGCGGCGCAGGCAGTCATCGATCTCGGGCGAGGTCCAGGTGTGGGCGTGGACGCCGTTGGTGATCGACGTGATCGGCGTCTCGTCGGTCGGGAAGTCCGGCCACAGGTCGCCGAACATCTCCCGGCTGACCTCGCCGTGCAGCTTGGCGACGGCGTTGGAGCGGCCGGCCAGGCGCAGGCCCATGACCGCCATGTTGAACTTGTGGTCGCCGGCATCGCCGGGGCGGTGGCCGAGGTCCATGAGCTGGTCGAAGCCGATGCCCACGTCGTTGCACCAGTTGGTGAAGTACTTCTCCATCAGCTCCCGGGGGAACCGGTCGATGCCGGCCGGGACCGGGGTGTGGGTGGTGAAGATGCAGCCGGCCCGCACCGCCTCGATGGCCTCGGGGTAGCTCAGGCCCTCGGTCTGGACCAGCTGGCGGATGCGCTCGAGGCCGAGGAACCCGGCGTGGCCCTCGTTGGTGTGGAACACCTGGGCGTCGACGCCGACGGCCTGCAGCGCCTTGACGCCGCCCATGCCGAGCAGGATCTCCTGGCGCAGCCGGTGCTCGGTGTCGCCGCCGTAGAGCCGGTCGGTGACCTCGCGCTGTTCGTCGTTGTTCTCCTCGACGTCGGCGTCGAGGAAGTACAGCGGCACCCGGCCCACGTCGGCCCGCCACACCTGGGCGTGGAGCTGCTCGCCGCCGAGATCGACTGTGATGCGCACGCCGTCGCAGCAGGTGAGGGCCATGACGTGCGGGTCGAGCAGGGGGTAGCGCTCCTCCTGCCAGCCGTCGACGCTGAGGCTCTGGCGGAAGTAGCCGTGCCGGTACAGCAGGCCAAGGCCCACCAGCGGTACGCCCAGGTCGCTGCACGACTTCAGGTGGTCGCCGGCCAGGACGCCCAGCCCGCCCGAGTACTGGGGCAGCGCCTCGGCGATGCCGAACTCGGGGGAGAAGTAGGCGACCAGCTTCAGCGGGCTCTCGCTGCGGGCCTGGAACCAGCGGTCGCTCTCCTGGTAGCGGTCCAGCTCGTCCCACACCTCGCCGAGGAAGCGCCGGAACCCGCCGTCGGCAGCCAGCGTGGCCAGGCGGTCGTGGCTGACCAGGCCGAGCAGCCGCACGGGGTCGTGGACGCTGGCGTCCCACAGGTCGGGGTCGACCCACCGGAACAGGTCACGGGTCTGGTCGTCCCAGGCCCATCGGAGGTTGATAGCGAGGTCCTCCAACGCCGACAGCTCGGCCGGCAGGGAGGGACGGACTGTGAAGCTGCGCAAGGCCTTCATCGGGTGCCGACGGTAGCGAGCGCGCGGGGCTGTGGATGCACGCTGAGCGGTCAAGCACGTGTCGCGCCCCGTTCACCACGCTGTGTGATGATGCGCAGGTGCTCCGGACCGCTGCCGTCGTTGCTGCCGTGGTGGCCGCGATCGGGCTCGGCGTGTGGGTGGCCCGCCACGACGACGACGGCTCCAGGAGTGCCGGCGGCGCCTTCGATCCCCTGCAGGACGACGTGCTGACCGTCGCGACCGAGCTCCCCGCCGCCGGGTTCTGGGAGGGCCGCGACGTCCGCCACGTGACCGAGGGGTTCGAGTTCGAGCTGGCCCAGGAGCTGGCCTCGCAGCTGGGCCTCGCCGGGGTGCGGGTGGTCGACCGGCCGTTCGACGACCTGGTCGACGGTACGGCGAGGGGCTTCGACCTCGCCCTGGCCCAGGTCTCGATCACCGATGCCCGCCGCAAGGACCTCGACCTGTCGGACTCCTACCTCACCACCCCGGTCGGGGTCGTGGGCGCCGCAGGTGACGACGAGATCCCCGACCTGGCCGAGGCGCGCACCCGCACCTGGGCCGTGGCCGAGGACACCACGGAGGTCGACGTCGTGGAGGACCTGGTCAACCCGAAGGACGAGGCCACGGTGTACCCGAGCACCGCCGCCGCGCTCGCCGCGGTGGCGGACGGCGAGGCGGACGTCGCCGCCGTCGACTTCATCAGGGCGGTGGCGGAGGTCGAACAGAACCCGAAGCTCGCGCTGCTCGGCCAGATCAACGCTCCCCAGCACTACGGCGCCCTGCTGCCCAAGGATTCGGACAACCTCGCCGCCGTGAGCTCGGCGATCCGGGCGCTGACCGCCGACGGGACCCTCGGCGACCTGACCCAAGCCC
>Ga0075431_100000606_pt1 | contig 30295 bp, 26 predicted proteins | sample RhiMetdeltSRZDD5_FD_75297 | JGI IMG/M metagenome (GOLD analysis project Ga0075431, IMG submission 75297) | Populus rhizosphere microbial communities from Tennessee, USA - Rhizosphere MetaG P. deltoides SRZDD5 | ecosystem: Host-associated > Plants > Roots > Rhizosphere > Soil | place: USA... | reverse complement strand
TCCCCCTGCCCGCCGCCGCCATCGGCATATTGCGAGTAGAAGAAGATGATGTCGTTGGCACTCTGGACGATGCGTCGCGGCGACCCCTGCCGCGGCGTTCCGAGCGGCTGGCAGGTCATCACCGGATCTTCCTTGTTCGTCCACATGTCCAGTGCCTGAACCTTGTCCCAGTGCTCCGGCTTGTAGAGCGGACGATTCGGACCGAACCGCGACGGCGCCTCGAACTCGAAGTCCATCGTCTGGTTCCACTGCGGGCTGCAGCCTTCGAGCTGCGTGGGACCGCAGCGCCGATTGCCGTAGCGCCAGTTCATGCCGCCGCCACCCCAGTTGCCTGACAGATCCGGCTTGCCATTGGCCTGTCGCGGAGTGGCATCCTTGGACTGCAGGCTCGCCGTCCGATCGCTCGGGAACAACGTCCGAGGCGGTGCAGCCTGTCCGGGCGCAATCGCCGCTCGTACACTCGCGGGCACAGGCATCACGACGTACAAACTGCCAGTCTCCGTCTGCACTGTCGTCAGGTCGCGGACCGCGGTGCCGTTGCGTCGCTCGGTGATCTTTCCGGCGTAGTAGGCCTCGATCTTGTTCAGCGGATTGTTCCAATCCTGATAGTTGCTGTACGTGAACTCGGTGGTCGCAGTGCCGTTGGTTACGACAACGCGCTCGGCCATGTATCTGCTATCGAGAGTGGCCTTGGCGGTGGCACCCGCGACGCCAGGAATCGGGTAGGTCACAACCGGCTTGTTCCCCTCCCAAGCCACGGACGTCTGCCCGATTGTCGTGGAACCTGCCTGGAGGATTCGACCGAGGTCGCGATCCATGGCCATCAGACCGATGCCGGCCCCAGCCTCCGCCGCCTTCAGCGCACCTTGCGGACTGGCCCACAGGCGAATGAGTCGCTCCTGTAAGGCGTTCGGTGTCGGGGTGGCCTTTCCTTTCCCGGCGATGATCTCCGCACCCGCGATGTCTTCGTTCCACGCGTACTGCCCGCTGACAACCTCGATGTTCGAGTACGTCTGTCCGTTTGACCTCGTGCACTCGATCTGTGTCCGCTGTCCCGACGTCTGGTAGTTGGTGCTGACGCGATACTTCTTCAGGGTGCAGGGCTGACCGTCAACCTGCATGGTGCCGTTGCCCTCATACTCGAGCGACACCGCGAGCTCGTGCTCCTCGACGCCTCGCAGCATGCCCATGTGCGACGCCCAGTTGTAGAGCACTGACTTCGCGTCTTTGGTGTCGGCAGTAGGCGTGTAAAGCGGCGGACCGCCTCCGCGCCCTTGCGCAGCCGCCGCTACCGGCAGGGTGATCGCGAGGACGCTTGCGAGCGCGACCGCTAACCCAATCCTTCCCCGGCGAAAGGTCATGGTGTTTTCCTCCGTTGGTGCCACTGCGCTAGTTAGCCTCGAACTCGAACGAGCGCTTGTCGCCCAGGGTGATCCGTCTCATGAAGCCAAGCGGTTGGCCGTTCCTCGACCCGTAAATGGAGACCTTGACTACATCGCCGGCCTTGACGGTCTTCGAGTCGAACCCGAGACCCGCAAGCACGTTGGCGGAGCCGGTCGTCAATATCCACAGTGTCTTCGTGCCGTCTGGGTTTTTCACCTCGAGATGCAAAGCTCCGTGGGGATTGGTAAACGCCACTTTCGTGACCACGCCAGTCATCTCACTCTCTTTGCGGATGTCGTACGTGGCGGCGAGGGAATGGTGCGCCTGGGCCGCAACGCTGGCCAACAAACCAAACAAGACGAGACAGCCCAAAGTTCGCGCGTTCATTTGATGCGCCTCCGTGAAATCGTGATCGGCACCGGGTGCCCATCACGCAGCAAGGATGAAGAAAACCGGCGGAAAAGAGTACCACTATGAGCGCCCCGCGCTCAAATGTGGATTCAGTCGCACTTCTGCGCTCGGGGAGGCCAGGCGGTCGCGTGTCAACTGCCAATCTCAAACTCCCAACTCCCAAGACTGCAGTGTTGCCGGTTGGGAATTGGGAATTGGGAATTGGGAGTTGATCATGTCTGCGAGGATCGATCTTCAAGCGTCCGCTTGATCGCTGCGCACCCTTGCTCGACGAAACCACCAACCAGATCCGCGAGCGTATCGGGCAACAAGTCCGTAATCCACACCAGGCGGCAGCGCGCGTCATCGTCTGGCACGACCTGAAATGACGCGTTGTGGTGAGTGGTCCGCCAGTCGACCACCGCATAAGCCAGACGGCGCGCGCGATCGTCGATCGTGACGATGCGCTCGCGCACGACTTCGCCATTGGCGAATGTGACGAGCCGCGAATCGCCATCGAGCTGTGTATCGATGACGAACTGCCGCGCGAAACGCGTATGAACGGCACCGACATCGCGGATAGCCGCCCATACGTGCTCGGCAGGTGCGTTGATGTTGAGCTCTTTCTGAATTGAAGCCATCTCATCACCTCGAAGGCGTGATCTACCGTGTCAAACTGTTATAGGACGCAGTTGGAGCGTGGTTCTTGGCAAAAATTGCGATCGAACTGGAAGAGGCGCTGGCACGGCGGAGGCTGGAAGGAAAGCCTGGTTCTACGATGCCGCGCATCATTGCAAGCGGTGATGGCTGGGCTGTGGCCGACGTCATCTGCACCTGCGGAGCGCAGGACCGCCCTTACGAAGAGCGACACAGCCGTTATGCCATTGCCACTGTACTGAGCGGTAGTTTCAATTACCGGTCCGCGCTCGGCAGGGAATTGATGACGCCGGGCTCACTGATGCTCGGCAACGAAGGCGACGACTTCGAGTGCAGCCACGAACACGCCGAAGGCGATCGGTGCGTGGCGCTCTGGTACGAGCCAGACTATTTCGAGCAGTTGGCAGTCGACGTGGGACTGTCCGCCGTGAACGCGCGGTTTCGCGTGCCACGCCTGCCGCAGTTGCGTCCGTTATCGCCGCTGGTCGCGCGCATTGGTGCCTGCGCTTGCGGCCATCGGGACGTGCCGTGGGAGGAACTCGCACTACGTCTCGGGGCAAGCTGCCTGAGTCTGGCGATGCGTCTCTCGCCTCATCGACGCGGCTTACCTCTGAATGCTGAAGCTCGAATCATCCGTGCGATTCGGATGATTGACCATCATGCGGATGAGGCCCTCAGTCTCCGACGGTTGGCGCGTTCGGCCGATCTCAGCCCGTACCATTTCCTGCGCACGTTCGAGCGCGTGACCGGCCTCACCCCTCACCAGTACGTGCGGCGCGCCCGGATCCGTGCCGCCGCCACGCGTCTCGTTGTGGAAAGCGGGAAGGTCGTCGACATCGCACTTGATTGCGGATTCGGTGACGTGTCGAACTTCAATCGCGCGTTCAAGAAGGAATTTGGCATGAGCCCGCGTGCGTTCCGCCGAACGTCACGCCAATTGCCGGGCTGAGCGTATTTCACTCCTCCGTGGGCTTTCTGACTCCCGCCGTTTCGGTGCTCTCGCTTTCAACCTGATCGAACGCTTGCGCCAGGCGATCGAGGAACTGTTGGCGAGAGTCGAAGCAGGCGCTCCAGCCTGACGCGACGTGCTCGATTCGGCCTTGCATCGTCCCCGACGCGAAGCTCGTGCCACGCCGGAAGTGGATGACGAAGGCGCCTGTTTTCAGTAACTGGCTCATTTTGGTTTCGCCGTTGCCTTACACGAGGTGATAGGCGACGCGCTTGATGTTCAGGAGTTGGCGATACGTCACGTTGTCGGACGTCGAGTTGCCGCCGAGCGTGCCGCACCCGAGCGTCATCGAGGGCGGCAGTCCCGTCGTCATGCCGCAGCAGCCAAGTGCACCCGGCGAGTTGACGATGATGCGGCTAGCCGGCATCGCCTGGGCAAACCGGTCGACCCGGGCAGTGCTTGCGGTGTGGATGATTGCCGTGTGGCCGGTGCCCGCGCGTTCGAGCAGGCTTGTACACAACGTCAATGCTTCGTCGGGACTCGTCACGGTGAAAAGCGAGAGCACAGGTGCGAGCTTCTCGCCCCCGTAGGGTCCCTCGACATCGGCGGCCGTGGTCCTGACGATCAGGAGACGAATGGGCTGGGGGCGAGCAATCCCAAAGCGCGCGGCGATGTCGCTGGCAGACTGACCGATTAGATCGGGTCGGAGCGATTTGGTTGCTGCATCCATCGCCCCGGCAGTGAACGTTTTGGCTTCCTCAGGCGTGAGGAGGTAGGCCCCCTCTCGGATCAGTGCCTGGGTAAATGACGCATCGATTCCGGCATCGACGACCAGGTTATGTTCGGCACCGCAGATCATTCCGTTGTCGAATGCTTTACTCAAGACCACCGCAGCCGCCGCGCTGTCCACGTCGGCGTCGTCGCAGATCCACGCCGGTGCGTTTCCCGGTCCGACTCCGATTGCCGGTGTGCCGGAGCTGTACGCGGCTCGCACGAGACCAGCGCCACCGGTCACGAGGACCATCCCTACGCCGCGATGACGCATCAACTTCGTCGTCATCATCCTGTTGCCGGGCCGTGTCCACTGGATCAGATCAGGCGGCACCGAGTGCGAACACAAGACCTCGCGGACGACGTTGCTGAACATCGTGGCAACGCGGCGAGCCTTCTGCGGAAAGCTGAGGATCAACCCGTTGCGTGTCTTGAGCGCGATCAATGTTTTGAAGATGGCGGTCGCGATGGGATTTGTCTGTGGCACGACCGCAAAGATCACGCCGACCGGGCTCGCCAGCTCCGTGACCTTTCGATCGGCGTCAACCGAGAGCACGCCGTGTGCTGTCTCGTGTGATAGCGATTCATAGACGGTCTGGCTTGCAAAGCGATTCTTCAGCGTCTTGTCCGCGACATTGCCACGGCCGGTCTCCTGGACTGTCCTTCGAGCGAGCTCCTCTGCGTGGTCCGACAGCGTGTCACTGAGCGCCGACAGCAACTCGTCGACGCGCCATTCTGACCAGCGTGCATATGCCCGCTGCGCGGCGCGCGCACGCGCAACCATGCTGTCCACTTCCAATTCGGTGGCGAGCTCGTTGTTGGCGGCTGAGGCCAGGCGGTCGGCAATCTCGCGAAGATCGTCCGGCACCGCTCCGTCATCAAGCGCACGCACGATCTCGAGCCCGAGGGCAGGTTGTTCGTCGAGCAAACGCTCCAGGACTCCTGGCAGCAGCGGCGTGGTGCGGTCGGCGACCGCAGATGATGAAACCTGTTCACGCATGACTAGTGACTCCTGACTCAACTGAGGTGTGAAGTGAGTGGCACGGCGTGCTCGCCTCACGCGCCGGGCGCGACGAGGTTCTCCGCGTGCCAGTTCCGGAATCGTTGCCGCAGTTCGCTCTTCAGCAACTTGCCGGTCGAGGTGTGGGGCAACTCCGGCACGAACACGACGTCATCCGGCAGTTGCCATTTGGCAAAGGTGCCAGCAAGAAACGAGCGCAGTTCGTCGGCATTGACCACTGCCGTCGGCTTGAGCACCACGAGCGCGAGCGGTCGCTCCTGCCATTTGGGATCGGGCACCGCAACGACCGCGGCTTCCGCGACCGCGGGATGCGCAACCAACGCGTTCTCCATGTCGATTGAACTGATCCACTCGCCGCCGGACTTGATCAGGTCTTTCTTGCGGTCGGTAATGCGGATGTACCCTTCGGCGTCGATCGTCGCGATGTCGCCGGTGCGGAGCCAGCCATCCGTGGTCCACGCCTGACGATCGGGCAGCTTGAAATACCGGTCGGCGACGAACGGTCCTCGGACTTCAAGTTCGCCCGGCGTTGCTCCATCCCACGCCACCTCTCCGCGTTCGTCGACCGATCGAATCTCGGTGAAAGGACCCGGAACGCCTTGTGTCGCGCGGACTTTGAATCGTTCGACCTCGGGCCACGATTCCATGTGAGGCTTGAGTGTTGAAACCGTGGCGATCGGAGAAGTCTCCGTCAGTCCCCACACCTGGAGCACACGCGCACCGAACGGTTCGAAGCGTCGAACGAGCGCTTCGGGGGCGGCCGAACCGCCCACCACGATTCGGAGTCCCGGCTCCAGTCGCCAACGATCTGGCTCACGCTCGAGCGCGTTGAGCACCGCCAGCCAGACCGTCGGGACTGCGCCGGTCAGCGTCACACGGTGCGTCGACAGCAAATCGAGGATGCGTTCCGGCTGCAGATTCGGACCGGGCAGCACGAATGCGCTGCCATTCATCACACCGGCAAACGGCATGCCCCAGGCAGTCGCGTGAAACATCGACATCGCTGGGAGGATCGTGTCCCGACGCGAAATCGCGAAGTGGTCCGGCAGTGAAATCGAGAGCGCGTGCAAAGAGATGGAGCGATGCGTGTACACAACTCCCTTGGGCTGGCCGGTCGTGCCCGACGTGTAGCACATGCCCGCTGGGTCGTCTTCAGTGATTTCTGGATAGACAGGATCCGCATCACACGTCGCGAGCTGCGCCTCATAGTCTTCGTACCCATGAGCATCAGATCCACCGCTGCAGGGAGCGACGATCACGTGCTCGAGGCGTACGAGGTCCTTGATCCGATCGAAGACAGGTAAGAGCACATCGTCAACGAGAAGGAAGCGGTCCTCGGCGTGATTGACGATGTATGCCAGTTCGTCCGGATGCAGCCGGAGATTCAACGTGTGGAGTACGCCACCGATCGCCGGCACGGCAAAGTACGCTTCGAGATGCCTGTGGTGGTTCCACATCAGAGTGGCCACGCGATCGCCCTGACGCAGGCCGAGTCGCTGAAGCATTGCCGCCAACGCTCGCGCCCGGTGATAGAAGTCAGCGTAGGTATAGCGGTGCGTCGAATTGTCAGGGCGTTGCGACACGATGGTCGCGGCCGGAAACAATCGTCCCGCTCGCTCCAGAAGCGACGTGAGTGTCAGTTGAAACGGCATCATGACGGGTTCATCGCACGGTGGCCGTGCGCTCCGTGATGCGAGCCGTTGGTCGGCGCCGGAGCTGTGAAAAGTTCTGCCGCCAACCGGTCGACGATCCAGCCAACCATCGACACGAATTCGAGGGTCAGCCTTGCAGCGATGAGCGTGGCTGCATGATTTCGATCCAGGCGGTCTGCCGCCCAGATGACCAGGCCGGCCAGGCGGATTGCCAGCCAGAAGAGGAGTCGCTCGGAGCGTGAATTGCTGTTGGTAAACATGTCGTTTCTCGTGTGAATGCGTGAGCCACGTCAGTGGGCGAGTGAGATGAGGTTGTTGTCGACGGCAAACGGTCCAATGACCGCGCGCGCCCTGAGAAGCGCCTCCTCGTTGTCCTCGTCGCTATGGACGACGCCGGCCAGCGTGACGTGACCGTTTCTGACGGCGATGTGGATCAGGTAGCTGCCGCCGATCGCGTAGCGCGCACGGAAGTCATCCGTGTAAACGTGTTTGAACACTGCGTGACGAATCCAATCGTCTTGTGCGGAAATCGGGAGTGGCTGTACCTTGTTGGCGACGTGGGACACGCCAGCGACACGCTCGAGGGCGACCACAGCCTCCGACACCAGGCCTGCCTGGTAGGCGTAGCCTTCGAGCGTGACAGTGCCGTGATCGATGGAGAACGTGAGGAGATCGAAGACGCCGTAGCTGGGCAGTTGTTCGAGCGCGCGCGCGACCGAGTCGGCAATGTGATGATCGGCAGGATGCGCATTCAACGTTCTGGTGGTGCCGGGAAGCACGGTCGTCGCCAGTGCGCATGCGATCCAGGCGAGTCGATGTGGCATTGAAGTGCTCCGTTCTTGGTGTGAGTGCGGCTATTCCGTATGAGCAAGGCGAGAATAACGACCCGATCGAAGCCCGGTCATAACGCCGTGGTGAGGTTGTAGTGATGTTTCGGTTACGCCCACCAGCGGATGGGCGTCACGGATGGCCAACCACCTGACATTCGGGCACTTCCGGCTCGATCCGACCAATGAATGCCTGTGGGAGGGCGACCGCTCCATCGCCCTTCGGCCCAAGGCGTACGCGGTGCTGAAGCACCTGATCGATCACTGCGGCCAGCTCGTCACCAAGCAACAACTGCTCGAGGCGGTGTGGCCAGGGACATTTGTTGGCGACGCGGTTCTGAAGGCGAGCATCAAGCAGCTTCGCGAGGCGCTCGCCGATGACGCCGAATCGCCTCGCTACATCGCGACGGCACATCGGCGCGGCTATCGCTTTATCGCCGAGGCGTCGTCTCCCGAAGTCCACGAAGCGGCCACCGATCGGACTGAGCGCGCCGTCGCCTTGACGCCGGCGACCGGGGTCTTGGGTCGCGAGCAGGAATTCACGAGGATGCGCCATTGCCTCGAGCGGACGCTCCAGGGTGACCGGCAGGTGGTGTTCGTCACCGGCGAGGCCGGCATCGGGAAGACGACGCTTGTGAACGCGGTGATCGCGCAGGTGGTCGGGACTCACGCCTTTGCCGTGGCGCGAGGGCAGTGCCTCGAACAGTACGGAGCATGCGAAGCGTACCTCCCAGTCATGGATGCGTTCTCGCGCCTGGCCCGCACGCGTGGCGGTGAATGGGTCACGGCACCCTTGCGCCAGCATGCGCCGGCATGGCTGGCCGAACTGCCATCGTTGATTGCGGCGCCTGAACGCGCCGTTCTGCAGCAGCAGGTGGGTGCGGCGACGCGCGAACGCATGCTTCGCGAGATGGCCGACGCGGTCGAGGCGATGACGATCGAGGTCCCGCTGATTCTGGTGCTCGAGGATCTGCACTGGAGCGACTACTCGACGCTCGATCTGATTGGATACCTGGCTCGCCGCCGCGACCGGGCCAGACTGATGGTGATCGGGACGTATCGGCCCGTCGATGTCATCGTCAGTGAACACCCGCTTAAGGACGTGAAGCGTGAGCTGCAGGCACACGGCTTATGCCAGGAGTTGCCGCTCGACTACCTGAGTGAAGAGGACGTGGCCGATTACCTCACCGTGCGATTCGGTCGACACGAGTTGCCGAGGAGACTCACGCGGCTCATTCATCGCCGGACCGAGGGGAACCCGCTGTTCATGGTCAACATCGTCCAGTACCTGATCGATGAGCATGTGATTGCGGAATCACACGGGTGCTGGGTGATGGAGGACCCCAGTGCAGAGATCGAAGCCGGGGTTCCCGAAAACGTCCGCCAACTGATCGAGAAACAGATCGAACGCCTCGACGCAGACGAGCGGATCGTGCTCGAGGGTGCCAGCGTCGTCGGCATGGAGTGTTCGTCGGTCGCGATTGCCGCGGGGCTCGGTGTCAAGACCGAATGGGTCGAGGAGCGGTGCGAAGCGCTGGTGCGCCGGCATCAGTTCCTCTCGCCGGCACGCATCGTCGAATTGCCGGACGGCACGATCACCGCGCGCTACAAGTTCAGCCACGTGCTGTATCTCGAGGTGCCGTATCGATTGCTGCCGGCGATACGCCGGTCACAGATTCATGGGCGCATCGGTCAACGCGGCGAGGCGATCTACGGCGACCGGGTCAGTGAGATCGCCGCCGAACTCGCAATGCACTTCGAACAGGCGCGCGATTCGTCGCGTGCGGTGAAGTACCTGCTACAGGCGGCGCAGAACGCCACGCATCGCTCCGCGCAATACGAGGCGGCGGGGCTGGCACGCCGCGGGCTACAGGCACTCGAGTCGTTGCCTCAGTCATCCGAGCGTGACGAGCGCGAGATGAGACTGCGCCTGATTCTCGGTGTGGCATTGATGGCGACACGTGGCTTCGCCGCCGCCGAGGTCGAGCCAGTGCTCCGTCGCGGACTCGATCTGTGTCTCGCACAGGGCGCCGCCGATCTGGCGTTCATGGTGCAGTGGCAGCTCGGTCTCTTCCATTACTTCCGGGCCGAGCTCGCCGCGGCGCGCGTGGTGGCAGAACGCCTCATCGCGTTCGCGCAGGTCGCATCGGATCCCGGCATCCGGCTCGAGGCGCACCGCGCGATGGGTGTCACGCTCGTGGACCTTGGGAGGTTCGGAGACGCGCTCGAGCACTTCGAGCATGTAGTGTCGATGTACGACGGTCAGCCACGCCAGGGTTCGTTTGCCGGGCAGGATCCGAAGGTTGTCAGCGACTGCTTCGCGGCACGGGCGCTCTGGGCGCTCGGCGACACTGAGGGCGCCGCAACGCGCGTCATGCGCGCCCTCGGGCTCGCCCGGGAACTGCGTCACAACGAGACGCTCGTCATCGCGCATCATTTCGCCGCGCATCTCCATCAATTGAGGGGCGAGGCTACGATCGCGCGCCAACACGCCGAGACCGTCATCGACCTGGCAGAGGAGTCTGGGCTCGTGCTCTGGACCGCGTTCGGACATATGAACCGTGGCTGGGCCCGTGTCGAGCATGACGAGGTGGAAGGGGGCATCCAGGAGTTGGAACGAGGTCTGGCCGCGTACCAGGCAACAGGTGCAAGACTGTGGCGGGCACACTTCCAGGGACTCCTCGCGCGAGCGTTTGTCAAGGCAGGGCGCGCCGGCGACGCGCTCTCCGTGATCGACGACGCAATTGGGCTCGTCGCCCAGACAGCGGACAACTGTTCTGCTGCCGAGTTGCATCGAATTCGTGGTGACGTCCTGATGGTGCTGCCGAGTCCGAAGCCGGCGCTGGCGTCGTACGAGCAGGCGTTGGTCATCGCCCGGGAGCAGCGCGCGAAGTCCTGGGAACAGCGCATCCTCGCCAGTCAGGCAGCGCTGTCCTGACTCCGTTTCGCTCGACGCATCACGGAACGGGACGCTTTGCGTATCCGGGTCCGCGCAACGCTCGACCCGGCCGCTCAGCCGTGATTTGGCCATCGGCCACGACAGGGCGGCCGTTCACCAGCACCCATCTGACCCCAACCGAATAACGATTGGAGTCGGTGAATGTCGCGACGTCTCTGATCGTCGCGGCGTCGAAGATCGTGACGTCGGCCGCCATGCCAGCTCGCAGGATGCCGCGATCGGAGAGCCCCACGCGGGCAGCAGGTCGAGACGTCATCTTGCGGATCGCCTCTTCGAGAGTCAGCAGCCGTTCATCCCGCACGTACGTGCCGAGAATGCGCGGGAATGAACCCCAACCGCGCGGGTGAGACTTCGTGTCCGACAGCGGTCCATCTTCTGCTTTCGCCGGTGAATCGGTGCCGATGGCGACGAGCGGATCCTTCAACGCCAGCCGCACGTCAGCCTCCGTCATGATCGAGATGACCGCACCACTTTCTCCGTGATCGGCGATGACGACGTCCATCAACGCCTCGCGCGGCTCTTTGCCCATCAGCCTCCCGATCTCGGTAATCGTTTTCCCCTCGTACTTCTTCAGATCGGCGTTGAGCACCGCCGTGAGCAACACGCCGTCTCCGCCGCCGGAGCCGTACCACTGGTTCTCCCAGCCTTTGGCGTTGGGGTCCGCCATCTCCTTCTTGGCGCGCTCTCGCTGCACCGGGTCCTTCAGACGCGCGACCATCGCGTCCTTGCCGCCTTCACGCACCCAGATGGGAAGACACGCGTCGAGCGCATTCGATGCGCGGACGTACGGATATTGATTTGCCGTGATGTCCAGGCCGCGGTCGCGCGCCGCATGAATCCTCGCGAGCACCTCGGGCATCTTGCCCCAATTCGCTTTGTAGGCAGTTTTGAGGTGAAAGATTTCTGCCGGAATCCGCGCGCGTTCGGCGATTGCGAACACCTCGTCGAGCGACTCAAAAATACTGCCGCCTTCCGAGCGCTGGTGCGTGATGTAAATGCCGCCGTACTGCGCGGCCACTCTCGCCAGCTCCACGAGTTCGTCCGTCGACGCGAACCGATCGGGGACGTACTGGAGCGACGAACTGAGACCGAGCGCGCCCTGTTCCATAGCCTGCGCGACCAGGCGCTTCATCTCGGTGAGTTCCTCCGGCGTTGCGGCGCGATCGGTTTCGTGAAGCACGTATTGCCGCACACCGCCGGCACCCACGAACGTGGCGACGTTGATCGCCGGGTGGGTGCGCTGGTCGAGTCGCGCGAAATAGTCCGCAAGGCTGCGCCAGTCAACCGTTACCCCGTAGTGTGACGCCGAGGCAGAAAAGATCTCGGCCACCAGGTGGTCGTTGAGCGGTGCAATCGACGATCCTTCGCCAGTCACCTCCGTCGTCACGCCTTGCAGAATCTTGCTGGCAGCCCGGTTATCCACGAGGATGTTGAACTCCGACTGCCCGAGCATGTCGATGAATCCGGGCGCGACGACGAGGTTGGTGGCGTCAATCTGTTGGGTGGCTTTGGCCGTCTGGAGGTCGCCAATGCGAACGACGCGATCGCCACGAATGCCGACGTCGGCGCGAAACCATGGCGCACCGGTGCCGTCGACCACACGCCCATTGCTGATGACGATGTCGTACGCGTCATCGGACGCATCGGACGCATCGGACGCCGCGGTCGTTCGAGGGCGATCGCAGGCAACGAGAAGCGCTGCCAACACGAACAGCGTCGCGGTCTTGAGGCTCACAGAGTGAATGGATTATACGGGGCGGAACCGCGCGCGTCTCCCAGTTGCACTCACCAGGATGCCTGCAGCAGGAGCGCGCCCCAGCCTGCACGCGAGGTGACCCGCACGCGCTGCATGCCCAGGCGACGGTACGCCTCGCCGACATCTTGTTCGACCGACGAAGGAATTCCTGAGAGAACCAGTCGACCGTGATGTCCGGCGCGCCGCACGAGGGCGGGCGCCATCTCGATCAGCGGGGCAGCGAGCACGTTGGCCAGAATGAGTGGCCAGGTGCCTGCGACCGTGTCCACACCGCCGCGTGCCAACTGCAGACGTTCGTCGAGCGCGTTGATGCGCGCATTTTCCGCGGCGACGCGCAGCGCTTCTTCGTCGATATCGATGCCGAGGGCTCGTGACACGCCTTTCATCAGCGCGGCCAGCGCAAGCACGCCCGATCCTGTGCCCACGTCGAGAACAGCGGCCGGTGGATCGATCTGTATTGCCTCGTCGAGCGCTTCGAGACACAGCGTGGTCGTCGGGTGCAGTCCGGTGCCGAATGCCGCGGAGTCTACCAATCTCAGGGCGCCTGGTTCAGCCGCGTTGTGCGCCGGAACTATCCGAAGGTTTCCAATTCGAACAGCACGTGGGCGCAGGATCCAGACCGAGTCAGCGTCTCGTCCCGTGGCAGGGGAGATCGAGACATTGTCTACGCCGAGGGCGCTCACGATCTGTTCTGGTGCAACGCTGTCGGGCATCAGGGCCGCGATGCCGCCGTCGAACGAAGCTTCAGCATCGAGGGCACCGAGTTCCACGAGCCGATCGAACGCCTCGTCGCCGACGTTGCGAAGGTCCACTCGGTACGGCACGTTCCAGCGTAACCACTCGCTCGTTAAACGTCGACCCTCAATACGTCGGCGGCGTCGACGCGGAGCGCGCGGCGGGCGGGGACGACGCAGGCGAGCAAACACACGCCCATCATCAACATCGAGTAGGCGATGATGACCGCGACTTCTATCGCCGTCAGCGCGCCCTCGCTGAGACCAGGGTACATAGCCGCCACGATGAAGGCTCCCACGAGAACCCCAAGACTCACCTGAGTAACCGGACGGCGGAGAATCACACTCATGACGCGGCGACGATCTGCACCAAGTGTCACCCGGATGCCGATCTCACGTGTTTTCTTGGCGACCGTGAACGCCATCACGGAGTAGATGGCCGTGAGCGACAGCAGCATTGCGATCCCGCCCATCACGGTGAACAGCCAAGAGACATACTGAGACTCGAGCCACAGGTTCGCGCCGACCGCATCGAGCGGCATGAGCTCGCGAATCTGCAATGTGGGTTCGACTTCGCTCGCCACGGTCCGCAAGCGTGCGGCAAAAGACGTCGGGCTGACGCGAGATTTGAGCGCCAGCCGCAGCGGCGACGCACTGTCCGGCGAGACGGGATGATAAATGCCCGCGGCTGGACCGCCATTGGCACCCAGCATGCCAAGGTCCCGCACGACACCAACGATCTGGAGCCATGGACCCGGCGTGGACGACGCGTCCAAAGGACGGCGACGGAGGCGGCGGCCGATTGGATTCTGGCCGTTCAGAACCTGGTTCACGAACGGCTGGTTGACGATCACGACGCCGACACTGGAGTCGAGATCGGCGGAGGTGAAGTAGCGTCCAGAGAGAACTGGCGCGCCGAGTACGCTGAAGAAGTTGAACGCCACTGACGCTGACACGACTTCGTGACCGAGCACGGACGCAGTGGATGTCTCGTCATCGAGCTCTATCCGATAGCGAGGATGCAGCGTCCCGGGCAGGCGGTCGGCGAACGTCAGTCCGACAACCTCCGGTTCGGCGGTCAGGCGTTGCTCCAGTTCGGCGTAGGTCTTGCGGACGCGCGAACGGAATGCCTCGTCCGTCGCGTCGACCAGTACGCCAGGCGCGCTCTCGCGATCGAGCTCGAGCCGTGCCGAAAGGTATCGATCGGCCGGGAATCCCAGGTCTCGTGTCTGTCCGCGGACGACGCCGCGATGGAAGATGAAGGCGGCCGCCGGAAACATCAGCGTCGTGGCCACCTGCGCGGCAATCACGGCGGTCCACAGTCCGCCGAAGCGGACGCCACCGCCTCCGCCCGCTGACTCGCGGAGCCGAGCCTGGACGCTCCTGCCCGTGATTCTGAGCGCGGGAAGCACGCCGATGATCGTCGCGCAGAGAACGGTCAGGACGATGGCGTAGATCACCGTGGCCGGCGTCAGGCTGTCAACCACCCAGAACGGGAGTCGCTGCCGCCCCAAGTCCGCTTCAACCATGGCCAGTAGCGACCGAAGTCCCACGCGCACCGCGGCAAGTCCGATGCCCGTCGCAAGAGCCGCGAGGACGAGCGCCTCGATGAAGAGTTGCACGACAATACGCGCGCGCCCGGCGCCGAGTGCGCTTCGCACTGTGATCTCGCTCTCGCGGCTGGACCCACGCGCGAACATCAGCAGCGCCACGTTTGCGGAGACCAGCACCAGAAGCATCGCGACGAACGCGTTCCACAGGTTCAGTGCCGTTCGGATGTCCGCAGAGTCGAAAAAGAGGCGAGCAAAAGGAACGACCTCGGGTCGCAGGTGCTCGCGTGTCCTGGATAGTTCCGCTGACGTGTGAAGACCAATCGCGTTCAACTCGGCCTGCGCCTGTTGCTCCGACGCCTGCTCGGCGAGTCGTCCGAACACCAGAAGGGCAAGGCCCTGCGCAGGGCCGGAGGCCGCGCGGTCGATGCGTAGCGGCACCCAGGCGTTGTGAGCGGCTGGAAACTCGAAGCCCTCGGGCATCACGCCCACGACGGTCGTCTGCTCGGAGCCCAGCCGCACCGTTCGTCCGAGGACGTCACGATCGCCGGCGAATCGCTCGCGCCAGATCTCGTGGCCAATGACAATGACGGGCGGTGCGCCGGGCCGTTCGTCAGCATTCACCAGCGTCCGACCAAGAAAGGGCTGCACGCGGGCGACGCGGAACGCCGATGCCGTCATCGCTGCGACGTCCACGGCTTCTGATCGGCCGTCGTTGGTGAGCAGGTTGCGTTGAAAGATCATTGCGGCGCTCACGTCGCCAACGAGCGTGAGTGCCTCACGCCACCTGGTGAAATCGTCCGGTGCTGGCGGGACGGGACGAACGCGCGAAGGGTCCCATGTCCTGAGTCCCACGATGCGCGAGCCTTCGTCGAGGGGAAGCGAGGGCGCAACGACTTGCGTCCTAATCTCAAAGCTGCCCACGCCCGTGGCAATGCCGAAGGCCATACTGACAGTGGCCACGAGTGTCAGCATGGGGTACCTGACGAGCAAGCGGGCAGCGAGCTTGATGTCGAGCGAGAAACGATCCAACCACGCGAGCCCGCGGCGGTCGCGCCATTTCATGGCCGGGTTGTCATGCGCACCAGACGTCTTGAATGGGCGAACTTCTCAAATGCTCCGAGGTCTGAGGCGCAGCCTCGCTAGGCTAAATACGGTTGAGACGTCCGATCAGTTCCGTGCCCGGCGTGAGAGGGACCTCATCATCGCGGAGCAAGGATGCCGGTTGGTCGTGCCAGCAGTGCGGCGGCCGCCAGGGCAGACGCGAGGGCAATCCACACCCAGCCGCGACTGGGCGGACGCGGCTCGCGCAGGGTGAAGTCCACGATCAACTCGGGCTGATTGAAGTCCCGCTGCTGCGCCGCGATCGCGACGCGATCGCTTTCCGGCACCAGGGCATTGGCCAGATACACACTGTCGTCGGTCGCTCCCTCCGGTCTCGACGGGTGTCTCGAGGGGTGTCAGGCAGTGAATCGTGAAAGCTCACCCCCGATTTACCGCCTGACGCCCGTATGTATTCACGATTCACTGCCTGACACCTGTTTTACGTTCACGATTCACTGCCTGACACCGGGTGGATCCCGGGGATTGTCGGACGCGCCCGCGCGTGCCAGAATCCGCGGCAGCCACGGGAAGGCAACACGCGGGAGGAGGGATCGGATGGCATCGAAGTCTTCACGCGTCTCGCGTCGTCGGATTCTCAAAACGGCAGGCGCAGCAGTCGGAGGAGGCGTCGCGCTTTTTGCTAACGGCGCGTCCACCCAGGGGCAAGCGCCGGCGATTCTCACCAACATCCAGGCAGGACGCCGGTTCAAGGCGTTCGTCAAATACGACACCGCCGATCTGCCCAACGTCGTCGACGTGACGACGCGCGCGCTGAGCGGCAACCAGGTGCTGCTTCGTGTCGAGGCCGCGCAGACCTGCTACACCAGCATCGACCAGGTCCTGATCCCGGGGACGCCGACGGCTCAGCCCACCATCGTTGGCCACGGCGGCGTCGGTGTCGTCGAGGCGATCGGGCCGCAAGTGATCAGTACTCGTGTTGGCGATCGGGTGATTCTCAATCTGCACGCGGCCTGCGGACGCTGTTACAACTGCCTGCGGATGCGCTCGGACAAGTGTCGCGCGGGCACCGCCAGCAACACGCCGATCGGCGATGTCAACGGCATGCCGGTGTTCGGTCGTACCGGCGCGATGTCGGAGCTCGCGATCACGGGCGAAGAGTACGTGACACCGCTCTTCACCGACGCCTCCGCGGTGGAGATCTCGATGCTGACCTGCGTCTCGGGATGCGGCCTCGGCATGACAATGACGAATGCGCCGGTCGAAGTCGCCTCGGACGTCGTGATCTTTGGCGCCGGCCCGGTCGGTCTGTCCGCGGTGATGGGTGCCAAAGTGAAGGGCGCCTCGCGGATCATCGTGGTCGAGCCGATCGCATATCGGCGGGAGCTGGCCCTGAAACTTGGCGCCACCGACGTCGTCGATCCGAATCAATTCAAGGAGCGCATGCCGATCCCGAACGCGCCGGCCAACGGCGATCGTTACCGCGACGCGCTGGTCGAGCACCTGCGCGCGATGACGCAATACAAGTACGCCGATCGAATCTGGTCAGGGGGTGGACGGAACGGACCGGACCACGTCATTGAAGCCGTCGGCGGCGACAAGATGAAGCCGCGCCGTCAGCCGCAGGGTCCCGACCCGACGGGCATCACCGTGCTGAATCAGTGTTGGGAGCTCGGCTCGTCGATCGGATCGATCGTGACGTGTAGTGTGGGCCATCCAAGCGACGGGTTTGTCCGCATCCCGGCGTCGCAGTGGGCCGATGGCGCAAAACATCATTGGCCAGGCACCGGCGGCGGGACCAACGATCGCCGCGATTCACAGCGTTACTGTCGGCTGATGGAGACCGGGCAGATCAACATCAAGGCCATTGCCTCGCGAACCTATCCGCTGAGCGAGACGAGGGAGGCGTACCAAGTGTGCGCCGATCGCGAGGTTGTCGCGACGATCGTGACGCCGAACACGCGGGCTTAGCGCCTCGAGACCCTGGTCCGTCCTGTAGTCCAGAGTCCAATCGGTCCCGCGATGGGACCAAGGACCACAGACCGAGAACGGGCCAGGTACCTTTGACGGTTTCTTATTCGCCTGGAACCATCAAGTGCGCCGTGGTCGTGCCGGCGTTCATGATCCAGACGCCACCCATCTTCGGGTTGTCCGGCAATCCCAGCGATGCTGTTGTTGCGCCGGGAACCGCGATCGTCATGTGGGTGCGCGCGGTCGCCTGATCCTTGCCCATGAAGTGATACCAGACGGAGCCGAATTCGGGTTTGGCTCGGGTGCCGTCCTTTTCAGCGGCGTCGAGCGCGGCCTGCCGCTTGGTGCGATCCGCTTCCGATTCGAACTTCATGTTCTGCACGGCCCGGTCGAGGTTTCCCACGCTCGTGCACTCGATCGAGAAGGGCAGCTGCCCGGGCAGCCCGGACTTGTCGAAGCAGACCATCCGATTCGTGCCTTTCCGAAGCGTGTCGTACGTCCAGTCGCTCTTCCATTTAATGACCGTCGCCTGGTCCTTGAGATTGGCCGGGGCGGCGAGCAGCGCCTTATCCACGTCGGCCTGTGACGCCCCCTGTGACAGCGGTGGCGGCGGCGGTGGCGCGCCGCGCTCCTGGGCCACCACGGTCGAAACCGTCATGACAGCGAAAACAAGTACAGCGATCCGTTTCATCGTGACCTCCAGCTCCTCCCACCCCACGGCGCCAGGGGGCTCCGGGGGGCCCCGACCCCGCCTCTGGGGAACAGAGACGAAGTATACCGATATCTGGTCAAGGCGACTCATTCAGCTGTTACAAGAAACAGCGTCATGAATCGCCGGCAGATCTTTGAACCACGTTCTCTTGCTAGACGGGAGCGCCAGACCGCTGGGTACAATACCGCCCACATCGGACCCTTCGTTCAGGGGAAGCGAGCTGATTCAATGACGCGCACGAGACTCCTGGCCGCGGTCGTCATGGTGGGATTTGCCATAACGGGCGTTGCCGCACAACAGCAGCAGCGTCCGCGGATTCCGCCGACCGGCCAGATCAAGAAAGTTCGCGACAACCTGTACGTGATCCCGGGTGCCGGTGGCAACTCGACCGTCTTCGTCACGCAGTCGGGCATCGTCCTCGTCGACACCAAGCTGGCGAACAACGGTGAGGCAATCCTGAGCCAGGTCCGCACCGTCTCGGGCAGGGCGGTGACGATGATCATCAACACGCATTCGCACCCGGACCACATTGGCAGCAACGACTACTTCCCGGCGTCAGTCGAGAAGGTCACGCACGAGAATACGAAGAAGTGGATGGAGGCGAATCCGCGCGTGGCATCCAACCCTGCGGTGATGCCCACCAAGACGTTCACCGACAAACTGACGCTCGGAAGCGGCAGGGATCGAATCGATCTCTATTACTTCGGTGCCGGCCACACGAACGGCGACGCGTTCGTCGTGTTCCCGGCGCTCCGGGCCATGGCCGCCGGCGACATCTTTGCCTGGAAGATGGCGCCCCTCATCGACCCGATGGCCGGCGGCAGCGTGGTCGCGCTGCCCGACACGCTCGAGAAGGCGCTCAAGGGAATTGCCAACGTCGACACCGTGATTGAAGGGCACGGTGACGTCAACACCTGGGCCGGATTCCGTGAATACACGCAGTTCAATCGGGCGCTGCTCGAAGCCTCGAGAGCGGGGATGGGGAAGCGAAGCGCCGAGCAGATTGCGGCTGACCTGAAACCGAAGTTCCCGGTCTTCACGAAGGAAGAACTGCTGGCCGACATGGAATATGGCGGCACACCGCTGTCCAGGGCGGTGATCAACGTGAACCTCGCATTCCAGGAGTTGGTGAAGCGCTAAAATTTCGTCAAATGGCGCGCGCCACCAGAACCAGCCCGGCCGCCACGACAATCGCCCCGATCGCGCGCGCGACGCGCTCACCCGCCGGTGCGAGGCGTTCGGCGGTGATGGCTGCCGTCACGACCGCCATCGCGCGAAGGTCCATGACGCCGAGAGCCAGCAGGATCGCCATCAGCCCTGCGCAGCAATAACTGCAGGAGAGACCGATGCGAAGGCCGTGTCGCCAGGTCTCGCCGTAGCTCGCGCCGACGTCCGTGCGAGCGAAGGCGGACCGGCAGCAGGCAAGGTAACGGGCCTTCCACGCGGTGAACTGGAGTGCGCCGGTGATAATGGCGACCACGCCGGTCGCGATTGGCACGGCGCGGGCCAACGGTGGCTGCCCCATTTCCATCGCGGCCAGTACGGCACCCAGCACAAACGCGAAAACGCCGAACACGGCCCAGACGAAGAAGTAACCCACGCCCACGAGCGCGGTCAGCAGACCGAGACGCGTGTCGCTGGTCGTCGGAACAACGCGGCGATAACGCCCCAACACTGGAACCAACGACGGCAGCATCATGGCCACCATCATCACGACCCACATGCCAAGGAACGACGCCGCGGCGCCGGTCCACGTCTGTCCCGGCATCCGCATCCACGTCATCGACATCGTCCAGCCGCCGGGCATCGGCATCCCGCTCATCGCCGACATCGACACACTCCAGACGATCGTCATCGCGGCACTGGCCGCGAAGAGTAACGCTGACACGCCGAAGAAGGTTCGCTGGGAAGCCACGGCGACCATCTACTTCGGTCAACCTTTGTACTCGTCGTGACGGCGCCACCAGACGCCTGTCTCGTTACGCCCCTTGGGAGCGCGGTCGAGCCACTGGTACATGCCCCAAAGACCATCAAGTCCACGCGCATAGGCGGAATAGGTGTGGTAGACGACGCCGTCCTCGAGGACGAACGCGCTCATGCCCGGTCTCTCGCGAGTGAACGTGGCCGCGTCGGTTCCGCTCATGGCTGCGAAGTTGACCGCCCCCTCGCCACCGCCTTTCCACTCCGGCTCGCGGCGGTAGTTGTACTCAATCGCTCCGTCGCGCTGCTGCGCTTCAGTGAAGCGCACGCTGAAGTCGGCGTTGAAATCGCTGCCGAATGAAGATGCCCAAGGAAACGTCCACCCCATCCGGCGCTCGTACGCCTGCAGCTTCGCCAGCGGTGCACGTGATACTGCCCAGAGCATCACGTCGTGGTTAGCCAGGTGGACGGCGATGCCGTTGAATCCATCCGCGATTGCCGAGCAGGACGGACATCCCGCCATGTAATCGGGGCCGAACATGAAGTGGTAGATGAGGAGCTGAGATCGCTTGCGGAAGAGGTCTGCCAATGACGCGTCGCCCTCATCGGTCTCGAACTTGTACTCCTTCTCGATTCGAACCCACGGCAGTTCCTGTCGGCGGCGCGCCACCTCGTCGCTGCGGCGTGTGAGCTCTTTCTCGGCCTCGAGCAGCTCGAGCCTCGCAGTCAGCCACTCATTCCGTGTTCCAGTCGTGTGTGCCGCCATCACCCTCTCCCTTCGTGCCGCCTCGTCCATGTCAGCCAAGCAGTCGTAAGCAAGATTTAGCGCCCCGCCATTGAAGGGTGGGAGTGACAAGTGTGTCGGGATACATGAAGACCACGAAGAGCTCGGCCACGAATATCTCGTGGCCACGAAGGTCACGAGGCCACGAAGGTCACGAAGAGAACCAAGAGCACCAAGAACTGCCGCATTCTCCGGGGACGAGTCGAGGGACAGGCGGGGACGTCGTAACAGCCGTCACGCGAACCCGCGCATCGTGTCAGCACCCTGTCGATTCGTCCCTGATTCGATACGTTGATACCAACTCCGGAGATCGACCCTGCATGCATTGCCCACTGATAGACGCAGTGATTGGATGTTGCCGCCATGCGCGTTCGTCTGTGGCTAGTGGTTGTCTTCCTCGTCTCACGACACCTGGGCGTTGCAGCGGCCGAAGGCGAGCCTCGCGATTCCATAGCCGGCGAGGGGGTCACCGGGAACGCGGCCGTCGCCGACACGCCGCTCACGCGGGACGCGGCAAAGGCGCGAGTCACGGTGCGCGTCTACAGTTCGACGAGAATCGCCGCCGGAGCGCAGCGAGCGGCGCTCGATGTGGCTCAGGCCACGTTTGCGGCGGCGTGGGTCCAGATCGTCTGGAAGATCTGCACCAAGGTTGCGTGCGATGCGCCATTGTCGGCGACGGAAGTCGCGCTGCGAATGGTGCAATTACCGGAGGGCGATGGCGATCGTCATCTTGGAAACGCCTTGATCGACCCGCAGAACCGGACCGGTGTGCTGGCGACGGTGTACGTCAATCGCACCCTGCGGCTCGCCCGTGAGCTCGAGATCGACCATCACAAGCTGCTCGGGCGAACGGTCGCGCACGAGATCGGACACCTGCTGCTCGCAACCAATACGCACGCGGCGTCCGGCTTGATGCGAGAGATCTGGTCGCGCGGCGAGTTGCTGCAGACACGGCGCGAAGACTGGATACTTCATCCGCTCGACGTTCTCGCCATTCTGCGCCGCCTCGAACCCGAAGGTCACGAGTTTGGAAGTCACGACGTGGACAGAGACCGCGAAGACCTCTCGCGTACGACCGAGCCGACTGTGGGTGAAGGCGGGTCTTTCGACCCGCCTTCGGGACTGTGATTCGTTGACTAGTTAGCCTTGATGGTAAACGGCAACGTGAACGTCGCGGGATTGGGAGAGGCTAGCGAGTGGAGCGATCCCGAGCAGCCAGCGTTCACCTGTTGATACAGTCTGGCGGCAAAATCGAAGCTTCCATCCGCCGGCAGCGACGTCTGCGGCCAGTTGTCCTGGACCTTCGAATGGGCAGTCGCAAGGAAGCTCATGCCGGGCGCGACGATCACATTCTGGAGGCAAAGGCTCTGCCCGTTGGGAGTCCCGGTACCAGACAGGATCGTATTGAAGTTGGAGCTGTCGAACTCACCGGCTGCGGTGTAGCTCTTGACCGCATTCCCACCGTTCGTCGAGAAGCTCGAATCGAGCCCGATTCGAAGATCGAACGACTGCTCTGATCCACATGTGTTGACGACCAGCACGTTGTCGGAGAACTGACCGGGCTGCGAGCTCGTGACCTTGCCGGCCTTTGCGCCGTTTGTCGGCACCTTCAGCGAGGTCGTGTCGAGAATTCCAAGGTTGAAGTCCTGGTCGGTGACGAAGTTGTAAACCTTCAGACAGTCCGTCGGATGGACGAGACGGATGTGCACCTGAATATTGGTCACCGTGCCCACCTGCGAACCTGCATCCAGTTTCAGGTTGCCGACCAGATCAGTTCCATCCACCGTTGGTGGAAGGTTGCCGGCCTTGTCGGGAGAAATGTAGATCGTGACTTTCGAGACGTCGCTTTGGCCGGTCGTGGACAGAGTGAAGGTGTTCGGGCTCGGTGACAGATCCACGAATCCGCCCTTCTGATCCTGGGTCAGCGTGAACGTGACTCCTGAACTGTAGTCCGTCGCTTTACCCGGGCCTGCGCTCGTAACCCAGTTCACATCGAATGTTGCGAACTCTCCCATGGTGAACGCGCTCGCGTTCACAGTGTAAAAGAGCTGGATCGTTCCTACCGCCTGACCGTTGTTGACCACGACCGGCGAACCGCTGGCATTCGCCACCGACACCGTCATCGAATCTTTCGCCCACGCCGTTCCCGTGGACCACGCACACACGAACGCAAGCACGATCGTCGCAATTGCTGTTTTCGTGCTTGCGCTGACCGAGCTCAGTGACGACATTCCATTTCTGTCCATACTTCGAGGCTCCTCATTCCTTTCGCCGAGGACGCTCGACTCGGCCACACGTTCTCAGTGCAAGCGCAAGACCGCTTTCGCGATCTGCGCCTAGGCTCGGCGAACTCAATGGGATGCGGAGAATCCTGAAAACCGTCGGGGGTGCGTCTGGGTTGGAGCAGATAACATTGTGGCTGGAGCCAGACGATGACGCAGGGGCGAGAGTAGCAAGCGTGGCAGGATTCCGATGGATTCGATGATCACAGCCGCGGCGCATGCGCTGGCCGCTGGTGATCCTCTCGGCGCGTTGAAGCGGGTCGCGCTGCGCGACGATGCGCCGGCGCTCGCGCTTCGAGGTATCGCGATGGCCCAGCTCGGCGACCTCGTTCGAGCGCGGGCTCTCGTGCGCCGCGCGGCACGTGCCTTCGGCCCGAGAGAGGCGGTGGCCCGCGCCAGGTGTATCGTCGCGGAAGCCGAGATCGCCCTCGTCTCACGCGACCTGAGTTGGCCTGCCAAGACGCTCGACACCGCGCGGGCGACGCTCGAAGCGCACGGCGACCGCGTAAACGCCGCGCATGCGCGATATCTCGAAGTCCGGCGCCTCCTTCTGATCGGGCACCTCGATGAAGCCGAGCGCGCGCTCGCCGATCTCAACCCGGCCCTTTTTCCTCCCGCATCGCGAACAGCTCACGAACTGGTCGTTGCGGGAATTGCAATGCGGCGTTTGCGCACGAAGGCCGCGCGCGCGGCACTTGCCCGTGCCGAACGTGCAGCGCACCACGCACGCATCCCGGCGCTGACGGCGGAGGTCGAAAGCGCATCGCTCCTCCTGAATACGCCCGCGGCGCGCCTGATTGCGAAGGGTCAGGAGGAATTCCTTCTGCTCGAAGAAGTCGAGGCATTGGTGGCGTCGAACGCATTCGTCGTGGACGCCTGTCGACTTGTCGTGCGTCATGACCGCACGGTGATCTCGCTCGCCAGGCGTCCCGTGTTGTTCGCGCTGGCACGCACGCTTGGCGAAGCGTGGCCGGGAGACGTCGCGAGGGATACCCTCGTCGCGCGGGCTTTCGGATCGAAGTTCGTCGATGAATCGCATCGCGCACGCTTGCGTGTCGAAGTCGGTCGGCTTCGCCGGCTGCTTCGGTCGTTTGCCGCTATCAGCGCGACCAAACGAGGATTTGCGATGGCGCCACGCCACGCACGCGACGTCGTCGTGCTGGCGCGTCCGGTCGAGGAAGAGCATGCGACAGTGCTCGCCTTCCTGGCGGATGGTGAATCGTGGTCGAGCTCGGCGCTCGCGCTCGCCCTTGGCCGGAGCCAGCGCACCGTGCAACGGGCGCTCGACTCGCTTGTGGCGGCAGGCAAGGTGCAGTCGTTCGGTCGCGGGCGAGCGCGTCGTTGGATGACCCCGTCAGTGCCGGGATTCACGACGACGTTGTTACTCCCCGCTCCGATGCCGAGTGACTAGGATGGAGCCATGAGTCGATCAACGGCCGAGATGGTGCGCGAGTATGGACCCTTTCCGGGTGTCGACCACGTCCATGGCGTCACGTACGACGGCCATCACGTCTGGTTTGCTGCCGGAAACACGTTGAACGCCCTCGATCCGGCGAGCGGGAAGATCCTGCGCTCGATCGACGTCGCTGCGCATGCGGGGACGGCCTTCGACGGCGAGCACCTGTATCAACTCGCCGAGGATCGCATCCAGAAGATCGATCCGAAGACCGGCCGTGTGCTCGCCACGATCCCGGCGCCCGGCGGTGGCGGGGACTCCGGGCTGGCATGGGCTGAGGGGGCGCTCTGGGTGGGCCACTATCGAGAGCGGAAGATCCATCAAGTCGATCCGCAAACAGGGAAGGTTCTTCGCACGATCCAGTCGAATCGTTTTGTGACCGGCGTCACGTGGGTCGACGGCGAGCTCTGGCACGGCACCTGGGAAGGTGACGAGAGCGATATCAGGCGCGTCGACTCACGAACGGGAGAGGTCCTGGAGACGCTCGAGATGCCACGCGGCGTGAACGTGTCGGGACTGGAGTCCGATGGCAGTGATCAGTTCTACTGCGGAGGAGGAAGCAGCGGGAAGGTGAGGGCCGTCCGCCGGCCCAGGCGAGGCTCAGCGCGCGTATAGCCGATGGCGAAGCAGCTCGTACAAGACGATGCCGGCGGCAGTCGCGACGTTCAGCGATCGTTTCTGGCCGAGCATCGGAATGCGGATCACGGTGTCCGCATGTGGGCCGATCGTCGACGAAACCCCATCTCGTTCGTGGCCGAACACCAGGCACACAGGCCATTTCGGGATCCATTCGAAAAGATCAATCGCGTCTGGTGACGGTTCCACGACCACTGCGTGATATCCGTCGGCGACGAGGCGCGCCAGCGCGCTGTGCGTATCGGGCTGATGTTCCCATCGAACACTGTCTTCGGCTCCCAGCGCCGTCTTGGCGATGGCGCGACGTTGCCGCCCTCCCTGATCGGGTCGTGGCGTGATGCCACACAACACGACTCGCTCCACTCCGGATGCGTCGGCGGTACGAAGGATCGATCCCGTGTTGTAGAGGCTTCGAATGTTGTCGAGCACGACAACGACGCGATGAATCGATAAGTCTGGCACCCTGGAAGTTTGCCTTAGCGCTTCCTGAACGTGACCGGCATTCCTCCCTGGGCGCTGTTCAGTGTGCCTGTCAGCGCGGCGCCGTCCGTCGACAGCTCACCGGCAAACGTCCACGGTTGGGTGTTCGGCAGCTCGAAATTCATCCGCCGATCCTTCATCGTCAAACCGCGCAGCGGCTTGTCGATCGTTGGGCTGACGCGACCGCGGAAGGTCTTGAGATCGGTACCGAGCAACTTGCCCTGCACCGTTCCATCCGCGTTCTTTGAGAAGTCCAGGAAGATGTCGTAGTCCACCGTGGCGAGGCCGGGCCGACCGGTCCATCGGCCCACAAGCGCGTTCGCGATATCGGCGGTCACCTGGACCGGCATCACGGGTTCTTCTGGCGCCGGATTCTGGCGTTCGTGCAGGTTCGTCTCACTATAGTTCTGGACGATGCTGTTTCCCTCGTGGCATCCGTACTCCCACCATTCGTAGGTCGGGTCGTTACGCATTGGATAACGCACCGTGAACGGCCGTGTGAGGATGACCGGGTCTTCGGTCTTGATCTCGTAGAGCCACATGTCGTTGTTCAATCGCGTGATTCGCTCCGTCGTCTTCAGCGCGTCGCTGACTGGAAAGCGGTTTCCGGCCGGCGACCCGACCACCGCGAGGTTGATCATCGGCGGACCTTCCTTGTAGTTGGTGGTCTCGATGAGGAGCGTATTGCCCTCCCAGCGGCCGCGCGACTCGCCCATGTACTGTTTATGCGCTGACGAGAGCGGCGGCCGGCGGTCTGTGAAGATGACGCGAGCGTCGTGAATCATCTCGAGGTCGAATACGACCACGCCTGGCGCCTGCCAGATCTTGAAGCCGCCGTTATAGCGATAGGGCATCATCGACGAGGGCATCCCGCGCGAGCGGCAGTTGTCCCAGAAGTCGAAGTCGAGCGCGTCTTCATACACCGGGTCCTCAGCCGGTAATGCCCAGGAGCTCCCCATCACGAGCGCGCGTCGCTTGGCTTCCGGTGTGAGCTCGGGTAGCAGCCCGCTTGGCGGATCGACAATGAGATTAGTCTGTCGCTGCGGAGTGGCGGGGTCGGTGACGCCCGTGAGCAGCGCGCGGCCGAACTCTCCCTTCTGAATGAGTTCCCGGCCCAGGTCGCCTCGCCCGCGTGCGTCGGCGATTCGCTTGGCGTGTTCCTCTTCCGTCCACCACTTCTTGTTCATGTCACACGGAGGTCCGCCGAACCGGTAACTGTTGGCGCACCGCTCGAGCGGGACACCAGCGGCCTGCATCATGTTCAACGTGGCTTGAATGTCGGGTTCGCCCCACGGTGTCTTCGGGTGTACCCAGCCCTTCGGCGTCTCAATGAAATGGTTGGCCTCGCTCGGCGGTCCGAGAATCGACTGGCCGTAGGTGATGGTGACGAACGTTGCGGCCGCGGCGACGCCGAGTAGAGCGCTGCGTATCGTCGGCATGGTCCGGTAGATTGTCACGGTTAGTTTACCGTGTAGGGCCCGTCGTGCTTTGTAGACGGTAAAGTGTAGACGTGCAAACTCTGCTGCATCTTTCTCCCGAGGTCGAGGAGGCTCTCCACGGGAATCGTCCGATAGTCGCACTCGAGTCGACACTGATTACGTTTGGACTCCGTTGGCCCGCGAATGCAGAAACCGCTCTCGCAATGGAAAGTGCCATTCGAGCAAGTGGAGCGGTGCCGGCAACGATCGGCGTGCTTGCCGGTCAGGTCATCGTCGGTCTTTCACCAGATGAAATCGAGTACTTCGCGCAACGGCCGAGCGGCTCGGTGCGGAAGTGCAGCGTTCGCGATCTTCCAATCGTAGTCGGGCGCCGCGAAGATGGGGCGACGACGGTCGCAAGCACAGCCGTCATCGCGCACAAAGCGGGGCTGAAAGTCTTCGCGACGGGAGGCATTGGGGGCGTGCACCGCGATGCGCCCTACGATGTGTCTGCCGATCTGATCGAGTTAGGGCGAACGCCGATCGCGGTGGTCTGTGCCGGCGCAAAAGCCATCCTCGATCTTCCATTGACGCTCGAAGTGCTCGAGACGCAAGGCGTCCCGGTCGTCGGACTTGGCACCGACACGTTGCCGGGCTTCTATTCGCGATCGAGCGGCTTGCCGATCGACGTGCGGGTAGAGACTCCGCGCGAAGCGGCAGCAATCATCGCGGCATCGCGACGCCTGGAGGCCCAACACGCCGTCCTCATCGTGGTGCCAATTCCGGAAGAAAAGGAATTTGGCGGCGCGGAAACAGCCATCTCGCAGGCCGCCTCCGAGGCCGCACGTCTCGGTATTCATGGAAAGCAGGTCACACCGTTCATGCTGCGACGTGTGTCAGAACTGACCGAGGGTGCATCGCAAGTTGCCAACACGGCGCTGCTCATCAACAGCGCTCGCGTGGCGGGGCTCATCGCGAAGGAGCTCTGCACGATGGCCGCGGCTTCAATGCAAACCATATGAGCGGCGCGAACAGGAGAAGCTCCACGGCGGCGACGTACATCCCGTATGGCGACAGGAAACCGAGTCCGATGGGTGACACCGGGATGGGTGTCCAGGGGGCGAAGTAGCGAGTGAGGTCGAAGGGCCAGAACACCGCACACCCGAGTCCGCCATTGGTCAGAATGTCGAGGAGTGGGTGACTCGCGAGGACCAGACCCGCGGCCACACCGGTGCGGACAGGTGGCCTCCGGATAAGCCACGCAGCCACCCCGACGGCAACGCCGAGGGCCAATGAAAAAACAAATGAATGCGTGGCACCGCGATGCCCCCACTCGTCTCCGTATCGAACGCCGAAGGCAAAGCCGGCAACGTCGGCGTCGGGCAGGAACGACAGCGCCGACCAGAACAGCATCGACGACACGGGGACGCGTTGTGATGGGCTTTTCGCGTGATACAGCCGTGCGGTGGCCATACCGACGGCGAGGTGACCGACGCTTGCCATGTGGTGGAGTCTTCCCGCTCCTCACTGCCGCGCCGCGACGCCGGCGCCGAGGCTCGGCGCCAGTGGCGCCGAGACTCGGTTATTCTCCGGTACCATCGGGATTGGCTGCTAGAGCCCGACGCGATTGAATTGACTCGCGTTGGAGAGGAGACAATGTGATTTTGCTCGGTACCTACGACAGCGGTGTGACCCAGACGGACCGCGACGCCTATCTTCGGCAGGCGTCGGTGATCTCAGGCGGTCGAGGCGACCAGGCCTCGGAGGGAAGCGACAGGCTATCGTTTGCGCCACGTGCCCAGGACCCGCAGCAGACGATGACGGTTGCCGAAGTGCAGGAGGCGCTGAAAGCCATCGGGTTCTTCCCGGGCGGCAAAGTCGATGGGATCTGCGGCTACCGCACGCGCGCCGCGATGCGGCTGTTCCAGGAGTACGTGCGTACCGTCGAGAAACTGCCGAGTGTACCGGACGGCCGCTTTGGCCCGCAGACACAGGCGCACCTTCAGCGCTGGACGACGAAGGGCCTGGCTACCGAATGGGCGCCCACGATCGAACGATGGCGGGCCGGCACGCCCGGCCAGACCGAGTACACCGAATGGTTGTCGATGCTCGGGAAGGCGAAGGAAAAGTATCTGGCGTCTCCCACTGAGATGCTGCGCCTGGTCGATGCGTTTGCGCGGCCAACCGATACGCGGAAGGTCGCGGATTGGAACTTCGATCCGAATGCCATCCACCTCTTGGGCATCCGGCGCAACGAAAAGATCAACAAGTTCGACGACCTGTTCGCCGTGCTGATCAAGGGACTCGTCTTCAAGTTCCAGGGTTCGACCGATCCCGGTGCGACCAGCAATCCGCTTGGCGCTCCTTTCCTCGTTCAGGGACAGCACGCTTATCACTTCGGCTGGCACAAGAACCAGCACCTCGCGGTTCGCCCTTCCGACAACGGTGTCCTGGTCGTGCGATCGAAGGGCGATTTCCGGCTGGATGATGCCGATGTGAGCAAAGGGCTGGAGTCCAATGCCACGATCCATATTCACTGGGGCGGCAAGGGACTCCGTTTCGACGTGAACAACTGGTCGGAAGGCTGTCAGGTGATCAACGGGAGCGCATACCTCAATCCCGCCAACGAGCGAATTGACTGCTCATCGTTCGTCGCGACCAACAACACCGAGGTGGCTAACGATCCGTCGAAGACGCGCGGCGCGTACAACCTGCTGGCCGACCTGGTGCTTGGCCTGGGAAACGATCTGCCGGGCAATACAGTGCTGTACACGCTGCTGACTGAACAGGATCTGGCGCTGGCGTCTCCCACGGTAAACGACGCTCGCGCGAAGGCGAGCGTATTGTTCGGCTGATCTATCAGCGAATTCATCCGTAGAGCAGAGTGCGTTCCTCCTCGTATTTCTCGATCTTTTTGTCGATCAT
>Ga0075431_100000600_pt1 | contig 30378 bp, 31 predicted proteins | sample RhiMetdeltSRZDD5_FD_75297 | JGI IMG/M metagenome (GOLD analysis project Ga0075431, IMG submission 75297) | Populus rhizosphere microbial communities from Tennessee, USA - Rhizosphere MetaG P. deltoides SRZDD5 | ecosystem: Host-associated > Plants > Roots > Rhizosphere > Soil | place: USA... | reverse complement strand
CGCGTTGTCGCTCGTGACCATCACGCCGCGGTTCTTGGTCGCGAGGTACACGACCTGGATGTTCACCCCGGCGTTCGCCACGGCGCGGGCCATCTCGCCCATCGTGCCGGGCTTGTCGACCTGGTCGACTGGGAACTCCGAGACCAACGGCTCGGACTCGCCCTCGACCTTGGCGCCGGCGCCCTCGAGCGCCGTGCGTGCCGCCGCCGCGTCCTCGACGAGGACGTGCGCGATCGCCCGTCCCTCGAAGCTCACGACGGTCAACCCCTCGATGTTGATCCCGGCCGCGCCGAGCGCTTCGCCGAGAGCGGCGAGCGTGCCCGGCCGGTCCTCGAGGGAGACGGTGAGGTCCTTCATCGGCACCTCCTTGGGGGATCCGTCGGCCCCGGTGTACGCCCCTTCGGGGCGCGCGTCAACCGCGGCGTTCCGCTCGAACGGAACCGGTGCCTACGCGCCGAGCGCCGAACGCAACGCGGCCGCGTCGTCGGACGAGAACACGAGCCGGTTGTCGCTCGCCACGTAGCACGCCGCGAGGTTCACGCCGGCGTCGGCCGCCTTGGCGGCGAGCTCGCCGAGCGCGCCCGCGGTGTTCTGGGCGCTCACGACGACGGCCTCACGCTCGCCCTCGATCGTGACGCCGGCGCCCTCGAGCGCCGACCTCGCGGCGGCCGCGTCCTCGACGAGCAGGTGGATGTGTCCCGTCCCGCCGCCGCCGAGCCCGGCGAGTCCGTCTATGTTCACGCCGGCCGCCCCGAGCGCCTTCGCGGCGTTCGCGAGCGCCCCGGCCTGGTCGGGCAGCGAGATCGAGAGATCGGTGGCCATGGCACCTCCTTCCGGGTCGAGGGGGGTTCGTATCCCGCGCGGGCTCCGCGCGTCAAGCGGCTACGCTCCCGCCGTGCGGGTGGCCGAGCGCTGGTTCGAGCACGAGACGGTGGGCGACGGGATCGTGCGGATCATCGAGCCGAACGTCGACCCGTTCCTCCAGGCGAACCTGTATCTCGTCCGCGGCCGCGACCGGGACGTCCTGATCGACGCGGGGCTCGGGCTCGCGTCGCTCACGGACGAGATCCCCGAGCTGTTCCAACGCCGGGTGCTGGCGGTCGCCACGCACCGGCATTTCGACCACGTCGGCGGGCTCCGCGAGTTCGGGGCGGTCGCGGTGCATCGCGCTGACGCAGAGGCCGTCGCGTCCGGCGAGATCTTCGCCTCGCTCGTGATCGAGAACTACCCGCCCGAGGAGCTCTCCGGGTACGAGCCTCCGCAGACGCTGCTCACCGCGCTCCCCTATGAGGGCTTCGAACCCGCCGCGTACCGCGTCGAACCCGTGATGCCGACGGTCCTGCTCGACGAGGGCGACGTGCTCGACCTCGGCGAGCGCAAGCTCGAGGTGCTCCACCTCCCCGGCCACACGCCGGGCGAGATCGGGCTGTGGGAGGACGAGACCGGGACGTTGTTCTCCGGCGACTGCGTGTACGAGAGCGGCGTGCTGCTCGACGAGCTGCCCGAGTCGAACATCGACGACTACGTTGCGAGCATGGAGCGCCTCCGCGACCTGTCGGTCTCGATCGTCCAAGGCGGCCACGAGGGTCCCTTCGGCCGTCGCCGCCTGCTTGAGCTGATCGACGAGTACGTGCGGCGGCGCGCGCGATGAAGCCAAGGTTCTTCGCGAAGCCGGAGAACCTCCGCGCCTGGTTCGAGCGGCACCACGAGACGGCCGACGAGCTGTGGGTCGGCCTGTACAGGAAGTCCTCCGGCAAGCCGAGCGTCACCTGGCCGGAGGTCGTGGACGAGGCGCTGTGCTTCGGCTGGATCGACGGGATCCGCAAGAGCATCGACGCTGAGCGGTACATGAACCGGATCACGCCGCGAAAGCCGACGAGCAACTGGAGCGCGGTCAACGTGAAGCGCTTCGGGCAGCTGAAGCGGCAGGGCCGGGTTCGGCCGGCGGGTCAGCGGGCGTTCGACCTGCGGACGAAGGCTCGGACCGGCGTCTACTCCTACGAGCAGCGCCACGAGGTGAAGCTCGACCCCGTCTTCGAGAAGCGGTTCCGGGCGAAGAAGAAGGCGTGGTCCTGGTTCCAGGCGCAGCCGCCTTCCTATCGCACGATGGCCGTCTACTGGGTGATGACCGCGAAGAGGCCCGAGACGCGGGAACGGAGGCTCGAGCAGCTGATCGCGGACTCCGCGAAGGGGCGACGGGTCCCGCCGTTCGTCCCGCGGCGTGGTGGTTCGACCTAGAGGTTGCTCCGCAGCCCCCAGAGCTCCGGGAAGAACCGCTTGTCGAGCGTCGTCTTGAGGTAGCCCACGCCGGCCGAACCTCCGGTTCCGGGCTTGGCGCCGATCTCGCGTTCGACCATCAGGACGTGGTGGAGCCGCCACTGCGCGAGCGCCTCGTCGTGGTCGAGCAGGGCCTCCGACACGGCGAAGAGCCCCGCGTACTTGCGGTCTTTCGCCATCCGCACGAGCGAGTCCATCCGCACCGACTCGTCGTCCGCGGGCATGTCGAGCCCGTTCGCCTCGAGCAGCGCGCAGAAGCCGTCCCACACCGTTGGTTCCTCGAGCCGCCGCGCGAGCCGCTCGAGCTCTTCGGGCGTGCCGGCGAGCTGCTTCAGGTAGCGCGGCTCCTTCAGGCCGCTCAGGAACTCGACCTCGCGGAACTGCGCCGACTGGAACCCCGACGCCGGCGTGAGCAGCGAACGGAACTCGAGGAAGTCCTGCGGCGTCATCGTCTCGAGCACCTCCAGGTGCTCGATCAGCACGCGTTCGATCGCGTGCACCCGCGTGAGGTAGTGGCGGGCGCGCTCGGCCTCGCCCTCGAACAGCAGGTCGCGCACCGACTCGAGCTCGAAGATCAGCTGCTTGAACCAGAGCTCGTACGCCTGGTGGACCGTGATGAACAGGAGCTCGTCGTGCACCTGGGGGTCCGAGAGCAGCCGCTGGACCGACAGGAGCTCGGGCAGCGCGAGGTACTCGCCGTACGTGAGGAGCTCCTCGGCGGCCGGCTCGGTGAGCCGGCCCATCCGCCGGACCTGCGCGCCTTCCTCTTCGGGCTCGGTCACGCGTCGAATCCTATTCGGCCAGCGCTCGCGAGAGTTCCTCGAGGCTCTCGAGGTTGTGGCCGGGCAGGAACTCGTCGATCGAGGGCAGCGCGGCCGCCATCCCGCGCGCGAGCGGCTCGTAGTGCGGGCTCCCCTTCAGTGGGTTCACCCAGACGATCTTTTGGACGAGGCGCCGGAGCCTCGCCATCTGCTCGCGGAGCAGGTCCGGCTCGCCGCGCTCGAGCCCGTCCGAGCAGATCACCGCGACCGAGCCGCGGAGCGCGGTCCGCTGGCTCCAGCCGTCGAGCAGCTCCTTCAGCGACGCGCCGATCCGGGTCCCGCCCTCCCAGTCCTCGACGAGCCGGCCGAGCTCGTGCAGCGCGCGGTCGGGGTCCTTCGTGCGGAGCGAGCGGGTGATCCGCGTGAGCCGCGTCCCGAAGCAGAACACCTCGACGCGGCGCCCGGCCGCCATCGCGGCGAACGCGAACTGCGCGAGCGCCCGCGAGTACGGCGCCATCGAGCCCGAGATGTCGAGGATCAGCACGAGCGGCCGAGCTCGGCTGCGGCGCGCCCGCCACGCGCGGTGGAACGGCTCACCCTGCGTCCGGAGCGACTTCCGGAGCGTGCGCCGCACGTCGAACCGCGCGCCGGACGCCGCCGGTCGGTAGCGGCGGGTGTGCCGGACCGGCATCGTGATCGCCAGCCGACGGATCAGCAGCGCGACCCGGTGCCGCTCCTCCTCGGACAGGTCCGCGAACGACTTCTCGCGCAGGACCTCCATCGCGCTCGCGACGATCCGGATCGCGGCCTCGCCCTCGGTCTCGGCCGCCTCGTCGAGCTCGTGCCACTCGCTCGCGACGACCTGGTCCTCGACCACCTCGAGGTCGTCGAGCTCGGCGAGGGCGTCCGCGTCGAGCTCGGTCGGCGGACCCTCGGATCCGATGCTCAGCTCGAGACGGATCCCCTCCCGGAACCACACGTCGAACGCCGCATCGAACGCCTCCCCGTCCTCGGGCCTCGAGATCAGCGACGACCTGGCCGCCCAGTACAGGTCCGTCCTGTCGAGCGCGCCGAGCGCCGCCGTCGCGCGGCAGAACGTCACGATCCGCCCCGTCCCGACGGCGAGCCCGCGCCGTCGGAGCTCGCGGCCGAACCCGATCAGCCGTTCGAGCGCGGCGGCCTCGGGCGCGGCCACCGAGACGTCAGGACCCCGCGTCGGCGACGACCTCGCCGATCCGCTCGGCGGCGAGTTGCTGGTCCTCGTGGTCCTTCAGCACGGCGCCGAGCGTCGCGGCCGCGGTCTCCTCGTCCAGTTGCTCGACGCCGAGGAAGTTGACGGCGTTCGCCCAGTCGATCGTCTCGGCGACGCCGGGGCGCTTCGCGATGTCGAACCCGCGCAGCCGCATCACCGCCGTCGCGACGTCGCGCGCGAGCGCCTCGGGCACCTCGGGCGCCCGGGCGCGGATGATCTGGATCTCGCGGTCGAGCGCCGGATGGTCGATCCAGTGGTACAGGCACCGGCGCTTCAGCGCGTCGTGGAGCTCGCGCGTGCGGTTCGAGGTGACGACGACGGCGGGCGGCTCCTCGGCGGCGATCGGCCCGATCTCCGGGATCGTGACGGCGAACTCGGAGAGCACCTCCAGTAGGAACGCCTCGAACTCGTCGTCGGCACGGTCGAGCTCGTCGACGAGGAGCACCGCCTTCGCGCCCGCGCGGATCGCGGCGAGCAGGGGCCGCTCGACGAGGTATTCCGGCCCGAACAGGTCCTCGACGTGCGCCTCGGCGGTCACGTCCTGCATCGCCCGGACCGCGATCAGCTGCTTCGAGTAGTTCCACTCGTAGAGCGCCTGGCTCGCGTCGATCCCTTCGTAGCACTGGAGGCGGATCAGGTCGCGCCCGAGCAGCGACGCGAGCACCTTCGCGACCTCGGTCTTGCCGACGCCGGCCTCGCCCTCGAGCAGCAGCGGCTTGTCGAGCGAGACCGCGAGGTAGATCGCCGTCGCGAGCCCGCGGTCCGCGAGGTAGTGCTCCCGCGAGAGGCCTTCCTGGAGTTCCTCGACGGAATCGAACGGCCTCGCGCTCATGGCGGGTTCAGGTTACCGGGGACACACGCGAGCCGTGCGCGCTCTGGTTGCCGCGTGGGGGGACGTCGCAACTGTGCTACAGTCGTCGCATGAGCGAGGTGGCCTCCCGAGAGCTCCGCAACAACACGCGGGCCCTCCTCGACCGTGTCGAGGCGGGCGAGGCGGTCACGATCACGGTGGCGGGCAGACCCGTGGCCGTCCTGCGGCCACTTCCGCGACGGGAACGCTGGCTCTCGCGCGAGGAGTTCGTCCGCACGATCGCGGCCCACCAGGCCGACCCGGGCCTGACGGCCGTGCTGCGCGAGCTCGCGGGCGAGACCACCGACGATCTCCCCTTCGGATGACCCGCGGAGTCGCCGATACCTCGGTGTTCATCGCCCGGGAGTCCGGCCGCCCGCTCGGCGCCGACGGCCTGCCGGACGAGATCGCCGTCTCCGTGATCACGATCGGCGAGCTCCGTGCGGGTGTCCTGGCCGCCCCGGACCTCGAGACCCGCGACCGCCGCCTGGCCACCCTCACGCTGGCGCTCGTGCTTCAGCCGATCCCGATCGACGATCCGGTAGCCGAGGCATGGGCCCGGCTCCGCGTCCTCCTCCACGACAGCGGCCAGCGGATGCCGGTCAACGATTCCTGGATCGCCGCGACCGCGATGTCCCTCGGCGTGTCGGTCGTGACGCAGGACGCCGACTATGTGAACGTCGCGGGGCTCGAGGTGACGAGGGTCTGACGGGGTCAGGTTGCGGCCGGCGGCGGAGCCGGGGCTGTCGCCGGCACCACCGGCGCCCGGATCCCCCGTTCGGCGAGGCGCTGGGTGATGCGCGCGCGCATGAGACGTTCGACGTCGACCTTCCTCGACGGCCGGGTCTCGGCGACCGCCCGGATCACGACGCCGGTGTCGCTCGTGGTCTCGACGCCGAGGACGGACGGGCCGTCCATCACCGACTCCATGAAATGCTCGTCACTCCGCAGCTCCTCGAACAGCTCGTCGAGCAGCCCGCGCACCTGCTCGGGGTCCTGTCCGTAGGCGATCCGCGTGTCGACGATCGCCCGGGCCCACCCACGCGACTTGTTGCTCACGACCTGGATGTTGCCGTTCGGCACGATGTGGAGCGTCCCGTCGTAGGCGCGGAGCGCGGTCGCCCGGAGCGTGAACCACTCGATCCGTCCGATCACGGGGTTGGCGGTGGTCTGCATCTCGACGATGTCGCCGACGCCGAACTGGTTCTCGAGCAGGATGAAGAACCCCGAGAGCGTGTCCTTCACGATGCTCTGCGCGCCGAACCCGAGGGCCACGCCCACGATCCCGGCGCTCGCGATGAACGGGCCGAGCGGGACGTCGAGGTAGTTCAGGATCAGCAGGAAGGCGATCACCCACACGACGACGACGAACGTCGCCGAGAGCGCGTGCGCGAGCGTCGCCGCGCGCTGCAGGTTGCCCGCCTCCGTCATGCTCGGCGCGTCCTCGAGGCGGCGCCGGAACCGCCCCACGACCACGCGGAGTCCAATCGTCGCAGCGATGGCCGCCAGGATCGTGAGCAGGATCGGGACACCCGAGTCGCGAAGCCAGGTTCCTTCCTCGAGGATCGCCAGCATGCCCCTCATCTAGTCAGACGGTGGGGGGTGTCGTCAAAGAGCGCTCGGCGAAGCCCCGAGATACGCAGAACGGGCCCGAAGGCCCGTCCCGCGTGCCGCGCGGAGCGTCTCCCCGACGCATCCCGCGATCCCGCTCGTTACGACCGCGACGCCGCCTCCTCGATCGCACGACGCACGAGCACCTTCACGAGCTCCTGCCGGTACCCGGCGCTGCCGAACGCGTCGGTGGGCGGGCTCGTCCCCTCGGCGCCTCGCTCGCCGGCGGCCGCCGGGTCGGCCCCGCCCGCCAGCGCCTCCTCGACGCCGGCGGCCCGGATCGGACGGTCCGCCATGTTCGTGAGCGCGACGGCGGGCGGGCCGCCGTTCGCCGAAAGCGCCGCCACGCCGACGAGCGCCCAGTCCTGCGAACGACGGTGGAACTTCACGTAGCTCCACCCGCGCCCCGAGGTCTTCGGCACGCGGATCTCGGTCAGGATCTCGTTGTGCGCGAGGTCGGGCTCGAACAGCCCCTTGAAGAAGTCGGTGGCCCCGACCGTGCGTGACGCCCCGTCCGGGCCGCGGACGATCATCTCGGCGTCGAGCGCCACGAGCACCGCCGGCATGTCCGACGCAGGGTCCGCGTGCGCGACCGATCCGCCGATCGTCCCGACGTGACGGACCTGGGGGTCGCCGATGCCCTCCGCCGTGTGCGCGACGATCGGACAGAGCTCCCGTAGCGCCTCGCTGTTCGCGACGTCGTGGTGGCGCGTGAGCGCGCCGATCGCGACGTGGTCATCCTCCTCCCGCACGTACTTCAGGTCCTCGATGCGCGTGATGTCCACGAGCTTCGACGGCCTCGACAGGCGGACCCGCATCAGCGGCAGCAGCGAGTGGCCTCCCGCCAGGATCTTCGCCTCCGGGTCGTCGGACAGGGCCTGGATCGCCTGATCGACGGATCCGACGCGCTGGTACTCGAACGGGGCGGGGATCATGCGCCACCCCCTTGCGCGTCGCGGATCGCTCGCCAGACTCGTTCGGGCGTCGCCGGCTTCCCCACGTCGGTCACCCCGAGGTGAGACAGGGCGTCGACGACGGCGTTCACCACGGCCGGCGGGGCCGCGATCGTCCCGGCCTCGCCGATGCCCTTCGCGCCGAGCGGGTTCGTCGGCGAGGGCACCTCGGTCCGGTCGAGCTCGAACGACGGCATCTCGGCCGCCGACGGCACGAGGTACTGCGTGAGCGTTCCCGTGACGAGGTTGCCGTGCTCGTCGTAGAGGATCTCCTCGTACAGGGCCTCGGCGATCCCGAACGCCACGCCGCCGTGCACCTGCCCGTCGACGATCATCGGGTTGATCACGACCCCGCAGTCGTCGACCGCGACGTAGCGCAGCAGATCCGTGTGGCCGGTCTCGGTGTCGACCTCTGCGACGCAGACGTGGGTCCCGTACGGCCAGGTGAAGTTCTTCGGGTCCCAGGTGGCGCTCGCCGTGAGGTCGGGCTCGAACCCGTCCGGCAGGTTGTGGGCGGTCCACGCGGACGCCGCGAGCTCGGTGATCGTCCGGACCTTGTCCGGCGCCCCCTTGACCTTGAACGACCCGCCCTCGAACTCGAGGTCGTCCTCGGCCACCTCGAGCTCGTGGGCCGCGAGCGTCCGGGCCCTGGCCTTCACCTTCTCGAGCGCGTAGTGCAGCGCCGCCCCGCCGATCGCGATCGAACGCGACCCGTACGTGTCCATCCCGAGCGGCGACGTCGAGGTGTCGCCGTGCAGGACCTCGACGTCGTCGATCCCGACGCCGAGCTCGTCGGCCGCGATCTGCGCCCAGACGGTCTCGTGCCCCTGGCCGTGCGGAGACGTCCCGATGTAGATCGTGACCTGGCCGCTCGGCTGGCACCGCACCTGTGCCGCCTCCCAGCCGCCGGCCGCATAGCGGAGCGCCCCGAGGATGTTCGACGGTGCGAGCCCACACATCTCGATGTAGCTCGAGAGGCCGATCCCGATGTGCTTCGTGTCGCCGTTCTCTCGGCGCGCCGCCTGCTCCTTGCGGTACTGCTCGTAGTCGGCGAGCTCGAGCGCGCGCTCGAACGCCGGCAGGTAGTCGCCCGAGTCCACGTTCAGTCCCATGAGCGACGGGCGGTCCTCCGTGAATCTCGGCACGAAGTTGATGCGCCGGACCTCGGCCGGGTCCATGCCGAGATGTCGCGCGAGCGCGTCCACCGCCCGCTCGACCACGTAGGTCGCCTCGGGCCGGCCGGCGCCGCGGACGGCGTCGGTGGGCGTCATGTTCGTCATGACGCCGGTGAACTCGTACCAGTACGCCTGCGTGTCGTAGGGGCCCATGTAGACCCAGCCGCCGAGCTCGGGGATGCCGGGCGTGAGCAGCTGGAAGTACGCGCCCATGTCGCAGAGCTCGGTCACGCGGAACCCGAGGATCTTGCCCTCCTCGGTCGCCGCGACCTCGACGTCGTGGATCACGCCGCGTCCGTGGATCGTGACCGAGAGGTTCTCCGACCGGCTCTCGATCCACTTCACGGGACGTCCGGTCAGGCGGGCGAGCACGAGGCAGAGCGCCTCCTCCGCGTAGACGTCCAGCTTGCCGCCGAACGACCCTCCGACGTCCGGCGCGACGATCCTCAGCTTGTGCTCTGGGATGCCGGTCGTGCCGGCGAGCGTGACGCGCGCGATGTGCGGGATCTGGCTGGACGTCCACAGCGTGAACTCGCCGAGCGAGGGCACGGGCGAAGCGAGCGCGCCGCGGGGCTCGATCGCGCTCGGCGTGAGGCGGGGCGCCTCGTACCGGAGCTGGAGCTTGACCGGCGCGCTGTCGAACAGGCTGAGGTCGCCGCCACCGCCGTGGCTCCAGTGGACGACCGCGTTCGTGCCGAGCTCCTCGTGTACGAGCGGCGCGCCGTCCTCGACGGCCTCCTCGATGTCGAGGACGGCGTCGAGCGGTTCGTACTCGACCTCGACCGCCTCGGCGGCGTCGCCCGCGATGCCCCGGGACTCGGCCGCCACGACGGCGACGCCGTCGCCCTGGAACCGGGCCTTGTCCTTCGTGAGCGGCCAGTGGTCGGAGGTCTTGATGTCCTCGGTGATCGGCCAGACCATCGGCAGCGGCCCGGCCCACGCGTCGGCGAGGTCGGCGCCGGTCCACGCCCCCACCACGCCTGGGATCTCGAGCGCCTTCGAGACGTCGACCTTGACGATGCGCGCGTGTGCGTAGGGACTGCGGACGACGGCCATGTGCAACATGGCCGGGACGACCATGTTGTCGACGAAGCTGCCCTCGCCCTTCAGCAGCGCGGGGTCTTCCTTGCGGAGCACGGGTTGTCCGACGAACTTCTCGGTAACGGCCATCTCGACCTCCTACGCCTTCGCCCCGGCGGGCTCGCCGGCGGCGTCGAGGATCGACTTCACGATGTTGTGGTAGCCGGTGCAGCGGCACAGATTGCCTTCGAGCGAGTGGCGGACCTCCTCCTCGGTGGGGCTCGGGTTCTCGATCAGGTAGCTCGCCGCGGCCATCACCATCCCAGGCGTGCAGAAGCCGCACTGGAGCCCGTGGTTGCGGCGGAAGGCCTCCTGGATCGGGTGCAGCTCCCCGTCGGTCGCCATCCCCTCGATCGTGGTGATCGCCTTCCCGTCGACCTGCGCGGCGAGGAGCGTGCACGATTTCACCGACTCCCCCTCGAGCAGGATCGTGCACGACCCGCACGACGAGGTGTCACATCCGACGTTGGTCCCGGTGAGCCCGAGGGTCTCCCGGAGGAAGTACACGAGGAGCGTGCGCGGCTCGACGTCCGCCTCGCGCGCGACCCCGTTGACGGTGACCGACACGTTGGTCACGGGTCCCCCTTTCCAACGGGTAGAACCTCGAATCGTAGACCCGGTCCTCGCGATCGCGCGAGTCCGCAGTTGGCAACCGGCTAGGGCTCGGGCCAGCCCCCCGCGTCGGAGACGCTCGCCTCCTCCGCCGAACACTCGGTCCCGGTGCCGAGAACGGTCGCCGCGGACCCGCCGGCACCCTCGAGGCGGATCCAGAAGCACTCGCCGGTGTCGGCCCTCGCGCTCCCGGTCCACGACCCGTCCGAAGCAAGCACGCTCACGACCTCGGAGTCGTTCGAGCTCTGGTCCGGGTCGATCAGCAGGAGGTCGTCGAGCTCGGCGTCGAGCCCGAGGCGCTGTCTCGTGGCGTCCCCGAGCGTGCCCCCCTCCGCCTGGACGCGCTCGACGGCGGCGGCCACCTTGCGCAGGTTCGACTGCGCGTACGCGACGGCGCCGGTCCGGGCCACCGGGCGGAACGCGATCACGAGCACGACCAGCATGATCCCGCCCACGGCGAGGCCCACGAAGACCTTCCAGAAGCCGCGGTTGCCGGGCACGCGTCCGACGATACCGAGCGGGTGTTCAGTCTGACTTGACCGTTTCGGGGCTCGGAGAGATAGTCGTCGTTCGTTCCGGTTCGACCGAACACCGCCGAGCCCGCCGGCTGCGATCGAGGAGGTCGATGCATGCTGCCCTCGAAGTTCGACTACCACCGGCCGGAGTCACTGGACGAAGCATTGCGATTGTTGGCGGAGCTCGACGACGCCAAGGTCCTCGCCGGCGGGCAGAGCCTGATCCCGGTGATGAAGCTGCGGCTCGCGGCCCCCGAGCACCTCGTGGACATCAACCGCGTGCCGGGACTCGACGGGATCGAGGAGACCGACGGCGGGATCCGGTTCGGGGCGCTCGCCCGGCACCACCAGGTCGCGACCTCCGACCTGGTCGCGAAGTACCCGCTGATCGCCGCCGCCGCGCCGCAGATCGCCGACCCGATCGTCCGCAACCTCGGGACGATGGGCGGATCGCTCGCCCACGCGGACCCCGCGGGCGACTACGGCGCCGTGATGCTCGCCGCGGGCGCGAGCGTCGTCGCCAGGAGCGCGCGCGGCGAACGCGAGATCCCGATGACCGAATTCCTCGTCGACGTGTTCACGACGAGCCTCGAGCCCGACGAGCTCCTCACCGAGATCCGCGTGCCGGCGCCCGCCTCGCGCGCGGGCGGCACGTACCTCAAGCTCGAACGCAAGGTGGGCGACTTCGCGACCGTGGGCGCGGCCGTCCAGCTCGAGCTCTCGAACGGGACGATCGGTCGCGCGGGCATCGCCCTCACCGGCGTCGGGAGCACGAACGTGCACGCCACCGACGCGGAGGCCTCGCTCGCCGGCGCCGAGCCCACCGAGGAGGCGTTCGCGGAGGCGGGACGGCTCGCGGCAGCGTCGACGAACCCCGTCTCCGACGTGCGCGGCTCGGCGGAGTACAAGCGCCACGTCGTCGAGGTCTTCGTCCGGCGGGGCCTCGCCACCGCCGCCGACATGGCCCGGGGCTAGGGCGCCCACGAGCGAGTCACGAGGAGGACGGCAGATGAACGTCACGATCACGGTCAACGGCGCCGAGCATGCGGCGGACGTGGAGCCACGGCTGCTCCTCGTCCATTTCCTGCGCGAGGTGCTGAGCCTCACCGGCACGCACGTGGGCTGCGACACGACGAGCTGCGGGGCGTGCACGGTCCTGCTGGACGGCACGCCGGTGAAGTCGTGCACGATGTTCGCGGTGCAGGGCGACGGCCGCGAGGTCACGACCGTCGAAGGCCTCAAGCAGGACGGCCAGCTCCATCCGATCCAGGCGGCGTTCAAGGAGGAGCACGGCCTGCAGTGCGGGTTCTGCACCCCGGGGATGATGCTGACCGGCGCCGCGCTCCTGAAGGAGAACGCGTCGCCCTCCGACGAGGAGGTGCGCTGGGCCATCTCGGGCAACATCTGCCGCTGCACGGGCTACATGAACATCGTCAAGGCGATCCAGACCGCGGGCCAGGAGATGGCCGCATCGACCACCGAGTAAGGGGAGCGAGATGGCGACGGAAGCCGAGGAGATCCGCGGCATCGGACATAGCGTCAAGCGCAAGGAGGACGACCGGTTCATCCAGGGCCGGGGCACGTACATCGACGACGTGAAGCTGCCGGGCATGCTCCACATGGCGATCCTCCGCAGCCCCTACGCGCACGCGACGATCAACGGCATCGACACCTCGAAGGCGGCGGAGCTGCCCGGCGTGATCGCGGTGGTGACCGGCGAGCTCATGGCGCAGCACAACCTCGCGTGGATGCCCACCCTCTCGTACGACACCCAGGCGGTGCTCGCCACCGACAAGGTGCGGTTCCAGGGCCAGGAGGTCGCCGCGGTGGTCGCCACGGATCCGTACGTGGCCAAGGACGCCCTCGAGCTGATCGAGGTCGACTACGACCCGCTCCCTGCGGTCGTGTCCCCGCAACAGGCGGCCGGGTCCGACGCGCCGGTGATCCGGACGGACAAGGAGGACCAGAAGGACAACCACATCTACTCCTGGGAGAGCGGGGACAAGGATGCGACGGACCAGGCGTTCACCGAGGCGGACGTCGTCGTGTCGCTCGACACCTTCTACCCGCGCTCGCATCCCGCGCCGGTCGAGACCTGTGGGTGCGTCGCCGACATCGACCCTGCGACGGGGCAGGCGACGATCTACATGACCACCCAGGCGCCGCACCTGATCCGAACGGTGTTCGCGCTCGTCGCCGGTCTGCCCGAGGAGAACATCCGGATCATCTCGCCGGACCTCGGCGGAGGGTTCGGCAACAAGGTGCCGGTCTATCCGGGCTACGTCGTCGCGACCGCCGCGTCGCTGTTGCTCGGCAAGCCCGTCAAGTGGATCGAGGAGCGGTACGAGAACCTCATCTCGACCGGCTTCGCCCGCGACTTCCACATGCACGGCGAGATGGCGCTGTCCAAGGACGGGGCGATGAAGGGCCTGCGCGTGTCGCTCCTCGCGGACGAGGGAGCGTTCCACTCGGACGCACAGCCGAGCAAGTTCAAGGTCGGCCTGTTCCACATCGTGACGGGCTCCTACGACCTGCCCGCCGCGCACCTGTCGGCCGACGGGTACTACACGAACAAGGCGCCGGGCGGGGTCGCGTACCGCTGCTCGTTCCGGGTCACCGAGGCCTCGTACATGATCGAGCGCCTCGTCCAGAACGCCGCCTACGAGCTCGGCGTGGATCCCGCCGAGCTGCGGAGGAAGAACTTCATCCCGAAGGAGTCCTTCCCCTACCGCTCGGTCACGGGGTTCGAATACGACTCCGGGGACTACCACGCGGCCATGGACCTGGCCCTGGAGAAGGTCGGGTACGACGACCTCCGCAAGGAGCAGGCCGAGGCCCGCAAGGAGGGACGCCTGCTCGGGATCGGCCTCGCGAGCTTCACGGAGGTGGTCGGGGCTGGGCCGCACCACGACTACGACATCCTCGGGATCAAGATGAACGACGGCGCCGAGCTCCGCGTCCATCCGACCGGCAAGGCGATCCTGAAGATCAGCTCGAAGACCCAGGGACAGGGACACGAGACGACGTTCGCGCAGATCGTCGCCGAGGAGCTCGGGATCCAACCCGAGGACGTCAAGGTCCAGCACGGGGACACGGACAACACGCCGTACGGACTCGGGACCTACGCGTCGCGATCGACCCCCACGGTCGGCGCGGCGACCGCGATGGTGTCGCGGAAGCTCCGGGAGAAGGGGCGCAAGCTCGCCGCCCACCTGCTCGAGGTGTCCGAGGAGGACATCGAGTTCGAGAAGGGGAAGTTCTTCGTGAAGGGCGCGCCGGACAAGGCGAAGACGATCCAGGAGGTCGCGTTCGCCGCGTACACCGACTTCCCGGACGGGATGGAACCCGGCCTCGAGGACCGCGCCTACTACGACCCGCCGAACCTGACGTTCCCGTTCGGCACCTACGCGGTGGTGGTCGAGGTCGACGAGGACACGGGCAGCTGGAAGGTCGATCGCATGGTCGCCGTCGACGACTGCGGCGTGCGGATCAACCCGATGATCGTCGAGGGACAGATCCACGGCGGTCTCGCCGAGGGGTATGCGATGGCGGCCATGGAGCAGATCACGTTCGATGAGGAAGGCAACTGCATCGGCGCGAACTTCACCGACTACCTGATCCCGACCGCGTGGGAGACGCCGAAGTTCGAGCTCGGCGAGACCGTGACGCCGTCGCCGCACCACCCGATCGGCGCGAAGGGCGTCGGCGAGTCCGCGACCGTCGGCTCCCCCGCCGCGTACGTGAACGCGGTGATCGACGCGCTCTGGCACCTCGGCGTCCGGAACATCGACATGCCGCTCACGAGCGCGAAGGTGTGGGAGGCGATCCAGGAAGCGAAGACGAGCGCGTAGCCTGGAGCCATGCGACCCGAGGTCCTGGAGCTCGCGAACGATCTGACGCGGCGCGGCGAGCCGTTCGTGCTTGCGACGGTCGTGTGGCGGCGCGCGCCGTCCTCGGGCAAGGAGGGCTCTACCGCGCTCGTCACGCCGGACCGGCGCGTTCGCGGGTGGCTCGGCGGGGCGTGCGCCGAGCCCACGGTGATCCGTGAGGCCCTGAAGGCGCTCGAGGAGGGCACGCCCCGGTTGCTGTTCCTCGGCCCGCCCGAAGAGCTCGCGGCGCGCGGGCGCGAGGGCGTCGTCACCGTTCCGATCGCCTGTCAGAGTGAGGGAGCGCTGGAGGTGTACGTGGAACCCGTCCTGCCGCAGCCGCATCTCGTCGTGATCGGGCGATCGCCCGCCGTCGGTACGCTCGCCTCGATGGCCGGCGTGCTCGGGTGGCGGACGGTCGTCGTCGACGAAGGCGGGTTCGCCCAGGACTACCCGGGGGCCGGCGCCGTCGTCACGACGCTCGACCTCGAGCAGGCGGACGTGAACGACCGTTCGATCGTCGTCGTGGCGACGCAGGGCCACTACGACGAGGCGGCGCTCGAGGAAGCGCTCGCGACGCCGGCCCCCTACGTCGGCCTCGTCGCGTCGCGCAAGCGCGCGGAGTCGGTGCTCGGGTACCTGCGGGACCGCGGGGTGTCCGACGAGCAGCTCGCGCGCGTGCACGCGCCCGCGGGACTCGACCTCGGGAAGGTGGCGCACGAGGAGATCGCGGTCGCGATCCTCGCCGAGCTCGTCCGGGAGCGGGCCGCGGGCGCGCTCGCCGCGGCGGCGCCCGCCGAGATCCCGCGGCACGAGGCGCTCGACCCCGTCTGCGGCATGACCGTGGACGTCGCCGACGCGAAGTACAGCTCGGCGTTCGAGGGGACGACGTACTACTTCTGCTCGGCCGGATGCCTGCATCGGTTCGAGGAGGACCCCGCGCGGTTCGCGGCCGCGCCCGCCTGAACCCCATGTCGCGCGTACGATTCCACCCATGAGCGAGCTCACCGACGTCCTGTCGGCGATCGAGTCGCTCTCGGCGCGCGGCGAGAAGCTCGCGCTCGCGACGATCGTCGCGGTGCGCGGCTCGACGTACCGCCGTCCGGGCGCCCGGCTGCTCGTCCCCGAGGAGGGCGAGATGGTGGGCAACATCTCCGGCGGCTGCCTCGAGAACGACGTCGCCGACGTCGCGAAGATCGTGATGCGCGAGGGCATGGCGCGCATCGTCTCGTTCGACCTCACGGCCGACGACGACGAGGTGTGGGGCTGGGGCCTCGGCTGCAACGGTGCGTTCGAGCTGTTCGTCGAGCCGGCGGCCAAGGCCGCCGAGGTAGCCGGGGCGCTCCGGATCGCACTCGAGGAGGAGCGCCCGATCGCGATGACCACGGTGCTCGACTCGACCGTGCCGGGTGTCGAGCAGGGCGACCGGCTCCTCGTCCGACCCGACGGCTCGACCGAGGGAGCGCTCGGCGACGACCGGGTCTCGGCTGGCGCGAGGGACGCCGCGCTCGAGCTCCTCGCGGACGAGCGCAGCGACATCCGGACGCTCGCCGGCGCGAAGGGCGAGGCCCGCGCGTTCGTCGAGGTGCTCGAGCCGCCGCTGCGGCTCGTGATCTGCGGGGCCGGTCACGACGCGGCGCCGCTCACCGACGCGGCCGCGGCGCTCGGCTGGAGTCCGGTGGTCGTCGACGACCGCCCGGAGTTCCTGAACCACGAGCGGTTCCCGAACGCGGCCGACTTCGTGCTCGTCGAGCGCCCCGACAAGGTCGCGGAGGTCGCGCCGATCGACGCGAGGACCTACGTCGTCGTGATGAGCCACAACTTCCTCCGCGACAAGGACTACGTGCGCTCGCTCGTGAGCTCGCCGGTGCGGTTCATCGCGATGCTCGGGCCCTCGGTCCGGACGAACCGGCTCCTCACTGAGCTCCGCGACGAGGGCGTGGTGCTCCCGGACGAGGCGCTCGGCAGGATCCGCGGACCGGCGGGCCTCGACCTCGGCGCCGAGGGCCCCGAGGAGATCGCGGCGGCGATCGTCGCGGAGATCGTCGCGCTCAAGCGCGGCCGTGGCGCGGGGTTCCTGAAGGACCGGCCGGGACCGATCCACGAGCGGCTCACGCCCGGCCCGCGCTACCGACGAACCGGCGGGGTAGGCTCCGCCGCAACCGAGCGAGGAGCGAGGATGGAGATCGAGAACGAGTTCAGCGTGCCGGCGTCCGCGGACCACGTGTGGGCGTTCCTGCTCGACGTCGAGCGCGTCGCGCCGTGCATGCCCGGGGCCGAGCTCACCGAGGTCGTCGACGAATCCACCTGGAAGGGCAAGGTCAACATGAAGGTCGGCCCGGTCTCCCTCGCGTTCTCCGGGACGGTGACGATGCAGGAGCGAGACGAGGAGGCCCGGCGCGTCGTCCTGGCAGCCAAGGGCATGGAGGCGAAGGGCAAGGGTGCCGCGAACGCGAGCGTCACGAGCTGGCTCGAGCCCGGGGAGGATGGCGCCACCACCGTGAAGATGAAGGCAGACATCCACCTGACCGGCACCGTGGCCCAGCTCAGCCGCGGGCTCCTGCCCGAGGTGAGCCGCAAGCTCACCGCACAGTTCGCCGACTGCCTGCGTCAGAGCATCTCGGCGCAGGAGGTCGAGCTCACGGCCTCGGCCGACATCGCGGCCGAGACGCCGGCGCCGGCGCCCACCAAGGCGATCGGCGGGTTCCGGCTCGGCCTGTCCGCGATGTGGGCGGGCATCAAGCGTTTCTTCGCGCGGCTGTTCGGGAAGCGCGAAGGGTGATCTCCGCGGTGGTCCTCGCCGCGGGCGAGGGCAGGCGGTTCGGCGCCACGAAGCAGATCGAACGGCTCCGCGGGAAGCCGCTCGTCCAGCACGCGGTCGACGCGGCCGCGGCGGCGGGCGTCCAGGAGATCGTGGTGGTCGTGGGCCACGACGCCGAACGCGTCCGCGACGTGGTCGAGCTCCCGGTCGGCGCTCGCATCGCTGTGAACGACCGCTACGCGGAAGGGCAGTCGACGTCGCTCGCGGAAGGCCTGCACGCGCTCGACGCCTCCAGCGACGCCGCGCTCGTACTGCTCGCGGACCAGCCGGGCATCGAGCCGCGCCACGTCCGGGCCCTGATCACCGCGTTCGACGAGGCGGCGCGCGAGCCCGAGATCCTGCGGATCGGGTTCCGCGACGGACCGGGGCCGGCGCTGCTCGCGCGGTCGGTGTGGGAGGAGGCGACGTCGCTCACCGGCGACACGGGTGCCCGGGCGCTGATCGACCTTGATCCCGAACGCGTGCGATGGGTGGACCTCGACGAGGACGCGCCGCCCGACGTCGACCGCCCCGAGGACCTCGAGCGCGGCCAGGGGTGAACGTATGGGCGCCCCGGCCTTCGCCGGGGCGCCCGTCTCTACAGCTAGGTCGGGAGGGGCTAGCCGTAGAAGATGACCGTCACCCAGAACTTGCCGCCGGACTCGAAGACGCCGATCGCTGTGCGCTCGAAGCCCGCCCGGAGGATGTTCCTGCGATGCGGCCGCGAGCCCATGAACGCGTCCTCGAGGGCCTCGAGCGAGGGCCCCATGCCCACGTTCTCGGCGCCGATCGACCACCCGGTTCCCTGCAGCTTGTCCGCGAGGTCGGGCGTGTGGAACAGCTCTCCCCGCTCCGCCATCTGGCGCGAGTGCCTTCGGGCGTAGCGGGAGAGTCGGTCGTTCAGCCGGAGCTCGTCGCGGTCCCGGTCCGCTCGATCGTCGTTCGTGAGCTGCAGCATCTCCGCCCGGTTCTGGACGGTGTCGCCGGCTCGGGCCGGATCGATCGCGAGTCCCTGCACGAGGAACGCCGCGACGAGAAGGAACGCGAGCGCCGTCCGGCGCCCCATCCGGCCGATCGTTCTCGTCACGCCGCCACCTTCGTCAGGGTCCCGTGGTCCGGACTCCGGGTGGAGGTCCGGTCCTTCGGCAGCTCGGCCGCCCTCGCTCCTTGTGAGCGGTGGGGCCCGGAACTTTGCGTCCCGCCGTTCCCGGCGGTTTGCCTTTCTCGGGACCAACCCTTCGCGGGAGTTATCGGCGTGACGCAGATGGAGATATAGGCACGGACGAGCGATATGACCGGAGGAAGTAGGCCCAACGGTCTAGCGCGAGAGGACCGGAGGACCTACCGGCTCAACAGGAGGGGAACAGCCTGCGGTGACGAAGCGCCGGCAGCATCTCGCGGACCCTGCCCACCTCAGTGAGATCCAGCTCGGCGAGCGTCACGCCGACGCCATCGGGTGCCTCGGCGATCACCCGTCCCCACGGGTCGGCGACCAGGCTGTGGCCGAAGTTCCGCCGCTCCCGCCCCTGCGGGCCCCAACTTCCCCACTGCGCCGCCGCGATCACGAACGCCTGGTCCTCGATCGCCCGGGCGCGCAGCAGCGGTTCCCAGTGATCCACGCCCGTCTCGAACCGGAACGCGGCTGGGACGAACAGGATCGTCGCACCCTGGACCGTGAGCGAGCGGTAGAGCTCGGGGAAGCGCAGGTCATAGCAGATCGACAGGCCGACGCGTCCGAACTCCGTCTCGGCGGTCACGACCTGATCGCCGGCCGAGAACACGGCCGACTCGCGGCTCGGGACGGCGCCCGGCGGATCCGCGTCGAACAGGTGGATCTTGCGGTAGCTGGCGATCAGCTCTCCCTCGCGATCGAAGAGCACGCTCGTGTTGAAGACGCGCTCGTCGTCGAGCTCGAGCACGCTGCCGCCGTGGACCCACATGCCGTGCCGGCTCGCGACCTCGGAGAGGCGTTCGGTCCGTGAACCGGGGATCGGTTCCGCCGCCGCACGGACCTGCGCGGACGAGCCCTGGCACGGCCACACCTCCGGGAGCGCGGCCAGGTCGGCGCCGCCCGAGGCGGCTCCCTCGAGGAGCGCGAACACCTCCTGCTCGTTAGCCGAGACGTCCTCGCCGCTATTCGTCTGGCAGAGCGCGACCCGCATGCGGGTCATCCTAGGCAGCCCGGCGCGGGGCGCGGCTACGGCTGGAGGTTCAGCTCAGCCTCGATCTCGATCTGGACCTTGCGGCCGACGAGCCATCCACCGGTCTCGACCGCCATGTTCCAGGTCATGTCCCACGACTCGCGATCGATCTCCGTCGTGGCCGAGAACGCGGCGAGCATGCCGCTCCCGTCCATCGTGGGGCCGAACCCGTCGAACTCCGCCTTCAGGACGACCTCGCGGGTGATGTCCTTGATCGTCAGCTGGCCGACGAGGTCGAAGGTCGATTCGCCGGTCGGACGCAGCTCCGTGCTCGTGAACGTGAGCTGCGGATAGGCCTCCACCTCGAGGAAGTCGTCGCTCCGAAGGTGATCGTCCCGGCGATCGGTGTCCGTCAGGAGGCTGGCGGCCTCGATCGCGATCTCAACCCGGGAATCCTCGGGGCGTTCGGCGATCACGACGGTCCCGTCGTACTTCGTGAAACGGCCTCGAACCTTGGTCAGCATGTGACGAGCGACGAAGCCGATCGTCGTGTGATCCTTGTCGAACGTCCAGATGCCCGCGGGCGGGTAGGCCGCCCGGTCCTTCACCGTCGTGTCGCCGTCTGACCGTGTCGTATCGGATGCCATCGGTACCCCCTCTTCCAGGCGTCGCGGGGACGCCGCTCGGTGCGCATGTTGCCTACCAACGATAGGACGTCGCGGCGTTATTCCCGGGGCTCATGCCGGGGGCGGCCTCTCCATCACCCGGTCACTCGGCGGACCGAACCCGAACCTCTCGTACAGGCCGTGCGCGTCCTTCGTGTGCAGGAGCCACCGGAGGCCCCGGTGCGGACCCTCGTCCACGGCGGCGCGCACGAGCTCGACCCCGAGCGCGTGCCCGCGGTGCTCGGGCAGCACGTAGACGTCGGCGAGGTACGCGAGCCTCCCGTCACTGTGTACCCGGGCGAACCCGATCTGCCGCCCGCCGTGATAGAGCCCGACCACGCGCGCCGCCTCGTGGATCTGCCGGGTGACGTCCTCCTTGGACCGCTCGCGACCCCAGTACGCCTCGGTCGACAGGAAGTCCCACACGGCGTCGAGGTCGACGCGCTCCGGGTCGTCGTCGAGCTCGTACCCGCCCTCGAGCTCGCGCCTCACGGTCGATCGGGCAGCGACACGCCGGCCTCGTCCTCGAGCAGCGTGACGAGCGCCGCATAGTCGAGCTCGCCGCGGCCGGCCGGAAGCATCGCCTCGAGACGGTCGGCCACGGCGCGGAAGCCGGGGATCGGCGCGCCGAGTCGGTCGGCAGCCTCCACGACGATCCGGCCGTCCTTTGCCATGAGCGCCGAGCGGAAGCCCGGCTCGAACGCGCCGTCCAGCATCCGCTGGCCGTGCAACTCGAGCACCTTGGAGCCGGCGAACCCGCCGAGCAGAGCCTCGCGCACCTTCGCGGGATCGACGCCGGCCCGAACCGCGAGCACGAACGCCTCCCCCACCGCCTCGACCGCCGAGGCGATCACGAGCTGGTTGCACGCCTTCGTGACCTGGCCGGCTCCCGCCCCGCCGACGTGCACGATCGTCGAGCCCATCGCCTCGAACAGCGGCCGAGCGCGTTCGAACGCGTCCTCGGGCCCTCCGACCATGATCGAGAGCGTCCCTGCCTCGGCACCGACCTGCCCGCCGGACACGGGCGCGTCGAGCATCGCGACGCCGCCCGACCCGAGACGCTCGGCGAACGAACGCGTCGCGATCGGGTCGATCGTGCTCATGTCGATCACGAGCGAGCCCTCGGCGGCGCCCGAGGCGACGCCGTCGTCCCCGAACAGCACGAACTCGACGTCAGGCGTGTCGGGCACCATCGTGATCACGACGTCGGACGCGCGGGCAACCTCGGCCGGGTTCGAGCCCCGCGAGGCGCCCTCGGCCACGAGCGCGTCCACCGGCGGCGCCGAGCGCGAATGCACCGTGAGCGGGTACCTCGCGGCGAGCAGATGCCGTGCCATCGGCGCGCCCATCACGCCGAGGCCGACGAACCCGACCCTTTCGAAGCGCTCGCTCACGCGGTCGGCGTTACCCCGCGGCGCGATCCGCGAGGTCGAGCGCCTCGTCGATGATCCCGAAGCCCTCGGCGAGCTGCTCCTCGGTGATCGGCAGCGGCGGGTTCGTCATGATCCCGTTGAACCGGATCATCGTGAACAGCCCGCGCTCGTCCAGGTGCTTGGCGACCGCCTTCATCTCGTCGCTGACGCCGTTGAACGGCGCGAGCGGCTCCATCGTCTCGCGGCTCCGGACGAGCTCCACGATGCCGAACAGTCCGATGTTGCGGACGCGGCCGACCGACGGATGCTTGTCGGACAGCTCCCGATGGTGCCGCGCCATGACCTCGCCCATCTTCGCCGTGTGCTCGATGAGGCCGTCCTCCTCGTACACGCGGATCGTGGCGAGGGCCGCCGCGAGCGCGAGCGGGTGGGAGTTGTACGTGAGGCCGCCGTAGAACACGTGCTCGTCGAAGTGCGTGTAGACCTTCGGCGACAGGCCGACGGCGCCGAGCGGGATGTACGAGGACGTGAGGCCCTTGGCCATCGTCATGATGTCCGGGACCACGCCCCAGTGGTTCACGGCGAACCACTCGCCGGTTCGGCCGAACCCGGACATGATCTCGTCGGCGATCAGCAGGATGTCGTACCGGTCGCAGAGCTCGCGCACACCCTGCAGGTAGCCGTCGGGCGGGATCAGGATGCCGTTCGTGCCGGTCACGGGCTCGAGGATGAACGCCGCGATCGTGTTCGGCCCCTCGAGCGCGATCGTCTCGTCCAGGTACGCGAGCGCCGTGTCGGCGTCTTCGAACCCCCGCTGCGTCCCATGGTAGGGGTCGAGCACGTGCACCACGCCGGGCATGCCCGGCTCGTTCGCCCATCGCCTCGGGTCGCCCGTGAGGGTGACCGTCGCGTACGTCGCGCCGTGGTACGAGCGGTACCGCGCGAGGATCTTCTGCCTCCCGGTCACCGCCTTCGCGATCCGGATCGCGTTCTCGTTGGCCTCGGCCCCGCCGAGCGTGAAGAACACCTTGTCGAGGTCGCCGGGGAGCAGTTCGGCGAGCTTCTTCCCCAGCCGCGCCCGCACGTCGGTCGCCATGAACGGGCTGATGTAGGAGAGCGTGCGCCCCTGCTCGGCGATCGCGTCCATGACCCGCTGGTCGCCGTGGCCGATGTTCACGCCCATCAGCTGACTGTTGAAGTCCAGGTACCGCTTGCCGTCGACCGTGAAGAACTCGCAGCCCTTGGCCGAGGCGACCGGGATCGGGCGCGTAGAGCCCTGCTGTTGCCAGTCGTACAGGGTATGCCGCAGGGACAGGTCGACGATCTCTTCGGCGGACAGCTCGCTCATCGGGTCCCCCTCACGCGTGTCGAGAGCGGCAGTCTAGCCCTGGCGTCGCCGGCCGGCCGCCCTCAGGCGGGATCGCCGCGCTCGCGGAGCAGCTCGGCGACGCGGTCGCGCGGCAACGCGGGCGAACGGTGGCCGCGGAAGCCGGCCATCTCCTCGTTCGCGACGATCGAGTTCAGGACGGCCTCCTCGGTCGCCTGGACGACCGCGTCGAAGTACGGGTCCAGGTGCCCCCACGGCACGAAGCGCAGCTCGTCGTAGGACCCGCGCGCGCCCCCGTACAGCGTGTCCGAACCCGGGCTGAACGCGCCGGGGTTGCCGACGGACGCGGCGACGAACAGGTCGCCCGAGAAGTGCGAGCCCGCCGTGCCGGTGCGCGCGAGCCCGAGGGTGACCCGGCGGGCGAGCGCGTCGCAGTGATCCGGGAGGAGCGGAGCGTCGGTCGCGATCACCGCGATCACCGAGCCCGCCCCCGGCGGCGCCGAGAAGTGCTCGGAGATCGGGTCGTCGTCCCGGAGCGCCTCGCCCACCGGCACCCCGGCGATCCTGAGCTCGCGCCGCGTCCCGAAGTTCGTCTGGAGGAACACGCCGACGGTGTGCCGGTCATCGCCGTGCTCGACGGTCCGGGAGGCGGTCCCCGACCCGCCCTTATAGCTGTAGCAGTTCATCCCGGTGCCGCCGCCGACCGACCCCTCGTCGACCGGTCCTTCCGTCGCGGACTCGAGGGCCTCGACCGCGAGCTCGACGGTAACGTGGCCGCCGTTGATGTCGTTCAGGTACCCGTCCCACGTCTCGGCGGCGACCGGGAGCAGCCACGCCTGGGCGACGTCCGGGTGGTGCTTCGCGGTCCAGGCGACGATCCCGGCGTGGGCGATCCCCACCGCGTGCGTGTTCGTGATCGCGATCGGGCCGGCGGCCGTGCCCGACTCCTCGATCCAGGAGACGCCGGTCATCTCGCCGTTGCCGTTCTGCGAGTGGAACCCGGCCGCGTACGGATCTCCGGGTTCGGAACGCCCGCGCGGGTGGATCGCGGTGACGCCGGTGCGCACGTCCTCGCCCGAGATCAACGTGACGAAGCCGACCTCGACGCCGGGGACGTCGGTGATCGCGTTCCACGGCCCCGGCTCGCCGTCGAACGGGATCCCGAGCGCTCGGGCGCGCGGCTTGCCCGAGGGCGTCTCGAGCCGCGGGTCGCTCACGAGGCTGTCGCCGGCTCGCGCACGTCCTCGATGCTAGCCCCGGGTGGGCCGCTGGAGCGAGGGGTACCATCCCGGGAGCGTTCGCACCCTGGAAGGAGCCCCTCACATGGAGCGGATCGGTCACTACATCGGCGGCAAGCACGTGCCGGGCGAGTCGGGCCGGCGGGGTCCGGTGTTCGACCCCGCGACGGGCGAGCAGACGCACGAGGTGGACTTCGCCGATCCGGCAGAGCTCGACACGGCGGTCGACGCGGCCAAGGAGGCGTTCTGGGGCTGGCGCGCGACCTCGCTGTCCAAGCGCGCCGAGATCATGTTCACGATCCGCGAGCTCCTCGAGGCCCGCAAGACCGACGTTGCGAAGGTCCTGACCGCGCAGCACGGCAAGGTGCTGTCGGACGCGATCGGCGAGGTGCAACGCGGGCTTGAGAACGTCGAGTACGCGACCGCGATCCCGCATCTGCTCAAGGGCGGGTTCTCCGAGCAGGCCTCGACCGGCGTCGACGTGTTCGAGATCCGGCAGCCGGTCGGCGTGGTGGCCGGGATCACGCCCTTCAACTTCCCGGCCATGGTCCCGATCTGGATGTGCGCGAACGCGATCGCGTGCGGCAACACGTTCATCCTCAAGCCCTCGGAGAAGGACCCGGGACCGTCGCTGGTGCTCGCCGACCTGTTCGCCGAGGCCGGACTGCCCGACGGCGTGTTCAACGTGATCCAGGGCGACAAGGTGGCGGTGGACGGCATCCTCGAGCACCCGGACATCAAGGCGGTGAGCTTCGTCGGCTCGACCCCGATCGCGAAGTACATCTACACGACCGGCACGGCGAACGGGAAGCGCGTCCAGGCGCTCGGCGGCGCGAAGAACCACATGATCGTGCTGCCCGACGCCGACGTGGACATGGTGGCCGACGCCGCGGTCTCGGCCGGGTACGGCTCCTCGGGCGAACGCTGCATGGCGATCTCGGTCATGACCAACGTCGGCAACATCGCCGACACCGTCGTCGAGGCGATCGCCGACCGCATCCCCAAGGTCAAGGTGGGACCCGGGATGGACCCCGAGTCCGAGATGGGGCCGCTCATCACGCGCGAGCACCGCGACAAGGTGGCCTCGTACCTCGACAGCGGGCCGGCGCAGGGCGCACGCGTCGTCGTCGACGGCCGTGAGCACGACCTCTACAAGGAGGACAAGGGCTTCTTCCTCGCGCCGTCGCTGATCGACGACGTCACGCCCGAGATGGACGCCTACAAGGACGAGATCTTCGGGCCGGTGCTCTCGGTCACCCGCCTCGAGACCTACGACCAGGCGGTCGATCTCGTGAACCGGAGCCCGTACGGCAACGGCGTCGCGTTGTTCACGCGCGACGGCGGCGCGGCGCGCCAGTTCGTGTTCGAGGTCGAGGCCGGGATGGTGGGCATCAACGTCCCGATCCCGGTTCCGGTCGCGTACTACTCGTTCGGCGGGTGGAAGCACTCGCTGTTCGGCGACGCGCACATGTACGGCCCGGAGGGGATCCGCTTCTACACGCGCGGCAAGGTCGTCACGCAGCGCTGGCCGGACCCCGCCACCTCGAAGGTCGACCTCGGCTTCCCCCGCACTCGCTAGGTCCGGTCGGCGAACACGACCATCGGCGCCGGCGGGCGCAGCGTGTGCTCGAGGTACATCGAGCGGTTGTACGTGCCCACGAGCAGGAACGCGAGCACATCGCCCTCGCGCAGCTCGGGCAGCGGCACGTCCTCGCCCCACAGGTCGTCGCCCTCGTTGATGTTGCCCGCGACCGTGTAGGTCCGCGCCGGCTCGGCGTCGGCGGCGCGGGAGAGCACGATCGGGACCAGCGCGCCGTAGATGAAGCGTTCGGGCGCCACGTTGTACCCGGCGTCGAGGCCGGCGAACGCCACGCCGTCGCGTTCGTCGAGCGTGACGACCTCGGCGAGCAGGATCCCCGACTCCTTGGCGAGGAAGTCGCCCGGCTCGCACCCGATCGCCACGCCGAGCGGGGCGAGACGCTCGGCGAGGATCCCGGCGTACGCGTCGATGTCGAGCGGTTCGTCCTCCGAACGCTGCGGGACGCCGAGCCCGCCGCCCGCGTTCACCTCCTCCACCTGATGGCCCGCGGCCATCAGGGATCGGGTCATCTCGGCCACCCGATCAACGGCAACCGCGAAGCGCGGGAGGCCGTCGGTGAGGAACCCGTCGCCGACGTGGACGTGGACCGTGTCGATCGCGAGCTCGTGCTTGGCCGCGAGCGCGAGCGCGTCGTCGAGCTGCTCGGGCAGGATGCCGAACTTCGTCGCACGCGCACCCGCGTAGAGGGACTCCCCCGCCTCGGCCGGCAGGCCGCTCCACGACGCCCCGGCCCGCGGGTTCACCCGGACCCCGACCGTCGTCCCCGGCGCCCTCCGCCCCCACCGGTCGAGCTGCGAGAGCTGGTCGAGGTTCACGTGCACGCTGCTCTCGATCAGGGCGTCGACGTCTGCGTCCGACAGGTTCGTGCCGGTGAACGAGATCTCCCCAGGCGCCCATCCGTTCGTCAGGGCGTGGCCGACCTCCCCGGGCGAGCATGCGTCGACCCCGACGGAGCCGAGCGCCCGGACGAAGGCCAGGACCTCTGGCTCCCGCTGCGCCTTCAGCGCGAGCCGAAGCCGCAGGGGCACGCCGGCGCGCTCGAGCGCGCCCGCGAGCGACCGCGCCTGCTCCCGGATCCGGACGAGGTCATGGACGTAGGTGGGCGTTCCCGAGACGCGGGCCACGGCCTCGGCGTCCCGGCCGGCGATGCGCAGGCGTCCGTCGCGGACGTCGAGTCCCGGCCTCGTCCACCACGGGGAGCCCATGTCGGACGCCGATGCTAGCGTCCGGGACGATGCCGAAGCGCTGCGAGTGGGCCCCGCTCGACCAGCCCCTCTACCTCGCCTACCACGATGAGGAGTGGGGGGTTCCCGTCCACGACGACGTCCGGCTGTTCGAGATGCTCACGCTCGAGGGAGCCCAGGCCGGACTGGCCTGGTCCACGATCCTGAACAAGCGCGAGGGCTATCGGCGGGCGTTCGCCGGGTTCGAGCCGGCCAAGGTGGCGCGCTTCACGCCGGCCAAGGTCGAACGCCTGCTCGAGGATCAGGGGATCGTCCGGAACCGGCTGAAGGTCGAGTCGGCCGTGAACAACGCCGCCCGCGTGGTCGAGGTGCAGCGAGACGAGGGCTCGCTCGACGCCTACCTGTGGTCGTTCGTCGGCGAGCCGATCGTGGGCCGGTTCCGCGCGCTCGGCGACATCCCGGCCGAGACGGCCGAGTCCAAGGCGATGAGCAAGGACCTCAAGAGGCGAGGGTTCCGGTTCGTCGGCCCGACGGTCTGCTACGCGTTCATGCAGGCATGCGGATTAGTGCAATGCCACGTAACGTCCTGCTTCAGGTACAGGGAACTCGGAGGGACCTGAACCGCAGGGCCAGGAAGGACGGAAGGTCATGCGCTGCCAGCACGTGGACGACGACATCCAATGCAGGCTCGATGCCGTGAGACGGGTGCTCGTCGAGTGGTGATCCGCCCGATCCGGACCAGGCGGGATTCGCGGGGACCGTACCTCGTCCAGGTCTGCAAGGAGCATGACCCGGACCCCTTCGGTCGAGGCCGCTCCCGCGTCCCTCGACCTCAACCCCGATAGGTCAGCGTCCCAGGCGGTGACCGTCGTGGGTCGCATCATCCCTCCCGTTGGCCCGCCGATGGCCATGATTCTTTACTCAGGTTGGGTCCCTGCGGAATCGATCAGACGATCAGCGCGATGCCTAGCGAGAGAAGCCACAGGGACCAAGCGATGTAGAGGACCGGGATCGCAGTACCGGCGAGATTCCATCCCCGCTCTTCGTTCGGTCCGAGGAACTCGGCTGAACTCACCGCGAGCCCAGCGCCGATGATGATCCCGGGCCAACCCAGCCACACAGGCAACGCCGTTCCGTCGCCGATGACGGCGATGCCGACCAGTAGGGACCAGAGTCCCGTGAAGAGGTAGCCGAGGTGCTCACCGACACCGACTCCCAGGTACTGGTGCAGCGCACGGAACACGACGGTGTGCATCTCTCGCTGCTCGGGCCCGAGGGTCGGGTCCGCGTAGGCTCGGGCGAGCGCGGGTACGACGTACACCCACCGCAAGAGGCCGAGCATCTGCACGAAGCCGGCGAGAACGCCGATGGTCGTCGCCACCGGAACGATGACGCCGAACCCGAGCACCTGCCCGAGCAGCACAGCCCCGGCGATCAGCAGGAGTCCGGACAGCATGAACGTCCACCACAGGAGGATCAGGCCCGAGCCGCCGGCCCGGAAGCGCTCGAGGACCTCGGACGTGGGTCGTCGCAGGATATCCGGGTACTCGAAGAGCTTGCCGAGCAGGGCGAAATTCACGTTGAACCAGAGCGGTGCGACTATGAGCACCGCTCCGGCGGCAGTCTCAACGCTCACGCAGCTCCGGCAGCAGTTCCCTTAGCTTCGGGAGCCGCTCGGAACAGGCGTGTCAGGAGGAGCATGGTCAGCAGTCCGAAGACGAGCGCTCCGCTCGCGCCGAAGATCGGGAACCGCTCATCGATGTTCCTCGAGATCACGTACGAGGTCACGACCCAGCCAAGTGCCCAGGCAGGTGGGTTCAGAACCGCCCACCACATCGCACCCGGGATCCGATCTCGTGCGAGCACCAGCGCCTGCATCGTTCCCACCGCAAGACCAGTCACCGCACCCATGAGGGCGAGGTTTCCTCGGCCGATCCCGTAGTCGACGAGGGCCGCTCCCGCGACCAGGCCGACAGCCATCCCCACAATCGTCGCTGGGATCCAGAACCACGAGACCCGCTTCCGCAGAACGAACCACTCAGCCGCCCCAACGATCGCACCTACAATGAGTCCTCCGGCGAGCGCTGCTCCCACGGAATCGACACCGTCCACGACCAGGTCTGCGATGTACCCCGCGATCGGGAGGCTGATCAGGATCGCCACGGGCCACAGCCACATCCGACGCGGCTCACTCGTCGCGTGGCGGCCCAACGAGCGACTTTCTGCCACCTCGCTCGAAGCACGCCTATCGGGCGGCTGAGCAACTTCCTTTGTTTCAACTCGAACGTCCATGCGCTTTCCCTTCGTTCGATTGTGTTGCCAAACCGGTAGGGTCAATCCGCGCAACTTCAGAAACGAAGGCGCTTAGGCACGGAAAGATCGAGCCGGACAGCTCGGGCGAGATGGCGGATGGCGATCCCGTGGCTTCTACTTCTCCCGTCACGAACGGGAATCGCTGCCAGTTCCTCTTGCAGTGTACGTCTTTCCAACAGCTCCCGTCGGAGCTGCCTATTCAGCGTCAGACGCCGCCAATCACCGGTAACCCGGATGCCTTCTGAGGCAATCGTGAACGTTGCTGCGCTCTAGCCGAGGCCGTGGCCGCGAGCCGAGCAGTCCATCCCGCCGCCACGCCGAAGAGCGAGGGGGAGTCAGCCACGGGTAGCCTCCCTCCTTGTGACGAGAAGAAGCGGCGCGGCCCGATTCTCGCCCTCTAACTCGATGCACATCCGGCAAAGATAGCGATCGCTGGCACCTCGATAGACGGCTTCGAACCACACGTGGCATTGCTCGCAGCGCTCGGTATTCGTGCGGGTCTGCTTGTGCTCACGGTGCTCACTGCGCCTCCTTCCGCCGCCCGACGGCCTCTCGCTCGGCTGCTTGCCTCCGGCTACCCTCCTCGATCGCTTCCTCGAGGAGGCCGTGGGATACGTCCGAACTCCTGCTGAGGCGTCTCGGCGGCGCCAGCAGCCAGGAGACTCTCGAGCGCCGTGGCGCCTTCCAGGGCGGGGACGCCGACGATCGGCCGAGCAGCGGCTGCCTTCTAAGTGTCCCCGCCTTGAGCGTCATGCGTTAGGCACGATCAGCAGGTGCCGAACGAG
>Ga0075431_100000598_pt1 | contig 30383 bp, 24 predicted proteins | sample RhiMetdeltSRZDD5_FD_75297 | JGI IMG/M metagenome (GOLD analysis project Ga0075431, IMG submission 75297) | Populus rhizosphere microbial communities from Tennessee, USA - Rhizosphere MetaG P. deltoides SRZDD5 | ecosystem: Host-associated > Plants > Roots > Rhizosphere > Soil | place: USA... | reverse complement strand
GAGCGCGACTTCCTGATGCACTGGGTGACCGATCCATCCACATCCCACCCCGAGATGATCCGGATCACTGAGGCGGCCAGCCGTGAGCTGCGTGCGATCGATGGCGTACGGAACTTCGGCGCGCACGTCGGCCAGGCCCTGGAAGGCGACGAGCCGTACGGCATCTACTTCACCGAGAACTGGATCAGTATTGACCCCAGTGCGGACTATGACCAGACGGTCGCGAAGATTCAGGAGGTTGTCGACGGCTATCCGGGGCTTCGCCGGGATGTGCAGACCTACCTGGAGGAGCGGATCCGCGAAGTACTGACCGGCACGGGGGAGGCGGCGATCGTCGCTCGGGTGTACGGCGAGGAGATGGACGACCTGCGTGCACAGGCGGACGAGGTCCGGGACGTGCTGGCCGGGATCGACGGGGTCGTCGAGGCGCAGGTGCAGCTCATCGTCGATGTCCCGCAGATCGACGTAGAGGTCGATCTCGTCGCGGCTCGGGAACATGGCCTCAAGCCCGGCGACGTCCGGCGTGCGGCGGCCGCCATGGTAAGCCAGGAGGAGGTCGGCGACTTCTTCCTGGCCGGCCGCACCCACGACGTCGTCGTGACCGGGACGCCTGAGACCAGCGGGAACCTGACCGCGATCCAGAACCTGCCGATAGACACCCCGAGCGGTGACCGTGTGTTGCTGCGGGACGTGGCGGACGTAGCGGTCAACGCCACTCCCAACGAGATCGAGCACGACGGCACACTGCGAAAGATCGACGTCACCGCCAACGTCCGCGGTCGGGATCTGGGCTCGGCGGTGCAGGAGTTCGAGGAGCGGCTCGACGAGATGGAGTTCCGTAGGGGCTATTACGTGAGCTTGCTCGGCGAGTTCGCCGAGCGGCAGCAGGCGCAGAACCGGCTGCTCTTGCTCGGGGTCGGCGCCGGTGTCGCGATCCTTCTCCTGCTCCGGCAGTCGTTCGGTGGCTGGCGGCTGGCCATAATGTCATTCGTGCTGCTGCCCTCGGCGCTTGTGGGCGGCCTGCTGGCGGCGTACCTCGGTGGCGGCATCATCTCGCTGGGATCGTTGGTGGGTTTCTTCACGATCTTCGGTATCGCCGCGCGCAATGGAATTTTGATGATCAACCACTTCCAGCATCTGGAACGGGAGGAGGGCGAGCTCTTCGGGCCGGCCCTCGTGCTCCGAGGCGCGCGGGAGCGACTGGCGCCGATTCTGATGACCACGCTGGCTACAGCGCTTGCGCTGGTGCCCATGGTCATCTTGGGCGAGGTCCCGGGCAACGAGATCGAGCATCCGATGGCCCTCGTCATCCTCGGCGGGCTAGCCACCTCCACGCTGCTCAACCTGTTTGTGGTGCCCGCACTGTATCTGCGGATCGCCAAACCGATGCCGGCTGGTGCGGCATCGTCCTGAACGATCCGCACAGCTGTCGACGCGACTTAGCCCGGATCCACCGATCGACGTGACCACCACCTGATGCGTGGGCAGCGACTTGAGCGCGGATAGCGGACCGCAACTAGAGCGCTGTGCGTTCGTGCACGGCTCCCACGGTCCGGACGGCACCGAAGGGTGACTGAGCACGGACATTACCGGCATCACGAATCCCCTGCAATGCAGGTCAACCTCCGGCTCTCGGGCGATACGAGACGAGGGATCCGGTCACGGCCGCTTAATCTGGGGGAGAGGGGGCGGTTTTCCGCTTCGGTTGTGGCGGTTTTCGCAGGTGGTGCGTGGCGCATAGTTCTGGGGGTCAAGGGGTCGCCGGTTCGAATCCGGCCAGCCCGACTAATCTGACCAGCAGAAACGTCACTAAGTAAAGTTTCACTGGCGTTGCGTGGCATGCAACGTGGCATGAACTGTGTATGGTGACGGCCTGTGGGGCATCGACTCGCCGGCGCAAACGCCCACGAGGGAGCATCGAGGAGCTGCCCTCTGGGGCTCTGCGAGTTCGTGTGTACGGGGGCGTGGACCCGCTGACGAAGCGACCGATCTATCTTCGGGAGACCATTGCCCCGGGGCCGCGGGCGCAGGGCGACGCGGAAACCGACTGCAACGACTGCTGTCTGAACTCCTGCCCGGGCAGGCGAAGGAGGACATCACCGCCCTGCAGGCAAAGGCAATGCTCGCTGGCGTGCGTCCGCGGGACCTGGCCGGGAGACCCGCCGCCGGCTCGCCGCCGAGCAGCTCACCGACTTGGTCGCGATCGACAAGAAGATCAAGGCCTCGACCAAGGAACTCAAGGCCATGGTCCAAGCCCGCGGTTCGACCCTGATGGACCTGCCCGGCATCGGCCCCGTCGTGGCCGCCCGGATCCTCGCCGACGTCGGCGACGTCGCCCGGTTCGCCGACCGGAACCGGTTCGCGTCCTGGACCGGCACCGCACCCCTAGACGCCTCCTCCGGCGAGCAGATCCGACACCGGCTGTCTCGGGCCGGGAACCGGAAGATCAACCACATGCTCCACATCGCCGCAGCCACCCAAGCCCGCTTCGACACCGAAGGCCGTGCCTATTACCGGCGCAAACTCGCCGTGGGCAAGACCCGCATGGAGGCCATGCGCTGCCTCAAGCGACGCATCTCCGACGCCGTCTACCGCCAGCTTCTCGCCGACGCCCGCGCCGCTAACGCCGTGGCAGTCGACACGGGCCCGGGAGGGCACTGCGGGGCGACTCATCAATCCAGCGCGGCCGACCTTCTCCCGCATATCGACACTTCGGATCAGCCACTTCCCGGACCCGCGACACCGACGCTACAACCCGCCTCGAGCAGCAGAAAAACCACCAAGGCCCACGTGCACTCTGCCGCCTCTTGACAACAGAGGGGAGCCGGAAAGACGCGGCCCCTCGCTGGTGATTGCCCGGGTCGACCTGCGGGTCGGCGGGGTCGAGCGTGACCCGGATCTGCCGACCGAGGAAGGCTGCGGCGCCGACCGCTTCGACATCGGGGAGCAGGAGTCGGCGGGAGCGGGAATGGTCCGGCCCTCGGTGTACAGCTGGGGCGCGCCCGCGCGGAGTTCGGCGTCGAGCATCGGGGCCATGGTTCGCACGTAGCTGTCGGTGAGGTGGTCGTTGCGGTAGACGAGGACGTTACCGACCACCAGCGGGCACGGCTTCGCCGGGCAGATCCACGGCGTCATGTCGATGGTGTGGAACATTGTCGGGGATTTGCCGACCGGCGTCGGCATCTGGTCGGCGACGGGAGCCACCGGGCAGGCGGTCGCGTCGGGTCCGTGGCGGTCGATGCAGTCGAGCACGTCGTCGGCGGCGCGCGGGTTGTCGCGGAGCCCGATCACCGCGATCCCGGCCGCATCGAGCTCCCGCCAGGCGCGCACCTGACCGGGGTTGACGTATTCGATGGGCTTTCCGGCCTCGGCGCGGGTGTCGGTCGCCTCGACGATGACGGCGTCCGGGTCGGCGCCGAGCAGGTGTTCCATCACGGCCCGGCCCCAACGGGGGCAGTCGCCGGACTTCTCAACGTACTGCAGCCGGCAGCCTGGCTTGGAGATGACCTGGAGGTGCCAGCCCTGGGCGCGTGCGGACGCGAGGAACGCGGACTCCCACTGGCTCATGTGCGAGGCGCCGACCAGGATCACGGTCCGGGTGGGGTTATCGGGCACGTGCGCGTCGCACACCGCGACGTTGGCGCCCCGGCGGGCCTGGCTGGCGCACTCAGCCCGGACCGATGGGCTCTTGTCGAGGTTGGCGACGAACGGCGACGGCACGAACGGCGTGTCGAAGGAGGTCGGCCCGTCGTACCCCTTGGCGAGGACGGCGGCGCCCGGGTGCTGCTCACCGAGCGACTGCAGCGCCGCCTGCTCGGCCTTCTGGTCGCGTTCGGTGTCGACGACCCACACGTGGGCCGCAACCGCGGCTATCGCGGTGAGCGCGACTCCGCCGACCAGGATCGGCGGCGCGCCGTGCCGGATCCGAATCCGGGTGATCGGGTGGGCGACGAGCTTGTTAGTCGCCCAGGCGAGCACCAGCGCGGCGGCCATCAGGCTCGCGGCGCCGTGCCATCGGATCACGTCACGATCGAGGACGAAGAGGTAGAAGATCAGCAACGGCCAGTGCCACAGGTAGAGCTCGTAGGAGATGTCCGCGAGCCGCCGTAGCGGCCGCAGCTGCAACATGACCCGTGGACTCCAGCGGGTCTGCGAGCCGGCACCGATCAGCACCAGTAGCGCGCCGCCGACCGGCCACCACGCCTGTGGCCCGGGGTACGCCGCCGCCCCGTCAATCAGAAAGCCGGCGCTCGCCACCATGCCGAGCCCGGCCCACGCCAGCATCGCACGGAGCAGGTGGGGCAGCCGGTTGCCTACGATCACCGTCGCCAGCAGGCCGCCGACGGCCAGCTCCCACACCCTGGTGAGCGAGTCGAGGTAGGCCCGCGCCTGGAACGTCTCACCGAGCTGCCGCGCGTAAACGAACGACGTGACCGCGGCCGCGACCAGCACCACCGCCGTGACCCGGCGCGGCGTCAGTCCAAGCGCGGGTGGGGTCAGCCGGCACAGGCCGACGATCAGCAGCACCACGAGCGGGATCAGCAGCAGGAACTGAGCCTGTACCGACAGCGACCAGAAATGCTGGAGCGGGCTGGTGACGGGGGCGGCTGCGTCGTACTCGAGGCGGGAGGCGATGAGCTGCTGGTTTTGGAAGAACGCCGCGGAGGCCACCACCTCGCGGCCGACATCGATCCACCGGGCGCGCGGCATCAGCAGCACGGTCAGAGCGGCTGTCGCGGCGAGCACCACCAGCGCAGGCGGCACCAGGCGGGCAAGCACTCGGGAGTAGTGGTCCGACAGCTTGATCCCGTCGCCCTCGGCGTGCCGCAGCAGCGTGTACGTTGCCAGGAAGCCGGACACGGCCAGGAAGACATCAACGCCGCCCGAGACCCGGCCGGCGCCGAACAGATGAAAGCTCACCACGAGGACGAGGGCGAGCCCACGCAGGCCGTGCAGCTCGACGATTTGGTGCCGGCCGCGGGCGGCACCAGGCGGCGTCTCCGGTGGCGAAGATGCGTAGGCCCGCGGCTCGATCTCGACCACGGTGGCGCGCGGCAGCAAAGCCATGGCCCCTCCCCCAGGAGTCCGGCCGACGCTGCGGCCGCGATGACGGTGCTTCACCCCAATGGACGCCAACCAGCGGCGGAGTGGTTGTCGACGTTGCAGGTTCGTGACGAAGCTCCGGCGCCGCGCAGCTATGACACCGTCTTTCGGGTGCCGACCCGCAGCAGCCCCAGAGTGCTTCGCGACGGTGCCGACCCCGAAGGCGGCCGAGCAGCTCGTGCGGGTGATCCGCAGTAGTCGGCCAGCGACGGGCCGGCCGGACGGTACTCGTCGGCCGACGAGTACCTGCCCGGTCAGATAGGTGTAGCCGTCAGCCGCGGTCAGTATGTGCACCATCAACAGCGTGGCCAGCCCGAGCAGAGCGAGCGAAACGCGGCGATATGACGCAGGTCCGCGTGCCGGCGCAGTAACCCAGTTCGGGGTGGCGGCGGAGTCGGGTTTGATGTGGGCGAACAGGCTGCGGGCGTTCCACGTCGGGAAGGCTCTGATCAGCCAGGACGGGCCGTCGAGTCGGATGCGGGCGTCGCGGAGCGCATTTGCCCGGGTGAGCTGGCTGGCGTGCCATTTGATGAAGGCTTCGGCTTCGGCGGTGATGTAGGTCTTCGTCGAGACCTGGGTAGGTCTTGCAGATCTCGGTCTCGCCGTGCTCGAGCAGTAGCCAGTACCGCTCGTGGGGCCGGAACCCGGTGAAGTCGAACCGGATCACCACGCGTTGCTCGGGGAGCCGTTCCGGGCGGAGTGCGTTGCAAATCGAGCACAGCGCGACGTATCGGTCGAGGTTCTCGGGGGCGATCTCGAGCCACCGGGCCCCCCACGCGCCGAGCGTCTCGCAGACCTCGAACAGCTCGTGGCCGGACTCGGTGAGCTGCTAGCGGTGACCTCGCCCCCGAGGCTTCGGTGCCGACTCGACGATGCATAGGCGCTCGAGTTGCTTGAGCCGCTGAGCGAGCAAGGGTGTGAGAGAGCCCGGGCTCGCCCTCCAGGATCGCGCCGAAGGTGTCACAGCGCAGATGCAGGTTACGGATGATCAGCGGCGTCCACCGCTCGGCGAAGATCTCCGCGCCCCGGGCGATGGGGCAGTACTGGCCATAGGTCCTCACGAGTTCAGTGTCGCGATCCTCCCACCCGCGGTGAAGTCCAGATTCCTTACTTCAAAGTCCAGATTGCTGCCTTCTTTGCGGTGTCCATCGGTGCTGGGCTGGGCTCGTCCACGTGGAGGAGGAGCGATCAGAGCACCGATCAGCGAACGAAGCAGCCGTCCGAGCGACCTGGGCAACCTTTTCCACGTCAACCAAAACATCGCTCCGGCAAGCGGGAGGTGATGGTGATGACCGGAATCACCGCGAGACAAGGGACAAGCGAGATGCAGTGGGAACCCGACACCTCGCTGATCGACGCGGCGCGACAGATCGCGCCGATCATCGAGAAGCACAACGAGGAAGCAGAACGGGAACGACGCCTGTCCCAGCCCGTCTTGGATGCCTTGCGTGAGACGGGTCTCCTGCGAATGACCACTCCCCGCTCGCTTGGGGGGTTGGAGACTGACCCCGTCACCCGCGTCCTCGTCATCGAGGAGATCGGTCGCCACGACTCGGCGGCGGCGTGGACCTTGGAGAACCCTCTGGACTGGGCGTTCATGTGTTGCCGTCTCCCCGACGAGGGAGCCGACGAGATCTACAGTCGCGGAGCGGACATCCTCATCGCCGGCCAGTTCGGCCGCCCCCTGAAGGCGACGTCGACCAACGGCGGTTACCGCATCTCCGGTCGCGCCCCATTCGTCAGCAACTGCTATGACGCCGACTGGATCCTGTCGATGGTCGTCGTGGACGAGGACGAATCCGCCGAGGACGAGCCCCAGATGCGCATGGTCTACTTCCCCAGCGAAGAGTGCGAAATCATCGATACGTGGGACGTCATGGGGATGCGGGGCACGGGCAGCAACGACATCTCGGTGACCGACGTGGACGTACCCAAGTCCAGGACCTTCCCGTTTGTGCCGGAGTTCCAGCCGGGATCGCACTATCTGGGCCCGTTGTATCGACTCCCCGTCGTGGGCGCGGCCGCGTCCGGTATCCCGACGCCGATGCTGGGGGTGGCGCGACGAGCGCTCGACGAGGTGACCGATCTCGCCCGGACCAAGACCCCGGTGGCATCGATCGGCCGGTTGAAGGAACGCCCGTCGGCCCAAGTCCAGCTCGGCCGAGCGGAGGCGATCCTGCGCTCGGGGCGCTTGCTGCTCCTCGAGACCCTGAGCGAAGCATGGCAGCGATGCATCGACGGCGAGACCCACTCCCTGGAGCAGAAGGCCGAGCTCCTGCTCGCGATGGCCCACGCGATGAGCAGCGCGGTCCAGGCGGTGGAGCTCGCATGCAGCATCGCCGGAACAACGGCGTTTCGAGCCACCAGCCCGTTGGAACGCTGCTTCCGGGATGTTCAGACGATGAGACATCACGTCTTCGCCTCTGAACAGCGTTATGGGACCTTCGGGCAAGTGAGTCTCGGGGTTCCACCGGACTTCCCCGTCGTTGCCTTCTAGCGGGCCAGCCCCCCGAATGCGTCGGCGGAACGGGCTGCTGGTCGGCTGGGAGAACGACTGGATCGTCCTGACCTTCGAAACTGCCGACCCACGATCCACGAGGTGGACACCATGCCCGCTGCGACCTACGGAACCTCGGAGACGCCCGCGGTGGATCCCGACAGGTTCCGGACGCTGATGCGGCGGTTCGCTACCGGCGTCACTGTCGTGACCTGTCCGGGACCCGACGGCCCGGAGGGCATCACCGTGAATGCGTTCACCCCGGTGTCCCTACGCCCGCCGCAGGTGTTGGTGTGCCTCGAGCGCAGGTCACGGACCCTGCCTACGATCCTCACCGCAGGCAGATTCGCCGTGAACGTGCTCGGCTGGGAGCAGCGCGAGCTGGCGGCCCGTTTGGCGGACAGGACGCGAACGCCTGCCCAGCGGTTCGCGGGGATCCGCGAATCCACACTGGTGACCGGGTCACCTGTTGTCCCCGATTCGCTCGCCGTCATCGACTGCCTGCTTGCGCAGGTGTGGCCCTGCGGCGATCACATGCTGCTTGTGGGCGACGTCGTGGGGGGATCAGCCGAACGCGTCGACGAGCCGCTTCTGTTCTACGAAGGCGGATTCTGTATGTCCGCGATCTCACCGAGCAGCTCTATCGGGAGTGCATAGGAGCCTCGCCCAGGTTTGCGCCACTCCCGCCAAGGCATCAACGGCACAGGATCACGACAACCAGATTCGTTCCGTTGCTATGCCGACCCCCCTTCGGCGTCAACCTCATCGAGGCCAGCACCAGTCCCTACCCCTTGCTCAAGGCGAGCGGCACCCGATCGCGTAAGACGGGACGCTGCCCGGGAGTCAGCCCAGCCCAACAACACGGTCGCGAGCTCGAGGTTGCGCTCCTGCCAGGGACTGCCTCACTGGACCGGCTGACCGACCGAGACCCCGCCAGATCCTGGGCCTGATGGCATAGGCGGGCTCGAACGCCGGCAGCGCAGGACGCCTTCAGGCCACGAACGAACCGTGGAGGCGACCTGTGCCGAGATGTTCCGCAACCTCGATGTCGAACTGGACCGCGACAGCAACCGTCGGGTCCTCGCGCACCTTTCGCTGTTGCGCGGATGAGCCGTTGGGTCTCGCCACCAGCCAACACCCATCGGCAAACCCGATCATTCATGGAGGCGCCGACAGGCGGCGGTAAGACGCATGTCGGCGACGGCGTGGGCTCCAGCCCTCGCGGGAGAATCGCACCCGGGTTCGCTCGAGCAGCACATCTTGGCGTAGGAGGAGCCGGCGGCTCGCCTGTGCGTCGGCGATGCTGTGACGCGTGGAGTACGTGTCCAGGGTGCCGGGACCGCCGTTGGATGGGTTGATCGACGACCTTTACTACTTGGAGGCGGCAGCCCTGGCATGGAGGGCGCGGAATGTACCGATTGCGCTGAGCGTTCACGTCGACTTGGAGTGCCCGCTCGGCGGCAGAACCTGCGATCAGCGGGCTACGAGCGATATCACCGCCCGAGGGTCGGTCGCCGTCTCTGTGGCGTAGGTCATTACGGCTGCGCACTCAGCTGTTGGGTGGGTTGTCACATGCGCCATCGATGTAGCGGATCAGCGAGTTGGCCATGGAGCTGCCGAAGTCGCCAGCCCTGTCCAAATGCGCTCTGCCGTACTCGTCTCGCCACCTGATGGTGAAGGGCCGATCGCCTGGTGTCCATCGGGTGGCGGCCTGGCAGTCTCGGACCAGGATCGTGAGATTGACCGACTGGAATCGATCGGTTGGTGAGACTGTCGCGGGGAGGGCAGGAGTGCGGACGTCGAGACCGTGGCCCGGGGTGCCGATCCCTACGACGGTGGAAGTTACCAGACCGGACAGGAGGAGAGCGCTGTCCACTTGCAGTGGGCTGACGTCGGACTCCGGCCGGTTTGGATGCGTCCGGGCCGGTTCGGCTTCGAAAAGTATGAGTTCGACAGCGTGTTCGTCTGCACGGCTAGGGGGTGGTGGCTCTGGTTGGGCCTGCCACCACAGCACCGCGCCCCCGCCGGCGGCGACGCCGACCACGAAGGCTAGGAAGGCCACGGCGGGTTGTCGCCACTTGTTCTCGAGCAACGGCGGTCGAGAGCGGCCAACCTGAAGCGTCTCCGTCGGCTGTTGCCCCACACCATCGTCGGCGTCCTGCACCCGCAAAGCGTATGCACGGTGAGCCGACCGCACATCGGCACGAGCGTGCGCCTACAGCCCAAGTGGTCTGCGAAGGCGGCAGTGCCGTAGGTATCAGCGCTCCCGGTCATGGTGCGGTTCATGGCGCGAAATGGCGTCAACCGGTGGAGTTGAAGGCTGGTGGAGGTGCCCCACAGCGAAGTCCTGACGCCTGGAGGAAACCCGTGGCGATGGCGAGCGACTCACTCGTAATGCGTAGGTCGTCGGTTCGATTCCGACCGGCGGCTCCACCCAACACCGCAGGTCAGAGGTATGTTCGAGGCAATCGAGGTGCTTCGATATCCCCTTCATGGTGCCGAAGTGCGAGTGGGGGTGATGATTGGTGCTGGCCTCAATGTGTGCCGATGTGGCTCGTGGGACTATCAGTGGATGCGGCCCACCGTGCTGATCGTCGACGATCATGAGGCCTTCCGGGCTTCGGCGCGGGCGCTTCTTGAGGCCGAGGGCTTCAGGGTGATCGGTCAGGCAGGGGACGGGATGGAGGCCGTCGCGGCTGTCGCTGCGCTGCGGCCAGACATTGTCTTGCTCGATATCCAACTCCCGGGCCCTGACGGTCTCGCTGTCGCTGAGCAACTTGCCTCCCGGTCCGACCCCCCGGCCGTTGTGCTCATCTCGAGCCGGGATGCAGCGGCGTACGGGCCACGCCTCCGCGAGGTTCCCGCACGCGGGTTCATTCCGAAGAGTGGGCTGTCTGGAGAGGCGTTGGCCGCCATGGTCGGCTGAGGGCCCCATGAGGTTGATCGTCCATCTGCTCGGGCCGATGGGTATTGCGCTTGGTATCACGGCCGAGTCAGTGGCCCCCGGATGGAGTGAGCCTCGCCAATGGATCCCAGACCTCGCGGTCGGCTGGACCTTCATCGGATGTGGGTACGTCGCCTTGGTCCGTCGACCAGAGAGCCGGTCCGGCGCTTTGATGGCGGCCACCGGGTTCACGTGGTTTATCGGGAACTTTGCCGATGTCGGGTTCGACGTCTTGGCCTGGCTCGCCGCGCAGTGCGTCTTCGTCCACCGCGGACCCCTCGTCCACCTGATCCTCGCGTATCCGAGCGGGCGGCTCTCGACGAGGCTGGCCCGCGTCGCGGTCGTTGCCGGTTACGTGGCAGCGTTCGTCAGCTCCGTCTGGGCCAACGAAGGCGCCGCGATCGTGCTCTCCGCGCTCCTGGTGGCAGTTGGTGTCCGCGAGTACTCGCGGGCGGTCGGCCGAGACCGCCGGGCTCGAGCCCTGTCGGTGCTGGCCGCTGTCGGTTTCGGTGTGGTGGTGGCAGGAGGTGCAGCCGCGCGACTAGAGCTGCCGCCCGCAGATGTCAGTGTTCCTTTCCTCCTCGCCTATGCGGCGGTGCTCTGCTCAATCGCCGTCGGCCTTCTCGCTGGGCTCATCTCGACACCGTGGGACCGGCCACCAGTCACCGACCTTGTCGTCGAGCTCGGTGAGGCTCGCCCCGGAGCCATGCGAGGCGAGCTCTCCAGAGCTCTTGGCGACCCTTCATTGGAGGTCGGATACTGGCTTCGGGATACCGGCGAGTTCGTAGACCCCGAGGGCCGCGTTCTGTCGCTTCCCGATGCGGGCTCCGGGCGGTCGCTGACGATCGTGAAGCGGGACGGTCAGCCAGTCGCCGCCCTCGTTCACGATCCAGCGGTGCTGGACGATCCTGGGCTCGTGGAAGCGGTGGCGTCGGCGGCTCGCCTCGCCGCGTCCAACGCTCGGCTCCAGGCAGAGGTTCGGGCCCGCGTCGCAGAGCTCGCCACATCGCGTCGACGGATCCTCGAGGCCGGCGACGAGGAGCGCCAGCGGCTCGAGCGTCGCCTGCGCGATGGCGCCGAACATCGGCTTGTGGAGCTGAGACAGATCCTGCGGCGCTGTTTCTCGGCTGCCTCGGTTGAGCAAACCAAGGAACAGATCGCCCACGCCGAGCAAGAGCTCGAACGTACCCTCGAGGACGTTGGCAGGCTGGCGCAAGGGCTCCATCCGGGCATCCTCTCCGAGCAAGGGTTGGAGAGCGCTGTCTCGCGGCTGGCCGAGGGCGTGCCGCTGCCCGTCGAGGTCGAGATCACGAGTCGTCCCATGGCGTCCCGGGTCCTGGCGGCCGCCTACTTCGTCTGCGCAGAGGCGCTGGCGAACGTGGCGAAGTATTCGTCTGCATCGAGGGTCACCGTTGCCGTGATGTCGGATGGCGCTCGCGTTATCGTTGCCGTCGAGGACGACGGCGTCGGCGGGGCGGATCCCGCTCGGGGCTCGGGGATTCGAGGTCTGGCGGATCGTATCGAGACTCTCGGCGGGACGTTTCGGGTGGACAGCGATCCGGGGCATGGAACGCGCCTCGCCGCCGAGATACCTCTCAGCGGCGAGACAGAGTGATTTGGCCGCGGCTATCCGATCTTCATCCAGACCTGGGAACAGCACATGAACGCGTCGCCTGGGTCGATCGGTGGGACCGGCGTCAGGTGGAGGTTGCCTTCCTCGTCACGTTCGAAGGTGACGGTTGTGGTGTAGTCGGACTCGATGCTGTAGAACTCGATACGGTCGCCCTTGACCGTGTAGGTGCCGCCGGCATCTCCGTATGAGCCACCTTCGAGAGCACCGTCCTCGAGCACGATGGTGTCGATGATCGGATATGTGTCCTCAGGATCCACCTGGTCGGCCGCCTCGGCTTCGGCCAGCGTGATCTCCCAGCGGTAGGTGCCGTTCAGAAACGCCGGCGCTGTCCCCGTCCCGGCTGGGCCTGGATTATCCGGCACTTGTGCCTTGCCGGTGCACTGCGCCGGTATCGAGAGACCCGGTCCCGGCGGAGTGGACTCCTTGAGCGCCTGGATCTGTTTGATGAACGCTTGCGTCTGCGGATCCTGTTGGAGTTTCGCGTACACGGGGGCGAAGGCTTTTTCGAGCGCCGCGAGATCGGCGGTCGAGGCTTCCGCGAAGCGGGCGCCGGAGTGACAGATGTCTCCGAGGACAGTGGCATCTCTGTTGGCCATTTCGTCGGCCGATAGGGCCGCGGCTTCCTGGGCGGCTTCCTCCAGCCAGCCGCGCTGCTCGTCGGTGAGGTCCGCCAGTCGATTCGGGTTGGCCAGCAACACGTCCATCAGCGGCCACAGATTCACGTTGGCCGTCGCGTATGGAGCCCTGCGTTGCAGGGACGGATCTCTGCCGTAGTTGTACAGATTGAACTCGAAGCCCTGGATGGTGCCCTCTTCGAGGGACTCATCGTGCTCCGACCCGACCCGGGCCAGCTCGGGCGTGGCGCCGAGGGCCCGGATGGCGTCGACCTGACCGTTCGAGGGAGCCGTTCCGATGCTGACCCCCTGCCAGTCCGCTGGGCCGACGAGAGGGCCGTTCACGCCGATCGGCTTGCGAAGTCCGTCGGCGAGGACACCGAGCCCGACGACGCCGGCCGCGTCGAGCCCGTCCATCATCTGTTCGGTGATCCCGCTTTCGATCACGGCGTTCTCGAGGGCGTAGCTGTCCACCAACAGCGGTGCGGTCAGCGCTTGAAAGGTAGTGACTCCGACCCTGTCGAACACTCGCGTTCCAGCCCAGCCGAGGTCGACCTCGCCGGTCGACACGTCTCGCACGACCTGCTCCTCGGCGTCGACGGCCGAGCCTCCCCACCCGTCGGCGACCTCGATGCGAAGCTCGCCGTCGGACAGCTCCTCGACCCGATCGACGAAGTGCCTGATGGCGGGCAGATCTCCCAGGTCGCCGTAGACGCTGGCCATCCGCAGGACGACCGGTTCCCCGCTGCCGCCGGCTTTGTCAACGTCGCCTTCGCTAGTGGTGCAGCCCACGCCGGCGACGGAGGCAAGTGCAATCAGGACGACGGCCAGGGGGCCTGGTCCCCTCTTCGTCCAATTCATCGTCGCCTCCCTTCGTCAGGGGTTGACCTGACGATAGGAATCGGCCGGCCCCACCACATCGAGGACAACCCCACACTTGAAGCCCCGCACACGGTAGCTGTCCTCATATAGAGCTGTGGCGAGCACGGAGTCCCAGAGACATGAGGACGTTGGTCTTGGCCAGTTCGGGGCCTAGGGAAAGTGTCAACGTGTCCGTGACGGACATGCCGGCTTGTCCGGCCAGGAGGGAACATGTTCATACTCGCCTCCTCGCTGACGTGTGGGATCATCCGCCGTGTCGACGCGACGCACTCGATCGTGAGCTTGTGGCTATCTCTCGTCACGCCACCACTAGCCGGGGCTGGTGGCGTAGTGTCGAAGGCCCCGATTCCGTTCCGCCGCGGCGACGACATGATCCTCCTCACGACGACGATCATGACATGTCGTCTTGCATCAGTGCTGCGACAACAAGTTCGGGCTACAAGTCCACTTATTCGCCTAAGAGAACAAGTAGAGTCAGCCTCGATGCTTCGCGCGTCATATTCTTTCGCGACGCATTGTGGTGTTCTCCAACGCGCTAATCATCACGCGCCCTCTTCCCGACATAGACTCCTGAGAACAACCGGCCGGAAGAACCCAGTCCTCGCGGGGTGATCGACGCTGTTTCGTGGTCGCCGCACCGGGTCAACGATGGGCAGATGTGAAGTCACCGGGTGTCTCCTAGCTCTGGCGATCCTCCGGCCAACACCGGTCTGGTGGGAGATCCACACCAGACCGGTGTTGATTGCACTAGTGACTCTGCGAGGGGCGCGCCACCTAGTCCCTGCCTGTTCAGTCACCCGCTCAACGGTCTCGGTCGACGTCGATCCTTCCCGCCAAGCTCACGCTCGGCGTGTCAGACCAAGATCGGATGGACATGGGCTAACGCGGTGCTGCTCCCCAGTCCGCGTGATGGTCTCCTTCTGTGGTCGGGCTGCTGGTGAGGCGCTGCACATCGCTGCCGTCAAGGCGGGCTGTGTGGATGCCTGGTGCACTGACAAGGGAGAAGACGATCCTCTTGCCGTCTGGCGAGAAGCCGACGTCGAACGCCTGAGCCGGACCATCAGTCTGCAGGCGGATCTTGGCTAGCCCGTGCCCGTTTGGGTTTACGCGGTAGAGGAACCCGTTCGTGCCGAAGACGATCGTTCGACCGTCCGGGGACCAGTCTGCCCAGTCGTCGGTGAACCCCCACGGGGTGATCCGCTGGGGCTGGCCACCGCTGATGGGTGTGACAAACAAGGCCTGATTCGCCGGTCCACGAGGGGCCGAACCCTCACGAACGAACAGAAGTCGCTTGCCATCGGGCGAATACGCCAGAGGCTCGTCGCTCCCACCGGGGTTTGCAGTGATCCGCGTCAACCCTTTGGCGTCGGAAACGCGAATACTGTAAATGCCGTTCCGCTCGGGACGAGGGGGCTCTTCTCCGTATGCCCCGCAGGCAACCCTGTCGCCTGACGGTGCCCAGACGCCGCAACCGATCCAAAGCTCTGGATCGGGGGAGGGGAACCAGTGGACCTTGCCGGTCTCACGGTCGAGCAGTGCCAGAGTCGTAGTACAGTCCGGGGGGTTCATGCAGGCACTGAACGCAAGCTGACTTCCGTCAGGTGACCAGTGTGGATACCCGCCAGGACTTCTGAGGAACTTCAACCCGCTGCCGTCTGGCTTGACGGTATACAAGTCGGGCTCCTCGGCGCCCGGCACGTGCCGCTCGAACACGATCAGTTCACCTGCGCCTAACGATGTTGCCTCCGTCGCGCGGGATGCTTCGGGGGCCGGGTGATCCTTCCGTGGTTCCGCCTTACCCGAGCTCGCGCACGCGCTGGTGAGCGCGAGCAAGGAGGCGGCAACCATCGGTATTGCCTTCCTCATTGTTCTCTTCGACGGGGCGATGGCCTGGTTATTGCCATCGCGGCTCGAGCGCTTGTTGTTGAGACGAGCGGAACTTCGAACTCTCCAGCTCATGGGACACACCTCCTGCGGGATGCCATGCAACGTTGACGTGACGATAGGAATCCGCTGACCCAAGACACATCGAGGACAGCCCCAGAGCTTGAACGCCACAAACTGGGGCTGACCACATGCGGGACTGCGGCAAGCACGGACCCGCGCAGCAGGTGAAGTGTCAGAATCTCGCTGTGGCCACTTCGTGGGAGTGGGTGGGTCGGCTCGCAGCCGGAGCGATCGCGCTTGCCGCCGGGCTCGGAACCTTGGCGCTGAGCAACGGCGGCATTGGTACGACGTATATGGAGAAGTCGGCTGAGACAGAAGCAATATTCGTCGCTGCCGGGCTCGGCCTGGTGTTGGCCGGAATGGCCGGGTCCTTCAGTCGACCGGGATGGCGGATCGCCGATCTGGCAGTTATCGCAGGCTTTTTGTGGTTCGCCCCGGCTTGGGTCGGCTGGCACGTTGGGTCGCCGATGGTCCGAAGCATGGGCATGATCGCCGCGGCGTTCGTGTTTCCTGTCATCGCACATCTGGTGCTGGCGTTTCCGAGCGGACGCATGCATCCTCGGGCGGTACGTGTGGTGGTGACGATCGGATACGTCGGCGCGGAGCTTTTCGTGCTGGGCTCGGCGTTGTTCTGGGATCCATTCTTCGATACGGGCTGCTGGGCGAACTGCACGGATAACGTGTTCTTGGTTCGCTCGCTTCCGGCTTTCGCTCACGCGATCCAGGTGGCTGGACTGTGGTTCCTCATAGCCTTCGCGTCGGCCGTGGCGGCGATATGTACGTGGCGGATCATCAATAATTCGGGGCAGGCTCGTCGCGTGCTGGCGCCCGTGATTGTGCCCGGGATGCTTGTCGCAGCCGCGGTCATCGCCCATTCGATCGCGGTGCTGCGAGTACCCGTCGAGGACCCCTCCGACCCAGTGTTCTACGAGATCTTTCTCACGGGATGCGTCTCGGCGTTCCTCTTGGCCGCCGGTCTGGTATTTGACATGCTTCGCACCCTGGCCCAGCGTCTCTCCGTGGCCCGGATCGTCGCCAGCCTGGATGAGGCGCCTGCCGCGGGATCACTCGAGTCGGCGCTGGCTCACGCGGTTGGCGACCCCGAGCTGCGGATCGCGTACTGGGTGTCAGATCCCGGTCGATACGTCGACGCGGCTGGCCGACCCGTTCCCGACCCAGTGGCCGCGCCGGGTCAAACACTCACAACGTTGGTACGAGACGGGCGGCGGCTCGCCGTCGTCTCCCACACGACTGCGGTCCCGGATCTCGAGCGTGAGATGGGTGCCGCCGTCCGGTTGGGTCTCGAGAACGAGCGCCTCCAGGCCGAGTCGCTCTCTCGGCTCGAGGAGCTCCGCGCCTCGCGCGCCCGCATCGTTGAGACGGAAGACACCGAACGTCGCCGGCTCGAACGGGATCTCCACGACGGAGCACAGCAGCGCATGCTGGCACTGTCGTACGAGATCCGGTTGGCACGGGCAAGCGCAAACGCCGGCGGTGACGCACGAATCGAGACCCAGCTGGAGGGGGCCGTCGAGGAATGCCAAGCGGCTCTCGACGAGCTAAGGGAACTCGCCCACGGGATCTATCCGGCGATATTGGCTGAAGCAGGTCTAGGACCCGCGCTCGCCACACTCGCCGACGCTGCTCCCGTCCCGGTGGAGATCCGCGACGCTGACGCCGGTAGGTACTCACCGCCAGTGGAGATGGCCGCCTATCTGCTCGCGAGCGACTCGATATACGACGCCGCCCGCCGTGGTGCCAGGCACGCGTCGGTCATCACGGTTCGGGACGACGATCGACTTGTCATTACCGTGGAGGATGATGGGCGCGGCCGCGACGGAGCGCTGGATCGGTTGGTCGACCGGGTCGGGGCACTCGGTGGCACCTTGGAGTTTGAGGCGAGGAAAGTCCGAGGGGAGTTGCCGTGCGGGTAGTCGTTGCGGACGACGTCATGCTCACGCGAGAGGGGATCGTCCGCCTCCTACGCGACGCGAACATCGACGTGGTCGGCGAAGCGGAAGACGCCGACGGATTGCTCCGACACGTCCGAATGACCCATCCGGACGTTGCCCTCGTCGACATCCGGATGCCGCCAACACATACTGACGAGGGCCTGGTCGCCGCGCAGTCGATTCGCGCTGAACATCCGCAGGTCGGCGTCCTACTTCTCACCCAATACATCGAAGCGAGCTACGCGATGCGGCTCATCGAGGACCACCCGGAGCGGGTCGGCTACCTCCTCAAGGAGCGGGTGTTCGACATTGCGACTGTGGTTGACGCGCTGAGACGTATCGTCGATGGGGAGACGGTGATCGATCCCACCATCGTCGCGCGCCTCGTCGGACGCCGTCGCCGCGACGACCCGATCTCCAAACTCAGCGACCGGGAACGAGAAGTACTCGAGCTCATCGCCGAGGGCCTGTCGAACCGAGCCATCGCCGCCCGGCTGAGCGTGACCGAACGCACGGTCGAGGCCCACACAACGCAGATATTCCAGAAACTGGGATTACCCGGATCAGCCGACCAGCATCGCCGTGTCCTCGCCGTGCTTGCGTTCCTCCGCGCATGACCGGCTGCGGGGGACCGGAATGGCCCCACGATGTCCAGAATCCCGCGGCGTTGGGCCCGTCACCTGCTGGTCGCTGCACGTTTGGCAGTGCGCGCCGGGGTGGCCGTGCCGCGGGGGCCGGGTTCTTCGGGAGCACGATGATCGGTGGGAGGCTCATGACATGGCGGAGGCTGACGTCGACGGTTGGCAGGTGGCCCTGCTAGTGCCACATCCGACGCGCCTGGCCGTGCTGGTGGTGGATAGCGGGCATTCGTCGGCGGTATCGGTTCTGCCAACGCGGCGGATGGGTCCGGAGCCGCCGCTTCCCGAGGTTTTGGCGTCGTTCGACGCCGTTGATCCTGCGACGGCGGTTCCGTTGCGGCTGAGTATGTCCACGGCTCCGGCCGACGGGGTTGAGACCGCGATGTTGGTGGAGTTCGACGCTGTCGGGGCCGAGGCGCCGGCGGGGTGGGTCTGGCGGGATCTGGACGCCAAGACCATCGCTGGCCTGGAACCTGCCGAGCTTCGACCCGCGGTGTCGTCGTGGGTCCGGGAGCGGACTGACGGGTGGTCGCCGTTACGCCCGCCGTGGGCCAGGCCGGGATGGTTCGCGGGCGCGTCGGCCTGGATGCTTGATCGGATGGCTGCCGAAGGGTGCCCGGCCGCTGGCGCCCCGCGTGTCCATTACCTGTGGGGCGTGTCGGTCGTGTTGTGCGCCCCCTCTGTGGACGGCGACGTGTTCCTCAAGTGCAGTGGCGACATCTTTCGTCGTGAGGCGATCACGACGCGGGCGCTGGCCGCGTACACGCCCGGCGTGTTCCCCGATGTGGTGGCTGTCGAGGACGAGCAGGGTTGGCTGTTGATGCGTGATCTCGGTGCCCCCGAGCTCGGCGACCAGGACCAGGCGTTGTGGCATGAGGGCTTGGTGACGCACGCCGGAGTCCAGCGCGGATGGCTAGGACGGACCGACGAACTCGTCGATCTCGGACTCCCGGTCCGCTCGCTGGCCGCCCTGGCCAAGCTCGTCGACGAGATCAGCGAAGACGACGTCCTGCAGGCGAGGATGGACCCGGCGACGCGCGACGGCTGGCGAAGGTCGGCTCCGAGGCTGGTGGCAGCATGCCGGCGGCTCGACGAGATCGGGCCCGGTCTCAGCCTGGCCCACGGAGACTTTCACCCGTGGAACGTCACGTTCGGATCGGGTACGACCCGCATCTTTGACTGGACCGACGCGGCCGTCTCGCACCCGTTCGTCGACCTCGCAACCTACATCTTCCGAACCGACGACGTCGCCCTGCGCCACCGACTTGTCGACGCCTATCTGGGCGCCTGGACCTCAGGTGCCGGGCACCACCTGAAAGAAGCGGCCGACCTCGCTCTGGTTGTCGGTTCGCTCTACCAGGTGCAGACCTACCGAGCCCTAATCCCGACTCTGACGGCCGACGGCGGCGACGACGACTTGGCAGACGCCGACCTCAGCTGGATCAAGCACACACTCACCCGCCTAGAGCAAGGACTCGACAACCCGACCTGAGCACTCCCGGCCATGCCACCTGTTCCGCCATCATAGGTATCAGCGTTCGCCGTCGTGGTGCCGTTCATGGTGCGAAATGACGTCAACCCGTGGTGTTGGACGCTGCCGGAGGGGTCTGCCGCCGAAGCCGTGACGCCTGGAGGAAACCAGTGGCTATGGCGAGCGACTTACTCGTAATGCGTAGGTCGTCGGTTCGATTCCGACAGGCGGCTCCTCCAGACTCGATGCCCAAACGCTGCGGCGTGGGTACAGGATGATCTGGCGCAAGGTCGTCCGGGGCCCCGCCCCGTTGCTTCTCGCACCTGCAGGGCGGGGCCGCAGCAAGGGCGGGAGATAGCGCGGCTGCTGCGGCCGGGTGGACGAAACGACCCCGGCCGATCGCGTGATCAAGGCCGGGGCCGATTGCGCGGCCGCGACAGGGAAGTCTGGGCCACCCCGTCAGGGTCTTCATCGGTAGTGAACACCCGTTGTCGGCGCGCCGTCGTCAACATGGAACTGTGGAGCCGGGCCTTAGCCAGACGCGGCCGTGCCGTGCTCTGGTTGCAGGAGTCGACGACGCTCCAGGGCGACGATGCAGTCAGGGCACGGCGCAAACTCGTGGCTCGGGTCAGTCGGCCAAGCCACGGCGTTGACCATCCAGCCATAGCCGAGTATCCGCTTGCCGCACTCGACGTAGCCGCTTCCCTCACTCCAGGCATGACCCGTGGGTAGCGCTTCCCCTGGCCAGGTCCCAGGAGACAGCAGCTCAAGGATCGGCATGTAGTCGCTCACGGATCAGACACTCCAGTGAATGCGAGCCCAACAGGTAGGGCCGAAAGGCCCCAGGCGGGCGCCGGCGCCCCGCGTGACCCTGATAGGTGGCTGCGGGGCGCCGGCCCCCCGTCTGCCGGCTGTCCTGTCATGACCAACGAGCCGACCGCTCCGAAGCTGCGGGCCGACTTGATTTGGCTGCTTGAACGAACATGCAGCGGCCCCCGGTGTCCCGAAAACTTCCACCGAAGGCCGCTGCATCCCCGTCCCCGCTATCGATCACATCGGCCGCAGGGGCATCAGTGTTACCGGCTCCCTTCCTCGTTGTCTCGTGCAACGGCCAGCCGGACCGTCACCACAGCGGTTTGCGGCCACCGACTCCTCGAGGTGTCCGACGTCTATACCGCGCCGCCGGCCGGCGCCACGCAATATGGCTACGACGACGCCGGGAACCTGGCCTCGGCCAGCGACGGCCTGTCCGCCAGCTACAACCAGCTCTCCCAGGCCACCCAGATCACCCCGCCCGGTGGTCAGCCGTTCGAGATGGAGTACGGCGACCTCACCCAGGACCGCCGCACCCGGGCCGGCGACCAGCGGCTCGCCTACAACCAGCTCGGCCTGTCCTCCCAAGGGCCCAACAGCGGCGTGCCGCACGCGTCGTGGTTCGTCCGCGACCCCTCCGGCACACTGGTCGCCATGGTCGACCGCAACGCCAACGAAAAGGACCTGTACTACCTGTTCGACGGCCTCGGATCGGTCGCCGCCACCGTCCGCAACGACCAAACCGTCGACCGCCGATACACCTACGATCCCTACGGCGAACAAACCACCCCCGACCCCGCCACCGACACCACCGACATCAACCCCTGGCGCTACACCTCCGGCTACTACGACCAGACGACCGGGATGCTCAAACTCGGCACCCGCTACTACATGCCCAACCTCGCCCGCTGGACCCAACCCGACCCCATCCCCGGGAAACCCTGGCGACCCCATGACCCTCAACCCCCACGCCTACGTCGGCGCCACCCCACCAACACGACCGACCCCTCCGGTCGCTCGGGCTGCCCGACCGGGGGCTGATCCCGTCGTGCCCGGGCCTTGACTGGTTTGGCGAGGATTCGGACCTGAACCCGACGAACCGGGAGGGATCGGTAGGTTGTGTCCTGGGCCAGTTCAATCCCTTCTCACCAGGGGGATACGGCGTCATGGTTGAGGCGGGCGTTCATCCGGCCGCCGTAGGCACGTTGGGGCTTTCGGCTGGTATCGCCATTGGTGGGGCTCTCGCCGTCGGAACCGGGATCGGCGTCTTCCTACTCGCTGGTACCCAGCCCCTTTCAGCACTTCGGCTACCGTCACGTCCTCGGCCCGGAATCCGGCCGGGGCGTCAAGGTTGGATCGGATCCGCCCACGTCCCATGTGCACGCCGGTCAACAACGACGCTCGGCTGGGCGCACACACGCTGTTGGCGTACGCCTGGGTGAACCGCAGGCCCTCGGCGGCCAGACCGTCGATCACCGGTGTCTGGATCACCCGCTGGCCGTAGCAGCCGAGCTCGCCCCAACCAAGATCGTCGAGCAAGATGACCACGACGTTCGGCCGCTCCGATGCTGTAGTCGAGGCTGCGGTGCCCCCTGGCATCGCCGCGACCCGCGGGATGCCGCCGACTTCCAGCGCGACTCCGGCGACGGCGGTAGCAGCGAGGCCACCGAGGAAGTTCCGGCGGGGCAGACCAGTGCGTGTGGGCACAGGTGGTGGCATCGGACGTCCTTCCACGAAGGTGATTGACCATGCGGGTGTGGCCAAACGAGAGTCAGCGGATTAAAGTCACTATAAGCTACTGACTTACTTCACTATAAGCGAGGCGCGGACCCCCCCGTCAAGGCTCGGGCGAGCCGGGCATCGCACGTCACCACAACGAGGAGTAGGACCAACCAGATGCAGCGCCCCCGCCGCTCGGTCGGGGCGCGTCATTGGGCGCCACTTTAGGCCGAAAGGAACGCAGCCGTATGCCCACACCAATCCATTCCGGCGCACATCCACGGGTCACGTCAGAATCTGCTCGGCTCAGAACAATGTGTGCTGACCAAGAGGGGGGAAGTGCCATGTTCCTTGGTGCGAGGTGCGCGGCGGTCACGCTTGACGGTAGCCGTTGCCGCCGGTTCTCCATCTTGGACAGCCGTTGCTGGCAGCACGTCCACCGAGAGCTCGGCGCACCACGCGACGTCGGGTCATGAGCTTTCAGGATCGAGCAATGCGCCGGACCCCGAACCATCGCTAGCGGCACGGGGGTCCGGGGCCGCCGCCTGATCACCGGGACTTCCGTACGGGCGCGTACGGTCCGTCTACCGTCGACCTCCAATTCTCAGAGGACTCCTACGGCATCGGCTCACGACTTCTCGTTAGCGGCGAGTCGCGATGGGGCGATCCAGAGCTGGCAGACGCCATCGCTTGGCCGTGCGGCTTCACCCGCCACTACGACGCCGAGACCGCACGGGGCCTGGAAAGACGCGTACCAAGCCCGTCCGCTCATCGGCACGAGCACTCGATCAGCGGCAAGATCGTGCACGGACAGCTGGGGCAGGCTGTGGCCACGGCGCTGTCGGTGGCATCAGCGCGCATCGTCGACCGGGGGGGTCGGCTTGTGCAAGGGTTCCGGCGAGTCTCGCCGGGAGATGCCCTGCCTCGACCATCCAATGGATGGTGTCGCTCAGAGTTACGTCGAGCGGTGGCGGCGCCACGCCGAGTTGGTCACGGGCTGTCGTATCGTCGGTGCCTCGGCAGCGCGTGATGATCCAGGATCCCTGGTATCCGAAGGGGAACCGCCACGGGATGAGGCGCTGCAGGCCGTCCATCGCTTTCCCGCTCGCGAGCGCCAAGGAGCCAGGGGTCGGGATGGTCGGGAGGCGACGCCCGGTCAGGTGCCGGAATTCGGTGTAGAGGTCTGGCCAGGTCCGGTAATGCCCGCCGAGGAGGTAGCGCCGTGGCCCCAGTCCCGGCCGGAGTGTGGCGGCATGGGCGGCCGCGACGTAGCGGACGTCGGCGATCGGCCAGCCGCCCGGCGTCGCAAACGGGATCCGGTTGCGAAGGATCATGGCGATCACGAATGCGGATTCGCCGAAGTAGGGATCGTGCGGTCCGGCTACGGCGCCGGGATGGGTAATGACCACTGGGGCGCCGTCGGCCTGATGGCGACGGGCGATGATCTCGGACTCGGCCTTCGACCGCGGGTATGCAGGCCCGCCGCGGCCGATCGGGTGTCCGGGCCGAGTACGTCGTGGCTTGGGAGCAGGGCTGCGTAGCTGGACACGTAGACGATGGGATCGAGTCGCGCCGACACGGCCGCTTGGAGAACGATCTCGGTGGCGCGACGGTTTGTCGCGAGGACCTTCTGACCCTCCCTCGGATCAACGGAATACAGGGCGGCCGCGTGGATCACGGCGTCGCATCCATCGACCGCCCGTTGCACGGAACCTGTGTCGAGCACGTCCCCGGTCACGATGTCCGCGGCCTGCAGACCGAATGGCGCGAGCGCATGATCCACCCGCTCAGGGCGACGAACCAGGAGCCGTACGTCGTGGCCGGCGCGGACGACGGCCGCCACCGTGTGCGAGCCGACGAACCCGGTTCCTCCCGTGATGAGTACCCGCATGACTCACTCCAGCCTGCGACGGCGCGACATCCCATGGTGCACTCCACTGCGGTGCTCGCGCAGCAGCCTTCCCGTTCTGCCAATCGGTCACTTTGCGGCTCGCGCTCGCGCCAGGCACCTGCATGGACACCAACTACCGCCGTCATCGACCGAAATGCGCGCTCACATCCGCACGAGCGGGCGCCTGCTGCCGACTCGCTCGAGCAGGAATCGTCTGGCCGACGGCGGCTGGGTGCGGGACCGGCGGGACCACATTGGGACCTGGTGTCCCCAAGACATTGGCAATGCCGCGAAACATGGGGGAGGGGAGACCGTTTTCGGCCCCTTCTGTCGCCGTTTTCGCTGGTGGTGCGTGGCGCATAGTTCTGGGGGTCAAGGGTTCGCCGGTTCGAATCCGCCAGCCCGACCACGGCTACGTCGACCTCAAGATTGCCATCGCCGCAGGTCAGAGTCGACTTCGTCCGCAGTGCCTGTGATGCGATCCTACGATCTGGCCGGGGACCAGGGAAACATGGGTCCCCACGGGCTCCACTGACCCCCTTGACTGCTCGACGCGTGGGAGTCACGTTTGCTTACGACGGGCTTAGGTCTCTTGCCGTAGTTGGAAGGGTGACCGTATGGGCTCTCGAAGAGTCGCGCAGGCCCGGTGATCGCGGCCGCGCCTCGATAGGTTTATGACGAGTTCGCCTGCTGGTCGGCCTCGTGTCCTTATGTTGCGCTCGCGAAGGCCGCCGACGGGCCCGGGATCACCAAAGACGACCTCGAACGAATCCGCCCCGACGTCGTTCCCGGCACCTCAGTGCTGTTCATTGTGATCGACGAGGCGAACGTCGACCGGCTGGGCGAGCCGTTTCACGGACGGGACGCACCGCTGATCAGCACACCAACCTCACCGACGCCGAGCGGAGATCCTGCTGGACACGTTCGGTGGTCACTGAGGTCACCCGCAGAATCGGGGTGGCAGGGAGGCAATTTACTCGGCATCATGGTATCGACGTTGGTGCTCACCTCGTCCTCAAGCTGCGATCACCCGCCACCAGTCTGTTTCGTCCGCTGGCGTGTGACTGGCCAGCAGGCCGGCTTCTTAAGAACGTCATCCCGCCTCAGCCCAGGGACTACCCGGTAGTCGATCGAGCCCCTCTTGCGAACTAGCTCCAGCACCCGCCACAGCGACCGGGCGTAATGCTCTGCTTGCTCAGCACCATCCCACTCGTACGGGCCGCGGTAGGCGCCTTGATCGTCATGGGCGAGCCAGAGTTTGGAGACGAATCCGGGGAACCCGACGAACAGCGGCGTGTTGAGTATGCTCTCCCACCGAAACAGCGCGTGCCCCCGCCCGCAAATGCCTCGCAGCCGGAACGTGACCACCAGGAAACACGGCTCGCTCGACGTCGCGGCGACGGCCGTCTCCCGATACACCCTGGCGGCGGTGCCGTTGGCGAACCGGACCACTCGCCCGACGTTCGCCTGAGGCCAGCGGATCCGACCTCGCGCCAGCATCGCCAGGCTGGCGACGAAGCAGCGGGCGACCGCGCGCAGGGCGGTCGCTTTGGCAAGTGGGCCCTGGCTCGACAATCCCCGCTCCGTCATTCCCTCGATCGGTCGTCAGCTCCCCCGCACAGTGGCGAAGGTCCCGTGGGGTTCAACGAGCCGACGGCACGCCGTCCGTGAGGAGGTCTGGCGTCGGGCTGGTGTACTGGGTGGGATTCTTACTCAACCGTGTGGATGGGTCAGCCCGTCGGTGCGGCGATCACCACGACGTTGCTCAGGTATTCGGCGCCGTCCCAGTCTTCGCAGGTAACTAGCGCCACCCGGCCAGCTGAGCTCTGGTTGAAGATCTCGGCCGCGTGCTCGGCGAGCGTCGCCTTGTGGTAGACGGTCACGGAAGTCACTTGGAGCCTTAGGCGTGGGCCGCTGGAGAGGATCTGGACGCGCTGCCCGGGCCGCATCTGGTCGAGGTCGTCGAATACCCCGCCTCCGGTGCTCACGGTGTGCCCCGTCAGGATGGCGGTGCCGCGCTCGGCTCCCGGGCGGGCACCGTCTGACCACCATCCGACGGTCTGCGGGTCGGACGGCGGAGCCAGCTGCGATCCGTCGGCCGCGATCGGTAGCACCGGCGCGTCGATATCCAGCGACGGAATCCTCAGCCGTTTGGGCTGAAGCTCAGCGGTGTTCTGCGCTGCTGCGCGGTCCCCAGTTATGACCCGGGTTGCGGCCGCGCCGGGATTGCTGCCGGCGCGGCCGCCGTCGGCACTAGAGCCGAGCCCGGCCTGGAGCTGCCAGACGGCCAGCAGCGTGAGGACGCCGAGTACGCCGAATACGACCCGGTCGGCCCTAGTGGTCACCGCGCCGCCTGAGGGCGAGTGCAGCGCCCCCAGCCAGAACGGCACCGGAGCCGATCAGGCCCGCCGGCCACCAACTCACCGAGGCAGGGTCGTCGTCGGCCCCGCCGACGCCGGCGGGGAAATCGGTCGGAGGCGCCTGCGTCGGTGGGATCTCGGTCGGTGGGGTCTCGGTCGGTGGGGTCTCGGTCGGTGGCGTCTCGGTCGGTGGCGTCTCGGTCGGTGGCGTCTCGCAGTCCTCCACCCAGAAGACCTTGTGCTTGACGTCATTGCCGATCGAGCCGGGCGCGTTGACGATCAGTTTGACGTGGAAGCCCTGCTGCGGATGCGGGTCGCCGTCGAAAGTCAGCGTGTACGGCACCGCAGCATCGAGGTCATTGCCGCCGCCGGCGCCGTCTTCGCCGATGTCCGGCGAGGTGTCACCGTCGACCGACAGATCGACGTCTTTTGTGGGGGCCTTCATCTCGAAGGTGACCTCGGCGTTGCCGACGTCCTTGTCGTAGTTGTAGAAGTCGACCCGGAACCTACAGCCGACATGCGGGTCGTTGTTCGGGATGTCGTCGATTGGTTGACCGTCGATCTTGACGGTGCCGTTGTTGCCCTGAGGGTCTTGCGCCGTCGCACCCGTTGCGAGCACGAGCGCACCACCACTCACCATCACCCCGGCGCACAACGCGCTCAGCCCCGCGCTCCGCACCGCCTTCTGACGCGTCAGCCCGTTCATCAGTTCCACCTTTGGGTCGTCAGGATTCGGGTTCCCCGTTTTCTGCCGGACACATATACCAAAAGGAGGTCGACGCTTTACGCAGCGAAACGCAAGAATCCAGGAATGGATTTTGATTTCCGTCACCATCCTGCGCCACGGGACCGTGCATTTCGGCGCGAGCTCGCGGCCCGAAAGTGGCTCTGCCAAGCGGCCGTCGGCCAGATCAGCCCACCTGCTCGGCGAGCCACAGCCACAAGGCTGAAAGCGGCTCGCAAGGGGCCGCCGATCCGGCACGCCGGTCCTGTGGATCGATGACACCCCAAGCCGGAGGATCACGCGTTGCGATCGGCGGGCGTTCACCGCGTCGTGGCTTCGTCGACGGACGAAGCGATGCATGAACTAGGTGCACACGCCGAACATTGCCTATGCCAATGTGCGCGTGGTGGACATCGAGCACCCCTCCGACGCCTGTCCGGATCGCCTACGCCATCGATCCGCGGCCCGACTGGAGCGGCATACCCGACATCTTTGAGCCACACTGCATGGCCCACTCGACACTCAGAGGGCAGTGGCCGAAGGGTCCGTACACGCGCGCGTCCGCCCACCGTCTCGATGCGGAGTACGTCGCCTGGTCGGCGGTGCATGGCCTGGCCGAACTCGTCCTCGACGGACCGCTGCGGACCACGGTGACGCCGAGCGGTACGCGATCGAGCAACGGCTGCTCGCCATGGTTGAGCACGGGCAGTAGCGCCTCGGGCCGAAAATCTACGCCGTCGAAATCGCAGCCCAGACACGATCCCGGCTGCGGAACATCTCCTCAGACGCGCGCGATGGGTAGTTGCACCGTGACGTGCAGCCCGCCGGTGGGGCGGGGGGTGAGGGTGAGGGTTCCGTCGTGTGCTTGGGTGATGCTTTTGACGATAGCCAGGCCGAGGCCGACACCTGCGTGGTCGGTGCGGAGGCGTTCTGTGCCGCGCTGAAACGGCTCGACAAGCTTGGAAGCTAACTGTGGGGTGAGCTTCTCGCCGGTGTTTTCGACGGTGAGCACCACACTCCTGGTATCCGCGCTGGTCGTGACGCACACGGTGCCTTGATCGGAGAGGTTGTGGACGATCGCGTTGTGCACGAGATTCGTCGTCATCTGCAGCAGTAAGGCGTCTGAGCCGATGGTGGGGGTCATGTCGCCGGAGGTTTCGATGGTGACCCCCTGTTTCTCGGCCAGCGGCAGGAGCGTTTCGGTGACCTCTTCGGCGATCAGGGACAGGTCGACCCGTTGTCGGGTGAAGGACCGTTGGTCGGCGCGGCTGAGCACGAGCAGTGCTTCGGTGAGGTCGATCGCTCGGACGTTGACGGCGTGGAGGCGGTCGAGGAGCTCGCGCGGGTCGCGGGTCGGATCCTTCCGGGCGAGGTCGAGGAGTGTCTGCGTGACCGCCAACGGCGTACGCAGCTCGTGGGAGGCGTTGGCCGCGAACCGCTGCTGTTCGGCGACGTGCGCTTCGAGCCGTGCGAGCATGGCGTCGAAGCTGTCGGCGAGTTCGCGGAACTCGTCTTGACGGCCTTCCAGCTCGATCCGGTGGGAGAGCGACCCGGTCGCGGCCCTGCGTGTGGCGTTCGTGATGCGCGTCAGGGGAGCGAGCATCCGTCCCGCGAGGAACCATCCCCCGACGAGACCGAAGACCAGCAGGAACGCCAACGCCTGGGCCGCCTTCGGCGCGAAGGCATCCAGGAGGTCGGAGCGGGTGGGGCTGAAGGGGCCGGGGCCGACGTTCGCGCGGTCGGGCACGTAGCGCAGGAGGAACACCCACACGGTGGCGAGCAGCAAGGCACCGGTGATCATGAGGAACCCGGCATAGCTGAGGGTGAGTTTGAGGCGGACGCTCAAACCAGGCGCTCTATCCACGGTCCCCGCTCTCGCGCCCGGTATCGGATTCTGTGTCGATGCGGTAGCCGACGCCGGGCATGGTGACGATGATCCAGGGTTCGCCGAGCCGTTTGCGCAGTGCCGAGACGGTGATGCGTACGGCGTTGGTGAACGGGTCGGCGTTCTCATCCCACGCCCGCTCCAGTAGCTCTTCGGCACTGACGACACCGCCTTCGGCCGCGACGAGGACCTCGAGCACGGCGAACTGTTTCCGGGTCAGCGCGACATACCGGTCGTCGCGGTAGACCTCGCGGCGGAACGGATCCAGCCGCAGACCGGCGATCTCGCGTACGGGTGGTCTGTGGTGGGCGCGCCGGCGGTCGAGTGCCCTGAGACGGAGCACGAGCTCTTGGAGTTCGAAGGGCTTGGTGAGGTAGTCGTCGGCGCCGAGCTCGAACCCCGAGGTCTTGTCGTCGAGCCGGTCGGCAGCCGTCAACATGAGGATCGGCATGCCGCTGCCGGAGGCGACGATCCGCTTGGCGATCTCGTCACCGGAGGGGCCGGGGACATCGCGGTCGAGGACGGCGATGTCGTAGGCGTTGATATCCAGGAGTTCCACAGCGGTGTCGCCATCTCCGGCGATGTCGGCGGCGATCGCCTCCAGGCGCAGCCCATCGCGGATGGCCTCTGCCATGTAGGGCTCGTCCTCGACGACCAACACACGCATGCTCTCGATGCTACGAGGCTCGAACATATCGTCGGCATATCGAAAACCGCATACGTGCTGACAACACCACGCTGACTTGACTGCAGGCATGACCTACAGCCCGCCAGCACGAACCGCAGCCCGCCGCACCCGATCGACGATCCTCGCTGTCCTCGTCGTCGTCGCGGCGTTTATCGGTGCCCTCGGTTACCAGTCGCTGGCGTCCTCGACCGCACCGGCCCTCGGCATTCTTCACGGCAACCACCATGATTCACTTGGCAAGGCCGACGGTGTCGTCACCGACGGGACGACGGTCTTCGATGACGAATCTCCGGCCGTGGCTAACCTTGATCCAGCTCTCCACGGTGCCCTCCGCCAGGCCGCAACCGATGCCGCGGACGACGGGGTCGAGTTGTACGTCAATAGTGGCTGGCGTTCCCCGAAGTACCAGGAACAACTGCTCCACCAGGCGATCTCGGAGTACGGCTCAGAAGAGGAAGCTGCCCGATGGGTCGCCACCCCCAACACGTCTGCCCACGTGTCGGGGGACGCGGTCGACATCAGGGTCTCCGATGCCACGACGTGGCTGTCCGAACACGGCGCCGAGTACGGGCTGTGCCAGATCTACAGCAACGAACCCTGGCACTACGAACTACGCCCCGAA
>Ga0075431_100000596_pt1 | contig 30494 bp, 28 predicted proteins | sample RhiMetdeltSRZDD5_FD_75297 | JGI IMG/M metagenome (GOLD analysis project Ga0075431, IMG submission 75297) | Populus rhizosphere microbial communities from Tennessee, USA - Rhizosphere MetaG P. deltoides SRZDD5 | ecosystem: Host-associated > Plants > Roots > Rhizosphere > Soil | place: USA... | reverse complement strand
GCTGCCCCCGATCGATACTTCAAGTGGTGTATGCGCTGGCAGAGCCGGCTCGTCCGCGCCTGTCGCGTCCACCCGGCCGTGCAGCGCAACAGATCGGCCGCGCATGGGTGCAACGTGCCACTATACACCAGGGAGGCAAAGACCGGCAGGCGCCTATGCCGCAAGCCGCCTATCCAGTAGGCGGACCGCCTCCAGCAGGGCGCGAACGCCGAGGTCGGCATCCCCCACTGTGATCGTCTCTGCAGGATTGTGGCTGATGCCATCTTCGCAACGCAGGAAGATCATACCGGAGGGGCAGTGGCGCGCCATGATCATGGCGTCGTGCCCGGCACCGGACGAAAGGCGTATGGGCCGCTGGCCGCAGGTCGCGATGGCTTCGTCCACCGCATCGATCACCTGAGGAGCGAGTGCGATGGCGGCATTGCGCTGGTACGTGTCGACCTCCACGGTCACGCCACGGCGCCGGGCGATGTCTTGGAGCGCGAACTTCAGTGCGGCATCGGCGCGGTCACGCACGGCATCGGAGCGGCTGCGCATGTCGACGGTGAAGGTAACACGGCCGGGGATGACGTTCTGGGCGCCGGGCAGGGCCGCAATGCGCCCGACCGTGGCGACGAGATCCGGGTCGGATGCGCCCATGCGCTCCACTGCCAGGACCATCTCGCTGGCTGCGGTCAGCGCATCCCGCCGCGAGGTCATGGGCACGGTGCCAGCATGGCCGGCGAAGCCGGTGACCTTCACAGCCGACCGCACCGAGCCGTTGATGGCGGTAACGGCAGCCAGGGCAGCTCCCTGCTCCTGCAGTAACGGTCCTTGCTCGATATGCAGCTCGAGGAAGGCAGCGATCTTGCCTTTGTTGCGGATGCAGTCGCGGTAGGCGTCAGGGTCGCCGCCGGCCGCGAGAAGCGCCTCGCGCACCGAGACGCCGTCGCTATCGCGTACATCCAGCAACTCGGGCGCCATCGCGCCGATCAGGGCCGAGGACGTCAGAATGTGGGTCGGGAAGCGCGAACCTTCTTCCTCGCCGAAGGCGGCCACCTCGATGGCGTGACCGAGGCGCTCGCCGCGCCGTGCCAGCTCCTCGACCACGGCGATGGCCGCCAGCACGCCCAGATTGCCATCGTACAGCCCGGCGTCCACCACAGTGTCGATGTGGGATCCCAGCATGATCGCGGGTGCGCCAGGGTTGTGGCCCTCGTAGCGGCCAAACACGCTGAGAAGGGGATCGGTACGCACGCTCATTCCGGCTTCGGCCATCCAGGCGGCGACCTTGCACTTGGCCTCGATATGCGCGGGGGTTAGATACCGCCGCGTGAGTTGGCCTTCGACCTCCGTGAAGGCCGCGAGCGCGTCGAGCCGCGCCATCAGGTCCGGACCGAAGCGCATATCGCCCGACGGATGCCGCGAAGTTGCACTATTGGACACTTGGGACGCCGATGGTGCTGCATTGGAGGACAAGCCGGGGTCACTTTTCATACTCGCCTCATATTGGGGCTCGCTTCGCATATCCAGCGGGCGCAGCCCCGAAGGTGGGGGCTCGCAGCGCCGCTCAACCTATGCAACATCTACGCTGAGGATGGAATCTCCCCGAGCTAGCACCGGATGCCGATCACGCTCGACCAGCTTAACACTGCTGACCGCGTCAGCTTCGTGACCGCGCTGTCCAGCATCTACGAGGCGTCCCCGTGGGTGGCGGAGCGGGCCTGCGCGGCGCGTCCCTTCGCCACTGTGGCGGACCTCCACGCAGCTATGCAGGCTGCCGTCGCCGGCGCCGCCGAGGCCGAACAGCTCGCTCTGATCCGTGCCCATCCCGAGCTCGCCAGCAAGGTCGCTCGCGCGGGCAACCTTGCCGCCGAGTCACGCCGCGAGCAGGGCAGCCTTGGGCTGGATCGCTTGAGTGACGAGGAGTTCGAGCTGTTCACGCGATCCAACGCCAAATATCGCGAGCGCTTCGGCTTTCCGTTTATCATCTGTGTTCGTCGGCATACGCGCAATTCGATCCTCGTGTCGTTTGCTCGCCGGCTGGCCGGCAGCCGGGATTCAGAGTACGGCATTGCGCTGGAAGAGATCGGTTACATCGCGCGCCTACGACTGTCGGAATCGGTAGACGGTCCAGGCAAGCCCAAGGTTTACGGAAGGCTATCGACGCACGTGCTCGACATCATGCACGGCGAGCCAGCCGCTGGCGTCAGTCTCGTGCTCAAAGAGTGCGACGCCAGTGCCGAGGGGCTCCTGAAAGAGACGGTCACGAATGCCAACGGTCGCACGGACGAGCCCCTGCTCGGCGGCGCCCCTCTCCGGATCGGGACATATGAAATCGGCTTCCGAGTAGGCGACTACTTCGCGGCCAAAGGCATTGCGGTAAGATATCCGCGGTTTCTCGACTATGTGCCGGTGCGGTTCGCGATTGCCGAGCCCGAGGGCCACTATCACGTGCCGCTACTGGTCTCGCCCTGGAGCTACTCGACCTATCGGGGATCGTAGGGTGCGATAAGCCGAAGGCGCATTGCACCGATACCACCGTCGAGCAACCGATGCGGGTGCATCGGTGCAATGCGGCGATCGCCTTTTTGCACCCTACGTTTGCAGGAGCACCGACATGACCAAGCACGACACCATCATCCGCGGCGGGCGCGTGGCGACGGCCAGCGACACGGTGGCCTGCGATGTCGGCATCCGCGCCGGCAAGATCGTGGCCCTGGGCGAGGACCTGGGGGCGGCAGATGAGGTGATCGATGCACGAGGCCGTCTCGTCCTCCCCGGCGGCATCGACAGTCACGTGCATTTTGCCCAGCCGAGCGGGCCGGGCATCGTCATGGCCGACGATTTCGACAGCGGCACGCGCGCCGCGGCGTTCGGCGGCAACACCTTGGTGATGCCGTTCTGCATGCAGCAGAAGGGGGAGGGCCTGCGCGAGGCGACGCGGGCATATCACGCCAAGGCCGACGGCAAGTGCCATGTGGACGTGAGCTTCCACCTCGTCATCTCCGACCCGACTCCGAACGTGCTTGGCCAGGAGCTGCCGGCACTGGTTGCCGACGGCTACACCTCCTTCAAGGTGTTCATGACCTACCAGGACCTGGCGCTTTCCGACATCCAGCTGCTGGAGGTGTTTTCCACCGCGCGCGAGACTGGCGCCCTCGTGATGGTGCACGCCGAGAACTACGACGCCATCCGCTTCTTGACGGAGAAGCTGGAGCGCGCGGGTAGCACGGCGCCAAAGTTCCATGCCACTTCGCGACCGATACCGGTCGAGCGCGAGGCAACGCATCGAGCGATCAGCCTGGCGGAGCTGGTCGATGTGCCGATCATGATCGTGCACGTGTCGAACGGCGAGGCCATGGAGCAGATCCGCTGGGCGCAGCAGCGAGGCCTAAAGGTGTTCGGGGAAACCTGCCCGCAATACCTGGTGCTGACTGAGAAGGATCTCGACGGCCTCAACATGGAGGGCGCCAAGTATGTGTGCAGCCCGCCACCGCGGGACGAGGCGAGCCAGAAGGCGTGCTGGCTGGGCCTGGAAACCGGCGTGTTTCAAGTATTCTCCTCCGACCACTGCCCGTTCCGCTACGACGATCCCGCCGGCAAGTTGACACCAAAAGGTCGCACCAGCTTCCGCTGGGTGCCGAACGGCATCCCGGGCGTGGAGACGCGGTTGCCGATCCTGTTTTCGGAGGGCGTCGGCAAGGGCCGCATCACCCTGGAGCAGTTCGTCGCGCTCAGCGCGACCAACCACGCGAAGATGTACGGGCTGCACCCGAGGAAGGGCACCATTGCGGTCGGGGCCGACGCCGACATCGCCATCTGGGACCCGAACCGGAAAGTGACGATCTCCCAGTCGCTGCTGCACCACGGCTCTGACTACACGCCCTATGAGGGCATAGAGGTGACGGGTTGGCCGGTGACGACCATCGTTCGTGGGCGTGCGGTGGTGCGCGACTGTGCCCTCGCTGGTGAGACGCGATCGGGCCGGCACATTGCCCGCGATCGTTCGCCCTACGCTGCGCCGGGCCGCGGACGCGCGACCTGAAACGAGTATCTGGAAACGGGCACGATATATGCGCGACGGCTCGTGACCACCAGCGCCGGGGCAGCGAGCAAGCGCGCACCGGCGCTGCGACGCTGCACGTTGAGGTCACCCTGGCGCACCAATCTTCGAGGCGTCTCACCCCTGCCCCATGCCGGAGCGGTGCGCCCAGCCGGTGGTGCGGCGTTCCAGCTCGACGGTGGCGGCGTAGATGATCACGCCCAGGATGGCGAGTGCGATCAGGGCGGCGAACACCAGCGGCACGTTGAAGTCGGCGCTGGCGCGGGTGATCAGATTGCCGATGCCGTAGCGCGAGGCGTTGGACTCGGCGATCACCGAGCCGACGTAGGCCAGCGTGATGGCGACCTTGAGAGAGGCGAACAGATAGGGCATCGAGCGCGGGATGCCGATCTTGACCATGATGTCCCATTTGCGAGCACCGAGCGCCTTCATCACGTCCTCGAGCTCGGGCTCGATGGTGGAAAGGCCCGTCGCCACGTTGACCACGATCGGGAAGAATGAGATCAGGAACGCCGTCATCACGGGCGGGACCCACCCCACTCCGAACCACAGGATCAAAATCGGCACGACCGCCACCTTGGGAATGGCGTTGAAGCCCACAAGCAGCGGATAGCTGCCGGCGTTGATGATGCGGGACGCGCCGAGCGCAATTCCCAGCAAGACGCCGAAGGCCACGGCGATGCCGAAACCGGCCAGCGTCATCCACAACGTGTGGAAGGAGTGGAACAGCAGTTGCCACCAGTAGTCGACCATGGCCTGGCCGATCACGCTCGGCGCCGGCAGGAAGTACACCGGCACCTTGAACAGGCGACAGGCCGCTTCCCAGAACGCAAAGAACGCGATGGTGAAGACGTAGGGCGCCGCAGCGACGGCGCTGCGCTGGCTGCCGGTGCTCATGCGGCCTGCCTGGCGGTTGCGATCTGGTCTCGCAGATCGTGGACGAGGTCGGTGAACTCGAGTGTGTAAGTCACCTCCAGACTGCGGGGGCGCGGGAACGGAACGCGCCGCTCGGCGATGATGCGCCCCGGCCGCGCACTCATGCAGAAGATGCGGTCGGCCAGGAAAGCGGCCTCGCGCAGGTCGTGGGTGACAAGAATGATGGTAACGGGGCGCGCCGCGTGCAGATCGCGGATCACGCACCACAGCTCCTCGCGCGTGAACGAATCGAGCGCGGCGAACGGCTCGTCCAGCATGAGCAGTTGCGGCTCGTGGATCAGCGCGCGGCACAGCGAGGCGCGCTGCTGCATGCCGCCCGACAGCTCCCATGGGTACTTTGCGCCCAAGCCCTCGAGACCCACCTGCTCCAGCAGTGCCTCGACCTTGGCGACATAGGCCTCGCGCTCGCCGCGCAGCCGGCTGCGATGCGGCTCGACGATCTCGAGCGGAAGCAAGATGTTCTCGAGCGTGCGCCGCCACGGCAGCAGGTTCGGGGCCTGGAACGCCATGCCGGCAATCTTGAGGGGTCCTTTGACTCGCTGCCCGGCCACGCCGATGGTGCCAGCCTGCGGGAATTGCAGCCCGGTCACCAGTTTCATCAGCGTGGACTTGCCGCAGCCCGAGGGACCGACCACGGCAGCGAACTCGCCCTCGGCGATGGATAGGGAGAGCTTGTCGACGGCGGTGGCGCCGCCGTCCCCGCCGTAGGTGTGGGTGACGTTCTGGATGTCGACGAACCCGGTCAAGGTGTCATCCCGGGCTTGCCGCCGGGATCCCATCGTGCCGCCTGCTTCGGCGCTTGCTGATGGTTGGATCCCGGACACAAGGCCGGGGACGACAACCGCACCCTAGTTCACCTTGCGATCCGCCGGCGGCGGCAGATAGGCTTCGGTGAAGATGTCATCCACCTTCGGCACCGACTTGAACTTGAAGGTCAGCCCAATCTGCTCGATCGACTTGGCGAAGCGCGCTTTGTCGATGCCGCCATAGCCGTTGGCCTTCACCCACGTTGTGACGAAGTTCTGCGCGAGTGAGAACTCCAAGCGCTCCTTCTCCACGGCCTGCTTGGCAACGTCGTTGCGCTTGATGACGGTCGCGGTGGCGGCGGCGGGGTCGGCGACAGTGTCGCGCAGGCCCTTGATGACGGCCCTGATGAAGCCCTTCACCGCCTCGGGCTTCTCGGCGGCGAACTTGGGGCTCACAATCAGCACGTTGCCATAGAGCTCCACGCCGTGGTCGCTCATGAGGATCAGCACGATGTCGTCGACCGGAACGCCGCGCGACTTGAGGTTCAGGTAGACCGAGAACGAGAAGCCGAACACGGCATCGACCTCGCCGGAAGCTAGCATCGGCTCGCGCACCGGGAAGCCGACGTTCTCGAACCTCATGGTGCTTTCATCGAGCTTGTTGACCGATTTGAAGATCGGCCACTGCGCATAAGCCCCGTCGGCGGCCGGCGCACCGAACTTCTTGCCAACCAGGCTCTTGATGTCGGAGGAGATGCCCTTGCTCTTGCGGCCGACGATGGCGAACGGTGGGCGGTCGTACACCATCATGACGGCCTTGAGGTCGATACTCGGGTTCTCCTCGCGGAAGCGGACCAGCGAGTTCACATCGCCGGCGCCGATATCATAGGTGCCCGAGGCTACTCGCGGGATCGACTCACGCGAGCCCGAGCCCGTGTCAATCGTGACGTCGAGCCCCTCGGCTTTGAAGTACCCCTTGTCGAGGGCGACAGTGAAAGGCGCAGCTGGCCCCTCGAAGCGCCAGTCGAGCGTGAACTTCACGGGTGTTTGGGCATGGGCGGGTGCAGCAATGGCCAGCACGAACCCGACAGTCAACGCCGCGAGTGGGCGGCAGATATGGTACATCGGACGTCGACTCCTTTCGAAACTCCCTCAAGTCGTCCGGTGAGCGCCGGGTGCACTCGGCACCGCTTCCACCCCTCCGGCAACGGCTGAAGCAGTCTACCAGCGGCGCAGCCATCTCCGATACGCGCTTCTGTACACAGCCGCTCCTTGCGCGCGTTTTGGGCAAGCTGCTGCACGTCTTGAGTGCAGAACAGCATGCCTTCTTGCAGCCGCGAAGTTGACCTGGCCGTGCGATATCACCATGCGTACCCTGCATCCACCTGGACGGACCGCCAGCATGCTCACTCTGTTCGATGACCTGAACCCCAGCCCCCGCCTGCTGATGGGTCCGGGGCCGGTCAACGTCGACCCGCGCGTGCTGCGCGCCATGGCGATGCCGTTACAGGGCCAGTTCGACCCTGAATTCAGAGCCTACATGACCGAGACGATGGCGCTGCTGCGCCAGCTGTTCCAGACGCACAACCATTGGTCGTTTTTGGTCAATGGCACAGCGCGTGCGGGTATCGAGGCTGTGCTCGTGTCTCTAATCGAGCCGGGCGATCGGGTCGTGGTGCCCATCTTCGGCCGCTTCGGACATCTGCTGCACGAGATCGCAGGGCGCTGCGGGGCCGAAGTGACGACCATCGAGACCGAATGGGGGACCGTGTTCACGCCCGACCGGATCGAGGAAGAGGTGAAGCGCGTGCGGCCCAAGCTGGTGGCCATGGTACATGGCGACACGTCGACCACCATGGTGCAGCCGCTGGCAGGGATCGGCGACATCTGCCGACATTACGATTGCCTGCTCTATGTCGATGCGACCGCCACGTTGGGCGGGATGGATTTTCCAGTCGATGCCTGGAGGATCGATGCGGCTTCGGCGGGCTTGCAGAAATGTCTCTCGGGGCCACCGGGCTCAGCGCCCATCACCTTCAATGAGCGTGTGGAGCGCGCACTCGCGCGCCGCAAACACGTCGAGGCCGGCATCCGGCCTAAGGGCGTTGCTCCAGCGTCCGGCCCGCGCATCCAATCCAATTATTTCGATCTGCCGATGCTCATGGATTATTGGGGCGAAGTCGGCCTCAACCATCACACGGAGGCGGCCTCGATGCTCTATGCCGCGCGCGAGTGCGCCCGCATCGTGTTGCACGACGGCTTGGAGGCTACATTCGCGCGGCACGCCGCCAATGGCCGAGCGCTCGTCATGGGTCTGGAGGCCATGGGGCTCGAGCTGTTCGGCGATCAACGCCACAAGATGCCGAGCATCACAGGGGTACACGTTCCTGACGGCGTCGACGACCGGAGGGTGCGGGCGGCGCTGCTAAGCGACTTCGGCATCGAGATCGGCACCTCGTTCGGGCCGCTGCAGGGGCGCATCTGGCGCATCGGCACCATGGGTTACAACTGCCGCAAGCAGAATATTTTGACCTCCCTAGTGGCATTGGAGGCCGTGCTGCGTCGCTCGGGTTCCCCCTCCAAGGCTGGCGCCGGAGTGGATGCAGCGTGCCTAGCGTATGCGTCGTCGATGCCTACACCTCGTCCAACATCAATTTCGTGAGGTGCGCGGCCGGACACGCACGACCCTTCTGCTTTCTTCGCCGCCCAGGAGGTCAACAGCTAGTGCGCCGACCCATTCACTCGATATCCGCGGCAGGTCAAGGGAAGGGGCGGGGTGGCGCGCGAGGTGCTTGGGCCCCCAACCCACGCGGAGCGGAAGAGCGCAAACCCAACTGTGGAGGATGACAAAACAATAGCAAACCAGCGCCACCATGTCCATATGATCCGCTAGCGGATGGTTAACGAAGGGTTGCTCCATTTCCAACTCCGGGATCTTATGAATGGGCCGGAACACTGGAGTAGGTCGAGGCGAAGGCTTTCTGACACCAGGCGGCTCGGCGTGATCCGGGGCCTGTATTTGGCTGCAGAGGGCTCTGAGGGCGGCGCCCTCAACCACCTCTTCCTGGCCGGCCACGGCACCACCATTGACCAGGCGCTCTACCAAGTGACGCGACCCTGACGATGCCTTCGCCACGGTCGTCAGCCCGGAGAACATCCAGCCCGCAATCAGCCCGCGCAAAGCGCGGCAAGCGTGCTGCTCGATGCGTGCTGCTCGACTGCCGGAGCTGGGCGACGCCTCGAGGAGTCCCCACGGCATATCGGAATCGGAAAATGAAAACTGCAACCCTGCCGGGCCCATTTCAATTCAATTGCTCGCACGATTTGCACGGAGTTGCCCAAATTACGATCATCGTTGTCCTTCTGCTACCTCTCTAATCATGCGTTATTCCTTACCCGGTGGGGGATCGGCAAATCTCCCAACCATTGTTCTGAGACGGAGGACGGCTGATGGCCTGGCGAAGGTTGGATAGTTCGTGGCGCACAGTCCTGGCTGTGGCTTTAGCAGGAGTTGCACTCATGACAGCGCTGGCGCTGTCGGGCGCAGCCCTGGCGCAGGAGAAGATACTGCGCGTCGCCATGACCGCGGCGGATATCCCCAAGACCAACGGCCAACCCGACCAGGGCTTCGAAGGCAACCGCTTCACCGGTATTCCTCTGTTCGATTCGCTCACGCAGTGGGATCTCTCGTCTGCCGACAAGCCGAGCGTGCTGATCGCGGGCCTCGCCACCGAGTGGGCGGTCGATCCCGCCGACAAGACCAAGTGGATCTTCAAGCTCCGCAAGGGCGTGAAGTTCCACGACGGCTCGGACCTTACGGCCGATGCCGTGGTCTGGAACGTCGAGAAGGTGCTGAAGAAGGACGCCGTCCACTTCGCTCCCGACCAGATCGGCGTCACCGTCAGCCGCATGCCGACACTGGTCTCGGCGCGCAAGATCGACGACTACACAGTGGAGCTGACCACCAAGGAGCCGGACAGCTTCCTGCCCATCAACCTCACCAACCTGTTCATGGCCTCGCCGGCACACTGGCAGAAGAAATACGATGCACTGGCGAGCGTGAGCGAGCCCAAGGAGCGGGCCAGGCAGGCATGGGCCGCCTTCGCCGCCGACGCCTCCGGGCCGTTCAAGATGATCAAGTTTTCCCCGCGCGAACGCGTCGAGTACGCGAAGAACCCCGGCTACTGGGACCCCGCGCGCCGCCCCAGGATCGACCGACTCGTATTGGTGCCAATGCCGGAGGCCAGCGCGCGCACCGCCGCGCTGCTGTCCGGCCAGGTCGATTGGATCGAGGCCCCCGCGCCTGACGCTCTTGACCAGATCAAGGCAAAGGGGTTCGTGCTCTACACCAACGCCCAACCGCACGTGTGGCCCTGGCAGTTCTCGTTCGCGGAGGGCTCGCCCTGGCTCGACAAGCGCGTGCGCCACGCCGCCAACCTGTGCGTCAACCGCGACGAGCTCAAGCAGCTCCTGAACGGCATGATGGAGGTGCAGCTATCCTGAAACACCATCTGCACCTGGCGGCGGAAGGTGCGCACGGGCAGCGCGCGCGAGCCCGCCACCCTGCCGTCGAAGCGGACGGTGCCGGATGTCGGCGCGACGAGGTCCATCAGCAGGCGGGCGGTGGTGGACTTGCCGCAGCCGGACTCGCCGGGCGGCGCTAGCCCCGTGCGCGCGGTCGCCGGCGTGTCGCTCGCGCTCCGCCGCGGCGAAACCATTGCGCTGCTCGGCGAATCTGGCTCCGGCAAGAGCGTCACGCTGAGGTCGATCCTGCGCCTCCACCCGGAGCGCAAGACCAGGATCGCCGGCCGCATCATGGTGGCCGGCACCGATGTGATGTGCCTCTCGGGCGAAGCGCTCAGCCGGCTGCGCGGCAAGACCGTGTCGATGATCTTCCAAGAGCCGGCGCTGGCCCTCGATCCCGTTTACACAGTCGGCGCCCAGATTGTGGAGGCCGTGCGCAAGCACGAGAGCGTCACCAGGCTTGCGGCGCGCAAGCGGGCGCTGGAGCTGTTCGAGCGCGTGCGCATTCCGAGCCCGGAGCGGCGCCTCGACGCATATCCGCACGAGATGTCCGGCGGCATGCGCCAGCGTGCCATGATCGCCTTGGCGCTCGCCTGCCAGCCGCAGATCCTGCTGGCCGACGAGCCCACCACCGCGCTCGATGCCACCGTGCAGGTGCAGGTCCTCCTCCTCCTGCGCGACCTGCAGCGGGAGCTGGGCCTGTCCGTCATGTTCGTCACGCACGACATCGGCGTGGCGGTGGAGGTGGCCGACCGGGTTGCGGTCATGTACGCGGGCCGTATCGTGGAGATCGGGCCGGTGCGTGAGGTGATCCGGACACCCCGCCATCCCTACACCATCGGACTGCTCTCGACGCGGGCGCATGGTGGCCGCCTGTCGGGCAAGCGACTGCCGGCAATCGCGGGCAGCCCGCCCGATCTCGCCAACCTGCCGCCTGGATGCGCCTTCCAGCCCCGCTGTGCGCTGGCTGTGGACGCGTGCAGCGCTGCAGTGCCGGATGCGGTGTTGCTGGGCGCAGAGCATCTCGCCAGCTGCTTCCGTACGGAGGCGACTTCTCCGAAGGTGCGCCCGGCAACGGCATCCACGTGAGGCTTCATGCTTATCCGAGTCATCAATCCCAACACCACCGCGTCGATGACCGAGACCATTGCGAAGGCGGCCCGCGAAGCGGCCGGCGTCGACACGACAATCGAGGCCGTCACCTCGACGACCGGGCCAGTGTCCATCGAGGGCTACTACGACGAGGCGCTGTGCCTCCCCGGCCTGCTCAACGAGATCCGGCGCGGCGAGGCAGAGGGCGCAGACGCCTACGTCATCGCCTGTTTCGACGACACTGGCCTTGACGCCGCCCGGCAACTCGCCACCGCGCCCGTCATCGGCATCGGCGAAGCCGCCTATCACGCCGCCACGCTGATCGCGTACCGGTTCACCGTCGTCACCACACTTTCGCGCTCCATCCCGGCCCTGGAGCACAACCTCCTCAAGTACGGCTTCGAGCGCCGCGCCCATGTCCGCGCCGTCGAGATACCTGTCCTGGCTCTGGAGGACGAAGGTTCCGACGCCTGCGCCCGCATCGACGCCGAGGTTGCCCGAGCGCTCTTCGAGGACCGCGCCGAGGCCATCGTGCTCGGCTGCGCCGGCATGGCCAACCTGGCGCGGGATTTATCGGCCAAGCACGCCTGCCCCGTTATCGACGGCGTCGGCGCCGCTGTGAAACTCGCGGAGATGCTCGTCGCACTCGATCTCAAGACCTCCAAGCGCGGCGGTTACGAGGCCTGCCCACCCAAACCGTTCATCGAGACGACCGGATAGAGTGCTCACGGTCGGCGTCGACAGGCCTACGATGTCGCCGGCTTCGTCGCCGACCTCAGGGCCATGTGCGCCTGCGTCCGGGCAGCCGCTCTCGGAATCGCCGGCGCGCGCAACTTTCACGGCCGATGAAATCTGTCGGGACGTTGGCTGCTCGACATGGCGTCGCGACCTCCCGCGGCTCGGAGCACCGTCACCGCACCTGCCATCGCATCCAGACCCGACGTGTGTCCAATGCTTGCCACTGCCCTGACGTAGATCGGGACCAGATCGACTCGCCCCATTATCACAGCGCCGAGCAAGTCGTGCAGCGTACCGTTGCCGAGGCCGCTGGCCGCAGCCGCCAAATGCGTGGCGCTGATGTCGTTGGAAAGCGCGGGGAGGAACGGCTGTACTGTCTGCCACAGGGACAACCGCAACGCGTCCTCGCGCAAGAGAGCCAACGCGATGAGGGCGCCGCCAAGGAAGTCGTCGCCGGACGGCGTAAGCCCCGGCCCCAGACCTATGAGTGAGGTGATCGTCTCCGTATCGACGTTATGGGGCCTTCCTGCCATGCTTTTCGCAACCCAACACCCGAGCTCCCGTGCCGTCACTCGCGCAGCCCGCAATACGGGAGGCTCGTCGTCGGCGCACTCGTGACTCGCACAAAGGAGAGGCGCCAAGCCCTGTTCCAAGTCCTGCTTCACGAGGGCCTTGGGCAGGGCTCCGTCCAGGGCAGCGAGGCCGACACCGAGACGATGCCGGTCCCATTCGCCGATCGGCCTCGGGCTCCACACTTCGGCCCCGGTCAGGAGAACGGTAAGGTCGCGCCCTACCTGCACGACGTGGCGGTCGGCGCGAACGGGATCGCATACCCGCAAGGCGGCACGCCCTGCCCCTCGGCACGGCCAAGTCTCGCAGAGGAGATTGAGCGGCCCATTTCCGAGCGTCGACGGCCCAAAGCAGACCAGCTGGTTCCGGATGGACAGATAGGCGCTGCGCTCGAACACGCTGTGCACACGGCCCGTTGCGCCATGCCTGAGAGCCTGCGCCGCGATCGGACCCGCGCGGGCCGCCCGCAACGTCATCGGCCGAGGGCCGTTAGACATCGTCGACCGCGATGTGGGTGCCGGTCTCGCCGCGCAGCGCCGGCATCGCCTCCTCCAGATGCGCAACGATGGCGCGCTCCCCGCCGCCCTCCAGGAAGCGGATGGCAGCGTCGATCTTCGGCCCCATGCTGCCGACGGGGAACTGGCCCTCGGCGCGCAGCGCCTTGATCTCGCGCAGCGTGACGCGATCGAGCCAGCGCTGGTTCGGCTTGCCGAAGTCGACGGCGACCTTCGGCGTTGCCGTCAGCATCAGAAGGTGATCGATGCGGAGCACATTGGCCATGTGGGCCGAGGTGAGGTCCTTGTCGATCACGGCCGCAATGCCGGTGCGGATGCCCTTGGGCCCGCGTACCACGGGAATGCCACCGCCGCCGCCCGCAATCACGATGGTTCCGCGCCTGGCCAGCACCTGGATCAGCGAGATGTCGACGATGTGGCGCGGACGGGGCGAGGGAACGACATGGCGCCAACCGCGGCCGGCGTCCTCCTTCATCAGCCAGCCGAGTTCGCGGCTCAAGTTCTCGGCCTGCTCCTGCGTGAAGAATGGCCCGATCGGCTTGGTCGGATCGGCGAAGGCCGGATCGCCGGGGTCGACCTCGACCTGCGTAAGCAGGCACGCGACGTGCCGGGCGTCGTCGACCTCGCGCAGAGCATTCTCCAGCGCCTGCATCAGCAGGTAGGCGATGCCGCCCTGGCTGTGGGCGACGCAGATGTCGAGCGGCATCGGCGGGATGCGGTCGCGGGTGAGCGCCTGGCGCATGAGGATCTTGCCGACGACGGGGCCGTTGCCGTGCGTAATGACGAGCTCGTTGTCGCTGAGGGCGAGCGGCAGGAGCGAGCGTGCAGTGCGCGCGGCGACGATCTTCTGCTCGTCGGCGGTGCCGCGGATCTCCTCCGGGTGGGTGGCATTGCCGCCGACCGCAACCACAAGACGAGGGGGGATTGTCGCCGCCATCTTGTCACCCCATCCGACGCGACAGCGCCAAGGCCAGCTCGGCCGCGTCGGCGTTCGACGGCGTGACGATGACGCCGGCGCGCTCCAGTGTTGCAACCTGGCGCGAGCGCACCTGCGGATCGCCTTCGGTGCCGGTCACGGACGCCACCACATGCGGGCGCTTCTGCGGTCCTGCGACCAGCGCAGCGGCCAGCTCGCCGGCCGGATCGGCGTGTGCACAAAAGCCGATGACGAGGTCGACGAGGATGACGGCAACGCCAGGATCGGAAAGGCTCAGGCGGACCTGGTCGTTGCGCAGCGACGGATCGAGCATCGGGTGCGGCCGGCCGCGCGTGAACTCGTCGGCACCGAGGTCGAGAATGCGATCCGAGCCTGCACCCCCTTCGGCGAGCGGCCCGGCGCCGGGTACGGGAGCATTGGAGGCCACAGTGCGTCCGGCCCTGAGCAGGATGAGCTGTGCCTCCGCTGCCAGCGTGCCGCCACAGAACAGCCCCACGACGGCACCGAGCCGCGGCTTCAGCGATCCTACCGAGGCGTTGGCGTCAGGTCCTATCCGTACGGTGCCGAGAGCATCCTCGGCGGCAGCCTTGAGCGTCGAGGCGGCTCGCGCGTTAGGCGGCAGCTCGAGGTCGGCTGCACCCAGGAAGCAGATGGTGAAGGCCTTGCGGCTTTGGCCCACCCGTTCCAGGACGGCTCGGGCGATCTCCGGGTGCGGCGGCTTGGAGATCAGCACGATGCGGCGCGTGTCGCCATCGGCATCGAGGAGATCGATGGCAGTCAACGTCGAGATTCCGGCGATCTCACGCGCAAGATCGCGCCCGCCGACGCCAATGGCCTGCGAGATGCCCTTGCCGGCCATGGCGATGAGGCTCGTCACCTCCTGTATGCCGGTGCCCGAGGCGCCGATGATGCCGATATCGCCGCGCGGCACTCGATTGGCAAAGGCCAGCGGAGTGCCGTTGATGATCGCGGTTCCGCAGTCGGGCCCCATGACCAGGCGACCGAGCGCTCTCGCCTCTCGCTTCAGCGTACGCTCGTCATCGGGCGGGACGTTGTCGCTGAAGAGCATTACATCGAGGCCGCGGCGCATCGCATTGCGGGCCTCTGCAACGGCGTAGTCCCCCGGCACCGAGATCAGAGCCAGCGTGGCGTCCGGCCGTTCTTGCAGGGCTGCCCGCAACGTGCGCGGCCGAGCATCGCCAGGACAATGATCCCCGGCGAGGGGTCTGGCGAGCCTGTCTTCGGCCGCGGCGATGGCGGCTTGTGCGGTCTCGCGGCTGTCGGCGCGAACCGCGAGAATGAGATCGTTGCCGGCTGCAGCTTCGCCCTCGGCGGCCAGCAGACCCGCCTCGGCGAGCACGCGCTTGTTCGCCGGGGTACCCATCATCAAAGCTGCCTCCTCGACACCCGGCATCGCGGCTACATCACGCGAGAGGCGCATCAGAGCAACCGAATCGAGGTAGCTGCCAGGGCGCACGCTGTTGAGGACCATGGCGATCATCGCCCCCGCGAGACGTTGGCGAGCTCGCGGGCCGCTGCAACGAAGCAGGCGATCGGGGCGCGCACGACGCCGGCGCCCACCTGCCCCACGCCTGGGCGCTTGTGGGCGATACCGGTGTTGATGGTGGGGGCAAGGCCGGTCTCCGAAACCAGCCGCACGTCGATCCCGGTCGGCACGCCCGCGAAGTCGAGGGCGGGGACGGTCCATTGCCGGTTCTGGGCAGCCGTGATCTCACCCATCGCCCGCGTAAACCCGGCGGCATCGGCGGCCGAGCCGGCACCAACAAAGCCGACGACCGCGGGCGCTGCGGCCATGGCGAAGCCGCCGAGGCCGATCGTCTCGACAATGGCGGAATCTCCCATGTCCGGGTTCGCGTCGGCCGCCGTGAAGCCCGGAAAGTAGAGGCCTACCGGCATCTCGACCGGCGCCGTGAACCAAGTATCGCCGGTTCCGCTGACCCGTATGCCGAAGTCGGTGCCGTTGCGGCACATAGCGGTGACGATCGAGGAGCGGGCGATGTTGCGCGCAGGGTCGGTCATGGCCTTGCCGAGGGCCATGGCGATGTTGAGGAAGAACTGGTCGTTGCCGGCGATGAAGGCGAGCGACTCGGCGAGCTGCACACTGTCGTCGGCCACGCGTGCAAGGTAGGGGGCGATCTCCCGCAGGATGAGGCCGGTGCAGGCGACGTTGCGCTGGTGCATCTCGTCGCCCATGGTCAGGCCGCGGGCGATCAGCGGCTTCAACGGCACCCCGCCCCTGACCCGCAGCGCCTTGCCGAGCAGCGGTCCCAGGCTATCGCGCAGCCAAGTCAGACGCTGGAGCACCTCGGCGTCGTTGCCGCCGAAGCGCATGACCTTGCCCAGTCCCTCATTGATCGTGGCGTAGGCGCGGTTCTGGAACTTGCGGTTCTCGACCACCAGTACCGACATTGACCGGGTGGTAAGGCCGGTCATCGGCCCCACCGCCTCGAAATCATGGTTCGGATGGAAGCTCACGCCGCCGCCGGCAGCGAGCTTCTCGGCGGCATCGAGGCTCTCTGCCCAGCCCTCGAACACGATGGCACCGCAGATGGCCCCGCGCAGGGGCCCGCACATGCGTTCCCACGCAATGGGCGGACCGGCGTGGAGGACCGTGCGGCCCTCGGCGAGCGCAGGGATCGCCTGAGCCGCCGGCACCACGTCTATCAGCACCGGTTCCGCCTCCAGCATTCGCTGCACGGCGGTGGCGTTGGCTGCTTCAATGGCCGGATCAGATGTCAGATGGGCCAGCAGGGTGGCCAGCTCCGGATCGCCACCGGCCGGAGGCGACCAGTCCAGATGCACGACCGGCACGCCCAAGCCGGCAAGCTCACTGGCGAAGCCTGGGAGACCGATATTGACCACACTGAGCGAAGCGGTAAACAGGCGGGCCGGCGATGGCTGTTGCATCTTGCTATCCATGTGGCGTGCTCGTGTTCGCGGCAAAAACCGCCACGGCTGCGCTTTCGCCATGGTAGGTGATGGCCGAGAGTCGGCCAACAAAAAGCCCCGCAGCGACATGACGAGACAAACCAGGACGAAGGGCGATCGCGGCTTCACGGTGTATCGCGCCCTCCGGCGGGCCATCATCGAGCAAGCGCTGCTGCCCGGCGTCAAGCTGCCCGAGGACGCGATCGGGGAGCGTTTCGGTGTGAGCCGCACGCTCGTGCGCCACGCACTCGGGCGGCTCGCTGGCGAGGGTCTTGTCGATCTGCGGCGCAACCACGGCGCTGCCGTCGCCAAGCCGAGCTGGCAGGACGCGCGCGACATCTTCACTGTGCGCCTGTGCCTGGAGCAGTTGGTCGTGGCGCAACTCGCCGGGCGGCTGACCGAGGAGCAAGTCCACGGTCTCGAGCGTCACGTCAAGGAGGAGGAGGTCGCGCGCGGCACCAACGAGCCCCTCTCGATCCGGCTGGCCGGGGAGTTCCATACGCTGCTGGCCGAAATGACCGGCAATGCACTGCTGGCGCGCTATGTCAGCGAGGTGGTGTCCCGCTTCGGCGTGATCCTCGCCCTCTACGGCCGCCCGCATTCCTCCGAATGCGCCGTGAGCGAGCACAGGACGATCATCGAAGCTTTGCGGACCGGCGACGCGTCCGGCGCCCGCGCTGTGATGGAGGAGCACCTCGATGCGGTCGCCGGGCGCGCCCTCATCGAGGTAAGGACCCCGCGAGCGCGGGAGCTGCGCGATATCCTGGCTGCCTACGCCCGCGGCACCGAGATGCCTCACCCGAAGCGGGGACGCCGCACGCGCTGAGGGCCTGCTCACGCCTCGATGCCATTGCGGACGAGCAGCCGTTCCGCGCTGTCGTTCCAGACGTCCATCTGCACGATCTTGCCGCCCCGCACGACGAAGCGGTCGACGTACCTGTTGCCCTCGAAGGGCGTGCCGTCCGGCCATTCGCCGTAGAGCGTGCCGACATTGTAGACGATGGTCTCGCCGTCGCAGGGGACCACATCGGTGCGCTCCATCGCCTTCTTCACCCACTTGTATCGGCGGGCGTTGAAGGCGGCGGTCTGGCTCGGATGCCCGTACTTGCGCCCTCCGGTGAAGGTGATGCGCAGGTCCGCGGCGATGTAGCGCGCCGCGGTTTCCGGATCCGGCACCATTGACGCCGCGAGAAAGCGTTCGACAATCTCGGCTGCGGCAGCGGCTTCATTGGCAGGGCTCTGCTTGCGGATAAGCGGCATGGCGACGCTCTCTATTGCAGGGGGCACCGTTCTCGGCGCCGCAAACGCGCCAAAAGACTACGCCTATCGCAGCGTACAATCTAGCTAATAATTGTATGCACCTTTGCCGGGAATGTTCGCACCAGGCAGCTCAAAGTGCTGCCGTTTTGGGCAACTGAGCCGACAAAAATCGTATTCAAAGAACCTTCGGTATGGCATACACCTTGCGTGACCAGTGAGGTCCCCCTGTTGCGAAAGGGCTTACCAATGCCTCCACATCTCCATCGTTCCATGAGGGTCCGGGGCCTTCTGGCTGGCGTCGCGGCTGTCATGCTCGCGGCCACTCCCGCCGCCGCCCAGGACACCATCAAGCTCGGTCTGGTCGCGGCCATGTCGGGCCAATCGGCGAAATCCGGCGAGGCCATCGTCCGTGGCCTCTCCGTGGCCATCGACGAGGTCAACGCGAAGGGCGGGCTGTTGGGAAAGAAGGTGACACTTCTTGTCCGCGATGACGAAAGCAATCCGGCCAAGGGCGTGGTTGCGGCCCGCGAGCTCGTCCAGCGCGAGAAAGTCGCGGCATTGTTCGGCGGCCTCGATACGCCCGTGTCACTTGCTATCGTTCCGTTCGTCAACGGCGCGAAGGTCCCGTTCATGGGTGTCTGGGCCGCCGGCACGCCCATCACCCGCAACGGCGCCGCGGAAAACTACGTGTTCAGGGTGTCAGCGGTCGATGAACTCGTAGACAACGCGCTCGTCGGCTACTCGATCGCCAAGTATGCGACTAAGAAACCCGGCATGATCCTCATCAACAATCCGTGGGGCGAATCCAACGAGAAGGGCCTGAAGGCCGCGCTTGCTGCCAAGGGCATCCCCTACGCCGGCATCGAGAAGTTCGAGACCAACGACGTCGATGTGGTTCCGCAGCTTACGCGCCTCAAGGAGGCTGGCACGGACGTGCTCTATCTGGTCGCCAATGTGGCGCCGTCCTCTCAGGTCGTGAAGTCGCTCGACCGCATGGGCTGGAAGGTGCCCATCGTGTCGCATTGGGGGCCGGCCGGCGGCCGCTTCAGCGAGCTAGCGGGGCCCAGCGCGTCGCGGGTGCACTTCATTCAGACCTACAGCTTCTCGGGCAAGTTGTCGCCGAAGGGCGAGGCGGTGCTGGCTGCCCTCAAGAAGAAGTATCCGGAGATCAAGACGATGGCCGACGTCACCCCAGCGGTCGGCATCGCCAACGCCTACGACGCCCTGCATCTCACCGCGCTGGCGATTGCCACGGCCGGCACGACGGACGGTCCCAAGGTACGCCAGGCCCTCTATGGCATCGACAGCTACGAAGGCTTGATCAAGACCTACAAGCGGCCGTTCACGCCGGAAAACCACGATGCACTGGGCGAGAAGGACTACATCTTTACCCACTTCGTGGAAGGTGAGATCCTGCCCCTCACGCAGTAGCTTCATAGGAACGTTGAGGGGCGCTGCGGCAGCAGCGCCCTTTCCTGTTCCAGCCAAGGGGGACCGGCCATACTCATCACCTCTGCCATCATGAGTGGGCTGTGCCTCGGCTCGATGTACGGCCTGATCGCGCTCGGCTTCCACATGACCTACGTGGTGTCGAACACGGTCAATTTCTCGCAGGGCAGCTCGGTGATGCTGGGTGCGGTGCTGGGCTATGCCTTTGCGGTTCGCCTAGGCTGGCCCCTGCCCCTCGCGTTCGCGTGCGCGCTCATGGCGTGCGCGGCGTTCGGTCTCCTGGTCGAGCGCACCCTGGTGCGCCCGTTCTCGTCACGCGGCTCCAACGCCTGGCTGATGGCAACCGTAGCGGGCGGCATCGTGCTCGACAATGTCGTCCTCTTCACCTTCGGCAAGGAGCCGCGCAGCTTCCCCTCCGTGCTCGCGCTCAAGCCGATCGAGGTGTTCGGCGCCGGCGTCTATCCGCTGCAGCTTGTCATCCCCGTGGTCGGTATCGGTCTTGCCGCGGCGCTTGCGATCGTGACGCGGCGGACGCGGCGCGGCAAGGCACTGTTGGCGGTCGTGCAGAACACGGACGCCGCCAGGCTCATGGGCATCAACGTCAAGCGCACCATCGCCGTCACCTATGCGCTCTCGACCGCGCTCGCCGGCCTCGCCGGTCTCTTGATCGCGCCTCTGTTCAGCGTTCACTCCGACATGGGCACCCTTTTCGGCATCAAGGCGTTCGCGGTGGCCATCCTCGGTGGGATCACGTCGGCCTCGGGCGTGATGCTGGCGGGCCTCATCTACGGCATCAGCGAGGCGCTGGTGACCGCCCTGCTCGGCTCTAGCCACACGCAGATCGTGATGTTCTCCCTCGTCATCGCTGCACTGGCCCTGATGCCCAACGGGCTGTTCGGGCGCGCGCCGGTGAAAAAGGTCTGATGGCATGGACCTGCAGCGGATAGCGACGGTTCTCGCCATAGTTGCCGCGACCGCCGCGGGGCTCTCGGTAGCACTGGTGGGCGCCGACTACACGGCGTTCGTGCTGGCGCTGGTGGCGCTCGCAATCATCGTCGGCGTCGGCCTCAACATTCTTGTTGGGCTTACCGGTCAGGTCTCGATCGGCCACATCGGCTTTTACGCCATCGGCGCCTACGCAGTGGCGATTCTCACTCTCCACGGGGTGAACTTCTGGGCCGCCCTCGTGCTCGCGGGCCTCATCGCCGGCGTCGTCGGCGCTCTGCTGGCCCTCCCCGCCATCCGCGTGTCCGGCCCCTACCTGGCGATGATGACCATCGCCTTTGCCTTCATCGTCCACCACGGCACGGTCGAATGGCGGGAGCTGACCGGCGGACAAAACGGCCTTGTGAACATCCCGCAGCCGAACCTCGGCGGCATGGTGGAACCGGAGCGGGGCATCGCCATCGTCGCGGTCGTTCTCGCCGGTCTCGCCCTCTATTTCTTCCATCGCCTGGCCCGCAGCACCTGGGGCAAGGCGATGATCGCCGTGCGTGACTCCGAGACGGCTGCCCAGGCGATCGGCTTGTGGCCAGTCCTGGTCAAGACTATCGCCTTCGCCCTGTCGGCGGCGCTGACGGGCCTCGCCGGGGGCCTCTTTGCTGTCCTGTTCAACTTTGTCGCGCCCGATTCCTTCCCGTTCTCCCAGTCGATCCTGTTCCTGCTTGCTGCCATCGTCGGCGGCGCGGGCTGGACACTGGCCCCCATCGTCGGCGCGGCCGTCATCGTGGTCCTGCCCGAGTTCATCTCGAGCCTGGCCGAGTACCGCCTCCTGGTGTTCGGCGCACTCCTGCTCGCCGTGCTCTGGGTGGCACCGGAAGGCGTGATCGGCACGCTCGCTCGGCGGCTCAACTGGACGGACAAGCGCACTGCCAAGCCCGGCACCTTCCGCATCGATGAGTTCCTTGCCGCTGCCGGCGAACGCAGCCCGCTGGAGGTGGCGGACCTGACGATTGCCTTCGGCGGAGTGCGGGCAGCAACCGACGTCGCCCTGATCGCGCAGCCCGGGCAGGTGACCGCACTCATCGGTCCGAATGGTGCCGGCAAGACCACCGTCCTCAACATGATCAGCGGCTTCTACGTTCCGGACGGTGGGAGCATCCGCTTTGGCAGCCGGAATCTGGCCGGAGTGTCGGCTGCCAGCGCGGCGCGCGCCGGCATCGCCCGCACCTACCAGACCACCCAGCTGTTCGGCTCGCTCAGCGTCATCGACAATGTCCTGATGGGCCTCGAGCGCGGCCGGCTCGGCAATCCGTTCATCGAGGCGGCCAGCCCCGAGAGCCGCCGCGACGCCGAGGGCCTGCTGGCATTCGTCGGCTACAAGGGCGCGCTCGGGACCGCGGCAGCCGATCTGTCCCACGTCGACCGGCGCCTCGTGGAGATCGCACGTGCGCTGGCGACTCGACCCAGCGTTCTGTTGCTCGACGAGCCCGCCGCCGGCCTCATGTACGCCGACAAGGCGAGGTTGAGCACGGTCCTACGCCGGCTGGCGAACACCGGCCTCGCCGTGATCCTGGTCGAGCACGACATGGCCCTCGTCATGGGCATCTCCGATCACATCGTCGTGCTCGATGCCGGTCGGCCGATCGCCTCGGGGACAGCGGAGACCGTCCGTCACGACGCCACGGTGCGCGAGGCCTACCTCGGCAGCGGGGAAATCGCGGCGCGGCCGCGTGCCGTGGCGCTGCCGGCGCAGCTCGAGCACGTGCTTGCCGCTACGCACCTCGAGGCCCGCTACGGCGCCCTGCCAGTCCTCGGCGGCATCACCTTCGAGGTGCGGCGCGGCGAGCTCGTCGCCCTGCTCGGCGCCAACGGCGCCGGCAAGTCCACCACCATGCGCGCCCTGAGTGGCCTGCTGCGTCCCGTCTCCGGCTCGATCACGTTGGCCGGCGACGCCATCGAGCGCTGCGAAGCGCATGGCATAGTCGAAGCCGGCCTGATCCTGGTTCCCGAAGGCCGCCAGGTGTTCCCCGAGCTCACGGTGCGCGACAACCTCCTGCTCGGATCGCATGCCCGCGTGGGTGGCGACCCCGCCGACGAGGTCGCCGATCTCGTGCGCCGCTTCCCACGTCTAGCGGACAAGCTCGACCGGCGCGCCGGTCTCCTGTCCGGCGGCGAGCAGCAGATGCTTGCCATCGCCCGCGGTTTGATGGGGAAACCTGAGGTGCTGCTGCTCGACGAGCCCTCCCTGGGCCTCGCGCCCACCATCATCGACGAGCTGTTCGCGACACTCGCGGAGCTGCGCGACCGGGGCACCACCATTCTGCTGGTCGATCAGATGGCGGCCCTTGCGCTGAAGGTGGCCGACCGCGGCTACGTGCTGGAGTCCGGCCGTATCGTGCGCGCCGACACGGCTGCCGTCCTCAGTCAGGACCCAGGGCTCGAGGCCGCGTACCTCGGCGGTCTCAAGGCGGCCGAGTGAGGTCCCATGGCCTTCGACCTGGTCCTTGCCCGAGCGCGGATCCCCGGCGAGCCGGACCGGCTGGCCGACATCGGCATCCGCGACGGCCTGATTTCCGCAATAGAGCCCAGCCTTGGTGAAGCGGGACCCATCGAGCGGGTAGACGGACTTCTCGTTGCCCCCGGGTTCGTCGAAACGCACATCCATCTCGACAAGTCGTGCATCATCCACCGCTGCAACATTGTCGAGGGCACGCTGTCGGAGGCGATCTCGGAGACCGCGCGCGCAAAGCGCGCCTTCACGGAGGAGGACATTCTCACACGCGCGCGCCGGACCCTCGAGATGGCGATCCTCAGCGGTACCATGCAAATGCGCACCCATGTCGAGGTCGATCCGCGCATCGGCCTCAAGGGGTTTCGCGCCATTCGCCAGCTGGCACGGGACTATGCGTGGGCAATCGACGTCCAGATTTGCGTGTTCCCGCAGGAGGGTCTCCTCAACGATCCCGGGACCGAGGAGCTACTGATCGCGGCCTGTAGAGATGGCGCCGACCTGATCGGCGGCTGCCCCTACGCCGATACGCAGCCCATTGCACACATCGAGCGCATTTTTGCCATCGCCCGGCAATTCGATCTCGACATCGATTTCCATCTCGATTTCGACCTCGACGCCAGCTGGATGCATCTCGGCGAGGTGGTCCGCCAGACCTGCGCCCACCGCTACGGAGGTCGTGTTGCCATTGGCCACGTCACCAAGCTGTCCGCCATTCCCCCGCATCGGCTCGTCGAGATCGCCCGCGAGCTTGCCGATTCAGGTGTCGCGGTCACGGTCCTGCCGGCCACCGATCTTTTCCTCATGGGTCGTGCGAGCGACCACAATGTGCCGCGCGGGGTGACGCGAGCCGACCGCCTGACCGAGCATGGCGTGATCTGCTCCCTTGCCACCAACAACGTGCTCAACGCCTTCACGCCCTTCGGCGACTGCTCGCTGCTGCGCATGGCCAATCTCTACGCCAACGTCGCCCAACTCGGCCGCGAGCAGGACCTCGAGCGCTGCTTCGACATGATCACCGCGTCAGCCGCCGACATTATGAAGCTGGGCCGCCGCAGGGTAGCGCCCGGCGACCCCGCCGACCTTCTGGTGCTGCCCTGCCGCAGCCCCGGGGCGGCCGTGGCCGAGATCGCCCATCCGGTCGGTGGCTTCAAGCGGGGCCGCCGCAGCTTCACCCGCCCGCCGGCGGTCCTGAATGCACCCCCTGTCACGATTTGAAGAACACTTGCGACAATGCCTGCCGTTCGGCCCTGGGGCGCTTTTGCCCGCATTGTTGGCACAAATTGCCCTCAGATTGAGCAGTGCGGGGACGAGGCCCATTGGCACAGTTTGCTGAACCACGAAGGCTGACAGCTGGTACGGAGATTGCGTGCATTGTTGTATGCGACGCTGCTCATCTTTCGGGCTGCAGCGTTCGCGGCAACGGCGGGAGGCTTGAAATGAGGCGCAGAGATTTCATCAGGGCGACAGCAGCCGCAGCAGGTGCCGTGGCGCTCGGTGCACCAGCGCGCGCGCAGCAAAGCCTGCCCGAGGTCATCAACGTCGGGCATCTGGTCGGCATCTGCATGTCGCCGCTGTTCTTCGCGCATGCCCAGAACTACTTCCGCGACGAGGGCCTGAACGTGCAGCTGAGGTTCATGCCCAATCCCGGCGACGCCATAGCGTCCCTCGTCAGCGGGTCCATGGACATCATCCACAACCCCTTCACTAACGGCTTCGTGGCCGCCACTCAGGGCGCGCCGATCCGCATCATCGCCGGCAGCGGCGCTGGAGGGCTGTTCCTCATGGCCCAGAAGGACAGCGGGATTCGGAGCATGGCCGATCTCGCTGCAGCCAAGGGCAGAGGCCTGAAGATCGGTACCCAGCGGCTCAACACCTTCGAGCTGATGCTCTATCGCAACCTCCTGCGGCAGGGGCTCGGCTACAGCGACTTCGAGATCGTGTGGTTCAGCGACACCCTGTCGATGGCGGCTGCTTTCGAATCGAAGGCCGTCGACCTTGTCACCCACGTCGAACCCTTCGCGACGCGCCTGGTCGACCAGGCTGGGGGCATCCCGATTGCCAGCAGCCTCGATGTCTGGGGTCCGCACGGTCCCGACTGCGTGACCAATACCACGGTTCGCTTCCTGGAGCGCCACCCCGAGGCGGTGCGGCGCTATCTCAAGGCGATCCTGCGTGCAGACGCCGCCATCAAGGCGGATATGCCGAGGGCCGTCGAGATTCTCGACGCCGGCAAGTATTATCGCGTGAACAAGGAGACGCTCGCGGCGGCATTGCCGCGGCAGATGCCTCAGGTCGACATCAGCAAGGGTGGCGACAGAGGCATGGAGATCGCCATCGGCGACATGGTCACCCTGGGCTATCTCAAATCGGTTCCGCCGATCATCGACACGACGGTCTTGAAGCAGGTGCTTGGCTAGGCGATGCAAGGGACGGGAAGCCTCGAGCCGGGGGCGGCGCTCGATGCCGCACCGGAACGGGCACGAGTTGTTCCGTCATGGGCTGCCGCTCTGCTCAAGGCCCTGGTGCCCTGGGCGGCGATCATTGCCGTGTGGGAAGCCGCGGCGCTGGCCGGGTGGAGCGGCGCGGTGCTGTTTCCGCCGCCATCGGCCTTCATTGCGTTCGCCATCCAGAGCGATTTTCGCGTCGGCTTCGGCCGTGAGTCGATGACGATACCGGTGGCCATTGTAGCGAGCGCGCTCCGCGTCCTGGCCGGCCTTGCCGTCGGCTTTGTTGCAGCTGTCGTCACCGGCATCCTGATCTCCACGTCGAAGACCGTGTCGGACATGGTGCTGCCGGTCATCCGCGGCCTTGCTCCCATAGCGCCCATTGCCTGGATCCCGCTGGGGATCGTGCTGTTCGGCATCGGCAACCCCACAGCCGTATTCGTCGTGTTCATGGGTGTCTATTTCATACTGACGATTTCGACGGTGGCCGCGGTCAACACCGTCGATCGGCGGCTGATCAAGACGGCGCGCAGCTACGGCGCGTCGAAATCGCAGGTCTGGACGCGCGTGATCTTTCCGGCGGTGCTGCCTGAGGTGTTCACCATGCTGCGGATCAATTTCTTCGCCGCCTGGATGGCGGTGCTCGCGGCCGAGATGGTGGGGCTCAAGAACGGCCTCGGCATGATGATCATCCTCGGCCGCGAAATGTTCAACACCAAGCTGATCCTTCTCGGCATGTGCATGGTCGGTGCCACCGGCTATCTCGTCGACGCCCTGCTCGTGCAGATCCAGCGCAAGGTCCTCTGGTGGCAGCAGGCGCGGTGATCCCATGAAGACCCTCTCCTGTCAGCATGTCGGCAAGGTGTGGATGTCGCCGGGAGGTCTTTCGGTCCAGGCACTCAAGGACGTGAGCCTCACGGTCCAGCAGGGCGAGTTCGTCGCCATCCTGGGGCCGACCGGCTGCGGCAAGAGCACGCTGCTCGAAATGATTGCCGGCTTGGAGCCGACCACCTCGGGGCGCATCCTGTTCGACGGCAAACAGGTGACGGGGCCCGAGCCCGGCGTCGTCATGGTGTTCCAGGAGCACTCGCTGTTCCCCTGGCTTTCGGTACGGGACAACGTCGGCTTCGGCCTGTCGGTCAAGCGTGTGGTGTCGGCCGAGCGCGAGCGGCGGGTCGATCAGGTGATCGACCGCGTGCGGCTGACCAGGTTCGGCCGCCATCGGCCGCACCAGCTCTCCGGCGGCATGAAACAGCGCGTCGCCATTGCCCGGGCTCTGGTCGAGAACCCCGACTTCATTATGATGGATGAGCCCTTCGCCGCGCTCGACTTCCAGACGCGGGTGCTGATGCAGCGCTTCCTTCTCGAGATATGGCTGGAATTCCGGCCCACCATCATCTTCGTCACCCATCACATCGACGAGGCAGTGCTGCTGGCAGATCGCGTGGTGGTGATGAGCGCGGGGCCAGGACGCATCATCGAGGAGGTCCGCATCGATCTCGCGCGCCCGCGGCGCATGACCGATTCGGGCTTCAACGACTATCGCGCGCGGCTCACCGAGTTGATGGAGTGCGAGGTCATGCGGGCGTATGCGGAGGACGATGCAGGGGCGATATCCGATGCAGGCTGAACCGGTAGCGCCTGCCACACACGGTGAGTCGCCGCCGCTCGGCTTGACCTTCGCCGAGTTGTTCGATCACCTCGGCACCGCCAATCTCTGCTACAGCGCACGAGCACAGGCATTGAGTGGCCATGAGGTCGTGATCGAGGGCTTCCTGTCGCGCCCGCATGGGCTGCAGGCGGGCCATTCGCTCGTCAGCGAGCCCGGTGTCTGCCCCGATTGCGCGCTGGTTCCGGTGCCGGCCATCGCCCTGCCGGACGCTTGCGCGCCGGCAGATGCCGGGGCAGATGCTCCGGTGCGAGTTAGGGGCCGGCTCAGCTACGGCTTTCGCATCGACTCCGGCGCGGCTTCGATGCTGCGCATCGAGGCGGCAACCTTGTCACCGGTGGGCGGCCAAGCATGAAGCAGCTGATCGAAGGCGGGCGCCTGCTCACAGCCGGACGGCTCGACGGTGGGTTCGCAAATCTCCTGACCGACGGCGACGAAATCGTTGCGGTGCTGCCGCCGGGCGAGGCTGTCAATGACGACGCGCGCCGCATCGATGCGGCCGGACGCCTGCTGATCCCCGGGCTGGTCAACGCCCACACCCACGCAACCGTGCACCTGTCCAAGGGGCTCGCCGACCGATGGTCGCTGGAGCTGCTGCTCAATGCCTACCCGTGGACCGCGGGCGGGCGCACGCTCGAATACAAGTATCTGTCGGCCTACATCGGCGCAGTGGAGATGCTGCGCAAGGGCTGCACCGCATGCTACGATCTTGTCGCCGAGATCCCGGCACCGTCGCTGGACGGCATCGAGGCCGTGGCCCGCGCCTATCAGGACGCCGGCATGCGCGCGGTGATCGCGCCGATGATGGCGGACAGGAGCCTCTACCAGGCGATCCCGGGACTACTCGATGCCCTTCCGCCGGCGTTGCGTGAACGCGCTGAGGCCATCCGGCTCAATCCCCACCAGGAGAGCCTCGCCACCTGTCGGGCGCTGGTGGGGACTTGGCCATGGGACCGCGACCAGTTGCGGCCCGCCATCGCCCCGACCATCCCGCACCACTGCAGCGACGAGTTCATCGTCGGCTGCCGCGACCTGGCAGCAGAACTTGGGATCGGCGTGCACATGCATGTGGCCGAGTCGAAGGTGCAGGCGGTGGCAGGCGTCAGGCGCTATGGCACGACGCTCGTAGGCCATTTGAAGAAGCTCGGGCTTTTGGCGCCGAACTTCACGGCGGCGCATGCCGTCTGGCTCGACAGCGAGGACATGCAGCGGCTGGCCGACTCCGGGGCGTCGGTTGCACACAATCCCGGCAGCAACTTCAAGCTTGGCTCCGGGCTGGCTGCGACGCGGCGCATGCGTGACCGCGGCGTGCCGTTCGGCATCGGCACGGACGGCTGCATCTCCTCCGACAATCTGAACATGTTCGAGGCCATGCGGCTGGCCTCTTTCGGTTCGCGTGTGCAGGGACCGGACCCGCGCGAGTGGCTCGAGGCGGCAGAGGTCTTCGAGGCCGCGACCGTCGGCGGCGCCCGCGCGCTCGGACTTGGCGATCGGATCGGACAGCTGGCGCCCGGCTACAAGGCGGACGTGGTGTTCCTCGATCTGACGAGCATCAACTACGTTCCCTTGAACGATCCCCTGCTCCAGGCTGTATTCTGCGAGGATGGCACCGGTGTCGACCGCGTCATGGTTGGGGGAAAGATAGCGGTGGAGGGGGGCGCGGTTGTCGGTGTCGATATGGGCCGGCTCGTTGCCGAGGCCACAAGCGCCGCCGCGCGTCTGACTGAGGTCAACGCCGGCGCTCGGGCGTTGGCACAGGCGCTCGAGCCCGTGGTGCTCGACTACTGCGTCGGCCTAGCCCGCCAGCCCTATCCCGTGCATCGCTGGTGCGCCGACCCGGGGCGTTGAGCACGCCAGCGTCACGGCAACCGCGACAGCCGGTGTTTTCCCTCCACCTCCATGGGATGCGCCGCAGTATGCTCGGAACGATAGAGGTCCGGTAAAAGTGGTTGCGGGGGCTGGATTTGTTCAAGCACGTACCGCAGCAGAACTCCGAAAGGCCGTGTAGGTGTGCGGGTAGGCGATGGCGACCTGGACTGGAAGGGCACCCTGGGCTGCGCCCAGATCGCCGGCAAGGCTCAGAATTCGCTCAAGGGAATCAGTCAGTTCGATGGTGGGCGCCCTGCGGTGCCCACCGCGCTCGGGCCGCGCGATGATCTCCTTCGCCTCTTCCCGTTGACGAAGGGAGGCAGCGACGTGCCGGTGCTACCGCCGAGTTGCAGGCCCCTGGAGGCGGGACAAGACTAGCCGCGCAGCCCCCCGTCTACGATCAGCATGCTGCCAGTGACGAAACTGGAAAGATCGCTGGCGAGGTAGAGCGCTGAGCGGGCGATCTCCTCGGGTGTCGCATGTCGGTGCAGCGGGATCGCGTCGTTGAGCATCTTGGTGGCGTCAATGCCCGCCATCTTGCCGAGGTTCTCCTCGATCTTCGCCTGGAACGCGTTGTCGATGGGGCCGGGGTGGAGTGTGTTGACGCGGATGCCCCGGCGCGCGGCCTCCTTGGCGACGGTGCGCATCAGTCCGACCTGGGCGTGCTTGGCGGTGACATAGGCCACCGCACCTGGCGCCCCCATGGCACCGACCACGCTCGAGGTGATGATGATGCTGCCGCCATCACTCATGCGCGGTAGGCCGTACTTGCAGGCTAGGAACGCGCCGCGCACATGCACGGCAACCTGCGCGTCGAAGGCTTCTTCCGGATACTCGGTCACCGGTGTGATCGGGCCCTGGTTGCCAGCATTGCTGAACAACACGTCGATCGGCCCGAACCTGGAAACAGAGCCCTCCATGTACGCCCTTGTGGCGGCCGCATTGCTCACGTCGGCGGCAACCCAACCCACGTTGGAGCTTGCGAGCTCATTCGCTCGGCTCGCGAGGTCGGTTTCACTCAGGTCGACGAGCATAACCTTCGCGCCCTCGCTCAGAAACAGTCGCGCACTGGCCAACCCGACACTTCCGGCACCTCCCGTGATCACACAGACCTTGTCTTGCAGCAGCGGCATGGTTTCCCCCTACTCGGCGTGGCGGAACACGGTTCGCCAATATAACACGGTCCACGCTGCCGCCGCCGCGATCGACGCTGGTGTCGCGAAGCGTTGACAACGATTGCGAGCGCTTGCTTCACTGCAGCTCAGTCGCAGCAAGGGGGCCATCCGTCGATGTCCGG
>Ga0075431_100000593_pt1 | contig 30586 bp, 29 predicted proteins | sample RhiMetdeltSRZDD5_FD_75297 | JGI IMG/M metagenome (GOLD analysis project Ga0075431, IMG submission 75297) | Populus rhizosphere microbial communities from Tennessee, USA - Rhizosphere MetaG P. deltoides SRZDD5 | ecosystem: Host-associated > Plants > Roots > Rhizosphere > Soil | place: USA... | reverse complement strand
GCGACCGCGATCGGGTTCGTGCTCAGCAGCATGTCGAGCCCGCCCCACGGCGGCATGTGGTTGGCGTTGCCGATGGCGAGGTAGATCCCGATCAGGTCGTGCCCCGGCGCCATCGCCGCGTACACTCCGCCGGCGCCGGCGTGGTTGGAGCCGCGCACTCCGACCCAGGCGAGTCCGTTCGCGGTGGCCTTGTCGATCGCGATCCGGGCCGCCTCGGTCATCACGACCTGGCCGAGTCCGTTGTCGCCGTCGACGAGGGCACTGACCGGCGTCTGGCGTACGACGCGGATGTCCGGACGCAGGTTGTAGCCGCCGGCGCGGACACGGTTGACGTAGCCGGGCAGTCGCAGGATGCCGTGGCCGCCCACGCCACGCAGGTCCGCGTCGAGCATCCTGGTGGCAGTGGTCGCGGCGGCGTCCGACGGCACCCCGCAGGACGCGAGGGCAGTGGTGATGAACGTCTGCAACTCCGGCACCGGGTAGCGGCTCGCCATGACCTCACCCTCGCGTTGCCGTACAGACGCTTGTGACATCTGGTCTGATGTATTCTATGGGATCTGTCGATGGAGGTACAGATGCCGACTTCTCCCGCGATCGTCTTCGCCAGCTTCTCACCACGTCCCGAGCGGGTCCCGCAGCTGCGCGCGACGCTCGACGTCATGGTCGAGCACACCAGACGGGAGCCCGGCTGCGAGGCCTATGACCTGTACGAGTCCGATGACGACGGCAGCACCCAGTTCCACCTCTTCGAGCGCTACGCCGACGCCGAGGCGCTGGAGGCGCACCGCGCGACCGACCACTACAAGGCCTACCGCGCCAAGCTCCCCGAGCTGCTCGCCTCGCCGATTCAGGTCGCCGTCCTGAGCGAGCTCGACGTCCGCCACTGAGTTGTCAGCAACTATTAGGCCCCTAGGCCGAACTGTTGCTGACAACCTTCTCGCAGGTATCCACAGGACTCTCTCCTGGCGCACACGCAGGCGGCTTCGTGACGAGGCTCCCGGTGTGTATGCCCGAACCGACAAGTATCCGCGTCTTCCCGCCCTAGCGCTGCGCCAACGTGGCGTCGCGAGGCGGAGTCAGATCGTTGAGTGCGGACCGTCGTACGACTTCATCGATCATCAGGTCGCGGCCCAGCGGTGGCGCCGCTATGGGCGGCAGACGGTCCTGCTGCAGAACGCGCCGCCGACGCGCGTACAACTAATGTGGATCGCGGTTCTGGACGCCGATCCTTATGCAGCGCTCGCAAGCCACACCGCCCTCGAGGAAGCTGGCTTCCGTGGCTTTGCTGCCGAAGCCGAGCGAGTCCATGTCGTGGTCGAGCGAGGTGCACATTATGCCGGTCTGCCCGGCATCCAAGTGCACGAGTCGAGACGATTCTGTCCCGACGACATCAGACTGGCTCCCGGGATCCCGCGCGTCTCATGCGCCCGAGCAGCGATAGACGCCGGCGCATGGCAGCGCTGGCCGCGGTTCGCCTGCGCGATGATGGCTGCCGTCGTCCAGCAGGGCATGTGTACGGCTCAGCAGTTGGAGGACGAGCTCGACACGTGCGGCGCCATCCGGCATCGGCGTTACATGCAGCTCGCATTGCGCGACGTGACCGACGGAGCGCACTCGCTCGGCGAACTCGATGTCGGCCGGCTCTGCCGACGGCATGGTCTTCAACCGCCGGTGCGACAACGACTCCGCAAGGATCCGGCGGGACGTATCCGCTATCTCGACTGCGAATGGGAGCTGCCCAACGGCGAGATCGTCGTACTCGAGATCGACGGGCAGCACCACATGGATGTCGAGCACTGGACAGCCGACATGAAGCGCGAACGCAAGATCGTCATCGGCCGACGCTGGGTGCTCAGGGCGTCGACCGTCGAAGTACGCCTTGACGCCGCCGAACTCGCCGCAGACCTCATCGCCATGGGCGTCCCCCGAGTTGTCAGCAACTATTAGGTCCCCAGCCCGAACTACTGCTGACAACTCACCCCGCGCGGAGGACCGCGATGACGGCGGAGTTGTCGGCGTCGGCGAGGCCGAGCCGGTCGGCTTGGTCGAGCACCTGCGCGAGGACCGTGGTGAGTGGCAATGGCGCCCCGACGGCAGAGCCCTCGTCGAGCATCAGCCCGACGTCCTTGGCGTGCTGGCGGATCCGCGATCGCGGCTGCTCGTGGTCGCCGCGCGCCATGCGGTCGCCCCAGCCGTCCATCGCCTTGCTGTAGGCCGCGCTGTCCTTGAGCACCTCGAGCAGCCCGTCGAGGTCGAGGCCGGACCGTTCGCCCAGCACCAGTGCCTCGGCCAGGACGAGCCGGTGGACGCCGAGGGCGAGGTTGACGACGAGCTTCGTACGCGTGCCCGACCCCAGCGGACCCACGTGGCGTACCGACCGGGCCAGATCCTCGAGGACCGGACGCGCCCGTGCCACGTCGGCATCGGGCCCGCCGACCATGATCACGATGTCGCGCTCCCACGCCATCGCGCTGGAGCCGCTGACACTGGCATCGAGGAACCCGATCCCCTGGTCGGCGAGTGCCCGCCCGGTCGCGATCGTGTCGCTGGGCCGCGCCGTCGTGGCGTCGAGGACCAGTGATCCTGGCCGGGCGGCGGACGCGATCCCGCCGGGCCCGAGACAGACCTCGCGCACGATGTCGCTGGTCGGCAAGGCGAGGAGCACGACCTCGGCGTCGCGCACCGCTGCCGCGATCGAGGCCGCCCCGCGACCGCCACGGCCCTCGTGTTCGTCGATCCGGCGGGGGTCGGAGTCGTAGCCGACGACGTCATAGCCATGGTCCAGCAGCGTCGCCGACAGGGCCGACCCGAGCAGCCCGATGCCGACGGCGGCGACAACCGGGGTCGGCATCGCGTCACCCCCCGATAGCGGCCAGCAGGTCCGGGCCGACCTGCGGAGTCGCCGCCGCCACGACCGGAGCGGCCGCGTCGCGGAAGGCGGTCGCCTCGTCGTCGGTCAGGGCATGGATCTTGGTGCCGCGCGCCGCGAGCCACTCCTGCAGTTCGGCCTCGCCACGAGCAGCCGAAGCGCGCTGCTCGTCGATCGCCGCGGCGACGGCGGCGTGGAGGACCTCCAGATCGGCATCGCTCCAGTCCCGAAGCTGGACGGCACTGGCGTAGACGCCGCGCGCACCGTAGACGTGCCCGGTGAGCGTGATATACGGGTGCAGGTCGTGGACGCCGTAGGCCACGAAGTTCGCGAACGGATTCTCCTGCGCGTCGGCCGCACCGCTTCGCAGCATCTCGATGCCGGCTCGCAGGTCGTTGGCGATCGGCTCGGCGCCGAGCTCGCGGAACAACCGCTCGTGCGCCCAGTTGGGCTGCAATCGCACCCGCAGTCCGCGGCAGTCGTCGGGCGTCCGTACCTCCCGACGGCGATTGCTGAGATGGCGAAATCCGTTGTCCCAGTAGCCCAGCGGCACCAGATCGGTCGCGGCCCGGGTGCGCTCGGACAACGCCGAGCCGAGCTCACCGTCGAGACAGCGGTGAGCGTGCTCGAGGGAGTCGAAGACGTACGGCAGGTCGACCACGGCGAGCTCCGGAACCCGATCGGCGAGGTAGCTGCTGGAGAAGAAGCACAGCGTCAGGTCGCCGGATTCGACCTCGTCGAGCAGCGTGCTGGCCGGCCGGCCCCGGTCGAGGATGTTGTAGTCGATGCCGATCTCGACCCGGTCGCCGAGTCCGCGTCGCAGACCGGCGGCGATCCGATCCAGGGCCCGGCCGTGCGTACTGTCGGCCGGGGCATAGCCGCCCAGCCGGACCTGTCGTCGACGGTCCACGGACCCGCACCACCCTCCGCCCCGTCAGTCTTGACGTGCAATTCGCATTCTATACGATGTAGGAACTGCTCTTGCTGGACCGTCAGCAGGGGTCAACCGAGCCGGCGGAGTGCCGATGCCCGCGATCACCGAGGTTCGCACCGCGACGGTCGAGATCCCGCTGACGACCGTCTTCAGCACGTCCAACAAGACGACCACCGCCGCCCGGCTGCTGCTCGTCAACGTACGCACCGACGACGGCATCGAGGGCTGGGGCGAGGCGCAGCTCAATCCGACGTTCACCGACGAGACTCCGGCGTCGGCCCGGGCCGCGGTCGATGCCATCGCCGCCGAGCGCATCACGGGTCAGAGCGCCGATACGGTCTTCGCGGCGCTTCCCGAGCTGGGTCGGCGCCTGTCTGGCCGGATCGCGGCGCGGTGCGCCTTGTCGATCGCCCTGTGGGACCTTCGCGGCCGACTGCTAGACGTTCCGCTCCATCAGCTCCTCGGCGGCGCCCGGCGACGCCGGGTGCCGGTGGCCTATCACCTCGGACACTTCGACGAACGCCGCGACGCCGCGGACGCGCGAGACGCCGTCGAGGCCGGCTTCGGCATTCTCAAGCTCAAGGTCGGCCGGTCCGATATCGCCGCCGATCTGAGAGCTGCCGAGCGAGTACGCGAAGCCGCCGGCGCGGCCCGACTCTACGTCGATGCCAACCAGGCATGGGGATTCGCGCCGGCCGCAGCCTTCACGCGCCGGGCGGGCGAGCTCGGCGTCGAGGTCGTGGAGCAGCCGTTGCCGCGATGGGATCTGGCTGGACTCGCCGAGCTCAGCACCACGCCCGGCGTCGTCGTCGCGGCGGACGAGAGCGTCTTCGACGCGGCCCAGCTGCTGTCGACCCTGACGGCCGGGCATCGACCGGGCGGCGTCGTCGTCAAGCTGCTCAAGGCCGGTGGGATCGAAGGCGTACAGGCTGTCCTCGGCCTGGCCGGGCTCGGCCGGATCGCGCCGTTCCTCGCCGGGATGTGCGGCGACACCAGCATCGGCTCGGCCGCGCTGCTGCACATCGCGGCGGCGGCCGGCGAACTCCCCCTGGGCACCGCCATCACGCCGCACTTCAGCCGGGTCGACCTGGTCGCCGAGCCGCTCACCGTCACGGACGGCCAGGTCCATCTCGACGCGGTCGACGGACCCGGACTCGGCGTGACGGTCGACCCGGCACAGGTCGAGAAGCTCGGCATCGCTGACTGAGGAGTGAGGGACGTGAACGACAAGATCGGACTTGCCGTGATCGGCTGCGGAACGATCGGCCGGGTACGTGCTGAGCTGGCCCGCGAGCATCCGTCGATCGGCTGGCTCGGACTGTGCGACCGCGATCCCGAGGTCATGGCGAAGCTCGCCGCCGACACCGAGGCGGACTGTGCCGACGCCGACTTCCGCAGCCTGCTGTCGCGGCCGGAGGTCGACGCGGTCGTCGTCGCGACCGACGAGAACCGGCACGTCGATCCGATCCTGGCCGGCGTCGAGCACGGGCATCGGCTCTTCGTCGAGAAGCCGCTCGCGACCGACCCGGTCGAGTCCGCCACGGTGCTCGCGGCCATCGAGGACAACGGCATCGATGCCGTCATCGGCTATACGCAACGGTTCCGGCGACGCTTCATCACCGCGCGGCAGCGGCTTCGCGACGGCGCGATCGGCGACGTGACGACCGTGGTTGCCCGGGCGTTCATGAACCGGATGGTGCCGCTGGCGACGCTCGAACGTACTGTCCAACGCAAGACCCTGACGCCGATGGTCGTCTCGGGCACGCACAGTCTCGACGTGTGCCTGTGGATGCTTGAAGGCATGGCGGGCAAGGAGCCGGTCGAGGTGTACGCCCGGTCGGGCGATCGCGTCCTCGGCGAGCTCGGCACGAAGGACACCACACTCGCGATCATCACCCTGGCCGACGGCACGCTCTGGAGCCTCGTGATCAGCTGGGCCCTGCCGACCGTATGGCCCGGCGCCGTGTACGGACTCGAGATCGGCGTCGTCGGCGAGACCGGCGTACTCGACATCGAGGACACCCATCGCGACGTGATCGTGGCGTCCGAGCAGCCGCAGGGCCCCGGCTACAAGCCGAAGGGCTTCGCGGCCGGACAGCCACGGCACGTCGACTTCGTCGGCAGCTACCCGCCTGGCGACTACGGCCAATACGGGCTGTGGGGACCGATGCGGGAAGAGACCGACAGCTGGTACAGCCGGCTCGCGTCGGGTCGTGACACCCAGCACGCCACGGCGCACGACGGACATCGCAACCTCATGCTCACCATGGCGATCGACCTGTCGGCCAAGACCGGCGAGGCGGTGAAGCTGCCGGTCGATCCGCACGAACTGAAGGCCGGCCTGGGCCTGTGAGAGTCGCAATCTGCTCGATCGGAGCCGAACTGCTGTCCGGCGAGATCGCCGACTCCAACGCGACGTGGATGGCCCGCCGCATCGCCGAGACCGGTTGCCCGACGGCCGCCGTACTCGCCGTCGGAGACGACCGGGCCGAGATCGTACGAGCGCTGGAGTGGCTGGCCGGCCGGGCCGACGTGATCGTGGTCGGCGGCGGCCTCGGCCCCACGTCGGACGACCTCACCCGCGATGCAGTGGCCGACTTCGCCGGCATCGGGCTGCAGCGCCGCGACGAGCTGGTCACGCATCTGACGGAGGTCTACGAACGACTCGATCGGCCGATCCCACCGGACGCCATGGTCCAGGCCGACATCCCGATCGGCGCCACGGTCCATCCGCCGCTCGGCTCGGCCGCCGGCTTCGTCGTCGACGTGGAGCGGGCGGACCGGCCGGTTCGCGTCCACGTGCTGCCCGGAGTGCCCTGGGAGTATCAGGGCATCGCCGAGCGGGACGTCCTGCCCGACCTCGTCCGCCGCTCGGGCGGTGTCGCCCGGGTGACCCGGATCCTGCATGTCGCCGGTGCCGGCGAGTCGTGGATCGACAACGAGCTCCGCGGCCTGACCGACCGGCTGGCGACCGCGGACGACGTGGAGCTGGCCTTCCTCGCGCGCACCGACGAGGTGCAAGTACGGATCACCGCGACCGGGCCGGACCCATCGGCGGCGCGGGAGCGCGCGACGGCAGTGCTCGAGGAGGCGGCCGAACGGCTGGGCGACGCCGTCACCAGCATGGACGAGCACCGACTCGAGGATCTCGTCGTCGAACTGCTCCGCGCCGGCGGCCTCAGCCTCGCGGTCGTCGAGACCGTGACGGCCGGGCGGCTCTCTGCGGCGTTGTCCACCGGCCCCGACGCCTCCGGCGTACTGCGTGGCGGCCTGGTCGCCCGCGACACCAACGGGGCCACGCACCAGCTCGACGCGACCGACCCGGACGGCGGGCCGTCGACGACAGCGCTGGCGTCAGCCGTACGAGAGCGGTTCGGCGCCGACATCGGCCTCGCCCTCACCGGAGTCGCGCCCGGCGATCCCACCGCGGAGGCCGAACCGGGCACGGTCGCCTGGGCGATCGTCGGACCGGGCGAGTCGCGCTATCGCGAGCAGACATACATCGTCGGCGACCGGGCCATCGTGCAGTCGCGCAGCGTCGCCTTCGTCCTCGAGTCCCTGCGACATCGGCTGCGGTGAGCGGTGGACGGTCACGGGCCCACGGTCTTGCGCCCGTACGCACCTCGGACCGAGCGTCGCACGGTGTCTACGGGCGCAAAACCGCCGGGACTCGGACGACGTCGAGCCCACCTCCTCGAGCAGGATCGCGACCTCGGTCGCCCCGGCGCCGGAGCCGCCGTGGGCCTCCGGGATGTTGAGCCCGAGCCAGCCCTGCTCGGCCATCGCCTTGAAGGCATCGGTCGGTGGCCGGTGCTCGCGATCGCACTCCCGGACGTCGTCAGCGGTGATCTGGCGATCACAGAACGCGCGAAGCGTGTCCCGGAAGGCCTCCTGTTCGGGCGTCAGTGACAGGTCCACGCTGCCTCCAGAGGAGCCGATGCGGGCCAGTTTCGCTCAGGACTGCTTGATGACGACCTTCATCACGCCGTCGGCCCGCTCGTCGATCAGGCGAAGCGCGTCCGGGACGTCCTCGAGTCCGACCGTGTGCGTGATCAGCTCACGAGGCCGCAGCGAGCCGTCGGCGACCAGGTCGATGACCGGCGCGAACGTCTGCGGATGCCCGTGCGAGCCGATCAGCGTCTGTTCGCGCTTCTTGACGTCGGCGATCGGGAACGGGAACGTGCTCTCCTCGAACGAGCCCAGGATGACGATCCGGCCGCGCGGCGCGGTGAGCTGCTGGGCAATCGCCGCGGTGGAGTGCTGGGCGCCGCCCACCGCTTCGACCGCGACGTCGACGCCGTAGCCCTCAGTCCATTCGAGCACCGTCGAGTCGAGGTCGGGCGCGTCGGCCCGCAGCACGTGATCGGCGCCGAGCGCTCGCGCCATGTCCAGTCGGTAGTCGAGCAGGTCGACCACCATGACCTCGGCGCCGCGCACCCGGCTCAGCAGCATCCCTCCGAGCCCGATCGGGCCGGCGCCGACGACGAGAACCCGCTCACCCTCTCGTACCTGCCCACGCTCGATGACGCCTTCGTACGAGATCGCCAGCGGCTGCACCAAGGCGCCCTCCTCGGCCGACATGGCCGGGGGCAGCGCGTAGACCTGGTCGGCCGGCACGGTGACGTACTCCGCCATGCCCCCGGGCAGGTCGGCGCTCTCGCCCAGGACGCGGTAGTTGGGGCAGATGTTCGGCAGCCCGGCGCGACAGAACCGGCAGGTGCCACAGCAGATGTTGGGCTCGACGCTGATCAGCGTGCCGAGGATGCCACCGTCGACACCGTTGCCGACGGACACGACAACGCCGGCGCACTCGTGGCCGAGGATCGCCGGCGGCTTGATGTACGGATGGACGCCGCGATAGGCGCTCAGGTCGGAGCCGCAGATCGACGTGGCCTCGACCCGGACGAGGACCTCGCCCGGACCCGGCTCCGGCACGTCCCGCGTGACCATCTCGGTCGCGCCCGGCGCCGACAGCAGCACGGCCCGCATCGTCTCGGCGCTCATGAGGCGTTGACCTGGTAGTCCGGCCGCTCGCCGCGAAGCACCTTGATGACCTGGGTGGCGGCCTTGGTCTGCGACTCCGCGACGGCCGCGTCGGAGTAGAACGCCATGTGGGGTGTCGCCAGCAGGCCGGGTACGCCCTCCAGCCGGGCGGCGTCGACCGGCTCGGTCTCGAAGACGTCGAGAGCCGCCGCCCGGATCCGCTGGTCCCGCAGCGCGCCGAGCAGGTCGTCGAGCACCACCAGCGGCCCGCGAGAGGTGTTGACCAACACGCTGTGGGCGGGCATCGCCGCCAGCCGGTCGGTGTTGATCAGCCCTCTCGTCTGCGGCAGCAGAGGACAGTGCAGCGTGACCGCGTCGGAAGCCGCGAGCAACTCGTCGAGGTCGACGACGCGTACTCCCTCGAGCTCGGTGACGAAGGGATCGTGGCCCAGGATGGTCACGCCGAACGGGCGGATCAGCTCCACTACCCGGCGGCCGATCCGGCCGAGACCGACGACGCCGACGGTCACGTCGGACAGCCGTTTGATCGGCCGGAGCTGGGCGATGCCCCAGCCGCCGCCGCGCAGCACCGCCTCGCCTTCAGGCAGCCGGCGCAGCAACGCGAGCAGCATCGCCACAGCATGCGCGGCGACCTCCTCGACGCAGTAGTCCGGGACGTTGGTGACGACGATGTCGCGCTCGCGGGCGGCGTCGAGGTCGATGTTGTCGACGCCGATCCCGTAGCGGGCGATGATCCGGCAGCGCTCGAGTCGCTTCATCGCGTCGGCGTCGATCGGAAAGTACGTGTTCAGCAGCGCGTCGGCTTCCTCGGCGCGGGCCAGAACCTCCTCACGATCGCCGGTCGCGACCTCCAGATCGGCCCCGGCGTTACCGAGCAGCTCGCGCTCGATGTCGACCGAGGGGAAGACCTGGTCGGTGACGACGACCCGATAAGGCGCCATCGGCTTCACCGCCCTGCTCACCAGACTCTGCATCGTACATGATGCAGAGTAACAGGACTCCTCAGGACTCCGGGAGGTCCGGCTGGCCGTCGACGGTCTTGTGAATGTGCTCCAGGATGGTCACCCGCGCCGTGTCGACGTCACCGGACCGGACGGCCTCCAGGAGCCGGCGGTGCTGGGCGTTGGCCTCGACGACCTCGCGGGTGCCACGGGTCAAGGCCACGAGGATGTAGAGCGTCGCACTGTCTTGGAGCGACTCGACGATCGTCGCGAGCCGCGGGGACCGGGCGGCCCGGGTGAAGAGCCGGTGGAATCGCTGGTTGAGGTCGATCCAGGCGACCGGATCGGCCTCCTGGTCCGCCTGGTCCAGGATCTCCGTCGCCTCGGCGAGCTCCTCGTCGGTGATGTGGGCGATCGCCAGCTCGATGATCTCGGGCTCGAGCAGCTGGCGGAGCCGGTAGATCTCCTCGAGCTCGGCGTGACTGGGACTGTGGACGATCGCGCCGCGATGCGCGTCGAGCCGGATCAGGCCCTCGGCGGCGAGATCGCGCAGCGCCTCGCGTACCGGCGTCGTGCTGACCCGCATCTGTTGGGCAAGGTCGGCCTGGACCAGACGCTCGCCTCCAGGCACCTTCCCCGTGAGGATCGCCTGGCGCAGCGTGTCGCGGACCAGCTGATGAGCCGTCCGGCGTTCGTCGTCGCCGATCGCCAACTTCACAGGTCGGTTACCTCCCTCCACCAAGCGGGCAGACCTGACACGTTCCATGAGACATTCTATCTGGCCGCCCTCGAAAGCCGGGCCGCCGACGCCGAACGGGGTGTACGTCACACGTCCTTGTGTCTCGCCGGCGGCGACGGCGGGGCTGGAACACCGTGCCCCACTCGACAGGGTCGTACGCCCGGCCCGGGGCACCATACGCCACTCGGCAGATCGCTCACCCGGGACTACCGGCCAGCATGAACACCTGCGAGGGACGAGTCATGCATGATGTAACATGTCTGACGCGGGTGGATCGCCCGACCGTGCCCCGCGGTGTGACGAGGAGCTCCGATGGACGACGCCAGGCGCGAGCGCGACCGGATCGGCGTGGCAGTCGTCGGCGCCGGACGGATGGGCACGCACCGGGCCCGGCTCGCCGCCACGCATCCGGCCGTCGATTTCCTCGCCGTCGCCGACGTCGACCCGACGCGGGCCGAGCAGCTCGCCGAACAGACCGAGGCTCAGCTCGCGACGGCCGATCCGGGCGAGGCCATCCACGACGAACGGGTCAACTCCGTCATCGTGTCGACGCCGGAGCCGGACCACGCGGCGCCGGCGATCGCGGCCATCCGGGCCGGCAAGCCAGTCCTGATCGAGAAGCCGATCGCCACGACCCGAGCGGACGCGGACGCGATCATCACGGCCGCCAAGGAGCATGACGTCACGGTCCGAATCGGCTACAGCCAGCGCTATCGGCGCGATGTCTTCCTCGGCAAGCGCTACATCGACGAGGGCCGGCTCGGCCGCGTGGTGGGTGGTGCCAACCGGGTGCTCAACTCGCGAGCCCAGGCGTTCGCGATCTTCGAGCGGACCAAGGTGAGCCCGGTCGTCGACGTCCTGACCTACTGGCTCGACGTCATGGGCTGGTATCTCGACGGCAACCCACCCGTCGAGGTCTACGCCGCCGGTCACGGCACGGTGCTCCGCGAACGCACCGGTCCGGACGGCCCGGACGACATCACGACCGCAGTCGTACGCCACGCGGACGGCGCTGTGATGTCGTACACGATCTGCTACTCGCTCCCGGCCGACTTCCCCACGCTCGGCCAGGGCATCCGGCTCGAGGTGTTCGGCACCGAGGGCACGCTGCTGCTCGACCTCGACAATCGGCAGAACGTGATCTTCAGCGAGCATGGAGTCGACCACCCGTACGTCCGGGACCACACGAAGCAGATGGGATACGTCGGCTCGACCACGTCGGGGGACTGGGCGCTCGGGCGGATGTTCGGTCCGCTGGCCGACGAGACGCGGGCCTGGCTGGATCACCTCGCCACCGGGTCGGAGCTGCAGATCACCACACCTGAACAGGCGCGCTGGGCGCTCGAGGTCGCCCTCGCCATGGAGACCGCCGCCACGTCCGGACAGCCGGAGCGCGTGGCGCCGGTCTCCGTGCCACTGTTGCGATAGGGAGGTCGGATGGACACGATCGACGTCGGCGTCATCGGTACGGGCTGGTGCGGGGGAATCCGGGCCCGGACCGCCGCCGCCACCCCCCTGGTCGGCGCCCTCCACCTGGCCGAGGTCGACCCGGCCCGGCTCGAGGAGGTGGCCAAGCAGACCCAGGCGGCGTCGGCGACGACGGACTACCGCGACCTCGTCGCGGACGACCGGATCGACGCCCTCATGATCTCGGCGACGCCGGAGACCACGCACTATCCGATGACCAAGGAGGCGCTGGCGGCCGGCAAGCACGTACTGCTCGAGAAGCCGCTGGCCCTGACGCTCGACGAGGCCGACGAGCTGATCGAGCTGGCCGAGCGGAACCGGGTGAAGTTCACGATCGGCTACTCCCAGCGGTTCAACGCCAAACAGGCGTTGGTCAAGCGCAGCCTCGACGACGGCACGCTCGGCGAGCCGGTCAGCGCGCTCGTCAGCCGCCACATCACCCGCAAGCTCGGCGACAAGATCGCCGGCCGCATCGTGTTGTCACCGGCGGCGATGGAGGCCACGCACGACATCGACTTCCTGTTGTGGTGCATGGCACCGGCCCGGCCCGTACGCGTCTACGCCCAGGCCGCCGAGCGGGTGATGAAGCAGAAGTACGGCACGGCCGACACCATGTCGATCCTCATCACGCTCGACAATGGCGTCGTCCTCACCATCGGGGCCGGTTGGATCCTGCCGCCGGGCTATCCGAACTTCTCCTCGACCTGGATGGAGATCGTCGGCAGTGAAGGAGCTCTGCTCCTCGACGACTCGCATCGCGACGTCATCCTCAACACCATGTCGGACGGCATGCAGCTGCCGCTGTCGACGATGCCCGGCGAGGAGGTCGGCCACGTCTACGCCGGGCCGATGGAGCGCGAGACGACGTACTTCCTCGAAGCCGTCGCCTGGGATCGCGACGTGCTCGTCAAGCCGGGCGAGGCCCGGCAGGTCATGGAGGTCTATCTCGCCGCTGACTTGTCGGCCGCCCGCAACCAGCCGATCGAACTGCCGCTGAGCCGCGAGGAGGCGCGCGAAGCGCTCACCTTCGACCCCGACTGAGCGAAGTTGTCAGCACCTATTCGGCCCCCAACCCGAATAGGTGCTGACAAGTGCACCGGCCCCGCCGCGCGGGCGACGGGGCCGGTGTCAGTTTCCTTGTGAGAGCCGCTAGGCGGCTGGTGGCACGACCCAGATCAGCGCCCACCGGTTGTTGCTGTGGGTGCTGACGACTCGCAACGTCGTGCCGAAGGCGACATCGTCGTCGGCCGGGTTACCCGTGCCGAGGATGGTGCCGCCGACGTCCAGGCCGTAGAGATCCTCCGCCGGCGTGCCGTCCGGATTGACGACCCGCGTGGTGTACGGCTGCACACCGACCGAAGGCATGACGACCGAGCCCTGCGCGTACCGGAAGAAGAGATCCTGACCACGGACCTCGATGCCCGGCGCCCAGCCCTTGTTGTCGGTGAACGACCGGATGATCGGCTGCCGACCGAAGTCGGTGCAGTACTCACTGAACGGCTCACCGGCTGCCTCGAGGCACTCGGTGAAGGCGTACGACTTGTGCAGCCCGAACGCGGCGTCGGACGACTGCGGACGCGACGGCAGGTTCTTCAGCGTCGTCGGGTCCTTCGCCGCCGCCTCACCGGTCCGGCGCATCGGGTCGTAGTGGCTGTCCACGACCAGCAGACCGCCCTTGGCGCCCCAGCTCGGGAGCGTCTGGAGGTTTGCCGTCACGTGGTTGACGTCGCCGTAGGCCGCGTCGCGATACCACACGAGCATGCCGGGGGCGTTGTACTTGATCTTCTCGACCTTCCAGGCGCCGTCGCGCTGGTAGGTGGTGTCGTACGCATAACGCAGGCCCTTGTCGAAGCCGTCGAAGTTACGCCACTCGGCGAGGTAGAACTGCTCGCTGATCTGCTCGCCGTCGAAGATCCGCCAGCCTTCGCCGCTGGTGTCGGTCCACGTGCCGGTCTCCGCCGTCCAGCCGTTCGCACCGGACTCGACGTCGTCGCTCCACACGGAGGTGCCGTCGCTGATCAGCTCGAAGTCGTCGGCGAACCAGCCGCGCTCCAAGAACCCGGCGTCGGTCGCCTGCCGCAGTCGCAGCTGGATCGTCTGTCCGGCGTACGAGGTGAGGTCGACGTAATGGTGCGCCCAGCCGTCGGTCGAACCGGTCAGGCCGTACTTCTTGCCGCCGAAGTCGGCCAGCCGGCCGTTCGGGTCGGGGTAGTCGTCCGGCGTCGAGACTTCCTCGCCGGCCTCGTCGAAGACCTTCTGCTCCTCCCAGGTCGACCCACCGTCGGTCGAGACCTCCACGAAGCCGTAGTCCCAGTCCTGCTCGATGACGAAGTCGTTCCACATCCAGAACTTGGCGTCTGTGGAGCCCGCCGGCACGTCTACCGAGCGGCTGATCTTGACGTCGGCCCAGTCCTGGTCGTTGCCGGACCACCACATGTTGCTGCCGCTGTGCGGCTCACCGAGCTGCACGACCTTGTCGGGCAGGTTGAGGATCAGGCCGTCCTCGGTCCCCTTCGGGGTGCGCGAGGTCTGACCCAGCTTCAGCCGCCGCTTGTGGTCGCCGGTCTCGAGGACCTTCGGGTCGGCCCACCCGAGCACCCACTTGTCCCAGATCCCCATGTGGGTCGGGATCGACTGGAAGATCGGTCCGGAGTGCGATCCGGAGGCCATCAGGTCCCAGAAGTCGACGTCGGAGTCGGCCGCGCCGGACGTGTCGTAGAGGTCGGGCAGACCGAGGTCGTGACCGTACTCGTGCGCGAAGACGCCGACACCGGAGTCCTCCGGCTGCACGATGTAGTTGGACACCTCGACGTCGGTGCCGGGGATCGGAGCGCCGCCCGCCACGTCGGACGAGTGGGCCCAGATCGAGTAGACGCCCTGGGCGCCGCCGCCACCGGACTTGTCCTCACCGGCGTGCACGAGCACGAGGTGGTCGATGACGCCGTCCGGCTCGAACTTGTTGCCGTCGCCGTCCCGGTCGCCCTGGTCCTCCTGGTCGTAGTCGGCCCAGGGGAAGCTCGGGTCGGACGCCGCGAGCGTCTCGACGGCGTCGATTGCGAGCTGGCCGGGTCCGAGCGGGTTGTCGGGGTGGCCCTGCATGTCCTGCGGCGCGCCCGCGACCCAGTTGCCGTTCTCGTCCTGGAAGCAGCGGCTCGCGCCGTACCACGCCTCGGAGTGCGGCACCTCGATCCACGGGGTCGCCTCACCGGTCACGGTGTAGGCACCCTTGGACATCTCCTCGTACATGTTCCGCATCGTGTAGCCGGAGATGTCGAAGCCGGGCTTGCCGTCCAGGCCGGTCAGGTCGGGCCGTACCCGCTCGGTGATGCCCTTCTTGGTGTAGAGCATCTTGTTGTAGAACTCCGACGAGAAGTCGTCGACCCACATGCTGTTGTTGTCGAGGTGCGACGCGTCGGCCGGCTTCGGGATGTTGTTGTGCAGCGGGCCGTTCTGGGTCGTGCCCGGAACGCACGTACGGTCCTCGAACACCGTCGACGGGACCATCGTGTCGCCGAAGTCGTCGTTCGCCTCGTCGTTGAACTCGACGAGGATCGTCAGCAGCTTCGCTTCCTGCTGGTTCGGCGTGCCTTTGAAGTCGCTCGGGCTCTTGCCGGTGCGCACCGCCTTGGCCTCGTTCTTGGCCAACTGCGAGGCGGTGACGGGATTGCCTTGCGAGAACTTGCGATCGGTCTTGATCGCCAGGTCCATCGCCGGCGTACGCACGTCCTTGTTCTTGCGCAGCTTCGGCTCGTAGTTGACGGTCTGATCCTGGATCCGCGGTTCCACATAGTTGATCCAGGGCTCCGGGCCGGTGTCGCGGGTGGACACCAAGCCGCCGCCGGGGTCGGACGACACCCCGGTCGCGTCGCTGGCGGCCAAGCCGGCCGCGACTAACGCGGCGGCCGGGACAGCAGCGACGGCGAGGCGCCGTCGTGACATCGTCAGGTGGGACATTCCGCTCCCTCTCCACGCCCAGGGTCGCCGGACGTCAAAGAGGCGTCGAGGGATGACTCGACGCCTAACGGACAACTTCCCCGAGCCACCGCACGCTGGCAGACGCGTGGTGAGACGCAGGCGCAACTCTGGCGGGCGGCTGGCACTCCCCGCGACTGCTTCTTACCGTTCTTTATCGTTTCGAGACCCGATGACAGGACGAATCTAGACAATGACGACTTATTCGGTCCTCGTCTGGTCGTCGATGTGGCTTGCGTCCTGAATCTCCCCCACCAGCTCCTCGAGAACGTCCTCCAACGCGACCACGCCCAGGGTGCGGTCGCCCTCGGTGACGCGGCCGAGGTGCCGGCCGGCCCGTTGCAGTGCCGAGAACGCCCGGGTCAACGGCAGATCGGCGTCGATCGTGACCATCGGACGGACCAACCGGGACGGCAGCGGCGCGTCGCCGTCGGCCGGGTCGAGCTCGAGCAGATCCTTCGCATGGACGTAGCCGACCAGCTCGTCCGGCCCGTCCGCGGCCGGCGACGCCACGGGGAACCGGGAGTAGCCGGTGCGTGCGATGAGCGCCTCCACGTCGGAGGCGGAGCTGTGCGGGCCGACCGACACCAGCTCCTCCATCGGGATCGTGAGCGCGCGGGCCGTGACCTGGTCGAGCCGCAGTGCGCGCAGCAGCCGCTGCTCGTCGACCGGGTGGAGCAGCCCCTCGGACACCGACTCCCCGATCAGGTCGACGAGCTCGGCCGGGGTGTACGCCGAGTTGAGCTCGGACTTCGGCTCGACCCGGAAGAGCCGGAGAATGCCGTTGGCGGTGGCGTTTATCGCGATCAGGATCGGCCGGGTGATCCTCACCCACAAGGCGATCGGCGGGCCCAGCACGAGTGCCGCCCGCAACGGCGCCGCCAGGGCGAGGTTCTTCGGGACCATCTCGCCGATGACCATGTGGGCGTACGAGATCAATGCGAGGGCGACGACGAAGGCCACCGGATGCCGCAGCTGGTCCGGAATCGCGAGAGCGTCGAACACCCCCTCGAGGATGTGCGCGAAGGCCGGCTCCGCCACTGCGCCGAGGCCGAGTGAACAGGCGGCGATGCCGAGCTGCGATCCGGCGAGCATCCACGACAAGCGCCGCATCTGCCGGAACGTGACGCGGGCCGCGCGATGACCATGCCGGGCCAGCGGCTCGATCTGGTCTCGGCGGGCCGCGATCAGAGCGAACTGCGCGCCGACGAAGAAGGCGTTGCCCGCCAGCAAGACGACCACCAGCAACATGCTCACGCGTCCTCCTCGTCCGGCGGGCTGAGCTCGACGCGGTCGATCCGGCGCCGGTCCATCTGGGTCACCACGATCCGCCAGCCGTCGACCGTGACCTCGTCGCCGACCGACGGGATCTGGCCGACGTCCCGCAAGACCAGGCCGGCGACGGTGTCGAAGGGCCCGTCCGGCGGGGCGAACCCGAGTCGCCCCGGCAGCTCGTCGCAGCGCAGCCGGCCGGCGACCGACCAGGTCCCGTCGGACAGCAGGATCGCGTCCAGCTCCTCGTAGCGGTCGTGCTCGTCGCGTACCTGGCCGACCAGTTCCTCGACGAGGTCCTCGACCGTGACGAGCCCGGCCGTCCCGCCGTACTCGTCGATGACGATGGCGAGCTGCAGTCCGCGGCTGCGCAGCGCCGTCAGGAGGTCGTCGCCGTGCAGTGAGGACGGCAGTCGTACTGGCTCGTCCATCAGATGGGCGAGCGGTGTCCGGCCGCGCTGAGCCGGCATCACCGCGAAGGCGTGCTTGACGTGGACGGCGCCGACGATCTCGTCGACATCGCCGCGATGCACCGGGAACCGCGAGTGGCCGGACTCGCGGGCGGTGGCCAGCAGATCGGCCGCGGTCTGCCGCTGGTCGAGGGACACCATCTGCATTCGCGGCGTCATCAGGTCGCCGGCCGTCTTGTCGCCGAACGTCAGGGTCCGGCGCAGCAGCGCGGCGACCTCGTGCGGGAGCGTGCCCTCCAGCGCCGAGGCGCCGATCAGCGACTCGAGCTCGTCGGGCGTGCGCGCGGCCCGCAGCTCCTCCTGCGGCTCCTGCCCGGTCAGCCGGACGATCGCGTTCGCGGTGCCGTTGAACAGGGCGATCACCGGCTGGAACAACCGGGAGAAGCCGCGCTGGAAGGGTGTGATCGCCAGCGCCGTCGACAGCGGACGGGAGATCGCCAGGTTCTGCGGCACCAGCTCGCCGAACAGCATCTGCGCGAGTGTCGCCAGCACGAGCGCGGTCACGAGCGGCGCGGCATCGGACTCGGGCAGACCCAAGGCGGTGAAGACCGGATCGATCGCGGTGGCGATGACCGGCTCGGCGACGAAGCCGAGCAGCAGGGAGCACAGCGTGATGCCGAGCTGGGCGCCGGACAGGTGGAACGACAGTTCGCGGGTCGTCGCCAGCACCCGGGCGGCCCGCCGGTCGTCGGTGTCGGCGAGGCGTTTGAGCTTCGTACGGTCGACCGACGTCAGCGAGAACTCGGCCGCGACGAACAGTGCGTTGCCCAGGATAAGACCGGCGACAGCGAGCCAGCCGAGCGCGGTCACCATGTCAGGTCACCGCCCCCGTTGGGGGGGGATCAGTGGATACCGACCGAGCGGGCCAGCTCGCGGAACTCATCGGCGGACAGCAGTTCGTGCTTGGCGAGCGACGCCGACTTGACGGCGAGGAGCAGGTCGGACTTCTGCTCCTCCGTGGCAGTGAGGCCGTGCTGTTCGAGGTGATCGGTGACGTTGTCGAGACCACTGCCCTTGCCGAGCACGATGTCGGGACCGACCTGCCCGACCAGCCGCGGGTCGTACGGCACGCACTCGGTCACGTCGACGTCGCGAACGTTGCGTACCCACGTGGCGATGATGCCGGACTCCACCGAGAACAGTCTGCTCCCGGTCACCGGACGGTTCGTCGGCTGCTCGACTCCGGCGATCTCGCAGACCAGGCGGGACAGCTTGGTCAGCTTGGTCGTGTCGATGCCGCAGTCCACGTCGTAGAGCGTCTTCAGCGCCATGACGGTCTCTTCCATCGGGGTGTTGCCGGCGCGCTCGCCAAGGGCGGCGAGGGTGGTCTGGAGAGTGGTCGCGCCGTTGGCCGCGGCGATCAGGGTGTTGGCGACGCCGAGACCGAAGTCCATGTGGAAGTGCGTCTCGAGAGGCACCTGGAACCGCTCACGCGACTGCGACACGAAGGTCGGCACGGCCTGCGGCGCGAGTACGCCGAAGGTGTCGACCAGCACGAGGGCGTCCATGTGCCCTTCGGCGGCGACTTTGCCGACCAGGGCGAGGTAGTCCTCGAGGCTGGCCCGGGTCGCGTCGATGGGGAAGAACGACACCGACAGGCCCTGCTCGTGGGCGTAGCGGGTCGCGGTCACGGACAGCTCGATCGCCCGCTCGACACTCCACTGATAGCCGAGCTCGATGAGATGCCGGCTCGACGGGACCTCCATGATGACGCCGGCGACGCCGCAGTCGACGGCTCGCTTGACGTCGTCAAGCATGCAGCGGGAGAACGCGTAGACGGTCGACGGCAGCCCGGCGTTGGCGATCGCCCGTACGGCCTTCTCGTCCTCGTCCGACACGGCGGGCAAGCCGGCCTCGATCCGCTGGATGCCTGCGTCGGCGAGCGCTTCGGCGATCCGGAGCTTGTCGTCGGCCGAGAACTCGACGCCGGCCTGCTGCTCACCATCGCGCAGTGTGACGTCGTGGAACTCGACCTGCTTCGGGAACTGGAAGTCGGTGACGACGTCGGAATCGTGGTTCCAGGGCGAGGTGAACCACTGCTCGGTGTGCCAGGGAGTGCGCTGCTCGCTCATGTGCAGTCCAATGTTCGACCGAGTAGATATCATACATGATACATGTAACACGGGTGTGTGGCAGAGTGTCCGGTGACCAGGAGGATCGATGCGCGCACTCGTGCTGACCGGAGTCGAACGGCTGGAGGTTCGAGACCTGCCCGAGCCGGCTGCCGACCAGCGCGCGCTGATCGCGGTCGAGCGGGCCGGACTGTGCGGCACCGACCTCAAGCTCCACCAGGGCAAGCCGCCCGTCGACTACCCCCGGATCCTCGGCCACGAACTGATCGGCCACGTCGTACGATCCGGCGCTTCCGGGCGGTTCGCCGAAGGCACCCGGGTTCTCGTCGATCCGACGATCGCCTGCGGACACTGCCATGCCTGCCACGCGGAGCGGCCCAACCTGTGTCCCAACGGCGCCCTGCTGGGTCGCGACGTCGACGGCGGCTTCGCCGACCTCGTCGCGGTCGACGATCGGCAACTTCTCCCGCTGCCGCCGAGCATGTCGCTCGAGGACGCGGCGATGCTCCAGGTGCTCGGCGTCTGCGTCCATGCCCAGCGCCGGATCACGGCGTTCCCCGGGCAGACCGCCGCCGTGATCGGCCTCGGAGTCGGTGGACTGCTCCACACGCAGTTGCTGGCCGCGCGCGGCGTACGGGTGGTCGGTGTCACCCGCTCGGCCGCCAAGCGCGAGCTGGCCGAGGCACTGGGCGCCACCGTCACGTACGCACCGGACCATGCCGTCGCCGGGGTCAGCGACGTCACCGACGGGCGCGGCGCGGAGATCGTCGTCGAGTCGGTCGGCACGACGCAGACCCTGGCGCAGGCCATCGACCTGGTCGGCGTCGGCGGCACGATCCTGCAGTACGGCATCGTCGCGGCGACCGAGGGCGAGCTGCCGTTCTACGAGCTCTACTACAAGGAGATCGAACTGGTGAGCTCGCGGGCCGCGGTCCCCGGGGATTACGCCAGGAGCATCGGCCTGCTCGCGTCGGGCCAGGTCCGGGTCGCGCCACTGGTGTCCGCGACCTACCCGCTCGACCAGGGCGCGGCCGCCTTCGCCGCGATGCACACCCGCTCCGACCTGGTGAAGGTGCTACTCCATATCGGCTAGCCCGATCCGCGATTGTGGGACCTTGGTCGCCGAGGGCGCGTCGTGGATCACCCCATCCCGAAATCGCGTCCTGGACCATTCTGGAACGGTCGTTCTCGTTTGTGTTACGGTCCTCGCATGGCCCGCGTCAAGGAGTTCGATCCCGAGATCGCGCTCGAGCGAGCCATGGAGCTGTTCTGGCGGAAGGGCTACGAGTGCACCTCCGTCACCGATCTGGTCGATCACCTCGGCGTCGCCAAGGCGAGCCTCTACGCCACCTTCGGCACCAAGCACGACCTCTACGTCGCGGCGCTCAACCGCTATATCCGGCATCCGGACCCCGACCCGGCCGAGCTGCTGGCCGGCACCGGTCGCGTGCTGCCAGCGATCCAAACCCTGCTCGACCTCTACGCCACACCGTCGACCGCTGATCGCCCAGACGGCTGCATGGTCATTGACGCGGCCGTCGAGTGCCAGCCGGGCGATCACGCCGTGCAGAGCCAGCTCGAGCTCAGCTGGAGCGCCAACGAGGTGACCCTCACGACGGCACTGCTGCGAGCCCGGGCCCAGGGCGAGCTGGGCGACGGCGTCGACCCGGCCTCGCTGGCGCGTTACCTCCTCGTCCTCATCCAGGGGATCCAGGTCATCAAGGCCTCCGACGAAGGCGTCGGACGAGCCCGCGACGCCGCCCGACACGCGCTCGACGCCGTCCGCTAGGAACCATCCCGACCGCCGCTCATCGAGGGAGAGCCATGCCCGCAATCGAGACCGATCGTTCCAGAAAGATCCGGATCCCGAGGGTCGTGTACGCGATCAGCGCGACCGTGTTCGTGCTCGGTACCAGTGAGTTCGGCATCGCCGGGCTGCTTCCGGAGATCGCCGACGACATGGACGTGTCGATCCCGAGGGCGGGTCTGCTCATCTCCGGGTACGCGCTGGCGATGGTCATCGGGGCGCCGCTGCTGACCGTACTCACCCTGCGACTGCCACGACGGGCTACCGCGGTCGGCGCGCTGGGCCTGTTCATCGCCGGTCAGGTCGTGGCCGCAGTGGCCGGTGACTACGTCCTGTTGATGGCCGCCCGGATGGTCACGGCAGCCGCCACCGGCGCCTTCTGGGCGGTCGCGGCCGCAGTGGTGGTCAGCGTCGTCGACCCGGCGCATCGGGCCCGGGCGCTCGCACTGCAGATGGGCGGCCTGACCGTCGCGAACCTCCTGGGCGTACCGCTCGGCTCGGTGATCGGGCAGCAGTTCGGCTGGCGGGTCACGATGTGGACCATCGCGGCGGGCGCCGTCGTGATGACCGGCGTGCTCCTGCGCGTGCTCACTCCGACGGAGCAACCGCAGGCGCCGGTCAGTGTGCAGACGGAGTACGACGCGTTCAGGAACGGCCGGCTGTGGCTCGCCCTCGGCACCATCGCGGTCTTCCACGCGGCAGTCATCGCGTACTTCGGCTACCTCGCGCCGGTGATCACCGACGTGGCCGACCTGTCCGAAGGCATGGTGCCGACCGCCTTGGTCCTGTTCGGCCTCGGCAGTCTGGTCGGGGTCCAGATCGGCGGTCGGCTGGCTGACGCGCGGCCCTGGTACACGCTCTATCTCGGGCTCGGCACGATCCTGATCGCGCTGGCGGTCGTGGTCGTCGCCGGCGGGGTCGCCGCGGTGACCCTGGCCGCGACGTTCGCGACCGGCGTCGCCGCCTTCACCGGCGCGGCCTCGCTCAATGGCCGGATCTTCGGCCTGGGCGCGTCGGCGCCGCGGCTCGTCGGAGCGGCCGGCGCGTCGGCGTTCAACGTCGGCGCCACCCTCGGACCGTGGCTCGGCGGACTCGTCATCAGCGCCGGCTGGGGCTATCGCTCGCCGGCCGCACTCGGCATCGGGCTCGTCGTCGCCGCCATCGCGATGGGTGTGCTGTCGCAGCGGCTCGACGCCCGCGCCGCCACGTCCTACCGCTCAGAGTCGTCGGCCGTCGCGTACGCCGAGGCGACGGCGCGCTGACGCACTCTGCACGGCAAATACGCACTCCGCATGGGTTGTACGCCATGCGGAGTGCGTCGATACCACGAGAACGTGGTAACGCAATCGGGAGCTCAGGCGATCCGGCGCTGCAGCCAGCTGCCGCCGATCAGGACCAGGCCACCGGCGAGGAGCAGCGCCGCCGCGACGGCGGACCAGGCCCAGCGGTAGGACGTGGCCTCGACGAGGAGCCCGAATCCGACCGGGCCGACGATGCCGCCCGCGAACAGGCCGGTGCCGATCACGCCGGTCGCCGCCGCCGGCGCGGCCGGGATGCGTTCGCTGACGGCGAAGTTGAACAGGCCGGGCCAGGCCCATCCCATGCCGAAGATCAGCAGCGTCGCTACCATCAGACGAGCTCCGGACGTCGCGCCGCCGAGGAGCGCGAAGCCGACGGCACCCGCGGCGAGCAGCCCACTCATGACGCGGAACTCGGCACTTCCGCAGTGATCGCCGACCCAGCCCCAGCCGATCCGGCCGGCGACCCCGACCACACTGCCGACGGCGAGCAACGTCCCGGCGGTACCGGAGAAGATGCCGTGCGCGACGGCGGACTCCACGTAGAACGACGCGAGGGTGCTCCCGGCGATGACACCGCAGGCACCGGCGACGGCGAGGACGACCAGCGGCCCGATCGGGATCGGATGCCGCACACGTACGGACGACGCGGCGCTCCTCGATCGACCGCGGAGTCCCCAGGCGACCAGCGGCAGGCCGGCAGCTCCGGCGACGGCGAACGCCCAGCGCCAACCGACCGTGAGGGCGAGGATCGGGACCGCGGCGCCGGACAGCAGAGTCGCCAAGGTCCCGGCCGACTGCTTGACGCCGAAGGCGATGCCACGGCGTCCGGCCGGGATGCGACGGGCCAGGCCGAGGTTGGTCGCCGGGAGCGCGAAGCCCTGAGCGGTTCCGGCGAGCAGCATGCACGCGACGACGTCGCCCCACGAATCGGCCAGGATGGCGATCGCCAGCATGGCCGCGGACGTCCCGGCGGCCGCGACCGCCATCCCACGCTGCTCGCCGAGGCGCTCGACGAACCGGCCGGCCGGCACCGCGGACAGGGCCGCCGTGAGGTAGTAGAGCGACGCTGCGATGCCCAGCTGGGTCTCGTTGAACTGCAACTCGTCGCGGATGAAGATCGCCATCGCTCCCAGCAGGAACACCGGGACCGCTGCCAGGGTGATGACCGACGTGGTGATCGACAGGGTGCGAAACATCAGCGCGGCTCGGGCCGCCACACCCCGACCGCACCCGCCTCGGCCAGCCGCGCGACGCCGCCCTCGTCGTAGCCCAGTCGGTCGACGAGCACCTCGGCGGTGTGCTGGCCGAGCACCGGCGCCGGCCGATTCGGGAAGCTCCACTGGTCGAACTGCATCGGGCTCGCCTGGTAGCGGATCTCGCCGAGCGTCGGATGGTCGTAGCTGCGGATCTGCCCACGGACCTGCACCTGCGGGTCGGTGAAGACCTCGCCGATGTCGTTGACCGGTGCCGCCGGGATGTCGTACTTCTCCAGGCGCTCGACCCATCCGGCCCTCGTACGCCGTCGAAACGCCGCCTCGAGGATCGGCACGACGTAGTCGCGATTCGCGAGCCGCGCGCGGTTGTCGACCGTACGCGGATCGTCCTTGAGGTCCGGCCGCTCGATCGCGTCGCACAGCCGCTGCCAGAACTTCTCCTCCCGCGCCGCGACCACGACGTAACCGTCCTCGGTCTCGAAGGCCTGCCAGGGGACCATGTACGCGTGCGCCGTGCCCTGCCGGGTCACGGGGTCGCCGGTGTTGAGGTGATGCAGCCCGTCGTACGTCAGCAGCGACACCAGGGAGTCGAGCATCGCCACATCGGCATGGCCGCCGGTGCCGTGACGGCCCTGGCCGACCAGGCCCGCGAGCACCGAGATGCAGCAGAAGACGCCGCCGGCCAGATCCGCGATCGGGACGCCGACCCGGGCCGGTGCCGAGTCGGGGTCGCCGGTGATGTCGACGTGGCCGCTGAACGCCTGGACGACGAGGTCGAACGCCGGACGGTCCTTGGCCGGGCCGTACTCGCCGAATCCGGTCACGGTCGCGGTCACAATGCGTGGGTTGCGCTTGGCCAGCTCGGCATGGTCGATGCCGAGCCGGGACATCACGCCCGGACGGAAGTTGTCGATGACGGCGTCCGCCTGCTCGACGAGACGAAAGAAGATGTCCCGCCCTTCGTCATTCTTGAGGTCCAGGGCCACGCTCTTCTTGCCACGGTTCATGAACAGGTGGATCGAGCTGTCGTCGTGCAGTGGCGCGATCAGCGGGTTGCGGCCGGCGTCACCACGCAACGGCTCGATCTTGATCACCTCGGCACCGAGGTCGGCCAGGATCGTGCCGCCGTAGGTCCCGGCGATGACCTGACCCAACTCGAGGATCGTCACGCCCGAAAGCAGGCGGCTCATCGGCCGGACCGGCGTTCGGCCGTCGCGGCGCGCTCGAGGATCCCCCGGGCGACCCGCGCCACCGCGTAGTCGACCATCCGGCCGTCGACGCTGATCGATGCGGATCCCGACGCCACCGCTGCCGCGAAGGCCTCGACGATCTTGCGCTGGTGGGCGACCTCCTCGGCCGTCGGCGTGAAGACTTCGTGGATCACCGGGACTTGGCCCGGATGGATCGCGACCTTGCCGACGTAGCCGACCCGCTTCGCAAGCTCGCATTCGACTCGCAGTGCGTCGTTGTTGCGGAAGTCCATGAACACCGCGTCGATCGGCTGCGCGATGCCGGCGGCCCGGGCGGCGAGCAGGACCGCCGAGCGGGCGTAGAGCAGCCCGGTGCCTTCCGGCGTCCACTCACAGCCGAGGTCGGCGACCAGGTCGCCCTGCTCTCCGGAGCCGAACAACACCGACGTCACGCGGTCGTCGGTGGCGAGCAGCTCGTCGGCGTCGCGTACTCCCTTGGCGCTCTCGATCAGTGGCACGATCTCGATGCCGCCGGGCTCGCGATCGTCGGCCAGCTCCAGAGCGGTGAGTGCGCCGGAGATCCGGTGCAGCAGGTCGGCGTCCTCCGCCTTCGGCAACACGATGCCTGCCACGCCAGCCCGCCCCGCCGCGACCACATCGCCCCACAGGAACTCGGTCTCTGCGCCGTTGACGCGTACGTAGAGCGGGACGTCAGAGTCCGGCAGGTCCGCGAGGCCGTCTCGCGCCACGACCTTCGAGTCGACGGGTACGGCGTCTTCGAGGTCGACGATGACGGCGTCCGTACCCGATCGGATCGCCTTCTCGATCAGGTCGCGCCGGTTGCCCGGTGTGAAGAGCATCGAGCGCAGTGCCTGCACGATCTCACCTCGCCATCTCGTCGTGGGCCTACTTGACGGCCATCGGATTCAACGGCGATCCGACGGCCCGGGTGAACGGCAGCGGCGGACCGCAGAAGAGGAACTCATAGACGCCGGCGCTCGCACAGTCGGCCGCCAGCGTCTCGAGGTCGAAGATCTCCCCGATCCACATGCCCAGATGGACGATCAGCACGATGTGCAGCGGCTGCATCACGTCCGCGGTCTCGTTGGGCCGGACCTCCATCCCCCACGTGTCCGTCGCCACGGCGGCGACGTCGCGGCTGGCCAGCCAGTCGACCGAGGCGAGTCCCAACCCCGGAGCCGGACCGCCGGCGTAGTCGCCCCACGTGCCTTCGGCCCGCACCTGCGCCAGCACACCGGTCCGCACCAGCAGGATGTCGCCGGGTCCGACCGTGACTCCGGCGGCCTCGGCTGCCAGATCGAGCTCGGCCGCACCGATCACGGTTCCCGGCTCGAGCCACGACGCGTCGAGCGTTCGCGGCAGGTCGAGGAGTACGCCGCGTCCGACCATGCTGTCGGCGCCGTTGCGTACGTCGTTCTTCAGTGCACCCCAACTGCTCACGAGATCCGCGCCGTAGCCGTTGTAGATCTTGTCGTCGAAGACGACGTGGCCGAGCGCGTCCCACTGCGTCCCGCACTGCAGCGGCATCATCACGACGTCGTCGGTGCCGCGAAAGTGCCGGTCGACGCCGCCGTAGAAGTCGCGCACCGAGCTGCCCACCAAGGCATCCGCGCCGTCGCGCACCATCAGATGGATCGGGTTGAAGCGGTTGAACGCGCCGGTCTGCGGTCCGCTCTCGTCGAACGGCAGCGCGAGCGAGATCGTCCGTCCCGTCCGGACCAGCCCCGCGGCCCGTACGACGCACTCGGGCGTGATCAGATTGAGCGTGCCGCGCTGGTCGTCGGCGCCCCAGCGCCCCCAGTTGGAGTAGGTCGCGCACATCTCCCGAACAGTCTCGATGTTCGGTTCGCCCATCGCTAGCTCTCCACGACTGAAGGTCAAACACGGCTGGCCGTCGCCACGAAGCTGGCCCACACGGTCCCGGGCTGAGGGGCTGCCCGACCACCTGCGCTCTCGCATGGATTCTACATGATGTTTAATATTGATTGATTGTCGACGATGCACCCGCAGATGCCATCGGGCCGCTAGGGTGCGTCGGGTGACCGACCTCCTCCACATCACCGAGCGCGCTGCCTGGGACGCGGCCCGGCTCAGTGGGTCGTACGAAATATCGACCCGTGGCCGCACCCTGCGGGACGAGGGCTTCATCCACTGCTCCCTGCCACACCAGCTGCGAGACGTCGCCGAGGCGTTGTACGGCGACACCCCGCGCAACGACCTGGTCGTTCTCCTCATCGACAGCGACCGGCTGACCGCCCCGGTGCGCTACGAAGTGCCGGAGCCGGGCGCCGAGGAGTTTCCGCATATCTACGGCCCGGTGCCGCTCGATGCGGTCGTACGAGTCGAGCCCTGGCGGGGATAGTCGAGCCGCCCAATTCGGTGGCGACGTCACCGCGAGACTGCGACGATCGCCGTCATGTCGACCGCAGGCACCTCCACTGGCGGAGCGGAACCCGAGCGCCATTCGGAAGCGACGCAGTATCCCGACATGTGGGTGGATCCCGACGACGATCCCCGCTCCGAGGGCGGCTTCACCGACGAGCGGAGCCTGCTCATCGGCTACCTCCGCGACTACCGCCTGACCCTGCGGATGAAGTGCGACGGCCTCGACGCCGAGCAGATGGCCCGGCGTTCGGTCCCACCCTCGACGATGTCGCTGCTCGGGCTCGTCCGGCACCTGGCCAAGGTGGAGCACAGCTGGTTCCGCCGGGTCATGGAGGGTACGGAGGTACCGCGGATCTACTGGTCCGAGGCCGACCGCGACCTCGACTTCAACGAAGCGGTTGCCGACCCCGAGGTGGTCGAGGACGCCTGGGCCACCTGGCGAGCCGAGGTCGCCAACGCCGAACGGTTCGTCGACGAGACAGCGGATCTCGGCCGCATGGACCCCAAGGGTGAGATCGCCCTGCGCGAGGTGCTCCTGCACATGATCGAGGAGTACGCGCGCCACTGCGGCCATGCCGACTTGCTCCGCGAACGTATCGACGGCCGGGTCGGCCAGTAGCCGGATCTCTCGCTGCGACCGTGCCACTACTCGCGTTGGTAGAGGTAGTTGCGAATTAACTACCCCTTGGACAGCAGGCCCGACCTCACAGCACCAACCCGAAGCCGAAGAGTCCATAGTCATCGCCACGGTAGGCTCCAAGCGCCGACGCGCTGCCGGCGGTGGACACGACCGTGACCGCCACGATGGCGATCACGGCGAGTGCGAAACGGGTTTTGTTCAGCATGGTGATGTCCTCCATTCGGTGCAGTGGCACACGCCTCCGCAGATCACCCACGATTCGTAGGCGGTGCCCGATCGGATGGCTTCGAGCCACTGCCGCGTGTCGATTTCGTACGAGCCGACCGACTAACCGATCCACACTGGTGGGATGAGTCGTCACGACGACTTCGAGCTCTGGCGCGAGGTCACCCGAACCACCGTTGGCCTGACCGGAATCGTGGAGTTGTTCGCCAAGCGAGTGCGCCGAGCGGATCGCCTCGACCTGGCGAAAGAGATGATCGACCACTCCGACGAGTTGGCGGCCAGGGCGGAGCGCCAGACCGACGAGGTCGCCGTCGCCCGACTGGAAGGCCAGGCCCAAGGGTGGCGAGAAGCCGCCGCCCGGCTGCGGACCCGTCGCACCTGAGCGCACCTCCGACGGCGTGATGGACCCAATCCGCGTGGGGCTCCTCTGGCAGATCATCGGGGCAATCAGTTCGCGGGTCCGCTCCGAATTACTGCGCAAACGGATGCTCGGCCATCCGCGATGTCGCGGTCAGGTGAGCGCCCACACCTCAATCAGGAGGACATCATGCTCAAGAAGTACGCAGCGTTAGGGGCGGCTGTTGCCGCGCTCGCCGCAGTGCTTGCCGCCGCGACACCGGCCACGACCGGCGTCTTCAACTCCTCTGACCGTGAAGCGCCGCGGATCATCGTCGAGCCCACGGCGGACGCCCAAGACCTCTATGCGTCCAGCCACATCACGTTGCCGAACGATCGTGCCACGGGTGCTGGCCCGTTCACCACATTGCTGACCGGCGCGGGGACCACAGCGTCGAACTGGGTCCCGCTCCAGAATCCGGCTGGGGGCCCGTACTTCGGCAAGCTCGACCCCGTCGCGTCCGTGGGCGTGGGAATCGTCCTCACGGCTCAGGCGCTCCCGCAAGTTGTCTAGTCGGCTACCCCGTAACCCCTGACCGGCTGGATCGTTGGTCGTGACAGTAGGGGGCGGCGCGTCCCGCGACAAGCAAGCTACGGAGCGGATCCACGCGGCGGGACGCGCCGACACGCTTCGGGATCTTCGGCCCTAGTCGCCACCGCTCTCAAGGGACATCCTCGAACCAGGAAGGACTGTCTTATGGCAAGAAACTGGCGTTGCCTGATCGGACGGCACGACTGGCGCGAGGCCAAGACGCCCGACGGCTACAAGTACGCTGAGTGCACTCGGTGCAGGATGCGCGATTGGCAACGCCTCGACACCTCTGGCAAGTGGCCCCCACCGACGGAGAAGCATCACGGCACGTGGCGGCCTTTCCGTTGACTCGCCGCTGCCCAGAAGATTCCGGCGTGATGATGGTCCGGTTGACCTCGTGCCAGAGTGCGATGTCGTCGTTCTGCTGGCTCATCGCCGCTCGACATCCTCGAGCGTCAACTCAGATTCGCGTGCCGCCGGCCCGGGGGCCTAGCGCGGCCTCGGACAAGGCCCGTGACTCGGTCTCGATGCCGTCGGCGATCGTCTGCACGTGGTCGACGATCGCGGGGTCAGCGCAGATGCCGAACGACAATGTGTCGCCGAGCGAGATCACCGCCACGCGCAAGGCGTGACGCTCGCCGATCTCGGCAATCGAGAACAGCGCGTCGACAGGGGCGCCGAGCAAGGTCACCGGGAGCCGGGGGCCAGGCACATTGGAGACGTTGACCGCGAAGCTGCGTGGGCTCCGCTCAATCCGCAGGCACAGCCGCTCCAGCGAGGGCGAGATGTTACTCAGGTGTCGCACCAGCGTGTCCATCGTCTGGGCGTCGTCGTCGGCCTTTCGTACCGAGGTCGCTGCCCGTGTCTCGCGCAGCCGGGCCACTGGGTCCGGCTCGTTCAACGGCAGGCTGACGGTGAAGAAGGAGTCCCGGTTTGAGGCGTCGTCGTTCTCGTGGTGCAGGCTGACCGGAACCTTCACGCGGACGACACCGAGGTGGCCGTGACGCTCTTGCAACCAGCGCCGCAGGCCGCCGGCGACGCTGGTGAGGACGGCGTCGTTGAGGGTTGCACCGCACAGGTCCTTGGCCGCGCGATGCAACCGGGCCAGCCCCGTCGAGGCGAACGCGACCTCCCG
>Ga0075431_100000589_pt1 | contig 30672 bp, 26 predicted proteins | sample RhiMetdeltSRZDD5_FD_75297 | JGI IMG/M metagenome (GOLD analysis project Ga0075431, IMG submission 75297) | Populus rhizosphere microbial communities from Tennessee, USA - Rhizosphere MetaG P. deltoides SRZDD5 | ecosystem: Host-associated > Plants > Roots > Rhizosphere > Soil | place: USA... | reverse complement strand
AACGCGCCGAGCACGCGGGTGATGTCGGGATCGCGCCGCGTCCAGTCGGCCTTGAGCGCGACGACGCCCTTGCGCGCGAAGGCCTCGCTGACGGCGTCCGACCGGAGGGCCACGTGCTCGTTGACGAGACAGGTGATGCACCAGGCCGCGGTGACGTTCACGAAGACGGGCGTGCCGGCGGCGCGGAGCTCGGCCAGGCGGGCCGGGCTGAATCGCTCCCAGCTCGTGTCGCTCGACGCGGCGGCGGCGCCGCCACCGTCGGCCCGCGAGTCCAGCGTCGCCGCGCCCACGGCGCCGACGGCGAGCAGCAGGACGGCGAGGCTTGCCAGGCGCCGCCCGAGCGCTCCGGCTCCGCGCGAGACCTGATGGAGCCAGGCCGCGAAGGCGATCGCGACGAGACCGCCGAGCGCGGCGGCCACGCCCGTCGGCCCCGCCTGCTGACTCACGACCCAGACGAGCCAGGCCACCGTGGCGTAGAGCGGGAACGCCAGGAGCCGCTCGAGATGGACCATCCACGGCCCGGGTTGCGGCAGCGCGCGGCGCCAGCCCGGCGCCAGCGTCAGCAGCAGGTAGGGCAGGGCGAGGCCGAGGCCGAGCGCCTCGAAGACCAGCAGCGACGCGAGCCACGGCTGCGTGAGGGCCCAGCCGACCGCGGTGCCCATGAACGGCGCCGTGCACGGCGTCGCCGCCACCGTGGCGAGCGCCCCCGTGAAGAACGAGCCCGAGTAGCCCGCGCGTGAGGCGAGCTCGTGGCCGGCGCCGGTCAGGCGGCCGCCGAGAACGATCACGCCCGAGAGTGCGAGCGCCATCACGAACAGCACGTAGGCGAGGAGCGTGACGAACACGGGCGACTGCAGCTGGAAGCCCCAGCCGAGCTGCTGCCCTCCCGCGCGCAGGGCGATGAGCACGCCGGCCACGACCGCGAAGGAGACGAGCACGCCGGCCGTGTAGGCGAGCCCGTGCCCGCGGAGGCGGCCACCGGTGTGGTGCACGAGGCCGACCGCCTTCACCGACAACACGGGCAGCACGCACGGCATGAGGTTCAGCACGAGGCCGCCGGCCAGGGCGAGGGCCATCGCCGCCAGCAGCGACGACGTCATGCGCCCGCCGGGCTCGGCCCGCACGGTGAACGCGTGGCGCGCGAGGCCGCCGTCGAGCCGCTCGGCGACCACCAGCACGCCGTCGATCGGCGCCGCCACCGCCTCCGGCAGCTGGCCGCGCGCGACCTCGAGCGTGATGCGGTCGGCGCTCGTGCGCACGTGCTGCGGCGCCGCGTGCTCGATCACGCCCCACGCCGCCGGATAGAACCACACGTCCGCCACCCGCTCCGGCGCCAGGCCCCTCGCCGCGATGCTGAGCGTGACGCGCTCGGGCGTGGCGACGAACGAGGCCGGCCACGGGCTGGGCGAGGGCACCGCCCGGCGCGCGGCGGCGATCAGCGGCGCGCCGCGCGGGTCGGGCGCCGGGACGCCCGTGGCGACCGGCAGCGTCAGCGCGACCGGCGCCTCCTCGGGCACGCACGTCTTCTCGCACACGACCCAGCTCGCCTGCGCGCGCAGCGTCACGGGCGTACCCGGGGCGAGCTCGGGCGGCGCCGTCACCGGGACAGGGAGCACGACCTCGTTCGAGTAGCCGTAGCTCATCGCCGGTCCCACCGGGATTCGCTCGGGGTGCGGCCAGTGGATCTCGCCCGCGACGAACCCGTCGGGCAGGGTCCACTCGAGGCGCGGCGGCTCGCCGGAGTCTCCGGGGTTGATCCAGTAGGTGTGCCAGCCCGGCGTGATCTGCTGCCGCAGTCCCACCCAGAACGTGGCGCCGGGCGCGATCGACCCCGTCTCGCTCAGCAGCTCCACGCGGACGAGCGGGGCGGCGCCGACGCTTCCGGCGAGCGCCGCCGTCAGGGCGACCACGAGCAGGAGGGCGACGAGCGCGCGGCGAGCGGACGAGTCACGCATCCCGCTCCGCATTGTCCCACACCCCTTGACAGGCGCCGGCTTCGGGAGGATCGTGCCGGGCGATGGCCGTCCCGGTCGGGCTCAACGTGTGGTCGCGCCTCGTGGAGACGACCTTCCCCTACCTCGACCGCACCGCGGCGCCGTTCGACTCGCTGTGGCTACCCGACCACGTCCAGTACGGCGGCAACAAGGTGGCCGAGGGCTGGAGCCTCCTGACGTGGGCGCTCGCGCGGTATCCCGACAAGCTCTGCGGCCACGAGGTGCTGTGCAACAGCTTCCGCAATCCCGCTCACCTGGCGAAGATGGCGGCGACGGTGCAGGTGCTGTCCGGCGGCCGCCTCGTGCTCGGCATCGGCGCCGGCTGGAACGCCGAGGAGTACGCCGCGTACGGCTGGCCGTTTCCGGCGACGAAGGTCCGCATCGCCCAGCTCGCGGAGTCGATCGAGCTCATCCGGGCGATGTGGACGCAGGCGCCCGCGCACTACAAGGGCGAGCACTATCGGATCGACGGCGCCTACTGTGAGCCGCGGCCGGAGCCGTGCCCGCCGATCATGGTGGGCGGCCACGGGGAGCGGTATCTGCTCCGCGTGGTCGCGCGCCACGCCGACTGGTGGAACTATCCGTTCCGTGGATTTGACGTCTACGCGCAGAAGCAGGAGGCGCTCAAGGCGCACTGTCGCGAGGTGGGCCGCGACTACGACGCGATCCAGCAGGTCGTCCGAGTCGGGATCCTCATCGGCGAGAGCGAGCGCGAGGTAGAGCGGATCAAGGCGCGGTCCGACACACGCCCGCTGACCGACATCCGGCTGATCGGCACGCCCGATCAGGTGACGGAGACGCTGCTCGCGATCATCGCCCGGGGGGCCCACCAGCTCACGGTCAACTTCGCCGACGTGCCGCGTCCCGAGGGCACGTGGCTCTTCGCCGCCACCGTCCTGCCCCACCTGCGCTCCGCGTGAGCGAGCGCTGGGGGGTGTGGGGGGCCATATCGTGGCCCCCCACTCCACTAATCTCGGGGGCAGCTCCAGCAGACGGCCCAGGCCCAGCCGCCGAGCGTGCCGGCGTAGACCTCGGAGACGTACAGGCGAGCGTAGTGCGGGTTGCGCGCCATGAGGTCGCGCTCGTACTGCGCGGCGTCGGCGCTGCGCCAGCAGTAGAACTCGTGGCGGTTGGGATGGTCGCACACGCGTTGCGGCTTCGTCGCGACCGCTCCGGGCCAGGATCTGCCTGACTCACGCATTGGTGGGAAAACTGTGCCCTCGGGCCGCCGCGACGTCAAGGCCGAACTCGCGGTCGATGCTGGCGTCGGCCGCGTCACTGTTGTATTTTTCGACACACGGGGGAGGGTACGGCCACATGGCGATCGTTCAGACAGACCTGGCCGGACTGAAGCTGCACGGACGCGGCAAGGTCCGCGACATCTACGACCTGGGCGACCACTACCTGATCGTGGCGAGTGACCGTCTGTCCGCCTTCGACGTGGTCCTACCCACGCCGGTCCCGAACAAGGGCAAGGTGCTGACGCAGATGTCGGAGTTCTGGTTCCGTCACCTGAAGGACGTGGTGCCGAGCCACCTGGTCTCGACCCGCCTGGCGGACTTCCCGCCCGAGGTCCAGCGGCATCGCGAGCAGGTGCAGGGCCGCTCGATGCTCGTGCGCAAGGCGACGGTCTTTCCGGTGGAGTGCGTCGTCCGCGGTTACCTCGCCGGCTCCGGCCTCAAGGACTACCAGACGTCCGGCGCCGTCTGCGGCATCGCGCTCCCGCCCGGACTGCGGGAGTCCGACCGGCTGCCTGAGCCGATCTTCACCCCGGCGACGAAGGCGGAGGTCGGTCTCCACGATGAGAACATCTCGGAGGCGGAGGCCGGCCGTCGGATCGGGGCCGACACCATCCAGCGCTTGAAGGCGATCTCGCTCGAGCTCTACCGGCGGGCCGCCGACTATGCCGCCGGGCGCGGCATCATCGTGGCCGACACGAAGTTCGAGTTCGGGCTGGTCGACGGGCGCATCACGCTCGTGGACGAGGCGCTCACGCCCGACTCCTCGCGGTTCTGGCCGGCCGATCAGTACAGCCCGGGCAAGCCCCAGCCCTCCTACGACAAGCAGTTCGTGCGCGACTATCTCGAGCAGATCGGCTTCGCCAAGCGACCGCCCGGCCCGGCGCTGCCGGACGACGTGGTCCGCGCCACCAGCGCGAAGTACGTCGAGGCCCTCACCCAGCTCACGGGGCTCCCGTTGCGCGATGGCTGAGCGGGGGGCCGACCCGGCCCTCCCGACCCCCCCGACGTCCGCCCCGGGCGCGGTGTCTCCAGAGCCCGGCGCCACCCGCGAACCGACCCGCCCTGGTCGATGGTTCCGTCGCCGTCCGCCCTTCACGCTGGCGCTCGTCGGCCTCGTCGTGCTCCTCACGGGCCTCACCGGCGCCGTCATCGGTGGCCTCGCCTGGCGCGAGCAGCGGCTGCGCTCGCGCGCGCTCCTCGACGCGGCCATGGCCCAGGCGGCCCGCCTCACCGCCGCCCACGCCGCCCGCGTGTTCGAGGAGGCGGAGGCGTCCGTGCGCCTGGGCCCGCTGCTGGTCGAGCAGGGGCAGCTCAACCCCGCCGACGGCGTCGCCATCGAGCGCTACGTGCTGGCCGTGCTGCGGGCCCACCCGCACGTGAGCTGGGTGAGCTACGGCGACCGCCGGGACCATTTCGTCGGCGCCTGGCGCGATGCGCGCGGCAACGTCTACGTCAACCGCAGCTTCCCGGTCGGCGACCGCATCCATCTGGAGGAGGATCGGATGCTGCCCGCCGGCGGCCGGGAGGAGGTGCGGCGGTCCACCGATCACAAGTACCGCCCGACCGAGCGCCCGTACTTCCGCATGGCGGAGGCGCGCCGCACTGTGGTGTGGACGGAGCCCTACGAGTTCTACGCCGGCGGCGGGCTCGGCATCACCTGCGCGGCGCCGTTGCTCGACGCCGCCGGGCTGGTGCGCGGGGTCTTCACCGTGGACTTCTCGCTCGATCGGCTCGCCGGCACGCTCGAGGATCTCGAGGTCTCCCCCCGCGGCCGCGTCTTCATCGCGACGGGGCAGGGCTCCGTGCTGATCGGCCGCCGGGGCTCCGGCGCGTCGCGCGCGGAGGTGATCGACGCCGAGCTCGCCGCCGCCACCGTGCGGCGGGCGCCGCTCGAGCGGGAGGCGACCTTCGAGTTCGACCACCACGACGAGCGCTACCTGGGCCGGGCGGTGCCGCTCGCCGCCGGCGACCTCAGGTGGCTCGTCGAGGTCGTCGTCCCCGAGCGCGACTACACCGAGCAGATCGACGCCGAGGCGCGGCTCGCCGTGCTGCTCGGGCTGCTCGCCCTCGGCGTCGCCCTCGTCGGCGGCATCGCGGTGGCGAGCTGGATCGCGCACCCGCTCCGCGACCTGGCCCAGGTCGCCCGTCGCATCCGGCACGGCCAGCTCGACGCGCGGGCGGTGCCCCGCAGCCGCGACGAGATCGGCGTCCTCGCCCACGCCATGAACGACATGGCCCGCGCCCTGCGCGATCGCGACTTTGTCCGCGAGACGCTCGGCCGCTACGTCAACCCCGAGCTCGCCGCCCAGCTCCTGCGCGACCGCGAGGCGCTGCAGCTCGGCGGCGAGGTGCGCGACGTCGCGATGCTCATGTCGGATCTGCGAGGCTTCTCGGAGCTCTCCGAGCGGCTCGGGCCGTCGGCGATGATCGGCCTGCTCAACCGGTACCTGGCCGCCATGACCCCCGTCATCCAGCAGCACCGCGGCGTCATCGACGAGTTCATCGGGGACGCGATCTTCGTGCTCTTCGGCGCGCCCTTCGGCCGGCCCGACGACGCGGAGCGCTGCGTGCGCTGCGCGGCGGCGATGCAGGAAGCGCTCGCGGCGTTCAACGCGGACAGCCGCGCGCGGGGGCTGCCGGAGCTGAGCATGGGCATCGGCCTGCACGTGGGGCCGGTCGTGGCCGGCAACATCGGGAGCCTCGACCGCGTGAAGTACGGGGTCGTCGGCCCCGCCGTGAACCTCACCGCGCGCATCCAGGCGCTGACGGCGGGCGGCGAGGTGCTGCTCTCTCAGGCGCTGGTGGCGCGCGTGTCGACGCTCGTGAGCGTGGCGCCCGGCCGGCAGGAGCGGGTGAAGGGCGCCAGCGCGCCGATCACCGTGCATCGCCTCCTGGAGGTCAAGGAGCCGGCGACCGCGGGCGGGTGAGGCGGCGACGCCGTCAGCGCAGGCTCTGGCGGGCGTGCCCGAGCGCGGCCTGGACGTCAGGCAGGGCGGCGGCCGGCAGATCGCGCAGGTCGGCGGCGAGCCTGAGGACCAGGTCGATCTCACCCAGCGCGGCGGCGGCCGCCTCGCGCCGGCCCGCCGCCGCCTCGCGCGCGGCCGCCATGGCGGCGTCCTCGAGGCGCGTGCCCGTCGACGCGCGCGCGTCGCTCGGCATGCCGCGCACCGCCTGGAAGACCGCGCGGGCCAGGTCGCGCCACGCATCCTCGACGGGCGCCGCGGCCGAGGCCACGCGCTGGGCGAGGCCGGCCAGGATGGCGCGCTCCAGATAGACGAAGTCGAACGGCTTGGCGACGTAGTCGAGCGCGCCCAGCTTCAGGGTCTCTCGGGCCAGGCCGACGTCCTCGTTGGCCGTGACCATGATGACCGACAGGTCGGGAGCGATCGTTCGGATTCGCCGCAGTGTCTCCACACCGTCGAGGCCGGTCATCCGCACGTCGAGGAGCACCAGATCCGGGCGGCTTGACTGAACCTGGGCCAGCGCCTCGTCACCGCCCGAGGCCGTCGTGACGTCGTAGCCCTGGTCGACGAAGTACTCGCTGAGGACCTCGCGCACCGACTGCTCGTCGTCGACGATCAGGATGCGGCCGAGCCCGTCACTGGTCATCCTCGCGAATTGTAGCAGTGGGGTCTGGCGCGGCCCGAGCTTTTGCCGGCGTGTCGGGGTTTCCCCGAGGTCTTCCGACCCCGGGGCGACGGCCTACGCGCTCCGGAGGTCGATCTTCTCGGCCTGGCGGACGAGCTCGGCGACGGACCCGGCCTGGGTCTTGTCCATCACGCGACCCCGGTGGAACTTCACGGTCTTCTCGCTGATGCCGAGCTCGGCGGCGATCTGCTTGTTGAGCAGGCCCTGGAGGACCAGCCGGAGCACGTCGCGCTCGCGCGGCGTGAGCGTGTCGAAGCGCTCGCGCACGGCGGCGCGCTCGGCGCGCTCGCGGCGCCCGGTGCGATCGCGCTCGACGGCCTCGTGGATGACGTCGAGCAGCTGCTGGTCGCTGAACGGCTTCTGGAGGAAGTCGAAGGCGCCGGCCTTGAGCGCGCGCACGCTGGAGGGCACGTCGGCGTAGCCGCTGACGAAGATGATCGGGACCTCGCGCCCGGCCCGGGCGAGGCTCTCCTGGACCTCGAGTCCGCTGAGCCCCGGCATGCGCAGGTCGAGCACGATGCAGGCCGGGCGATCGGGCAGCTGGCGGCCGATGAACTCGCTGGCGGCGCTGAACGTCTCCACGTGCAGGCCGTCGGAGCGGAGAAGCCGCTCGAGCGCCCGCCGCATGGACTCGTCGTCGTCGATCACGAAGACGATCGGAGGCATGGGCGATTCGGGCAGGCGACTGACGGAGCCGCCGCGGGGCACGGTGCCCTCGGATCGGGGTCCGCGTGGATTCGTCATCGCGATCTCCAGCAGCGTCCGATCGCATCGTCCTCGAGGCCGAGGCCGTTCGGCGCCGCGTTCGTCAGCGTGCGTTGGTCGTTGGCACGACGTTGCCGGCACAGAATGCCAGAGGCGCCGCACCTGGACAATCAGGGTTTTGCCCGATGGCGTACCGGCGCACCGAGCACGACACCATCCCGCAGAGCGTTTATACGCGATCCACGGGGTCGGCGAACGGCCCTGGCCCAAGATCCGGGCCGACTGCGACGTTGGTCCAGGCCGCAGGCCCAAGGTCCAGCTTCCGCGCCGACGCCGGGGCGTGGTTTGGTACGCACGCGACGGGACGTGAAAGGGAGGTCGACGGCGATGAATCGACGCGGGGGCTCCGACGGTGCGGCGCGCGCGGACGTGAGGCGCGCCACCGGTGGCTGGGGCGTGATCGAGAGCGGGACGGTCGCCGTGGACGACCCGCAGGAGCGACCGATGACGGACGAGGGGCGCGAGACGCTGCGGCAGTCGCGGAGCACCGCGCGGGCCGTCGAGACGCTGCGCGGGCGCCAGGCGCGGCTCGAGCACCTGCTGGAGATCACGCACGAGCTGGCCCGGAGCGAGGCCCGTGAGGAGTTGCTGGTGCAGCGGATCGCCGAGTGCAGCGCCCAGATGCTGGCGGCCGACGCGCTCGCGGTGCTCCTCGTGGCCGACGACCGCTGCGTCGTCCGCGGCGCGGCCGGCGGCGGCGCCGAGGTGTTCGGCGACGCGGGCCCGTCGGTGGTCCGGAGCGCCGTGGCCACGGCGATGAAGACGGGCGACCCGGTGATCATCGCCGAGGCCGAGGGCTCGCGCGCGGTGCTGGCGGTGCCGCTGCGCGGGGGCTGGCAGGTGCTCGGCGTCGTCGCGGCGACGCGGCCCGCCGCACGGCCCTTCGAGCCCGACGACGTGCAGATGATGACGACGCTCGCGGCCCACGCCGGCACCGCGGTGGAGAACGCACGGCGGTACCGGGAGGCGCGCGAGGCCGATCAGCGCAAGGACGACTTCCTGGCCCGGCTCGCCCACGAGCTGCGCAACCCACTCGCGCCGATCGTGCACGCGCTCCATCTGCTCGACCGGATCGCTCCCGACGCGCCGCAGGGCGTGCAGCTGCGGGAGATCATGGCCCGGCAGACGCGGCACCTGGGGAGCCTGGTGGACGATCTGCTCGACATCTCCCGGATCCGCCTGGGCAAGCTGAGCCTGCAGCCCCAGCCCGTCGACCTGCGGGACATCACTCGGCGCAGCTTCGAGGCGCTGCAGGTGTCGCGCAACGCCCAGGGGCACCAGATCTCGCTTTCGATCGGGCCGGAGGCCGTCATCGTCGACGGGGACGCGGCCCGCCTGGAGCAGGTGGTCGGCAACCTGCTGCAGAACGCCGTGAAGTACACGCCGTCGGAGGCGCCCATCCACGTCACCGTCGAGCAGACCGCGCGCGAGGCGATTCTGCGCGTGCAGGACCGGGGCATCGGGATCGATCCCGAGATGCTGCCGCACGTCTTCCAGATGTTCACGCAGGCCGACCGCTCGCTCGACCGGGCCCAGGGCGGGCTCGGGCTGGGCCTCGCCCTCGTGCGCGCGCTGGTCGAGCGCCACGGCGGCAGCGTCACCGCGGAGAGCCCGGGGCGGGGTCGCGGCAGCACGTTCACCGTGCGGCTGCCCATCAGCCCGTCGATCCCGGCGCCGGCGTCGGGCCGGGCGCCGCGCCGGCGCGCGCGTCCCACGCGCGTGCTGGTGGTGGAGGACAATCCCGATGCGCGGGAGGCGCTGCGCGCCGTGCTCGAGATGGAGGGCCACCGCGTGGCCGCCGCGGTCGACGGGGTCGACGCGGTCGAGCTCGGCGCCGCTTTCCGGCCGACGATCGCCTTCGTCGACATCGCGCTCCCGGGCCTGGACGGCTACGAGGTCGCCCGCCGCCTCCGCGCCTGGGACGGCGGGAACACGATGGTCCTCGTCGCCGTGACGGGCCGCGGGCAGCCGGAGGACCGCTGGCAGGCCCAGGCGGCGGGCTTCGACGCCTACCTCGTCAAGCCGGTGGTGCCCGACCAGCTGTTCGAGCTGATCGCGCGCGTGCCGACCTCGAGGGTGTGGGACTAAGGTCCAGGTTCCCCCGGTCCCCCGGCCATGGTTCGTTGTCGTGAGGCTCACGGGGGATGGGGGCGAGGCCGATTCGACTCTGTGCTCTGGTGCTTGCGGCGATCCTGGTGCCACTGGTCGCGGCCGCCGAGAAGGGGCCGGCGGACGTGGTCATCCTGTCGCCCGGGCCCCTGCCGGCCTATCTCGTCGTCCAGGAGCGCCTGCGGGCGGCCCTGAGCTCCCCGTCGGTCGGCGCGGTCCACATCCATACGGAATTCCTCGAGGAGGCCCGCTTCCCGGGTGACGGGTACGGCGGCCTGCTGCGTGACTTCCTTCGGGATAAGTATGCCGGCCGACCGGTCAAGCTCATCTTTGCGGTGGGACCGGCCTCGCTGAACTTCCTGCTGCGTGATCGGACCCCGTTCCCCGGGGTCCCCGTCGTCTTCAGCGGGGCGCGCCAGAGCGATCTCGGCCAGACCCGCCTGCCGCCTGGCGTCACCGGTATCTGGCGTCCCGTCACGGCGGCCGCCACCGTGGAGGCGGCGCTGGCCCTGCAGCCGCAGACCGCGGAGCTGGTCGTCATCGCCGGGACCTCGCCCGCGGAGCGCGCGATGCTCCAGGACACGCGCGAGGAGCTCGCCCGCTACGCCCGGCGGCTGCAAGTGCGCTATCTCACCGACCACACGCTGGCCGACATCCTCGCCGAGGTGGCCGCGCTGCCACCACGGGCGGTCGTGCTGTACCAGAGTCTGCAGCGAGACCGGGCCGGCAACATGCTCGTTCCGCGGGAAGCGCTCGAGCGGATCGCCGCCGCCTCGAGCGTGCCGGTCTACGGGCTGTTCGAGTCGTACGTCGGCTTCGGCGCCGTCGGCGGCCGCGTCGTCGACGTGGCCACGATCGGCACCCAGTCCGGCGACCTCGGCCGGCAGATCCTGACCGCCGGCGTCGCGAGCCCGGTGCCGCCGCCGCTGGAGGGCGGCAGCACGCTCCTGTTCGACGCGCGTCAGCTGCGCCGCTGGCGGCTGGACGAGGGTCGACTGCCGCCCGGCTCCGTGGTGCTGTTCCGCGGGCAGACGTTCTGGCAGCGCTACGCCCCCGTGATGGGCTTTCTGGCCGTCAGCCTCGTCGAGGCCGGGCTCATCGTCGTGCTCCTGCTGCAGTGGCGGCGGCGCCGCCGCGCCGAGCACTCGCTCACCGAGCGGCTGCGGTTCGAGGAGGTCCTCTCGGGTCTCTACGCGCGCTTCCTGCTCCTGCAGACCGCCGACGTGGAGGTCGAGAGCGAGCGCAGCCTCGCCGCGGTCGGGGAGTTCCTCGGCGTCGATCGGGCGACGCTGGTGGCACCGAGCGAGAAAACCGGGTTCATGCGCATCCGCGGCTGGGCCCGCCACGGGGTCGATCCCGGACCGGCCGTGGTGTCGCTCCTGCGCTTCCCGTGGACGGCCGCGCGCCAGCGGCGCGGCGAGATCGTGAAGTTCGCGCGGCTGGACGAGCTGCCGCCCCAGGCCGCGGTCGACCGGCAGACCTATCAATCGATCGGCGCGCGCTCCCACCTCGGCATCCCGCTCGTCGCCGACGACCTCGTGCTCGGCACGCTGTCGTTCACGACGGTGCTCAGCGAGCGCACGTGGCCGGACGAGCTGGTGCAGCGGCTGCAGCTCCTGGCCGGCGTGCTCGCCAACGTGCTGGCCCGCCGCCGCGCCGACGGGGCGCTGCGCGAGAGTCGAGCGCTGAGCGGCGCCATCGTCGAGTCCCTGCCGGGCACGGTCGTGGTGATCAACCGGTCGGGCGCGGTGATCGCGACGAACCACTGGCGTCGCGGCGGGGCCGGCGCGGGCCACGACTCGGAGCTCGCGATCGGCGCCAACTATCTCGACGTCTGGCGCGGCCTCCTCGCCGCCGGCGACCGCGCCGCCGCCGAGGTGTTGCGCGGGATCCAGTCGGTGCTGGACGGCACCAGCCTCGAGGTCGTGCTGGAGCATCAGGCGCCCACGGTGGACGGGCGCGAGCGCGACTGGTTCGAGATCCGCGTGCACCCGCTGCGCACGGCGACGGGCGGCGCGGTCGTCTCGCGCATCGACATCAGCGAGCGCAAGCGCGCCGCCGCCGACGCGCGGCGCGTGCGCGAGGAGCTCGCCCGGGTGGGGCGGCTGGCCACGGTGGGGCAGCTCACGGCCGCCCTCGCCCACGAGGTGAAGCAACCGTTGACGGGGATCCTGACCAACGCCCAGGCGGGGCGTCGCTTCCTGAATGCGCCGGCGCCGGACCTCGCCGAGATCGGCAACATCCTCGACGACATCGTCGAGGATGGCCAGCGCGCGGCCGGCGTGATCCATCGGCTGCGGGGCATGCTCAAGCGCCGCGAGCCCGAGCTGACCGCCGTCGACGCCAACCGCCTGATCGAGGACGTGGTGCGCTTCCTGCGCACCGACGCCGTCCTCCGCAACGTCTGCATCCGCACCGACCTCGAGCCGGACGTGCCGATCATCCGCGGCGACCTGGTGCAGCTCCAGCAGGTGCTGGTGAACCTCGTCCTCAACGGCCTCGATGCCATGCGGGATACCCCGGCCGGACACCGCCAGCTGCTCATCACGACGCGGCGGGCGGGCGACGGGGTGTGCGTGGGCGTGCGCGACTCCGGCACGGGCTTGACGCCCGAGGGGCAGGAGCGGATCTTCGAGCCGTTCTTCTCGAGCAAGCCCGAGGGCATGGGTATGGGCCTCCCGATCGCGCGGTCCATCGTCGACGCGCATGGAGGGCGCTTGTGGGCTGTCAACAACACCGATCGCGGCGCGACGTTCTTCTTCACGCTCACCGCGGCGAGCCGAAGCCGGGCCGCCGACCTGACCGTGCTGGAGACCGCCGCCACGTCCGGCCGGCGCCGACCGGCGGGGGCGGCGTGACCGGGGTGACCCGGACGCGACTGCTGGTGGCCATCGTGGACGACGAAGAATCGGTCCGTACCTCGCTCCGCCGCCTGTTCCGCGCCTCCGCGCTCGACGCGGCGACGTTCGCGTCGGGCCAGGAGTTCCTCGACGCGCTGGCGACGCAGGTGCCCGACTGCCTCGTGCTCGATCTGCAGATGCCGGGGCTGAGCGGCCTCGAGGTGCAGCGCCGGCTCACGGCCGGCGGCATCCCGGTGCCGACGATCATCATCAGCGCCGACGACGCCCCGGAGACGCGCGAGCGCTGCCTGTCGGCCGGCACGGCGGCCTACTTGTGCAAGCCGTTCGACGACCGCATCCTGCTCTCCATGATCGCCCGCGTGGTGGGAGGGGGCGGCGAGCCGTGATCGCCCTGCGCGCGGGCACGGTGTGGCGCGACGACCGCGCCGACACGCTGCTGCAGTCGGCCGGGCTCGCCGTGGCCGTCACGCTGGGGTACTACATCGGCTCCCTGGTGGGCTTCGCCCTCACCGTGCCGCCGATGAGCCCCTCGCTGCTGTGGCCGCCCAACGCCATCCTGACCGCCGCCCTGCTGCTCACGCCGCCCCGGCGCTGGTGGATCGTGCTGCTCGCGGCGCTCCCCGCCCACCTCGTCACCCAGCTCGGCGGCCCGCGGCCCACCACGTTCGTGCTGGCGGTCTTCCTGACGAACTGCAGCGAGGCCGTGCTCGCCGCGGCCGTCGTGCGGCGGTTCGCCGGGCACGGCGCCGCCATCTTCCACTCGCTCCGGACGGTGGTGATCTACATCGTCGGCGCCGGCTTCCTGGCCCCGGTCGTGTCGTCGTTCCTCGACGCGTCCCTCGTCACGCTGATGCTCGGCCAGTCGTACTGGCTGGTCTGGCGCACGCGGCTCTTCGCCAACACGCTGACCGCGCTCACGCTGGTCCCGGCGCTGATCATGCTCGTCGAGGCGCGGTGGGCCTGGCCCCGCCGGGAGACGCGTCGCAAGATCGCCGAGGCCGCGATGCTCTGGCTCGGCCTGATGCTCGTGGGCTGGTCCGTCTTCGAGGAGCCGACCGGGAGCAGCGACTTCGACGTCATGCTCACCATTCCACTCGCCTTCATCGTGCCGTTCCTCGTGTGGGCGGCGGTGCGCCTCGGGCCGACCGGCACGTGCCTGTCGCTCATGACCGTCGAGGTGCTGGCCATCATGGGCGGCACCTCCGGCCGGGGGCCGTTCGCGATCCTGCCCCCCGCCGACAACGTGCTGTCGCTGCAGGTGGTGCTGATCGTCCTCGCCATCCCGCTCATGTGCCTGGCCGCGCTCATCGAGGAGCGCCAGCAGGCCCAGCAGGCGCTCGAGAGCCGGCTGCGGTTCGAGGAGGTGCTCTCGCGGCTGTCGCGTGCCTTCGTCCACCTGCCGAGCGACGACGTCGACCGGACGATCGACGTCTGGCTGCGCCGGCTCGGCGAGCACCTGGGCGTTCGCCACATCACAATCTTCCAGCTCTCGACCGCGGTGAAGACCTTCGTGCCCACCCACTCGTGGACGGCGCAGCCGGAGCCGGTGCCGGGCCTCGAGGTGCCGGGCCCGACGGCCGCCGACGACGACCTGCACGACGTGCCGCTGCTGATCACGGACTCCGGGGTGCTGAGCTTCGGCGCGCGCGCCAACGGCGCGCCGTGGTCGGCGGCGATGATCGCCCAGATCCGGCTCGTGGCCGAGGTCTTCGGCAACGCGCTGGCCCGCAAGCAGGCCGAGGACGCGCTGCGCCTCAGTGAGGCGATGAACGCCGGCATCCTGAGCTCGCTCCGGAGCAGCGTCGCCGTGCTCGACCAGCGCGGCCGGGTCGTCGCGCTGAACGAGGGGTGGTCGCCCTTCGCGCACGAGCACGACGTCGCCTGCGTGGGTGGCCTCGCCATCGGCACGAGCTACGGCGACGTCTGCCGGCTGGCCATCGGGCCCGACAGCCCCCACGTCGAGGCCGCCCTGCGCGGCATCCAGTCGGTGCTCGACGGCGTGGAGCCGAGCTTCGTGCTGGAGTGGCCGCGCGCCTCGTCTTCGGCGGAGCGCTGGTTCGAGATGGCGGTGATGCCGCTGGCGCGGGCGGAGGGCGGCGCGGTCCTCTCCCTCACCGACATCACGCGGCGCAAGCAGATGGAGATCGACGCCCAGCAGATGCGCCAGGAGCTCGCGCACTTCACGCGGGTCTCGACCATGGGCGAGCTCGCGGCGTCGCTGGCCCACGAGCTCAACCAGCCGCTGGCCGGGATCCTGGCCAATGCCCAGGCCGGCCAGCGCTTCCTGGCCTCGGGCACCGCGGACCTCGACGAGATCCGGGCGATCCTCGCCGACATCGTCGCCGACGACCGTCGCGCGGGTGAGGTCATCCGGCGCCTGCGCGAGATGCTCCGCAAGGCCGCGCCGAGTCGCGTGCTGCTCGACCTCAACGTGCTCATCGGCGACGTCGTCAAGATGCTCAGCAGCGACGCGCTGATCCGCGGTCTCTCGATCACCTTCGACTTCGACCCGAAGCTGCCACCCGTGGCGGCTGACCGGATCGAGCTGCAGCAGGTCGTGCTCAACCTGCTGGTCAACGCCATGGAGGCCATGGCGGGGCCGGCGGGGACGGGGCGGATCGCCGTCCGTACCGCGTGCGGGGACTCGGGGATGGTGCAGGTCTCCGTGCAGGACGAGGGGACGGGGATCAAGGGCAACGGTCACATCTTCGAGCCGTTCTACACGACCAAGGCCGAGGGCATGGGTATGGGCCTGTCCATCGCCCGCTCCATCATCGAAGCTCATGGAGGACGGATTTGGGCCGAGAACAACCCGAGCGGCGGGGCCACGTTTCACTTCGCGCTGGCGAGCACCACACCGGAGATCGTCTGACCGCTCTGGAGCCCGTCGTCTTCGTCGTCGACGACGATGCCTCGGTCCGTCGAGGACTGCGACGACTGCTCGTGTCGGCGGGGTACCACGTCCGGGTCTTCGCCTCCGGCGACGAGCTCCTCGCCGACGCCGCGGCCGGCGTCGCCGGGCCGTGCTGCTTCGTCCTCGACGTGCGCATGCCCGGCCGCAGCGGCCTGGCGTTGCACGAGGCCCTGGTGGCCGCCGGTTTTCAGTGTCCCGTCGTGTTCATCACTGGGGATGGTGAGATCCCTCTCGGCTCTCGGGGGGTGGGCAGCACCTCGGTGACGGTCCTGGCCAAGCCGGTCGACGACGGAGACCTGCTCGACGCCATCCAGCGCATGGTGGCCCGTCCCGACGGCGCCGGCGCCTGCTAGGCGCGCCCGACGGCACGACGACTGCAGGACCTCCCGTCGAATCGCCGACCGTCTCGGGGCGGCGGGCTCGAGGCCGGGCGTGTCCGCAGCGAATGCCCGGCGCGCTGAAGAGGGAGGCTCGGGAGGCGGATGTTCCGCTGGCGTCGGCGACGCGTGCGGCTGATCGCCGTCGTGACCGCGGCCGTGCTCGTCGCGCTCGCGATCGGCGTCACCGTCGCGAACCGCTTCGCGGGTCCGCTGCCGCCGCGGCGACTCGTGATGTCGACCGGCCGGGAGGGCGGCGCCTACTTCGAGTACGCGCTGCAGTATCGCCAGGTGCTCGCCCGCCAGGGCTTCTCGCTCGACGTCGTGCCGGGCGCCGGGTCCGTCGAGACCGTCGACCGGTTGCGGGACGGCGCCGCCGACGTGGGTTTCGTGCAGGGCGGGGTCGTGCGGGCCATGGACACGACGGGGCTCACCACGCTCGGCGGCGTCTTCGACGAGCCCGTCTGGGTCTTCTTCCGACGGCCGCTCGCCCTGAGCGCGCTCGCCGAGCTGCGCGGCCGGCGGGTCGCGATCGGGGAGCCGGGGAGCGGGACACGGCTGCTCGCGTTGCAGCTCCTGCAGGACACCGGCATCACGCCGGACAACACCACGCTGCGAGAGCTGCCGATCGGAGACACGGAGACCGGTCTGCGCGACGGCACGCTCGACGCGACCTTCCTCGTCGCCTCGACCCGGGCGCCGGTCGTGCACCGCCTGCTCGAGGCGCCGACGGTCGGTCTCCTCAGCGAGCGGCGCGCCCTGGCCTACCGGGCCCGCCACCCGTTCCTGACCAGCCTGACGCTCGGCGAGGGCATGATCGATATGGCGCGCAACATCCCGCCCGACGACAAGACCCTGCTGGCCGCGCGGGCGAGCCTCGTCGTGCGCGCCGGCATCCATCCGGACCTCGTCCGGCTCCTCCTCTTCGCGGCCGATCGCGTGCACGCGACGGCCGCCGGCGAGCAGTCGACGCGATTCCCCTCGGCCGCGTCCGTCGAGCTACCGCTGCACGACCAGGCCGCGCGCTACCTCCGCAGCGGACCGTCGTGGCTGGAGCGCACGTTCCCGTTCTGGATGGCGGGCATCCTCGACCGCCTCCTCCTGATCCTGCTGCCCGTGGTCACGTTGCTGCCGCCCCTGCTCGGCTTTCTCGTGCCGATGTTCGAGCGCCGCAAGCGGACGCGCATCGCGCGCTTCTACGGCACCCTGCGCGCGATCGAGCAGCGCTGTGCCACCGCCGACCCCGCCACGCTCGACGCCGAGATCGCGCGGCTGCGCGACGTCCGTCGCCAGGTCGCCAACTTGCGCGACACGCCCGTGCTGCACCTCGCGGAGCTCTATCAACTGCTCCTGCACATCGATCGCACGCTCGAACGCCTCGCCGAGCGACGTGGAGCCTCCGACGAGGCCCTGGACGTTGGTCCAACCCCCGCGCGACGTTGATCCGATAGCCGGGACGGGGGCTCGCCGCTAGCCTGAGGAGGCGTCGTCGGGTGTTCGAGGCCCGCCGTGCAAGTCTCGAGTGGTTCAAGTGGTGTTCGCGCAGGAGGAAGTCCATGAAGGCCTTGCAGTATGCGGTGGTGCTCGTGGTCTGTGTGCTCACGTTCGTGGGATGCCGATCGATGACGGGGCGCTCGTTCGGACAGCAATGGGATGACAAGGTCGTCACCGCTCACGTGAAGAGCAAGCTGACGGGAGAGCGGTTCGGCAACCTCTTCTCGACCGGCGTGGGGACGCAGTTCGGGGTCGTGCACCTCACCGGCAACGTGCGCAGCGAGGACGAGCGCATGGAGGCCGAGCGGATCGCGAGTCGGGTCGCCGGCGTCCGCGAGGTACGGAACGATCTCGTGGTGGTGCCGCGGCACGACAAGACCGCGAAGGCCGACGGGACGGCGAAGGCCGCCGACGGCGCGGGGCCGGCCGGCGCGCCGGCCGCGAGCCCGACGGTGGCGGGGCCCCTGTCGCTCTCGGGCCAGGTCACCGCGATCGACCGTGACACCGGCGACGTGACCGTGCGCACCCAGACCGGCGACGTGACACTCCGGCTGCCTCCCGCCGCACTGCGGGACGTCGAGCAGGGACAGCGCCTGTCCATCAGCTCCGGTCAGTAGCGCCGTGGTCCCGGCCGCGATGCTACGGGGTGCGACCCGACCCTACCGGCGGTTCACCGTGCTGATCGCCGAGGACCACGACCTCGTGCGGCTCGGGCTGCGCTCGCTGCTCGATGCGTACCGGCCGCTCGAGGTCGTGGCCGAAGCGTCCACCGTGGCCAGCGCCATCCTGGCCTCGGTGGAGCGGAAGCCCTCGCTCGTCGTCGCGGCCCGTACGCTGCGTGACGGCACCGGCGTCGACGTCTGCCGCGAGGTCCGCGCCCGCGTCCCCGAGACGCGGGTGGTGATCCTCGGCGACAGCCACGTCGACGCCGACGCCGTGCGCGCGGCGTCCGGCGTGGGGGCGCTCGGCTACCTGTCGCGACGGATGGGCGCCCAGAACCTGTGCCGCGCGCTCCACGACATGGCGGCCGGCACCGCGCCGTCGACGGCACCGATGCCGCGGCTGCGGGAGCGCTTCAGGCCGGGCACCGGCCCCGGCCTGCTCGCCCTCACGACCCAGGAGCACCGCGTGCTCGAGCTGGTGGCGCGGGGCAAGACCAACAAGGAGATCGGCAGCGCGCTCGGACTGAGCGAGAAGACCGTGAAGAACTATCTCTCGCACGCGTTCGAGAAGCTGAGCGTGTCGCGCCGGGCGCAGGCGGCCGTGCTGTTCGCCAAGGAGTACGGCGTGCGCTTCGATCCCCTCACGATCGGGAGGGCCGCCGGATGAGCGCGGACAAGCGAATCGATCTGATGATCGTGGACGGCGACGACTTCACGCGGGCGGGGATGCGCGCGCTGTTCCACGGCGAAGACGACATGCGGGTGGTGGGGGAGGCGACGACGAGCGACGAGGCTGTCCGACAGGCGGCGCGCCTGACCCCCGCCGTGGTGGTGGTGGACGGCTCGCTGCCCGACGGCGGTAGCCTCGAGGTGTGCCGGCAGGTGCGCGCGCTCAGCCCGGGCTCGCGCGTGCTCGTCCTGATCGATCAGGTGAGCAGCTTGTCGGTGCTCACCGCCGTCCGGGCCGGCGCCGACGGCTGCGTGTCGAAGCGCTCCCGGCTCGAGGACCTGTGCCGGGTCGTGCGCGTGCTCGCGGCCGGCGAGTCGGCGCTCGATCCGCGCACGACGCGGGTGCTGCTGGCCCACCTGCGTCGACAGCCGCCCCGGGCCCGCGACGGCGAGGCGGCGCTGACGGAGGTCGAGCGTCGCGTGCTGGCGCTGGTGGCGGCCGGCAAGACCAACAAGGAGATCGGGCTCGATCTCGCCCTCAGTGTCAAGACGGTGAAGAACCGGCTCGGGCACGCGTTCAGCAAGCTGCGCGTGAGTCGACGGGCCGAGGCGGCGGTGCTGTTCACCGTGCCCGGCGCGTCGCCGGAAGACGACGCGTCGGGCGCGGCGTGACACGGGTCCGGCGTCAGTTGCGGCAGGCGCGGAAGTTCGCGTAGTCGCCGCTGGCGACCGACCGGGTGTCGTCGGCGTCCGTCAGCACGGCGATCCCCGCCGTGCGCGGCGCGCCCGACTCCTTGAAGTACTGCTGATAGTCCTCGAGCGCGTTCACGCGCTCATCTTGCCAGGCATTGCCGGGGTCGGGACCGGAGCGCAGGACGCGCACCTGGGTGAGCCCCGCGTTGGAGCTCAGGCGCTCGCCGACGGGCGCCCGCTCGCTCCAGATGTACTTGACGGCCTTGGGCCCCCGGACCTTGGAGTGCGGCACCATCACGTACACCGCCACCGCGCTGTCGTTCGTCGCGCTCTTGCGCTCGTCGCCGCCCTCCGGGAACTGGCGCGGTCGCCACGACCAGGTGAGCACCGGGTACTCTTTCAGCTCCCACTCGTACTGCCGTCCCGCCTGGATGCCGAGGCCCTTGGAGACCGCGCGGAGGAACCGCCGGCCGCCCTCCTCCTGGATCGTGTAGACCTCCCGGCCCTCGTCCTTGCGGGGCTTCCACTCCGCCGGGAACTGGCCGACGGATCCGGACGAGAAATCGTCGATGACGATGCAGTCGGGACCCTGTGCCGTGGCCGGCAACACCATCAGGCCGGCCAGCGTGATCGCGCCCACGGTGACGCGCCCGAGTCGTCGCATGGCGTCTGACTCCTTTCGTCGTGTCGTCGCTCGACGACGCGACCGAATCCCGAGCGTAGCCGTGCGACGAGGAGGCCCATAGAGCCAGGCGGACCCGCGTGGCGGGCGTTCGACCGCTATACTGGGCTCGCCCGCACGAGGGGAGGCCACCATGGACGCGGTCAAGGACGCCAGCCATCTCTACGAGGTCGAGCGGCGCGCCCGGCACGCCGAGCGGCCCGGCTTTCGCATCAGCGAGCTGCAGATCTCGCCCACGCAGCAGGTGCCGTGGCACTACCACACGAACATCCAGGACACGTTCTACGTCCTCGAGGGTGAGGTCCGGATCTTCCTGCGCGAGCCCAAGGAAGAGATCCGGCTGTCGCCCGGGCAGACGTACGCCGTGCGTCCTGGGCGTGCTCATCTCGTCACGAACCCCGGGCAGCGCTCCGCGACCTTCCTCGTGCTCCAAGGCATCGGCGAGTACGACTACGTCCCACTGACGTCGCGCTAACGCTCTCGTCTCGCACGTGGTCGTCGCCGGAGCGGCGGTGCCGGCGGGGGTGCCGCCTGGCGTCACGTCTCTCGCGCCCGCGCGCATGGCTCGCCGGTCGCCGCTGCCTGTTCGGAGCGGGGCTCGCTGCGACCCCCCATCCCCCAAAGGGGGCGGCGCGAGGGCACTCATCCGTCGGCGGCTTGCTTCGCCCCACTCCGAACAGGCGCGGCGACGACGGCTCGCCATGAAGCGCGGGCGCGAGAGACGTGACGCCAGGCGGCACCCCCGCCGGCACCGCGCTCCTGACGTCACCAACGTGCACGACGGGCGGTCAACGCGAAAGGGTCGGCAGGACCTCTTCGCCTAACAGGCGGATCGTTCGGAGCACGGCTTCCTGGGGCATGCCGGGCCACTGGGCGCGGACGATCAGCGTTGTGATGCCCAGCAGCTCTCTGTAGCGGGTGATCTCCTTGTGGATGTGGGTGGGGTCGCCGAGGAGGAAGCGGTCGCGGGAGAGCTCGTCGAATTTTGCGCTCCATTGATCGTCCTCGGGCAGGGCCTTGTCCTGCTCCCAGCTCCGGTAGGCGCCGTACTTGGCGTCGAGGAATGGGCCGCCGGCGGCCAGGGCTTCGGCCATGGTGGGCGCCACGCAGCACTCGCGCAGGAGCGGGACCTCGCGGGCGGGTGGGCGGCCGGCCGCGCGGCGCGCGTCGTGGAAGAGCACGAGCTGGCGCTGCAGCGCGGCACCGGTCGTGTGCGGGTTCATGAGCCAGGCGTCGCCGAGGCGGGCGGCCCGGGTGACGCCGGCGTCGGTGTTGGCAGCCAGCCAGATCGGCGGCCGGGGCCGCTGCGCCGGCGGCATCGAGATGCGGACGTCGTCGAGCGTGAAGTGCCGACCGCGGTGGCTCACGGGCTCGCCGCCCCACAGCCGCTCGACGAGCTGGAGCGCCTCGACGAAGCGGCCCACGCGCTCCCGCGGGTTCAGGCCGAACGCCGCGTTCTCGGCGTCACGGTAGCCGAGCCCGACACCCACGATGAGCCGACCGCCGCTGATCACGTCCAGCGTCGCCAGCTGCTCGGCGAAGTCCACCGGCTGATGCAGCGGGAGTAGCAGCACCCCGGTGCCGAGCGCCATCCCCTCCGCCTCCGCCGCCATCCTCCCCAGCGTCGGCAACGGCTGAAAGTACGTGAACGGCTCCGACAGATAGTGCTGACTCGCCCACACGGACGAAAACCCCACCCGCCGCGCCAGCCGCACCTGCTCCACGTGCTCCGCAAACCTCGCGGCTTGAGAGTCCTCCGGCCGATGCTGCACCGACAGCGCCAGTCCGAGCTTCATGCATCTCTCCTCAAGACGAGTCGACGTTCGCTCAGGGCGCTCAAAACGGTCCAGATGCTAGGCGGCGAGGAGTTCCCGACTGCGGCGTGGGCCGCCCACGCCGCAGGGAGGGAACGACGAGCCAACGACGCAGATGGGCCGTTTTCAGCGCCCGCGGGTCAGTTCTTCACGGAGCCGGCAGTGAGGCCGGCGACGTAGTACTCGACGAAGAACGAGTAGATGATGGCCACCGGCACCGAGCCTAGCAACGCGCCGGCCATGAGCTGGCCCCAGTAAAAGACGTCGCCGCGGATGAGCTCGGTGACGACGCCGATCGGGACCGTCCGCACCTCGCTCTTGGCCAGGAAGATGAGGGCGTAGAGGAACTCGTTCTGCGACAGGGTGAAGGAGAAGATGCCGGCGGAGAGCAGCCCCGGAGTGCAGAGCGGCAGCACGATGCGCGTCATGGCCTGGAAGCGGCTCGCCCCGTCGATGCGCGCGGCCTCCTCGAGCTCGCGCGGGACGCTCTTGAAGTACCCCATCAGGAGCCACGCGCAGAAGGGGATGAGCAGGGTGGGGTACGTGAGCATCACGGCGGTGAGCGTGTTCCCCAGCTCCAGCCGGTTGATGAGGTCCGACATCGGGATGAACAGCAGCGGCTGCGGCACCAGGTAGGTGGCCGCCACGCCGATGGCCACCACGGCGGCGCCCGGGAAGCGCATGCGCGCGAGCGGGTACGCCATCATCGTGCCCAGCAGCACCGACAGCAGCGTGGTGACGAGGGCCACGAGCAGGGTGTTGTACGTCCACACCAGGAAGTTCGTCTCCCACAGCAGATCGATGTAGTGCTTGAGCGTCGGCTGGTACACGACCAGCGGCATGATCTTCTGGCTGTAGAGCTCGCGGTTGGGTTTGATCGAGGTGATCAGCATCCAGTAGAACGGGAACAGCATCAGCACCACGAACACCGCCAGCGGCAGGTAGAGCCTGCGCAGGCGCGCCCCGAACTCGCGGCCGCCGACCATCTCGCTACTCCCGCCGCAGGTAGAGGGTGAGACCCACGATCAGCACGGCCAGGGCGGGGAGGATGGCCAGCGCCACCGCCGCCCCCATGCCGAGCTGACCGGCCGACATGCCGATGTCGAACGACCACGTCGAGAAGACGTGGGTGGCGTTGGCGGGCCCGCCGTGGGTGAGGGCGTAGATGAGCTGGAAGTCGCCGAACGTGAAGATCACCGAGAACATCGTGACGATGATCAGGACCGGCTTGATGACCGGCAGCGTCACGTAGAGGAAGCGCTGGGTCGTCGTCGCGCCGTCGATGGCGGCGGCCTCGTAAAGGTCGGGGGAGATCGTCTGCAGCCCCGCCAGCAGCGTGATGCCGTAGAAGGGCATGCCACGCCACGTGTTGACGACGACCAGCGACCACATGGCCAGCGAGGCGTTGCCGAGGAAGGAGTACCCGCTCTTGACGACGCCGCCGTTGACGAGCAGCCAGTTGACGACGCTGAAGGTGGGATCGAGGATCCACATCCAGGCCACCGTCGACAGCGCCGTCGGCACGATGAAGGGCAGCAGCAGGAACGCCCGCGCGAGGTTCTTGCCGCGGAAGTGCTGGTTCATGACCAGGGCCATGCCGAGCCCGCCCACCAGCTTGAGGACCGTGGTCACCGCGACGTAGAAGAACGTGTTGCGGGTCACCTGCCAGAACACGGCATCGTGGGCGAGCGTGACGAAGTTGGCCAGCCCGACGAAGACGCCGGGGCTCGCCACCCGCCGGTCTTGCAGGCTCAGGAACATGCCGTAGAAGAACGGGTAGGCGACGAAGGCGAGCAGGAAGAGGACCCCCGGGCTCAGCATGAGCCACGAGAAGATCCCCTCCCGCTCGAGGAGACCGCGCACCGTGAACGGCCGGCCGGCAACCGGAGCCGGGCGCGCGAGGGTCGCCGGCCGAACCGCCATCGGGTTACTTCGCTTTGTAGATCTGCTTCAACTGGGCGGCGGCGGTGGCGATGACGTCCTTCGTCGAGTCCCCGCGGCACGCCTTGGCGAACATGTCGACGAGCACGTACTTCGCCACGCTCTCGGACGCGGCCGGCCCCTGCGGCCCGGGCCAGGTGTGCGGGCGGCTCGTCTTGAGCGACTCCTTGTACGGCAGGTAGCGCGGCTCGGCGTTCCACATCGGGTGGTTGTCGTAGCCGTGTAGGAACGGCGCGTAGTAGGCGTCGGCCGAGGTGAGCCACCGCGACATCTGCTTGTCGTCGTAGAGCCACTTCAGGAAGGCCTTGGCGGCCGCCTGGTCGGGCGCGTGGACGAGCAGCGCGTGGGACACCGCGTTCAGGACGTGGAAGCGCCCCTTGGGCCCTGCCGGGTTGAGCGCGTGGTCGGTGACCTTGGCGATGTCCGGGAAGTCCTTCTTGCCGACGACGAGAATGGACGACGCGTTATTGGTGCAGGAGATCTGCTCGCCGAAGTACGCCTTGTTGTTGTTGACGTCGGTCCAGCCGAGGACGTCCTCGAGCATCGTCTCCTGGTAGAACTTGCGGCAGAAGTCGACGGCGCGCGCCGTCTCGGCCGAGTCGATGACGACCGTCTTGCCGTCACGCTCGACCTCGCGGCCGCCGTAGGACCAGAACAGCGGATAGAGCCAGCCGTGGTTGTCGCCGAAGCCGTGGCCGAGCTCGAACCCGAACGGGTGGCCTTTCTTCTTCAGCAGGCGGCCGGCGGACAGCAAGTCTTCCCACGTCTCGGGGAACTTGGTGACGCCGACCTCCTTGAACCAGTCCGTGCGGTACACCTCGAGCTGCCCGATGTTGCCCCAGGGCAGAGCCTTCCACTTCTTGTTCACGACGACCACGTCGAGGACGTTCTCGTGCCAGCCGCCGAGCTGCTTGCCGATGCCGCCGGCGACGTCGCTCACGTCGACCAGACTGTTGTCGAAGAGGTGCGCGTGGTTGAGCCCGGTCATCGCGATCTCGGGGCCCGACTTCGTCTCCGCGATGGTGGTCAGACGGGTGAGCATGCCGCCGACGCTCGTCGCCTCGTAGACGATCTTGATCCCGGTCTGCTTCTCGTATTCGGCAGCCAGCGTCTTGGCGAAGTAGTCGTCGAAGGGCTTGATGAACGAGCTCTCGCGGACGACGGTCATCGACTTGGGCGCGGCGGTGGCCCAGCGCGGAGCGAGGGCGGAGCCGGTCGCGGCGAGCGAGGCGGTCAGGAACTCTCGACGGCTGCTCATGATGGCCTCCGTGTCGGACGTAGGACGCATCCGCGAAACTGAGGCGAAAGGTAGGTCACCCCCCGCACCCTGTCAAGGGCGGGCGGCCCCTCCCGCTAGTTCTGGAACCCGTACAAGCGCCAGCCGGCCGTCTCGCGCCGGGCGACCTCGGGCTCGCTCTGCCACGTCAGGACCGTGACCCAGCCCACGACCGGCAGCCGGCCCGTGACCTCGCCCGTCGTGTAGACCCAGGTTCCACCGTTGACGAGGTCGACGCGGTCGACCGCGACCCGCGCGCGCAGCTGCGGATACAGCGCGAACACGGCCTGCAGTTGATCCCGCAGGCCGGCCTTGGTGATCCCACCGCTCCGGTACTGCTCGGACACGGCGGCGAGGATCCCAGCCTGATCGCGCGCCTCGAACTGCTGGCGCGCGCGCTCGACCGCACCGCGGAGCTCGACGACGACGTGGGCCGGCGCGGGCGTCGCGACGAGGGTCGGAGCCGCCTGGGCGCCCGCGTCGCGCATCGTCCCTCCCGCGGCCAGCACCAGCAGTACCAGCCCGAGGAGCGCACACGCCGGACGGCCCATGCCGCCATCATACCGGTGCCACGTGCGAGCCGACGCCTTGCGCGTGGGACGGCGCGCGACGAGGCGTGTACCATGGGCCCGCGTCACGATTCCACGCAAGGAGCGATCAGGTCATGGCGAGGTGGAGCGAGACGGAGCAGACGATCACGCGGGCGCTGCAGCTCAGCCGCCGGCCGGTGGCGGTGGCGTTCCGCGACGCCGCGCCGGCCGGGGTGCCGGCCTTCTCGGGCGTGGTGCCGTCCGGCTGCAGCTTCTGGCGACTGGCGGCGGCGGGCCGCACCTTTCACACGGCCCCGGGCGATCACTACAACTGCCCGATCGGCAGTCACACCCACGCCATCGCGCTGCCGCCGTCGCGCGCGCCCGAGCTCGAGCAGACGCTCACCTTCATGGCCGGCCTCGGCTACGTGCGCATGGAGGAAGTGCCGGGTATCCCACGGCTGCCCCGCCCGCCGGGCGCCGTCGTGTACGCGCCGCTCGGCGACACGCCCGTCGATCCCGACGTCGTGCTGGTGGCGGGGCGGCCGGGCCGCCTGATGCTGCTGATGGAGGCAGCGGGCCACGCCGGCGTGACGACGCAGCCGGGCCTGCTCGGCCGGCCGACCTGCATGGCGCTGCCCGCCGCGCTGGCCGGCGGCGCCATCGCCAGCACCGCGTGCATCGGCAACCGCGTCTACACCGACCTCGGCGACGACGAGCTCTACGTCGTCGTCGCGGGACGCGATGTCGAGCGCGTCGCCGCCTCGCTCGGCGCCATCATCGCCGCCAACGAGAGCCTCGCGACGTACCACCACGACCGTCGCCGCGCGCTGGCGACGGAGTAGCCGCGATGCTGCGCCGCGCGCTGGTCGCCGCCACGGTGCTCGGGACGCTCCTGACGGCCGGGCAAGCCGCCGCCGGCGGGCGGGCCGGTCTGTCGGTCAGCGGGAGCTTCTCCGGGAGCGGAGCGGCGGCTGCGGCGGGCGCGTTCGGCGGCGCCGCGCTGCTCTTCGGGGCCGCCGGCGAGGCCTACCGCGCCGATCGCTGGCGCGGCGACTCGACCTTCCTCATCGTGGACGCCATGCCGCCCGACGCCGAGGTGTACCTCGATGGCCGGCGCCTCGGCTCGGCCGGCCAGCTCGTGGCGCGGGCGCTGCCGGTGTCCTATGGGCCGCACGCCGTCCAGATCGTCGCGCCGGGGTTCCGGCCGTGGGCGGCCAGCTTCGTCGCCGACGGCAGCTTTCCGGTCCGCCTCCGCGCCGTCCTCGTGCGCGAGTAGTCGTCGCGCCGGTCAGACGGACATCGGCGGCTGCGGCGGCGTGTCGCCGGCGGCGACGACGGGCCGCTCGGTGACGTGCAGCACGGGCGCCGCCGCCCGCCGGCCGCGCCGCGCATCCCAGAGCATGTAGCCCACCAGCACCGCGCTGCACGCGACCGACACGGCGAGAGAGGGCCCGATCGCCGCCAGCGACACGGCGATCAGCACCGACCGCCGCGGCCACGACAGCGGCGTGAACATGTGGCCCGCGACCGCGGCCGACAGTCCGGTGACCGCGATCAGCGCCGAGACGAAGGCGACGACGATCGACGTCCAGTCGCCCTTCATGAGCAGCGGCGGCTGGAAAGCGAACAGGAACGGCGCCAGGAATCCGCCGATGCCGATCCGGGTGGCGTGCCAGCCGGTGGTCATGGGGTTGGCGCCGGCGAGCTGCGCCCCGGCGACGGCGGTGACGGCCACCGGCGGCGTCACGTCGGCGAGCACGGCGTAATAGAAGACGAACAGGTGCGCGGCCAGCAGGTCGATGCCGAGGTTCGTGAGGGCCGCGCCGCCGACGGTCACCGCCAGGATGTACGCCGGCGTGGTCGGGATCCCCGTCCCCAGCACCGAGATCACGACGAAGACCATGAAGAGCGCGACGATGACGTAGCCGCCCGACAGGTTGATGATCGCGCTCGAGAAGGCCAGCGCGAACCCGGTCCGGCTCATCGACGCCACGATGAGCCCGGAGGCGGCGAGGACGCTGGCGATGATGACCCCCGAGCGCATGGCCTCGCCCATGGTGTCGAAGATCTTCCGCGGCGTCATCGGCGAGTCGCCGGCGAACCACGACACGATCACCGCCGTGAACAGGCTGTAGAGTGCGGCCTTGGACGGCGAGTAGCCGGCGTGCAGGAAGTAGACGATCGTGAAGAACGGGGTGAACAGCAGCGAGCGCCGCAGCAGCGAGCCCATCGACGGCAGATCGGCGTGCATCGTGCCGATGCCGTGCTTGAGCGCCTCCCAGTGCACGGTGGCCATGATGCCGGCGTAGTAGAGGACGGCCGGCAGCGCGGCGGCGACGATGATCGTGCTGTAGGGAATGCCGGTCAGCTCCGACATGATGAAGGCGCCGGCGCCCATGATGGGCGGCATCAGCGGCCCCCCGCACGACGCGCAGGCCTCGATGGCTCCCGCGATCTCCGGCCGGTACCCGATCCGCTTCATGAGCGGGATCGTGAAGGTCCCGGTCGCGTAGCAGTCGGCCACCGAGGAGCCGCTCACGGTGCCGTAGAGCCCCGAGGAGACGACGGCGACCTTGGCCGGTCCGCCCCGGAAGCGTCCGGCCAGCGCGATCGAGATGTCCATGAAGAACTGGCCGACGCCGGAGTGCAGCATGAACGACGCGAACAGGATGAAGATCATCAGGATGTTCGACGAGATGCCGGTGAGCGAGCCCAGCACGCCCTCGTCGGCGTACAGGAAGAACATCTCGATGAGGCGAGGGTAGGAGTACGCGCGCGGCGAGCGCAGGAAGCCCGGCAGCCACGGCGCCAGCACCAGGTAGGCCATGAACAGCAGCGTGGTGACGAAGAACCAGAAGCCCACCGAGCGGCGCGAGGCCTCCAGCACCGCCGCCACCAGCACGGTGCCGACGATCACCTGGGTCAGCGTGACCGGGTGCACGCCCTCCCAGCGCTCGGTGAGCTCATGGGCGTTGACGAACACCCAGGCGCAGGTGGCGAGCGAGGCGACCGCCCACGCCCAGTCGAGCCAGGTGACGCGCTGCCTGGGCGTCTTCTCGCTGGCGGGGAAGAACAGGAAGGCGAGCGGCAGCAGGAAGAGCAGGTGCATCGCGCGCATCTGGCGCGGCTCCCACACCCCGGCGTACGCCGTCCAGATGTGGAAGAGGGCGGCGGCGGCCGCCCAGCCGCCGACCGCCCACCCGAGCGCGCCGTCGAGCTTCCGCACGGCCGCCGACTACTTCAGCAGGCCCGCCTCCCGGTAGGCGCGCTCGGCGCCGGGATGCAGGGGCACGTTGGCCAGCTTGACGGCGTCCTTGGGATCGAAGTCCTTGAAGGCCGGGTGCACCTTGCGGACGGCGTCGAGGTTGCCCAGCAGCACCTTCACGAAGTCGTGCACGACGTCGTTCGGCACCTTCGCGTTGGCCACGATCGTGTTGGCCATCGCGATCGTCGGGATGTCCTGGTCGTTGTTGACGACGTCCTTGTAGGAGCCCTTGGGGATGACGCCGCGCGAGAGCCCCACGCCCTCCATGAACTTGATGAGGTCGTCGTCCATGGGCAGGATCCGCATCTTGCGGCCGAGCGACGCCTCCTGGATGGCCGCGCCCGGCACCGCCAGGTTGGCGAAGAGGATGTCCATGTTGCGGTCGCGGTACTGGTTGGCCAGGTCGGTGTAGGAGACCAGCACGACCTTGCCGCCCCGGCTCCGCACGTCGCTGTAGGTCGTCTTGTAGAACTCGAAGACCTTCCGCATCACCCACTCGTCGGAGCCGCCGGGCGGGGTGGTCCCGATCGTGATCGCCTTCTTGGCCTCGAAGATCTCGCGGATGGACTTGTACGGGTACTCGGCCGGGACGCACCACTGGATGTGCACGAAGCCGAGGCCGTTCATGACCAGCCGCATGTCGGCGTGCTTGTCCTTGTACGGGTCCTGGCCCTGGTAAGACGCGACGATGAACGGCGGCAGGCCCCAGGCGATCTCGGTCTCGGCCATCTGCAGCTTCGTCATGTTCTGGATGCCGGCGCCGGGGATGACCTTGATGTTGAACGAGGGGTCCTTGGCCTTGATGAGCTCGCTGAAGCCGCCGGCCTGGGCGTACCAGCCGCCGCCGACCTGACCGGCCGTCCACGTGATGTTGCGCTGCTGGGCCTCGCCCGGCAGCGCGGCGGCGACGGCCAGCGCCACCGCGAGCACGACCACGGAGAAACGTCGCATGGTGATCTCCTTATCGCTTGCGAGTCCACTCCTCGAGCGCGGTCTCGTCGACGTCGACGCCAAGCCCCGGACCGTCCAGGGCGAGAATGCACCCGTCTGCGTAGCGCACCGGCTCCCGCACCACGTCGCCCCGCAGGAGCAGCGGACCGAACAGCTCGCAGCCCCAGGTCACCGGCGACGCGGCCAGCGCGACTTGTAGATATGCAGCGGTGCCCAGCGAGGTCTCGATCATACAGCCGACGTAGCAGCCGAGGCCGGCCGCCTCGGCGATGCGGGCGACGGCCATCGTGTTGGCCAGCCCCGCCGCCTTGGTGAGCTTGAGCGCCAGGATCGACACCCCGCCGCGGCGGGCGAGGGCGAGCGCGTCCTGCGGCGAGGCGCACGCCTCGTCGGCCATGATCGGCACGCTCACGCTGCGCGCGATCTCGGCGAGCCCGTCGAGGTCCCAGCGCGGCACGGGCTGCTCGACGAAGTCGAGGTCGTAGGGCTCCATCGCCCGGATCGCGCGCAGGGCCGTCGGCCGGTCCCAGCCCTGGTTGGCGTCCACGCGCAGCTGCACGTCGGGGCCGACCGCCTCGCGGATCGCCCGCACGCGGGCCACGTCCTCGGCCACCGGGTGCGCCGCGGTCTTGATCTTGAAGATCCGGTGGCCGAGGCTCACCCTCTCGCGCGCCTCGGCCACCTCGGCGTCGCCGCTCGCCACCGCCAGCGACCACGACAGCGGCACCCGGTCGCGCACGCGACCGCCGAGCAGCCGGTGCACCGGCACGCCGAGCGCGCGGC
>Ga0075431_100000575_pt1 | contig 31085 bp, 27 predicted proteins | sample RhiMetdeltSRZDD5_FD_75297 | JGI IMG/M metagenome (GOLD analysis project Ga0075431, IMG submission 75297) | Populus rhizosphere microbial communities from Tennessee, USA - Rhizosphere MetaG P. deltoides SRZDD5 | ecosystem: Host-associated > Plants > Roots > Rhizosphere > Soil | place: USA... | reverse complement strand
CAGATGGCCGATCGGTTCGTCCGCATGTGTCACGACGTCGCCACGCCCCGTACTCCTGCCCGTTCGGAGATCTCCGGGTGATCAAGAGAGCGTTCGATGGGCTTCTCGCATCATCCGGAATTCTCGCCTCGCTGCCGCTGTGGGCTGCCATTGCCGCTGCCATAAAGCTCGAGGACGGTGGTCCTGTGTTCTACGCACAGGAACGTGTGGGACTTCATGGTCGGCCGTTCACCGCGCTGAAATTTCGATCGATGAAGCCTGACGCCGAGGCTGGCCTTGGCGCGGTGCAGGCCGCCGATGACGATGCGCGTGTGACTCGAGTGGGAAGGGTGCTGCGGGCCACCGCGATGGATGAACTGCCTCAGCTCTGGAACATTCTTCGCGGCGACATGAGTTTCGTAGGCCCCCGGGCGCTCCGCCCCGGTGAGATCGAAGGCGGTGATACCGAATGCGTGGCGCTCGAGGCCGTGCCCGGATACTCGAATCGGGTCTCGGTGAGGCCTGGCCTGACGGGCATCGCGCAAGTCTACGCCGCACGCGACGTTTCCCGACGCCTCAAGTTTCGTTACGACAGCATCTACATCAAACGACAGTCCCTATGGTTGGATCTCCGTCTGATTCTGCTTTCCTTCTGGATCAGTTTTCACGGCACATGGGAAGCGAGAGGCCCCAAGTACTGAACTCCTCGTCGTGCGACGTCGCCGTCATCGGTGGTGGACCATCAGGTTTGATCGCCGCACGCGATCTTGCCGCCGCCGGCTTCCATGCCATCGTTCTGGAAGAACACGATCGGATTGGCGCTCCCGTGCACTGTACGGGCGTGCTCGGCTTCGACGCGTTCGACGAGCTCGAGCTGCCGCGCTCCAGCATTCTCAACGTTCTGCACGCAGCCCGGTTCGTAGGCGCTGACGGAACGGGCGTGGTGGTCGAGGCCGAACACGTGCGCGCGGCTGTCGTCGATCGCGCCAGGTTCGACGATTCGCTGGCGTCGGAAGCGGCAGAGGCCGGTGCAGGGATCGTCCTGGGCTGCCGGGTGGTGCGCATCGACCCTCGCCCAGAACACGTGCTCGTGCACACCGATTGCGGTGAGCTGCGTGCGCGTTCGGTCATCATCGCCTGCGGCGCCAGCTATCGATTCAATCGTGCACTTGGATTCGGCTTCCCGCGAGTGCTGGCGCACAGCGCGCAGCTCGAGGTGCCGTTTCCACAGATGCAGCACGTCGAAGTCCATTTCGGACACCGTTTCGCGCGCGGTGGATTCGCCTGGGTCGTCCCGTTCAGCAGGGGAGCCGACACCTTCGCGCGCGTCGGTGTGCTGTGCGACAAGGATGCCGGGCCCGGCTTCGAGGCATTCTCGGAACGCGTGCGGCAGATGAATCGCGATGCGATCGCCGACCGGCCCTGGCCGTCACCGAGATTGCGCGTGCTGCCGCTCGCGCCCGTTTCGCACACGGTCGCCGACAGGATTCTCGTCGTTGGTGATGCGGCCGGACTCGTCAAGCCGACGACTGGCGGCGGCATTTATTACGGACTACTGACCGGTCGACTCGCGTCCGAGGTCCTCGCGGAGTGTCTCGCCAGCGACTCACTGGGTGCGAGACGCCTCAGCGCGTACGATCGCCGCTGGCGCCAGCGGCTGGGATCGGAGATCCGCGCCGGCCTGGCGTTCCGAGCCGTCGCCGCACGGTTGCCGGATCGCGCCATCGATGCCCTGATCGACATCGCCAGGGCTGATGGAATCATCCCGCTGCTGAAGCAGACCGCCGACTTCAACTGGCACGGTGCGGCGGCCCGCTCGATCCTCCGGCACCCAGCTTTCCGCCGCGCCGTCATGGGTGTGTTGTGGACGTGAACGCCCGATGAACCAAAGCGCTGCCCCATGGGCCGACGGACATTACGCGCGAAAGCAGCTGTTCAGCAGGAGCCGGCTGGTGGCGTGGAGTCACTCCGCTCGGTTTCAGATGGCGAGGCAGCTGGCGGCGCCCCGAGCGGGACAGCGATTGCTCGACTACGGCTGCGGGGATGGGACCTTCGTCGCGCAAGTACATGACCTCTTCCCATCAGCGATGGCCGTTGACGCGTCCATGAGTCAGGTCCAGGACTGCGCGCGGCGCTTCACTTCTCTGCGCGGCCTGACGTTCGCGCACGTCGAGCGTCTCGACAACCGGCTTGCACCCGTGACTTTCGACGTGGTGACGTGCATGGAGGTGCTGGAGCACTGCCCGGATCGAATACAGATTGAGGTGCTGGATCGGATCGCGCGTGTGACCGCAGCTGGTGGTCTGGTCATCATCAGTGCCCCGTTGGAGGTAGGTCCGTCGCTAGCGGCCAAGCAGCTCGTGCGATCGGTAGTGGCGATGCGCGGCCTGACAGAGTACGCGAACGGCGAGCGCTACCGGCCGTCCGAGTTCGCGAGAATGCTCTTCGCGCGACCCAGCACAGCGATTGACCGAGAAGAGCAGACCGAGACGGACTCGGACGGCAGAGCCTTCTCGTTCACCGGTCACAAAGGCTTCAACTGGCGGAGACTCGAGCGCGTGATCGACAGGCGATTCGAGATAGAACGGCGGCTCTTTACGCCGATGCGCCTGCTGGGTCCAATACTTAACAGTCAGGTCTGGTTCGTATGCCGGAAGTCATCGAGCTCATAGCCGCGGCACTCCGCGGCCAGGGACTCGAGCCGCCTCGAGCGCTCTGGCCATCGGTGATTTCACGCGCGCACGAACATGGGGTTGTCCCACTCCTCGCACGTGCCGCAGCGCAAGCCGGGTGGCAGGACGAGTTGTGCAATCACTTGCGCGCGCCCGCAGCGGCCGAGACCGCACACTGTCTGCTGCGCCGCCGCGAGCTGCAGCGTGTGGCCCGCGCGTTCTCTGATGCGGGTGTGCCGGTGTTTCTGATCAAGGGAGCGCATCTCGAGTCGGATTGCTATGACGAAGGTCTTCGTCCGCGATCGGATACGGACATGCTCATCCGCGATCAGGATCGAACCGAAGTCCGCCGGTTGCTGATCGCGGCGGGCTACGTACCCGCTCAACACGTGACCGGCAGCGTTGCCTTTACGCAGTTTCATTTCATCCGCCACGACGATCACGGTGTTGTGCACCCCCTGGACGTCCATTGGCGGATCAGCAATGCCGCGGCATTTGCTTCCCGAGTGTGTTGGCAGGATTGCTGGGTGGAGCGCAGTCCCGCTCCAGGACTGTCACCGGGGGTTTTCGTTCCCTCGCTGCCCCTGGCGTTGATGATTGCCTGCATTCACCGCGTGGCCCATCACTACAGCAGCGATCGGCTGATCTGGATCTACGACATTCACACAATCGCGGGGCGCCTCGACGAGAGGCAGTTCGACGAGGTCATACGCCTGGCCTCCGAACGTGGGATGTTGCAGGTGGTAGCCAGCGGCCTTCAGGCAACGGCGAAACACTTTGCGACGCTGTTGCCCGAGCGGGTCCTGGACCGCATCCGGGACGTTTGCGACGCTGATGCGGAGGTTCGCCGCTTTCTCGACGGGTCACTTGGCTCGATCGACGTGCTGCTCTCAGACTGGCGACACTTACGAGGGTTCGCGCTTCGCCTGAGGTTCCTTCGCGAGCATCTTTTCCCCAACCCCGAGTTCATCCGTAACAGGTACGGGGTCTCGCAAACCTTCGCCCTGCCTTTCCTCTACTTTCACCGTCTTGCGGTGGGCACGTTTCGCCTGCTTTGACGCGGATCGCCGCTCGCAGACCAGAATCCCAGCCAGGACTGCTGCAAGCGCAGAATTCGCGGTCAGGGCAAGACCAGTCTCCCAGATACTTTGTATCGCCGCCGCCCCCAGTCCGCACGCCGCGCCGACACGGAGACGCCACATCGGTGTCAGGTCGCGGCGCAGACGCTGACTGGCGGTCCAGATGAACGCAACCAGTGCGATCAGGAAAGGGACGACAAACAGCGCGCCGCCCTCGGCCGCTACCTGCAGATAGTGGTTGTGCGCCTGGTTGAAGTAGGTCGTTCGGTCTGATCGCTGGTAGACACGCATCCCGGTCTCGTAGGCGCCAGCGCCGACGCCTGCAAGCCAGAAGTCCCGCACCATTGGTAACGTCTCGTTCCAGATAACGAGGCGGTTCGCCAACCCGCCCCGTGCCCCGGCGAGCCGTTCGCGGATCGCCGGCAGATCTGCCCAGCTGACCGCCAGCAGCGTCACCAGCACAACGACCGCGCCCAGACGACGGAAGAACCAGCCCTTGATCGCACGGAGGGTCAGGATGAGTGTCACGATCGCCGCAATTGCCAGGCCGACCGCCGCCGAACGTGACAGCGTGAGCAACAGCGCGAGCAACATGGTGACGAGCGACGCGATGATCCAGGTCCCGCGTGTGTCGAGCGGCATCGCACGGGACTCGCTGCCGGGCTGTGCCCCTGGAATTCGCGCGGCCATGTAGCCGAGACACAGCGGCATCGCCATGATGATCCACGTGGCAAAGTGGTTGCGATTGACGAAGGGGCCAAACGGCAGCGGGCCCTCGACCTCTGTCGGGAACAACCAGTAGATTGAGCGACCGCCGGTGGCGGCCTGCGCGATGCCCAGAAATGCCACGCCAAAACCGATCATTGCGATCGCGCGGCTGATTCGGCGGACGCCACCAGAGGCCAGTTGTTCGCGGGCGGCGCCGAACAGGGACAGCACGCCAATAAATTCGAGTGCCGCCTGCGCGGTGAGTCGCGGATCGATGCTGAGCGAGTGCCACGCCGCGGCATGCGGCACCAGGCTCAAGGAGGAACGCACACCGGCAGCGCGCGGAGACAACAGGTTGCCGATTGCAGCTGGCAACGGAATGAGTTGCAGCACGACCGCCCCGACCAGCAGCGCCAGGCTCCAATCGAGTGGCTGCATCGGCCGGGGAATGGCTACCGCGGCGTATCCGAGACTCAAAACCGCAAACATCACCGCCATCGTCGGATTACGGCCTCCGAATGCGACGAGCGGCAGCAGCAGCAGCGTGGTAAGCGCCAGGACCCGGAACGTCTGGCGGGAATCAGGCCGACGCGGCGGTGTGGCGGTAGTAGCTTTGGTAGTGATAGCCGTAATAGCGAGAGTAGTAGTAATTGTTACGCTGGAAGTCAACGCGATTCAGCACGCAGCCGAGCGATCGCGGCCTCCCCGTCATTAGAATCTCCAACGCCCGTTCCGCATGCACTCGCCGGGTCATCTCCGAGCCGATCACGAAGATCACACCGGAGACCGCGCGTGTGACGATGACGGCGTCGGTGACGGCCAGCACCGGCGGCGTATCCACGATCACCCAGTCGAAGGGTCCCGTCTGAAGATTCTTCAGAAACATCCGCATTCGGTCCGAAGAGAGGAGCTCGGATGGGTTCGGAGGGGTCAGGCCCGCCGGGATCACGAACAGGTTTGGCTCCCGTGTCGCCTGGATTACGCTGCGCACAGGCGCTTGTCCCACCAGGAGATGTGACAGTCCCGGCTCGTTCTCGACGCCGAGCAACTTGTGGAGACCGGGCCGGCGCATGTCGGCATCCACGAGCAATACGCGAGATCCCCCGATGGCCAGCGCCGTAGCCAGATTGCAGGCGGTTGTCGTCTTCCCCTCGAGCGGCTGGCTGCTGGTCACCGCGACGACACGCGGGCCGTGGGTCGTGCTGGTGAAGACGATCGATGTCCTCAGCGAGCGAAATGCCTCGCCGAACTCCAGGGGAACCTGCTCCGACAGCAGCGGAACCTGTGACCCGCGGACGGTGGGCACGATGCCGAGGAGCGCCAGGTTCAATCGCTTCGACACGTCCTCGGGAGTTCTGACCGTGTCGTCCAGATACTCAATACAGAAGACGAGCCCAACCGCGGCGAGCAAGCCGGCGAGGAGCGCCGTGAACCAGTCGCGCCGCGCATTGGGGGAGAACGGTCCACCCGGGATCTCGGCACGATCCATGAGCTGCACGTTATTGGCTCGGCTGTTGCTAACGACGCGGAGCTCTTTCTCCTGCTGCAGCAGGGACTGATACACGGACCGGTTGCTTTCCGCTTCACGCTGCAGCACGAGGTACCTGCCGCTCTTGCGATCGAGATCCATCGCCGCGGCCTTCTGACCCTCGAGCTGCGAGCTCAGACTCCGCTCTTCGATCAACGCTGACTCGTACTCGTTTCGTGCCGCGTCAATCACGCTCGCGCGCTGTGCCGTCAGCGCCGTCCGGCTGTTCTCGATCTGGTCGGCAAGCTTGGCCATCTCCGGATGCCCGGGCTGATAGCGGCTGGACAGCCGCGCGCGGTCGGCAACGAGCTGCGCGAGGCGGGTCTTGGCCTCCGCAACCGCGGCGCTGCTGGCGATTGCCGGGAACGCGTCGGCGGCATCGCTGGCCGGATCGACTCCCTTGATCTGCGTGTAGAGCGCTTCCTTCTGAAGCCGTACCGTACGCGCTTTCGTGACGGTGTCGTTGAGCGTGTTGAGCCGCGAGACGACGATGTTCTGGCGATCCTCGAGCGAAAGCGCGTTCTGGCTCTCGCGGTATTGCGTCATCGCGGCCTCGGCGGCGGTCACCTTGGCTTCCTGCCGCCGAACTTCCTCGCCAAGCCAGGTCAGGTTCTTGTTGATGGCGTCGAGCCGGAGATCGAGATTCTGCTGGGCATACTCTTCGGCCACCGTGTTTGCCGCCACCGCCGCAAACTCCGCGCCCGGCGACGTGTAGACAATCGCCACGAGACGCGTCGATTTTTCAGGCTTGATATCAAGACCCGCCAGAAACTGACCGATGAGCGCGCTTTCGATTGCTGTCTCATCGGCTGCCGAGCGTTCCAGCGGCACCGCCGGGGAGCCGGCGACCGCGCGACGGACCGCCGCGGCAGCCGCCTGCTTCGCGTCGCTGGCGAGTTGCGCAGGCCCACGGCTCTCGGGTGACGTGCCGTTGAAGAGCGGGTGATTCTGGAGGTTCAGCCGCCGCACGACCCGCTTGGCAAGACCACGGCTGCGAAGAATGCTGTATTGCGTGTTGTAGTACTGATCCGATTCCTGCCAGAACATCGGATCGTTGGAATTCAGGTTGCCCACCGCGGTCGTCCGCTCATCCTGAATCAGCACCTGCGACGATGTCCGATACAGCGGCACTGTCGCGTAAGTCTGCAGCATCAGTCCCACCACGACGACGATGAAGGCCGTCACCGCGAGCTTGCGATGGCGAACGAGTGTGGCGAGACGATCGAGCGGATGTGCCGAAGAGGTTATTCCGGAGGTGACGGTGACGGGTGATTCGGGTGGGGTCGTTCGAGCCTGTTGGAGATCCTGAGTATCGAACATTATGGGTGCCAGGTTTCCACCTATTGGGGACTCACCGGGGTTCCGCTCGATCCGACGGCGGTGATGCCCAGGGTCGATGCCGTGGCAATTGCTGCGGCCGCCGCATTGCCGAAGAAGCCGCTGAACCACGGTGCGCGGGAGGTCAGGCGGACGAACGTGGACACCCTCTGGCCGGGCGTTACCGTGAACACGTCGCCCACGGCGAGAACCGCCTCACCGGGCGACACGATTTCCACGAGATACTTGCCAGCAGGGATCTCATCGAACTGGAAATTGCCGCGCTCGTCGGCGCGCGTAAGCGCGAGAGCCTGACCGATCGTCGCATCTCGCAATCGAATCAAGGCGCGGGGAAAAGGTGTGTTGTCCGCTCGCCACGCGGTGCCGATGATGGTTCCACCATGAACGGGAGCGGGAGCCGGAGGCAATACCTGATGCTGCTGGCGGGAACCGCCATTGCTGGATGCCGGCGTCGTGCCGGCGGAGAGGATCACGATGAGCGCAACAACGGCCGTTGCAGCCGTGCGGCATATGTGCATGCGTCTCTCACGACTGGCGCGGTTGGTGATGCCATGGCGTGCGCCTTCCTCGTCGGTACCGACGGAACCCGGCAGCCATGTGCGGATTCGCACACTACTCTAACTTACGTTCGTGGAACGAACAAGTCTTTATGTGAAAGTGACTTCCGGGAGCATGATAAAATTCGCCCGCCTACGCCTCCTGTGGACGCTCGAGAGGCTTCGGCGGGGCAGGCACCGCCTACGCCTCCTGGTGGGGCTTCGGCGGGGCAGGCTGTTCCCCGGGCCTCAGTCCACGCGAACGCTAGCGCATACGATGCAACGATCCGTCAGGACACAATGACCCGCGATCTAGACGCGCTGACATCCCCAACCCTCAAACATCTTCGCGAACACTGGTGGAACGATGCCTTCACAGCGTTCCTGAAGGAAACCCTGCGTCCAAGGCCAGGCAACCGGATTCTCGACGTCGGCTGCGGAACGGGGACAGCCGAAATCAGTCTGGCGCGGCTACGGTTGTCACAGGTGGATCTGTTTGGCGTGGACCTGCTCGTCGACCGTCTCAAGGTGGCGAGCGCCGCGACCCGCGGGATCAACGCGCGCGTCGGGTATGCGGCGGCCGATGCATCGCGTCTGCCCTTTGGCTCTGCCATCTTCGATTCGACCTATTGCGTCGCCGTGCTTCAGCACATCCGTGACATGCCGCAGGCCGTCGGCGAGCTTGCGCGCGTGACGCGTCCCGGCGGCCGCATCCTCGTCGTCGAGCCTGACAACGCGGCGCGGTACTGGTTCAGCTCGATGCCGAGCGGCATGCATGCCTTCGACATCGGCCGCCGGTTCTTTGCCGGTCTGGCAGCGGCGCGCGGCGAGCTGCCGCCGTCCCCCGCGGGGCCGCTGATGCCGCTGATGTTCGTGGCACATCGAATCGAGCCGGTTTCCGTTCAGCTGTTTCCAGTGTCGGTGTCGCACCTTGGTGCGCCGCCGCCCGCGGTGTGGGACGCGAGACGCGCGGCAATACAGCACGCCATCGAGAGAGCGCCCGACGAGTCGCTTCGCCGACTCGGCGCCGACTACCTCAAGGCGATCGAGCTCTACGCCAGGGAAGCTGAACGCGCAGGCGCCTCGTTCGTAGAAATCCAGAACACGATGCTCTTTGCCTCGGTCGGGACGATGGCGGAGGACTGAGACACTGCTGGCGCCTTTCACCTCTGGACTGGACTGATGCCCGCGACACGCGACGGAGCCGCCGGCTGGGACGACTACGCGCCGTTCTACGATTGGGAGAATGCGCGCACCGTCGCGCGGCGTGACGTCGGCTTCTGGCAGCGGCTCGCCTCGGCCCAGACCGGTGCGGTCCTCGAACTGGGTTGCGGAACGGGTCGCATCGCCGTACCCGTTGCCAGGACCGGGGCTGACCTCGTCGGAATCGATCGCTCGGCCCCGATGCTGGCGAGAGCTCGCACGAGGCTTCGTCGAGCCGGTCTCGCCGATCGCGTCCTCCTCGTCCGAGGCGATATCCGCGCCCTGCCGTTCCGCCGCCGGCGTCCCTTTTCGCTGGTGATGGCGCCCTACGGGATGCTTCAATCGCTGACCAGAGAGGCCGACCTCACCGCTACCCTCGCCTCCGTTCACAGCGTCGTCGGGCCGAGTGGCCTGCTCGTCGTGGATCTCGTGCCGGACCTGCCGCGATGGTCCGAATACAGCAGGCGGGTCAGCCTCCAGGGCCGTCGTGGAAAATCGACCCGGCTGACGCTCGTGGAGTCTGTCAGGCAGGATCGCAGACGCGGCCTGACGCACTTCGAGCAGGAGTACGTGGAGCGTCGCGGGCGTCAGCGCCGGGTTCACCAGTTTGGTCTGACGTTCCGCACGCTGTCTGTGCCGCAGATGGCGCGCCGCCTCGAGGCTGCAGGGTTCGGCATCGACGCCGTCCTCGGCGACTACGACGGTGGCCCGTGGGATGAACGTGCCGACGTGTGGGTGATCCTCGCTCGTCGCCGGTGATGCATGCCGCAGTTTCGACTGAGCCCTGACGTCCTCTATCGCGACCTCGAGGGTCAAGCGGTCATTCTGGATCTATCCTCAGGCCTGTACTTCGGCCTGAACGAGGTCGGTACGCGGATCTGGACGCTCATCGGCGAGGGGCGTAGTGTCGCTGACATCGTTCAGATCCTGTCGCACGAGTACGAGGCCGATGCGTCGAACCTCGAACGCGACGTTCGCGAGCTTGCCGACGCGCTGCTGTCCCGGAACCTGATATCGTGAGCGCGATTGCGGGCTGCCTGTGGTTCGACGGCCGAATCGCCCGGCCGGCGGACATCGTTGCTGCTACCGCATCTGCCGCCCACCGTGCTCGCAGAGCGTTCTCCTTTCAGACGATCGGCCCGGCTGTCATCGCGTCGTCCGGCCTTGACGGTGTGTCCCGTACGGCCGACGCAAACCTGAGCGTGGCCCTCGACGGCCGCATCGATGCGTACCTAAGTGGTGCGCGCCATTCCACGCATACCGCCACGATCCTCGACGCGTTCGCGCAGTATGGCGAGGACGCAGGGCGTCATCTGATTGGTGACTTTGCCTTTGCGATTTGGGATCGCCGCGCCTCGCGGCTGACATGTGTGCGCGATGCGATGGGGCAGCGCCCGGTGTTCTACGCGGTCACCAACCACTGTCTGATCTTTGGATCCGAACCGCAACAAGTTCGCCTTCACCCCGAGGTTTCGACGCGTGTGAACGAGGCCATGGTCGCGGAGTACCTGAGCGGTCAGCCTGCCACAGTTGCAGAAACCCTCTGGGAGGGAGTTCGCCGGCTGCCGCCAGCACACGCCCTAATCGCCGACCAGCGTGGCGTTCGCGAGCACCGCTTCTGGGATCTGTCGGATTTCGCCGATGCCTCAGACACTCAGGAGGCTTCCGATCCGGAAAGGCTGAGAGAGCTTTTCCAGGACGCGGTCAAATGCCGCGTAACAGATGCGCGCAAAGTCGGAGTCTTTCTGAGCGGCGGCATCGATTCGTCGTGTGTTGCTGGCATGGCGCAACGGCTGGCGCGTGCAGGCGAATCGGCTCTCGTTTCCGGGCTCTCGATCAGGTTTCCGTTCCAGCCATGCGACGAGACGAGGTACATCGACGAAGTGGTGCGCGGGACCGGCATCGGTGCCGTGGCGATGGACGCTGTTCAGGTTTCCGGGGCAGAGGTACGAGCCGAAGTCGAGCGCTATCTCGATGCACCGTCGTACCCGAACGGCCTGGTCCTCGATCCGCTGCGTCGACGGGCGGCGGCGCTGGGTTTCGATGTCGTGCTCACCGGTTACGGTGGCGACGAGTGGTTCGGCGGCCGAGTCGCGTCGTCCGCAGAGTTGATCAGGTCCCGTCGCTTTATTGCAGGGGTCACAACGCTTCTCAACGAGCGCCGCGCGGGTGGCCGCGTCTCACCGCGGCGGCTTGCGCGGGCCCTTGTGGGGTCGGTGCTGCCCGAGCCTGTCATCGCTGCCATTCGGCGGCGCCGCGGAACGCCGCCCTCCTTCGAGTGGATTCGGGGGGACTTCGCCGCGCGCGTCAGCCTGATCGACCGATTGCGCTCCGGATCGGCTCCCGCTTTCGAGACGGCAGACCAACGGCGGATCTTCGAGGTTACCCAGAGCGCCGGACAAGTCATCGCCGATGAAGTCGAGGATCGCGCCGCACACGCCGCCGGCATCGATCAGCGTCATCCATTCTGCGATCGCCGGATCGCTGAGTACGGGTTCTCGTTACCGCCTGCCCAACGAACAACCGAGAGAGGGTCGAAGGTCGCGCTCCGTCACACGTTCAGAGATTTGTTGCCGCGCACTGTATTCGAGCGAACGGACAAGGCGGAGTTCTCGTCGACATTCGTCGAGGCCCTCGAGCACCTCGGCGGCAGCCAATTGTTCGAGAGCCTGGCCTCCGAAGAAGCGGGCTGGGTCGACGGCCGAACGCTGCGCGAGCGCTATTCGCGAATGATCGGGCTTTACAGGACGGGCGACGATGCGTACATTCCGTGGTCGGAGGGTCTCTGGGAAGTGATCGGCCTGGAAATGTGGCTCGACTGCGCGGTATCGAACCGGGGGCTGCATGAGCGATCGGCCTGAACGCGAGGCGCCGTCGCGCGCAGAGATCGAGCAGCCGCGACGCAAGTACGAAAAGCCGCGGTTGATCGAGTACGGGCACGTCGCGAAGCTGACGCAGAGTGGCGGTTTGTCCACCAAAGACTTGGGCAACATGATGCGACCCTAGTGACGGCCCACTAGTGACGGCCTACCGTACATTGACACGCATCGCCGCAATCGCAGTCACCGCAATCGTGATGGCCGCTGTGCGGGCGACTCTGCACATGGCGCCTGGCCTGCTGGTGCGATGGGGTTGTGCGACCGGGTCTGCGCGGAACCGGCCAGGGTCTTCGATCGGCATCCAGGCCCGCGATCTGACATCGCTTGTCGAACGGGCGGGCTGGTACCTGTCGGCCACGTGTCTCGAACGAGCACTGACACTCCTGGTGATCCTGCGTCTCCTGCATCCTTCTCGCAACGGAGCGAGGCTGTTGATCGGCGCGGCTCACACGGACGCGGGGCTTCGCGCGCACGCCTGGGTCGAAGCATCCGGTCACGTTCTCCTCAGAAGCGGGGCTGATCGGTTTGCGCCGCTCGTTCCTTCGTCCGTGCATTCGGCGCGCCAGGCCTGACATGCGGCGCTTTTTTCTCTACGGAGCGATCGTTGAGAGCGCGATTGAGCTTCCTGCTCCAGCGGCGACATCGTCAGACCAGGTCGATTTCACGGTGAATGTGGCTCCGGAGTCGCCGGCCGACGGCGTCACCTGGTTTCACGCGTGGCAGTACCCGCGGTGCCCGCCGTCGGTGATCTTCGGACGACGTGGGGATGGATATGTGTTGCGAATTCCCCACGTGGGCGATTTTGCTGTTTCATCCGATGGTCGGTCGATAGACATTCCGGCTGCCCTGCCCATCGACAGCGGGCAACACCTGTTGGCCGATCTCGTGCTGCCGCTTGCGATCTCGCGTCAGCGCGATCTGCTCCTGCATGCGACCACCGTTCACATGCCGGATGTCGGCGCTCTGGCGATCGCCGGCTCCAGCGGACGAGGGAAATCATCACTGGCTGGGGCGCTCATCGCACACGGCGCATCGGTTCTGAGCGACGATTGCACGGCAACGACGCAGGTTCACGACGTGCCGGCCGCGCTTCCCGGGTATCCAGGAATTCGGTTATGGCCTGAATCCTTGACGATGCTCGCGCCGCCCGGAGGTCTTTCTGATGCGTTGGCGTCAGGCAAGGTTCGCGTCGGGCCGCCCCACGTCCCGTTTCGTGGCCAGCCTTCTGGCTTGGGAGCGATCTTGATGCTGTCGAAACGGCATCGTGGTGGAGGATTGAAGGTTTGGCGCATCAGTCAGCGAGTGGCGGTCGTGCAACTGATGCGTCACGCGTTCATCATGGATGTCACCGATCGTTCGCAGTTGGCGCGGGTGTTTGGCGCGTTGACATCACTCGTCGCGCGCGTACCGATTCTTCGGATCGCTCTCGAGGACGATCGCTCGTCGCTGGAGGCTGCGGCCGGCTCGGTCGTGACGCTGGCTCGCTCGATCGTTCGAAACCGGCAGCCCTCCGCAGCCTGATCACCCGTGGGCCCCTACCGCCTGCGCGACCACGCGCGCATGTTCGGCAACGAGACGCGAAATCGGGCGTATGCGGCTGCGCTGGATCGCGTCGTCGCCCAGGGCGACGTCGTGCTGGACATCGGCACCGGCACCGGACTCCTCGCGATGCTGGCGTGCAAGGCTGGAGCCTCGCACGTCTACGCCGTCGAATCGAGCCCGATCGTCGCTCACGCTCGAGCGCTCGCCGCCCATAACGGTCTCGAAGACCGCATTACGTTCATCGAACAGTCATCGCTCACGCTGACGCTCCCCGAGCGTGTGCACGTGATCGTGTCGGATGTGCGCGGCGTGTTGCCGCTGGCCGCAAACGCCCTGGCGTCGCTCATCGACGCGCGCGAGCGATTCCTGCAGCCCGGCGGCCGGATGGTGCCAGCGGTCGATCTCGTGCGTGGGGCCGTCGTTGCGGCACCGGGCATCTATGCGGACTTCGTCGATGTCTGGGGTCGATCGGCATCCGGCATCGACGCGTCTCCGATCCGCCAGGCGGCCGTTCAGCAGATCACGCCGGTGAATGACGGCGATCTTCGGACGCTCACCGAGGTCATCACGTGGACGAGCATCGACTACCTGACATGCGGAACACCGTCCGCGTCCGGGCCTCTGCGCTGGCAGGTTGGGGAGGGGGGCGAGACGTCGCACGGACTTGCGCTCTGGTTCGAGAGCATGCTCGCTGACGGCATCTCGTACCGCACTGGCCCGGGCAGCGGGGACGATCTGTACGGAGCGGCGTTCTTCCCGTGGCCCGAGCCGGTGGTGTGCACCGCCGGAACGACGGTCGACGTCAACCTGCGAGCGGACCTCGTCGCGGGCAGCTACGTGTGGACCTGGCACACCGAGCTGACTGCCGATGGCCGGCGTCGGTCGTTCGATCAGTCCACGTTTGCCGGCGGGCCGATGTCGATCGGCAGTCTTCGATCGCAATCACCGGACAGGCAGGTGGCTGTCGGCATGGAGGCTGCCGTTGATGCTGAGGCCCTCAGGCTGCTGTGCCAGGGCCTCAGGCTTGGGGAAGCGGGTGCGCAATTGCGGCGGGCGTTTCCCGATCGCTTCGGGGATGACGTCGAGGCAACGAGCCATGTTGCGGATCTCGCATTGCGGTATCAACATGGGCGGATCAATCGGTGAAGCGGGTGGTGGACAAGCAGCTGCCGATCGGCCCTGCACATCTCGGTTGATCTGGCACCCCGGCCGCTGTAACCTGAGCCCGGTCGTGCTAGGCTAGAGGGTCGATTTCGCTCGATCATCGCGGGGGTTTCTGTCATGTCCGGCCATTCCAAGTGGCACACAATCAAGCATAAGAAGGGTGCAGCCGACGCCAAGCGCGGCAAGATCTTCACCCGAATCATCAAGGAATTGACCGTGGCCGCCAGGGCCGGCGGTGGCGATCCGGATACCAATCCGCGGCTGCGGACGATCGTTGCCGAGGCCAAGTCGGTCAACATGCCGGCCGACAACATCAAGCGCGCCATTCAGCGTGGCACGGGTGAGTTGCCAGGCGTCTCGTACGAAGAAGTGACGTACGAAGGTTACGGTCCCGGCGGTGCCGCCCTCATCATCGAAGTGCTGACCGACAACCGCAACCGCACGGTCGGCGAATTGCGTCACCTGCTCACCAAGCACGGCGGGAACCTCGGCGAATCCAACAGCGTTGCCTGGATGTTCGAGAAGAAGGGCTACATCGTCGTCGAGAAGTCCAAGTCCGACGAAGAGTCGCTGATGTCGGCGGCGCTGGATGCTGGCGCGGACGACATGCGCGACGACGGCGACAACTGGGAGATTGTGTCGCCGCCGGACGGGTTCCAGGCAGTGCTCGAGGCGGTGAAGAAGCTCGGCATCGAGCCGGCGGCTGCCGAAGTCGCCATGCTGCCGCAGAACTACGTGAAGCTCGAAGGCAAACCCGCGCAGCAGATGGTCAAGCTGATGGACGCCGTCGAGGATCACGACGACACCAAGAAGGTGTGGTCGAACGCAGACATCGAGGAGAAGGAGATCGAGGCCTCGTTGGCGTGAGGATCTTCGGGATCGATCCCGGCTCCGCGCGGACAGGATACGGCTGCGTCGAGCGCGTCGGCAGCCGTCAACGCCTCATCATCTGCGGTTCTCTGGCGGGTCCCCCCCGTGCGGCCTTTCCTGACAAGCTGAAAGCGATTCACTCGGGCCTGGTCGCGCTGCTCGACCGCCATCGGCCCGACTGCGTGGCGGTTGAGAGCATCTTTCACGCGAAGAACGTGCGGAGCGCGCTGAAGCTGGGACACGCGCGCGGCGTGGTGCTGCTCGCGGCCGCCGAAGCCGGACTGCCGGTCGTGGAGTACGCCCCCGCCGAAATCAAGCGTGCAGTCGTCGGGTACGGGAGGGCCGAGAAGCACCAGGTGCAGCAGATGGTAAAGCTGCTGCTGGGCCTCGACAAGCCGCCAACGCCGCACGATGTCGCGGACGCTCTGGCCGTCGCGATCTGTCACCTTCAGAGCTCGACGGGAGCCATCGCCGACCGCGTGCGCGCCGAGCCTGCACGGTCGAGCCTGCGCTCGTGGCGGGACTATCGGCCCGCCGACAAGCTCAGGACGGGACCGTGAGTGTCGAAGCATGATCCGCCTGCTGCGGGGAACGCTGGCCGGCAAGTCACCCAGCAGGATCATCGTGGACGTGGGTGGGGTCGGGTACGACGTGCAGGTCCCGCTGTCCACGTTTTACGTCCTTGGTGACGAAGGGGCAAACGTCTCGCTGCGGATCCACACGCACGTTCGCGAGGATGTGATTGCGCTGTTCGGTTTTGCGTCCGGCATCGAGCACGATCTCTTCGAGCGGCTGATCGCGATCAACGGGATCGGTCCGAAGCTGGCGCTGGCGGTGTTGTCCGGAATCGAGCCGGCCGAGCTGATTCGCGCCGTTCGTCAGCACGACGTCGCCCGGCTCACCGCGATTCCGGGTGTCGGGAAAAAGACCGCCGAGCGCATCGGTCTTGAACTGAAGGACCGGCTGCCGGCTGCCTCGAGCGATGCGGTGGCCGCGCCGTCGTCACCCCGCGATCAGCTGAAGGACGACCTGTTGTCGGCCCTCCTGAATCTCGGATATCAGCGCAACGTCGCGGAGAAGGCCATCGAGAAGACGCTCGAAGGCGGTTCGGAAGCCGGCTTCGAGACGGCGCTCAAAGGCACGCTCAAGCGGCTGATGAAGCAGTGAGCAGCATGTCCGACGATCGCATCGTCACGTCGGCGCGGGTGGACGAGGACGCGCAATACGAGGTGGGCCTCAGGCCCCGGACGCTCGACGACTACATCGGTCAAGATCGGATCCGAGAGATCCTGCAGGTCTCCATCACCGCGACCAGGCAGCGAGGCGAGGCGCTGGACCACGTCCTGCTGTACGGGCCGCCGGGGCTCGGGAAAACGACACTCGCTTATGTGATCGCCAACGAGCTCGGTGTGCCCATTCGGTCGACCGCGGGCCCGGTCATCGAAAAGCCGGGTGACCTTGCCGCGATGCTCACCAACCTCCAGGAGCGGGAAGTTCTCTTCATCGACGAGGTGCACCGGATGAGTCCTGCGATCGAAGAAATTCTCTATCCGGCGATGGAGGACTTCGAGCTGGACATCGTGATCGGGCAGGGACCGAGCGCGCGTTCGGTGAAGGTGCCGCTCCAGAAGTTCACGCTGATCGGCGCGACGACGAGAACGGGCCTGCTGACGTCACCGCTGCGCGCACGCTTCGGGATCGTCCACCGGCTCGATTTCTACAATGAAGCCGACATCGAAGAGATCGTGCGCCGGTCGGCTCGCATTCTCAACGTGCCGATTGAACCGGAAGCGGCTCGGGAACTGGCGAAACGATCGCGGGGCACGCCGCGAGTGGCGAACCGGTTGCTGCGGCGGGTGCGCGATTTCGCGGAAGTGCGCGCGGACGGCCGGGTATCGGTCGACGTGGCACACAAGGCGCTGGAGCTGCTCGAGGTCGACGAGCACGGTTTCGATGAAGTCGATCGCCGGCTGTTGCGGACGATCATCGACAAGTTCGGCGGCGGTCCCGTTGGCGTTGGTAGCCTGGCGGCCGCGATGAGCGAGGAGCGCGACGCCATCGAGGAGATCTACGAGCCGTTCCTCATTCAGATCGGCTTCCTCGACAGGACTCCGCGCGGACGCGTTGCGACGCCGCGCGCCTACGAATACTTTGGACTGGCAAGCCCTGGAAAGGACCGTTTGTGGTGAGTGGATTGAGACGCGTCAAGATCACCGGTTTGGCCACCTATGTGCCGCCCAAGCTTCTGACGAACGCGGATCTCGAGAGGCTGGTGAACACCACCGACGAATGGATCCTTCAGCGCACCGGCATCAGGGAGCGGCACATCGTCGAACCAGGGGTCGCGACGTCGGATCTTGCCAAGGAAGCGGCGCTTGGCGCCATGCGGCAGGCTGGCGTTTCCCCTGACGACATCGGATTCATCGTCGTTGGCACCACCACACCCGATACGATTTTTCCGAGCACCGCCTGCATGCTGCAGGACAAGATTGCCGCGCGTCGTGCATGGGGCTTCGATCTCGGTGCCGCCTGCTCGGGCTTCACCTACGCGCTGACCACGGGTATGCAGATGGTCGCGACAGGCGCGCACGACCACGCCCTGGTCGTCGGCGCTGACGTGATGTCGAGCATCATCGACTACACGGACCGGACCACCTGCGTGCTCTTCGGCGACGGCGCCGGGGCTGTGGTTGTGTCGCCCGCTGCAGATGACGAGCCGTCGATCATCGGCTTCGCTCACGAGATCGACGGCAGTGGCGGGCCGGCGCTCTGCATGCCTGCAGGCGGCAGCCGGATGCCCGCGTCGCACGAGACCGTCGACCAGCGCCTTCACTACGTCAAGCAGGACGGGCAGGCGGTGTTCAAGTTCGCGGTTCGCAAGACCGAGGAGATCTGCCGCCGCGTGCTCGAGAAGCACCGGGTCGACGCTGGAGACATCGATCTGTTCGTGTCGCATCAGGCGAATCGCCGGATCATCCAGGCCGCCGCCGATCGCATGGGACTGCCCGAGTCGAAGGTCGTCATCAACCTCGAGCGGTTCGGCAACACGACAGCCGCGACAATCCCCCTGGCGCTCGCTGACGCCGTCTGTCAGGGCCGGGTCAAGAAGGGCGATCTCGTTCTGCTGGCTTCCGTCGGGGCAGGGTTCACCGTTGGAGCTGTCCTTCTTCGCTGGTCGTTGTGACCGGTTCCTGACCGGACTGATCATCCTTCTCGTCGCCGGCCAGTCAGCGCCGGCGCAGATTCCTCCAGTTCCGCAGCTGACACACGCGCCCGCGGCCGTCACCTGGGAGCCATCGTCTCTCGTCAACGGCGCGCCTTGTCTCTTTCGCGTGAAGCCGTCCGTAGACGTGAAGTCCCTGACGGGACTGTGGCTCACGCGAACGGTTCCGTTCGAGCTCGATGCCGCCGACGGTTCGTGGTTTGCTCTCGCCGCGGTGGGCTTGAACGTGACCGAAGGCGAATATCCGCTCGATCTCGACGGTGTCGCGAACGACGGCTCGAAGATCCTCTTCCGCGCGGAGGTCACCATTGGTCGCGGCAGCTACCGGACGGTCGATCTTCGAGTGGCCGACCGGTTCACGGCGCCGAATGCGACAACGCGGGCGCGCATTGCCCGCGAGCAGAAGCTCAAGGCCGCAGTGTTTGCCAGCGTCACGACGAAGCGGTTGTGGGATGGCCGATTCGCGCCACCGATTCCGTCCAGCGCGACAGACTCGTTCGGTGTACGCCGGACGTTCAACGGCGTTCAGCAGAGCGTTCATCAGGGATCGGATTACCGTGCGAAGGTCGGTAGCCCGATTGCGTCCATGAACGCCGGTCGAGTGCTCCTCGCACGCAATCTGTTCTTCGAAGGCGGTTGCATCATCATCGATCACGGCCAGGGGTTGCTGACCATCTACATGCATCTGTCGAAGTTCAGCGTCAAGGAAGGCGATCGCGTCGAGCGAGGCCAGCAGATTGGTTTGAGCGGGGCGACCGGGCGCGTCACCGGCCCGCACCTGCACGTCAGCGTGCGCTGGCAGGGAGTCTATCTCGATCCATTAGCCCTGGTTTCTCTGTCGTTGCCGTGATCGGCCTCGTGAGAAACATGCTGGATGAGCGTCGACACTGTGACGAACGCATCGACGACGTCAGGGTCGAAATGCGTGCCGCGTCCCTTGACGATGAGCGCGACCGCCTGTTCGTGGGTAAGTGACGGCCGGTAGAGTGTGCGCGTCGTGCTGGCGTCGTACACGTCAACGACCGACATGACTCGTCCTGGCACCGGTATCTCGACGCCGCGCAAGCCCTCGGGATAGCCCGTCCCGTCCCATTTTTCGTGATGGGTGTAGACGATGTCCTTCGCCATGCCCAGGATGACGTGATCGTGAACACCCACTTCCTGTTGGGCGTGCAGGATGACATCCCTGCCGTACACAGGATGCCGTTGCATCTCCGTCAGTTCTTCCGCCGTCAGCTGCCCAGGCTTGTTGAGCACCTGGTCGGGGACCCCGACCTTCCCGATGTCGTGCAGCGGCGCAAGGCTTGACAGCAGGTCGATCCGATCCGGAGTCAGATACTCGCGGTAGCGAGGATGGCGGGCGAGTTGTTCAGCGAGCACACGCGTGTACTGCTGCGTTCGCCGTGAGTGCTTGCCGGTCTCGGCGTCGCGCACTTCCGTGAGTGACAGCAGCGCCTGGACCATCAGCTTCTGCGAGGTCTCGTTCTCTTCTCCGGCCTGATCCGCCCGCCGACGCTCGATTGTGAATCGCGCGGCGGTGATGGCGGCGAGCGCCCCGGTCAACCCCACAATTGGAAACATCGGCGATAGGAATATGCCGGTGTTCGACATCAACCATGCGGCACCCAGCCACACGGCTGCCAGGCAGACCCCGATACTCAACGCTCCCCGTGCCAGACCGAGCCGTCGAACCAGAAGCGCGGCGATCAGTCCGAGTCCGATGACGACCTGCGTTTCGATTGCCACTGCGTACTCGGGTCGACGGATGTAGTCCTGCTGGATCAGATTGTCGGCCACGCTGGCCTGCACCTCGACTCCGGCGAACAGCGTATCGAGCGGGGTCGACACGACCTCGCGCGTGCCGAGTGCGGTGGTTCCTACGAAGACGATCTTGTCCTTGAAGGTCTCCGCGCTGACCTGGCCACGAAGCACGTCAACAGCGGAAACGTAAGGAAACGTCCGTTTGGGACCACGAAACCGGAGCAGCAGATTGCTCTTGCCGTCGAGAGGGACGCTGCGATCCTCCAGCACCAGCAATGAAGTGTTGGCATTGGCGACGCGAAGCGCAACGGGGCGCGAGCCGGAGACCGCCGACACCGCGGCGAGCGCAAGTCCCGGGTAGATTCTGCCGTCGAGCTCCATGAGCAGCGGCACGCGTCTCAGCAGGCCGTCAGGATCCGGGGCCGCGTTGAGAAATCCGGTCGCGCCAGCTGACTGGGTGAGGACCGGCAGATTGCAGATCGCGCCCGTGGCCTGGAAGAACGGATCGTCAGCGGGTGAGTCGTCCCGTCGAACGACGCCGACGCCGAGCGGATGACGGACGCAATCCCTGGGTGAATGTTGTGTGTCGTCAAAGGTGAGTGCGTAGCCGAGCACCACGCGGCCGTCGCGCAGCGTTTCCGCAAGCATTTGATCCGGTGATGCACCAGACGCATCGAACCGGTCCGGCTCCGCGAAGATGATGTCGAGCGCGACGGTCGCAGCCCCGTTGTTGCGCAGTCGATCGACGAGCTGGCCGAGCACGTCCCTCCGCCAAGGCCACTGGCCCACGGTGGTCAGGCTGCGATCATCGATGTCGACGATGACGATGCGATCGGTGGGGGGCTTTGTCTCGGCGGCGCGAAGAAGCCTGTCGTAGGTTCCGTATTCGAGGCTTCTCAGGAAGGCGGGCCTGGTCAGAGAGAGCAGCGCCGCGACCAGCGTCGGCAGCAGGCCGCAGAAGATTACGAGTCGGCCCGGCCCCAACGTCATCTGATCGTGATTTCGACGCGGCGATTTCGCGGCTCGTACGTCTCGTCCGCCGTCCTGACGAGCAGGACCGCTTCGCCATGCGACGTGACTTCGACGGCGGTCGCATCGAGGCCGGCGGCGACCAGGAGTCCGCGGACCATGTTTCCTCGCTTCAGGCCGAGGTCGAAGTTGCTGGCCGGCGTTCCGGTCGTGTCGGTATGACCAACGACGGACACCTCCGGCACAGGCCGATCTGTCATGGCTTTGAGGACATCCGGCACGAGCGCGCGGCTGTCGTCCGTCAGCTCGTCGGATTCGAACCGGAAGTACAGCGTGAAGTGCTTCGGCGCCGGTGGCAGGCTGGCCAGCACGTCGCCGTAGAGGCGCTTGACCTCCGATTCCTTCATCATCTTGACGCGCGTCGGCGGCTGATTCACGCCGACCAGCGTGTACTCGCCCGCGGCATCGAGCTCGGCCGAGGCGCCTGCGTTCGAGACAGCGGCGCGGCCGGTCGTATCCCTCTCTGGATCGGGCAGCAGCATCACGAGATCCGCCTCACCAGGATTCTGAGGGGTGCGCACGCGCTGCAGACTGCAGGCGCTTCCCAAGCCGGTAGCCAGGACGACGATCACGGCGGCGACGGGTCGAGTGCAGTTCATTTTTCTTGTGCGTGAAGAATGACAGTGGTTCCACGAACGCCGACGATAGCCGAGGGCGTTTCGAGCCGCACGGCGTCCGGCGCGATCTTGGCGATCTGACCGGAGACATACGCCGCCACGCCCTTCACGACTTTGAGCACGAATCCCAGCCGCCCCTCGGCGGGTGCGAACGCAAAACGGTCGAGACGCACCTCGCTGTTCGGTCCCAGCGAGAGCCGCGTATCGTCTTTCAGCGTGATGCCGACTTTGCCGTCATCACCCGTCCGCAGCGTGTCTGCTTCGTAGACAGGTTGCCCGACCTGCGCGGGAATAGTGCTCGTGCCCCGGACGATGACCACCGATCCTGAGGCGATCTTGATCTGTCCGGCCGCGGGCTGTTCCTGTGCAAAAGCAGGAACCGCGGCGAGCAGTAGAGCGACGACGCAGACCTGCATCTTCATGGCGTGCCGTGGAGGCCACTATGCGAACGCCGATCCACCCTCTCCCATTGCCGTTTCGTCGCACAATACCGGGTATTCTTCGAGGGGGCTTTCAGAACGGGACAGGCGATGACGAATTTGTCACGGGGGTTCAGGACGAGGGTTCACGACGCGGGTTCATCACGAGGGTTCATCACGAGGGTTCACGACTTCGGTTCAGACAGAGGTTCGCTGCCGGAACCACGGGTGGTTCTGTGAACCCTCGGCCTGAACCCCCGTCGTGAACCCCCGTCCTGAACCCTCGTCGTGAACCCCCGCTGTTGATATATTCTCCGCTCCCAAGGAGCTGCACTCATGTGGCGTTTGGCGGTTGCCGTCGTCTTGTCGGTCGTTGTCGGTCTGGTCGGCTCGGCGCAGGGCGGCAAAAAGGTGTTTATCTCGGCCGACATGGAGGGCATCAGCGGTATATCGGGGTCCGATCAGCTGTCGGCGACCGGCAGTGAATACAACCGATCGCGCAAGTTGATGGCCGACGATGTCAACGCGGCAATTCGAGGGGCTGCCGCCGGAGGCGCAAGCGAGATCGTGGTCAACGACTCGCACGGTAGCATGCGTAATCTCCGGCTTGAGGATCTCGCGCCGGGCGCTCGGCTGATCAGTCACAGCTTCAAGCGCTCGGGGATGATGGAAGGGCTCGACGAGTCGTACGACGCGGTGATCTTCGTCGGCTATCACGCCCAGGCCGGCAGCCCGAACGGCCTTTTCGCGCACACCGGTAGCGGCGTCGTCGGCGACGTGCGCGTCAATGGGCAGTCGTACGGCGAAGGCGGGTTGAACACGCTGGTGGCTGCCTGGTACGGCGTCCCGGTCGTCCTCGTCACCGGCGATGATGTGGCTGTGAAGCAGGTGTGCGCTGTCGCGACGCAAGCGAAGAGCGTGATCGTGAAACGTGCGATCAATCCCCGCGCGGTCGAGCTTCGCCCACTTGCGGACGTGCATAAGGAGATCGAAGCTGGTGCGCGCGCCGCGGTCGCGGGTGCTCGCAAGGGCGCACCGAAGAAAGAAGCGACCTACAAGGTCGAGGTGCAGTTCCGGGACGTGCTGATTCCCGAGGTCGCCGAGAACCTCCCGGGCATGCAGCGTCCTTCACCCGACACGATTGCGTTCTCAGCCGACTCGATGCCTCGCGCGTATACCTTGATCAGGTTGCTGTATCGGTACATCAATCCTGAATGAGGGGTTCATGCGTCCGTTAGTGTCCCGCTAGCCGGACCGTTCCAGAGTGACCGGACCGTTCCAGGAGTGATCTGATGCATCGATGTGCCGTTCGACTTGTGCCGATCGTGCTGGGGTTGGTGCTTGCAAGCTCGGGCCTTTACACGCGTACTGGCAATGCACAGGACGCGACACAGGGCACGCTTGCGTCGCCCGAGAAGTTCTTCGGCTTCCGCATGGGTGAGGATCGGAAGCTTGCCAACTGGGACAAGCTCCACGAGTACTACCAGCTGCTGGCCAAGAGCTCCAATAAGGTGAAGCTCGTCGAGCTGGGGAAGTCCAGCGAGGGCCGTCCGTACATCGCGCTGTTCATCTCGTCGCCGGCCAACCTCGCGAAGCTCGATCACTACAGACAGTTGAGCGCGCGGCTCGCGGACCCCCGCGGCCTGTCGGAGGCCGAGGGGCAGAAAGTCGTCGCGGAGGCGAAGGCCGTCGTGATCCAGTCCTTCGCGTTGCACTCGAGCGAGGTTGCGGCATCGCAGACAGCAGCGGAATTCGTGTACGACAGCCTGACCCGCACTGACGAAGAAGCGCAGCGGATGCTCGACAACGTGATCAGCATCGTCGTGCCGTCCATAAACCCGGATGGCACGCAGATGATCGCCGACTGGTACATGAAGTATGTCGGTACGCAGTACGAGGCGGCCGGGTTGCCGTGGCTGTATCAGAAGTACTCCGGTCACGACAACAACCGCGATGGCTTCGCGCTCAACCTTCCTGAATCGCAGAACCTCGGCAAGCTGATGTACCGCGACTGGATGCCGCAAGCCTATGTCGATCATCACCAGATGGGCAGCGGCAACGCGCGCCTCTACATTCCGCCGTACGCGGAACCCATTCGCCCCGGTGGCGACCCACTGGTGTGGCGCGAAATGGCGTGGTGGGGCGCGCATATGGGCAACAAGCTCGAGGCAGCGGGGAAGACCGGCGTCATCGGCGCGGCGATCTATTCCGGGTGGGGTCACATGGGATTTCACTGGATCACGCCGTTCCACAACATCGCCGGCATGCTCACCGAGTCTGCGAGCGCACGTCTCGCAACGCCGATGTACCTGCATCCCGATCAATTGCGCGGCGGCCCGCGCAACCTGCCTCAGTACGAATCGCAGACAACGATGCCCAGCCTCTGGCCTGGCGGCTGGTGGCGCGTTCGCGACATCGTCGAGCAGCAGAAAATTGCGGCGTGGGCGACGGTCGATCTCGCGGCGCGCAACCGCGAGACCGTCCTCTGGAACATGTATCTGAAAGGTATCCGTCAGACCGAACGAGGCGCCAATGGTGACGTGAAGGCCTATGCGATTGCGGCAACGCAGCACGATTCGCTGACCACGAAGAAGCTGGTCAACATGCTGCTGAACTCGGGTGTCGAAGTGTACCAGGCGAAGGCGCAGGTCGTGGCCGACGGACGCGTCTACGGTCCGGGGTCGTTCGTCGTCTCAATGGCGCAACCGAAGCAAGCGCTCGTCCGCTGGATGCTGGGCCGCACATTCTATCCAGACAACTCATACACGCGCGACGCCGAGGGCAACCCCATTCGACCGTACGACATGTCGACCGACACCTTCGGCGAGTTCATGGGGGTCAGGGCCGATCCGGTTGGCGAGAAAATCGAGGCGGATCTCGTCAAGCTCACAGCACATGTGCCGCTGAAGGGAACCGTCGCCGCGAGCGCGCCGAACGGCTATGTGCTGAACACGAAGCAGAACGACACTTTTCGCGCCGTCTTCCAACTGCTCGAAAAGGGTGTCCCAGTACGCAGAATCAGGCAAGGGGTCAGACCGGGGTCAGACCGGGGTCAGACCGGGGTCAGACCTGAGTCTGACCCCCAGGCAAAATCTGCAACGGGGGACTTCATCGTCAGTGCCGGATCGGCTGACGTGTTGACCGCAGTCGCGTCATCGACGGGAGTAGACTTCGCGGCGCTCGGCACGTCACCCGCAAACGCCGCAGAAGTGGTGAAGCCACGCGTGGCGATGTACCAGCGTTACGGCGGCGGCAACATGGACGAGGGCTGGACTCGTCTGATGTTCGAACAGTTCAGCGTCCCCTTCAAGTCGATCATGGACGCCGAGATCAAGGCCGGCGGCCTCGAGGCGAAGTATGACGTGATCGTTCTGCCGTCGGACTCGGTAGCCGCGATGACGGGTGAGCGGCCGGCTGCCGGCGCCGGTGAAGGCGGCCGGGGTGGCGGACGTGGAGGTGGTGGCGGGGGTGGAGCAGATGCCGACACCACGCCTCCGGAGTATCGCAGCGGGTTCGGCGCCGAAGGCGTCAAGGCGCTCGAAGCGTTCGTGCAGAAGGGCGGGACGCTCCTGACCTTCGCGCAAGCGGGCGACCTGCCTATCCAGCGCTTCGGCCTGCCGGTTCGCAATATCGTCGCCGGCCTCGCTCCTCGTGAGTTCTGGTCGCCAGGCTCCACGCTTCGCGTGCGCTTCGACAATCAGCATCCGCTGGCGTACGGGATGCCGTCAGAAGGGCTGGCCCTCTTCCTGGCAGGCAGCCAGGTCTACGAGGTGACGTCAACCGATCGCAGCCAGGATGTGCACATCCTGTCGACGTATGTCGAGCGCGACATCCTGCAAAGTGGTTGGCTGCTCGGCGAACAGGTGATTGCCAAGAAAGCGGCGGCCGTCGCGGTGAGGCATGGCGAGGGCACGGTCGTACTGATCGGGTTCCGTCCCCAGCATCGCGATCAGACGCAGGGCACGTTCAAGCTCGTTTTCAACGCGCTCATCTACAAGCGTGCGACGCAGAAAGAGGGGACGGCAAGCGCGCAGTAATAGGGTAGGGGTCAGATCTTGTTTCCTGCGCGATTGCCCTCTTTTGGTGACGTCACCCGAACCGGACAACCGTGCACGAAACAAGATCTGACCCCGGTTCGGTTCAGGTCCGCAGGATCGCTGCGAGGTCGGCGCGGCCAGCCTGCCGCGCTGGGAGCCAGGTCGAGATCGCTGCGACCAGCACGATCATCGCGCCCACGCCGATGAACGTAACCGCATCGAACGGTTGCACTCCCACCAGGAGACTTCTCAGCGCCGGCGCGAGCAGGCCTGCGAGCACCACTCCGATCGCAGTGCCGATTCCGACAAGAGTCATCATCTCGCGAACAACGAGTCTCGTGACCTGACGGCTCGACGCCCCGACTGCCATTCGCACGCCCATTTCGCGTCGCCTTCGTGCCACGCTGAACGCGACGACCGAGTACACGCCAACGCACGCCAGCGCCACGGCCAGCACAGCAAACCCCAGCAGCAGTTGCATGGCTGTCCTTGGCAGCACCAGCGATCGCTGGATGTGATTCTCCATGGTGCCGACGTCCATCATCGGAATCAGGGGATTGATTGATCGCACCTCGTTTCGCATGAGCGGGAGAACGGTTGACGGAGAGCCGGACGTCCGGACCACGAGCGTTGCCGTGTTCAGCATGCGTTGCGCGACCGGACGGTAGAGGAATGGCCGTGGCGTCTCTCCCGGCGATTGAATGGGAACGTCGCCGACGACTCCGACGATCCTCACCCACGTGTCCGCTTGGCCTTCGTGACGGTACCGGCGATCGACGACGTCCGACGTGCCCCAGAAGCGACGAGCCATGGCTTCGCTGACGACCGCGACCGGCTCGGCACCGCGGCGGTCGGCATCGGTGAACAGCCGGCCGTGACGAAGGGGCAGCTGAAGTGCGGCGAAGTACTCCGGGGTAACCCCGGTGAACTCTATCTCCGCGCTGCGATCGGCGGGCGCATGAATCGCGTGCTCGTCGAGCACGAGTGACGTCGACGGGCCGAACGGCGTCAACGGGATCCGGGATGCCAGGGCGACACGGTCCACACCCGGCAGGCGTGACACACGGTCACGGATGTCATCGATCAATCTCGCGCCCGCTTCCGCACGCTGGCCTGCCTGGCCGACATCGATCGTCATCACCGCTACCGAAGCCGGGTCGAAGCCGAGGTTCATTCTCGACGCCACCAACACGCTTCGCAGCAGCAGGCCTCCGCCGGTGAGAAGGGCCAGCGAGATCGCGACCTGCACGACGATGAGGGCGCCACGGACTGCAGTGGCGCTCCGACGGCGCGGCTCCGTCCCGTCCCCCGCATCCTTCAACGATGTGATGACGTCACGGCGGGTGCTGCCCAGCGCCGGCCAGAGACCGAACGCCACACCAGTCACCATCGAAAGCACGATGCCGAAGACCATCACGCGCGCGTCCACGCTGAATGTCGGCGCAAAGACCATCGGCAGCGGCAGTCTGGCAGCGGCCAGCCCTGTGAGCATCCACTGCGCGAGCAGGAGGCCGGCGGCGCCGCCACTGACCGCCAGGAGCACACTTTCCACGAGGAGCGCCCGTACGAGTTGCGCGCGGCTCGCGCCGAGCGCGAGACGAACACCGAATTCGCGCCGGCGTGCAGCGCCTCGTACGAGCAGGAGGTTTGCCAGATTGCTGCAGGCCACCACGAGCACGAGGCCGGCGAGAAGCATGGGGAGGCCGGCGGCCGGAAACAGCACGGCGTCGATCTCCGGATGAACCCGCACTTCGTTCGAGCGCAAGACCGTGATACGCCGGCCACGATCGGTTTCGGGAAACTCCCGGCCGACCCGCTCGGCGATGACGTTCATGGCCGCCTGGGCTTCCTGCACCGTGCGGCCGGGCTTCAGCCGCGCGACGATCTGGAACCAGTGATCCTCGCGGCTGGTCAGCGTAGCCCCGCGGAACGCGCCGCCGACGGGACCGAGCGAGGAGATCGAGAGCCAGAATTCAGCAGCGAGTCCTGGTACGACGCTGTCGTAGTTCGCCGGTCCCACGCCGACGATCGTAACGGTCGCGCCGCTCAGCCTGACGGTCTGCCCGAGGATGTTCGGATCCCGTCCGAAACGACGCTTCCAGGCGTCATAGCTGACCACCGCTGCGGGGGCTGCGCCCGAATGATCCTCAGTGGAGCCAAACCATCTACCCATGAACGGCTGCAGTCCGAGTACCGGAAGATATGAGGACGTCGCGAACTCGACGTGGAGCAGGACGGCTTCTCCGGATGCGGGGACGAGCGTCGCCGTCCCCTCGGGCATCACGGCGCCGACACCCGAGAACAGGTCGGTCACCGCCGCGACATCGAGGTACGCCGGATACGCATTCGACGATGGCCGCCCATCGTCGGAATCCTGATAGACGTGGACCAGCTCATGGGGCCGCGCGAAAGGCAAGGGACGAAACGCAAGCGCATCGACCGCGCTGAAGATCGCGGCGTTCGCCCCGATGCCGAGCGCCAGAATGGTCAGCGCAGCAACCGTGAAACCTGGCGAGCCGGCGAGACGTTTGAAGCCATCGCGGATGTCGAGCGTCAGCCTGTCGTACATGGAGAGCCTCTGCGTGTTGTGATGCGTTTCAGAAGGCCTGGATGCGAGCCTCGCTCTGGCGAGGTCCCGCCACTCGGCGGCCGCCGTCATGCTGACGTCAGCGACGGTACGCCACCAGAACCTGGCCACTGCCATCGGCTGCGCACCGTTCGCGACGAGCCGCCGTCGTCGCGTTTCGCAGAGCTCGAGTATTTCCCGCCCGTACTGATGCCGGAAGCCTGGCGGGCACCCGAGCAGCAGAATCCTGAGCAGGTGCATCACGACTGGGCCTGCGCCGGGAGGACGCCACGCTTGCGCGCCAGACGCGACAGCCGGTCGTAGCGGGCTGCGTCGGCCTGGAGTGCGGCCCGGCCGGACTCGGTGATGGCGTAATAGCGGCGTCTCGGGTCCGCATCCGACCCCGGCGCGCGCGTCTCGCGGATCAGGCCGCCGGCAGTCATCTCCTTCAGCGATCGATAGAGCGTACCGGGAGGCAACTGCACCGCGCCTCCGGTGATCTCTTCGACCTCATCCGCGATTCCCAGGCCATGACACGGCCCGCCCGACAACGTGAGCAGAATGTGAAATGCCGCGGGTTTCAACGGCGCCGACGGTTCAGTTCGCTTAGACATTTATCCATATTGGATATATCCGAATTGGATAAATGTCAATACGTAACCGCGCTTGCCGTGGTTCGATGCTCGTCGCTCGTCGCTCGAAAAACAGATCGAAACGTTCTATCCGCTCTCCGAGCGACGAGCGACGAGCGACGAGCGACGAACCACGGACCACGACCCGATCCTGTATCCTGTAATCAACGTGTTCCCGAACCACATCTTCCTCTTGTCCCCCGCCAACTGCGGCGGCAAGCGTGCACGCATCGTGATGTCCGAGCGTGCAACGTTCGACTTGGCGGCGCGGCTGCGAACCAGGCAGGGGGCGCCGCTCGGCGAAGTGTTCAGCTTTCTGAGCGGCTTGTACTTCCGGGGCAAGCTGGCGTATTCGACAGCGTTCAGGCATCCACCCGATCCCGAGTCACCTGTCTCGGGCGCTGGCGTGTTCGTCATCACTCCGAATGCGGGGCTTCGTACTCCGGACACACTCGTCACGCTCGGCGTGATCAACAAGTTTGCGGGCGTCGACGTTTCGGCCGACAACCCGTCGTATCGAAAGCCCCTCGACCGGAGCGCGCGGTCGCTCGCCACGGACATCGGACCCGACTGCGGTGTCGTTCTGCTCGGCAGCATCGCATCGTCGAAGTACGTGGACGTGCTGCTGTCGATATTCGGCGACCGTCTGCTTTTCCCGATTGATTTCGTCGGCCGCGGCGACATGAGCCGCGGCGGCCTCATGCTCCGAAGTGCGGCGTCTGGCGATGAACTGCGGTACGTTCCGGTGGCCGGCGCGGTGCGCAACGGACAGCGTCCGCCGAAGCTCGACCCCGCCACGCGCGTGCCGTTCGCATCCGGCGTCCGCATCCGCTAAGCTGGCGTCGGACGAAAGCCGACCGCAGTGTCGGCTCCCTCAGCGGGGCACTGGCTTGTCGAGCGAGTCCCAGTTGTACGCGGCAATCACGCGCGCCTCGACTTCGGCATTCAAGCGCCCGCCGGTGTCGCTGTTGGTCATCACGACGACGCCATAGCCTTTCAGGCGATGCGCGATGAGCGTGCACTGAAACCCCCAGTTGCTTCCGCCATGGGAGAAATACCATCCCTCGTTCCGCCGCTCGATGGCGAAGCCGACGGCAAACGGGCCGGTCCCGACGGGCGTCACCATTTCCTGTGCGGCCGCGCGCGAGAGGAAGCGGGATTCACCGCGCAACGCCTTCTGCACCTCGATCGCCAGCTTCGCCAGATCCGTTGGGGTCGTCCACAGCCCGGCCGGCGCCTGCTCGGGATACACGTGCCATTTCGCGTCCATTTCGCGTCCGCGCCCGTTGTGCGCCCGGGCTGC
>Ga0075431_100000566_pt1 | contig 31210 bp, 33 predicted proteins | sample RhiMetdeltSRZDD5_FD_75297 | JGI IMG/M metagenome (GOLD analysis project Ga0075431, IMG submission 75297) | Populus rhizosphere microbial communities from Tennessee, USA - Rhizosphere MetaG P. deltoides SRZDD5 | ecosystem: Host-associated > Plants > Roots > Rhizosphere > Soil | place: USA... | reverse complement strand
GCCGTGAACGAGCGCGGGCGTGCCCTCGAGCGTCTGCACGAGATTGGGCTTGATCGCGTCCTTCATGAGGACGGCCATCGCTCCCGCCGCCTTCAGCTGGCCTGCCGTGACCAGGGCGCCGTCCGCGGTCTCTCCCACCACGATGCGCTCGACGCGCGCCTTGAAGTCCTGGAGGTCCCGCGACAGGCACAGGATCGCCATCACCTCTGAGGCCACGGTGATCTCGAAGCCGCCCTCGCGCGGCACGCCGTGGGCCGTCCCGCCCAGCCCGAGAACGATGTTGCGCAACGCCCGATCGTTCATGTCCAGCACGCGCTTCCAGAGGATGCGGCGGGTGTCGAGGCGCAAGGCGTTGTCCTGCGCCAGGTGGTTGTCGAGCATGGCCGCCAGCAAGTTATGGGCGCTGCCGATCGCGTGCATGTCGCCCGTGAAGTGCAGGTTGATGTCTTCCATCGGCGCCAGCTGCGCGCGACCGCCCCCGGTCGCCCCGCCCTTCATGCCGAACACCGGTCCGAGCGACGGCTCGCGCAGCGCCACCATCGCGCGCTTGCCGATGCGGCGTAGTCCATCGGCGAGGCCGACCGTCGTCGTCGACTTGCCTTCGCCGGCCGGCGTCGGCGTCATGGCCGTCACCAGCACCAGCGTGCCGTCCGGATGCGTACGGCGGCCCTCGATCGCCTCCCACGCGATCTTCGCCTTGTAATGCCCGTACGGCTCCAGCTCGGCCGGCGTGAGGCCGACGGTGGCGCCGATGTCCTGGATGGGCTTCAGCGTGACCGTGCGGGCAATGTCGAGATCCTGCTTTCCCATGGCCGCTAGACCTTTCTCACGAGCGTGTCAGCTGTCATCGCCCAGCCGGTGGAAGACGAGGCCGTCGAGAAGCTTCGGATAGAAATGCGTGCTCTTCTGGGGGAGGACCTCCCCGCCCTGCACCACGGCCTCGAGCTCCGCGAGGGTGGTGGCGGCGATCAGAAATGCGGCCTGATGCCGGCCTTCACGGGCGACCCGGACGGCCTCGAGCTGGTCGGCGGTGTAGTCGACGTGCGTCTTCGCGTCGAGCATGGCGTCGGTGATGTCGAGGAAGGGCTTGAGCACCGCTTCGTGCAGCACGGAAACCGCGAGCTCACGCCACGCGCGCGACGTGCGGGCCGGCCACGGGATCGCGTCGAAGCCGTCGGGGCGGAGCGTCAGCCGCGCGGCGCCGTCGGCGGTGACCACGGCCAGCGTGCGGTTGGTGGGACGAAAAGCGGCCGGCTCGTCGAGCGGCGCCACGTCGAACCAGCGTTGCGCCGCCGTCAGCAGCCGGGAGAGCGAGAAGTCGCTCACGCCGTGCACGAGCCGGTGGTTCGGAAAGATCGTGAGCCCGGGCGCGTCCATGCTGAAGAAGGCCATGAGCTTGTCGTCGCGGCCGGGGTGACGGCGCGCGTACTCCACGGCGGTCTCGTAGCGGTGATGGCCATCCGCGATGATCACGCGCGCGCGCGCGAGCAGCCGCTGCGCGGCGGCGACGGCGTCGCCGTCGTCGACCCGCCACAGACGATGACGCTCGCCCTTGAGATCGCGGGCCTCGGCGATCGGCGGTCCCGCCGGCGTGCTGAGCGTGAGCAACTCGCGGCCCGGATCGCTCACCAGCATGAAGAGCAGACCCGTATCGGCGCCGGTGGCTTCCAGCAACCGCAGCCGTTCCTCCTTCGGACCGGCATGCGTGCGCTCGTGAGGAAGCACTTCGCCGCGCGCATAGTCGGTGACCTGGCCGAGGGCGATGAGACCGATGCGCGTCACCTCCCGGCCGTCGACGCGATAGGTCTGGTGGTACGGATAGACGGCCGGGCGCTCCTCGACCTCCCACAGACCGTCGGCCAGCCAGCGAGCAAGCGTATCGCGCGCCGCCGTGTACTTCTGCTCGCCCGCCTCGCGCGGGTAGGACACGCGGACGATGTTGCAGGGGCTGAGCCCGTAGAGGAGATCCTGCTGTTCGGGACTGATCTGATCGTAGGGGGGCGCCACCACCTTGCTGATGTCACGCTCGCGGCCGATGGCGTACCGGTGGCCGCGGAGCGCCCGCACGCGCATCAGGAGGCGGCGCGCTCTACCCCGACCCGGCCGAGCCGCTGCTCGATGTCGATGACGTGCGCGTGCATGGCCGCGCGCGCCGCGTCCGGATCGTGCCCGGCGATCGCCTCGTAGATGGCGCGGTGCGCGGTCACGATGGCCGCGTCGTCCTCGGCGGTGAGACCGGCGCGCCCGCCCACCACGTTGGACTGCAGCGCGGTGAGCGCGTGCGTCACCACGGCGTGCACGGGATTGCGGGCGGCGGCCGCGATGAGCCGATGGAACTCGGCGTCGAGCGAGCGCCGGCGCCGGCCGGGGGCGCCGGTCTCCGCCCGCGCATCGAGGGCGGCCAGCACCGCCTTGACGTCGGGCTCGTTGGCGCGAAGCGCGGCCAGGCGCGCCGACTCGGGCTCGATCAAGGCGCGCGCCTCCACCAGCTGCGCCAGCGACACGCGGCCGAGACGGAACAGCGTCTGAAAATCGCGGACGACGGGCCCGGCGTCCAGCTCGCGAATGAAATATCCACCGGCCGAGCCCTGACGGACCTCGACGAGGCCACGATGCTCGAGCGCTCGCAGCGCTTCGCGGACGGCGACGCGGCTGGCGCCGAATTCTCGCACGAGCTGGCGCTCGGCCGGCAGCTTGTCGCCTTGCTGCAGTCGTCCGTCGAAGATCGCGCGCTCGATCTGCGCGACGATGTGCTCGTACACGCGAGGCGTTCGGACCGAGGAGAACATCGGTGCGCCACTCTCCGATCAAATCGGATCGAAGTCAAGACCGTCGCAAGTCACAGATGTCCACCGCACAGGCGGATACACTCCCCGGTCAAGTACGCGGGTGCGCGCTCGCCGAAACGCCGCGCGACCGCCGCCACTTCGTCGGGCTGACCGAAGCGGCCGACGCGAAATTGCGCGCAAGCGCGCCCGCGCGGCCTCATCGTGCGCGAGTGTGCCACCGCCGGTGTCGATGGCGGCCATCACCACCCCGTTCCCGCCTCGCGGTGCGCGTGGCTGACGGCATCGAACGGAGGCCGCGAGCTCGAGCGCGACCGACCGCCCGATCTCGCGCGAGGCGCCGGTGACCACGGAAATTCTTTTCCGCACCGCCGGAAGTATACGGGACGACGTCAGGCGCGTGACGTCAGTGTCACCACGCGCGTTCTGGCCACGACGCGGGCGCACGGTCCTCGCCGCGAATTTACGGTATGGCTTGCGTGTTGCACAGATGGAGAGACAGGAACCGGTAGCGCGGCAGTTCTGAAATAACCCGCATCAGGAGGGAAATTTTATGCGCAGTCCGTGGACATCGGTGCTGCTGGTCGTCGTCGCTCTGGTGACGTCTGCGTGCGCCACGAGAGGCTGGGTCAACGAGATGATGGGCAAGAAAGGCGCGCAGATCGACCAGCGTTTCGCGCGCACAGACGCCGCGCTCACCGAAGTCGGCGATGGCGCGCGGATCGCCAAGGACCGTGCGGATGCGGCCTACTCGCGCGCGGAGGGCGCGTACGAGCGCGCCGACGGCGCCTTCGGCCGCGCCGACGCCGCGTTCGGCCGTGCCGACGCCGCGTTCGGTCGCGCCGATGAGGTCAACGGTCGGCTCACCCGCCTGTGGAACGGTCGCCACAAGCGGGATCTGGTGGAAACGCTGCACGTGCAGTTCGCGTTCGACCGCTCCGACCTGAGCGACGGCGCGCAGACGGCGCTGCTGCAGATCACCAAGGAGCTGAAGGACAATCCGCTGCTCAGCGTGGACCTCGAGGGCTACACGGATCCCTCGGGACCGCGCGAATACAACGTCGGGCTCAGTCAGCGTCGCGTGGAGTCAGTCCGCCGCTTCCTGGTGGGCAACGGCGCCGATCTCTCGCGCATTCATTCCGTCGGCCTCGGCCCCCTGCAGGCGAGCAACGACAAGCCCGCCCTTCAGCGCCGGGTGACCGTCCGCCTGATGATCAATCCCGGAGACTAGCAGCAGCGCTGCAGGCCACCGATCCGACGACGATCCTGCGCCCCGGTTCCTCCGGGGCGCAGCGAACGTTGGGGGTCTGGGGGCCATCTCGGGCCCCCATGATCGTCGATCCCGTTAGGGGGCGATCAGGACGGCGAGCATTGCCCAGGTCTCGGACCAGGCGAAGAGCTGGGCGTGCCGGAGCATCACGCGGCGAGCATCGCCGCGGAGGCCGGCGATGAGCGGGTCGGTGGAGCCGAGGATCGAGCGCCAGGTCGCCAGCCATCCGAGCGCCTCGCGCGGTGAGCGCCACGCCGGCAGCCACAGCCCGAGCGAGCGGCCGGGATGGCGCTGGGCGATGCGGCGCGCGAGCCGTATGCCGATGAGCACCGCGTAGCCGATATTCGCGAGAGCGACCGCGGCCACCAGCAGCGTCGTCGTCCGGATGATTGCGTCAACCATGCCCCCCTGTATCGCAATCCCGGTACCACGCCGCAGCTACGGTGTAAATGCTCGGAATATATGGTCTTTAATCGGCACCCCGACGGGCGCCCGGTCGGTTCCTGACCAGCGGCCGCCGGCCCGAAACCGACCGGCCCGCGCGGCTACGCCGCGTGCCGCAGCACGACCTCGTAGTCCTTCGGCGCGTGCGAGATGACGGGGTTCCACGCCTCGTGCACGAGCCACTCATAGCCGGTGGGCGTGATGAGCACGACGCGGCCCGGATGAAACGCGGACGCGGGCTCCACCTGCACCGCCAGCAATGACTCGCCATCGAGCGCCCGATTGACCGCGCTCTGAACGTCTGCGCGCACGGCGAGCGCGCGTTCCTGGGCGCGGTCCCGCATGACGCGCCAGGCGAGTAGCCCGAATACCAGGGCGACGATCAGCGCCGGAGCGATGAGCACCGGGATCATGGTTTGTCCTCCCGCCTGTAGAGATGCCGCGGCGCGGCAGGCAGATTCACCGTGAAAGGCGAGTACACTAGGCCCCTCACGGAGAAGACGCATGGATGATGGCGTGGCGCAGCTCTTCGATCTCCACGCGCTGAAGGCGTTCGCGCCCGACAAGCGCGTGCGCAAGATGCTCTTCAAGACGGACCAGCTGTGGTCGGAGATCGCCTGCTACGAGCCCGGCCAGTCCACCGTCATGCACAGCCATCCGAAAGAGGAAGAGGCCATCTTCGTGCTCGAGGGCACGGCCAACATGTCGATCGACGGCGAGGAGGTCGTGGTGCCGGCCGGCGCCATCGTGAAGTTTCCGAACAACGTCCCGCACGACGTGCGCAACCTCGGCCCCGCACGCTGCGTGATCATGTTCCTCAAGATCAACCCGAAGATCCTCAAGGGCGGCGCCGATGGGTAACGTCGAGCGCTGCGACAAGACGCTGCCGCTGAACGAGATGATGTTTCACGTCCGGCGTGACGCGCGCCTGCGTGAGCGCTGGCTCACGGACTTCGCCGCCCTCGCGCGCGAGTTCGGGCTGAGCGGGGCCGAGATCGAGGCGGTGCAGGCCAAGGACCCGAAGCGCCTGATGGACCTCGGCGTCCATCAGTACTATGTGCCGCAGATCCTGCGACTCTTCTTCGGTGCCTCCCAGAACTCGAATGCGAGCGCGGCGCTCGAGTGCTACAAGCGCGCGTATCCCGACGAGACGGCCAAGGCCATGGCGCTGCAGGCGCGGCTGGAGGGGCGCTGACGATGGCCGAGATCGTGGCGGCCATGGCCATGACCCACTCGCCGGGGCTGACGGGCTGGTTCGATCGCGCCTCGACGGAATATCAGCAGCTCGCCCTCACCGCGACCGCGGAGATGCGGCGGCGGCTCGAGGCGGCGCGACCGGACACGCTGGTGATGTTCAGCAACGATCACCTGCTCAACTGGCCGATCAACAACATCCCCGAGTACACCGTCGGGATCGGCGAGGAGCACGTCGGTCCCGCTGACTGGTACGACGAGTGGCTGGGGATGGAGAAGTATCGTGTCGCCGGCGATCCAGGGCTGGCGCGCTTCCTCGTCAACGACGCCGCGCGGCGCGGGCTGTCGCTCGCGTACCTGCGCGAGATGCAGTTCGACGACGGGATCTCCGTCCCCACGCACTACCTGAACCCGGACGCGCGCTTCCGCCTGGTGCCGGTCACGATGAACTGCAACGTGCCGCCGATCCCCACGCCCGCGCGCGCCTACGAGGTCGGACGCGTGCTCGGTGAGGCGATGCGCGCCTATCCGCCGCCGACCCGGATCGCGGTGATCGCCACCGGCGGCCTGTCCCACGAGCCGGGCGGCCCGCGCTACTTCTGGGTCGATGAGGAGTTCGACCGCTGGTTCCTCGATCTCCTGAAGGCCGGCGACCACGACCGGCTGCTGCGCGAGTGCACCCTTCAGCGTCTAGAAGCGGCCGGCTCCGGTGGCACCGCGGAGTTGCTCGCCTGGATCGCCGTGCTGGCCATGACCCGCGGACCGGCCGACGTGCTGGCCTACATGCCCGCCATCGCCTGGCGCTCGGGCACCGGCATGGTGGTGTGGAGCGAGATCGCATGAGCACGACTCATCACCTCGATCACGAGCAGATCCATCAGGAATGGAACAACGCGCTGCCCCCACGCCTCACGGTGGACCCCGGCGATACCGTCGTGTTCGACACGCGTGACGCCGCGAATCGCTTCTACACGAAGGACTCGACGCACGAGGACGTGATGCGGCGCGGTCCATTCCGCGGTCATCCCCTCACCGGCCCGGTCTCCATCCGAGGCGCGCGGCCCGGCGACACATTGGTGGTTCACATCGTCGACGTGCAGCCGGCGCTCGACTGGGGCTGGACCTCGATCCGTCCCGGCCGCGGTCTCCTGCCGGAGGCCGACTTCGCCAAGCCGTTTCTGCAGATCTGGGACCTCGGCGACAAGCAGCATGCGCGCCTCGGCAACCGCGTGGCGGTGCCGATCGCGCCCTTCCCGGGCGTGATGGGCGTGGCCCTCGACGAGCCGGGCGGCCACAGCACGATGCCGCCGCGACGCGCCGGCGGCAACATGGACATCAAGCAGCTCGTCGCCGGCGCCACGCTCTATCTGCCCGTGCTGGTCGACGGCGCGCTGTTCAGCACCGGCGACGCCCACGCCGCGCAGGGCGACGGCGAGGTGTGCGTGACGGCGGTGGAGATCATGGGCCGCGTCACCCTGAGGTTCGAGCTCCAGTCGGGCCGGCGCGTCGCGGAGCCGCAGCTACGCACGCCGCAGGCGCCCTCGGCCGCCACCAACCGCGGTCCTCACTATGCGACCACCGCCCACGGCCCCGATCTGTTCGCGGCGGCGCAGCAGGCCGTGCGCTTCATGATCGACCACATCGTCGAGACGCGCGGGCTGTCGCGCGAGCAGGCCTACGTGGTGTGCTCCGTGGCCGCCGATCTCAAGATCAGCGAGATCGTCGACGCGCCGAACTGGATCGTCTCGGCCTTCCTGCCGGACGCAATCTTCGTCGGATGAGCGACGACCAGCTCGCCCCGCTGCGCGACTGGCTGCGGGCCTGGCAGGCATGCGTCCGCGCCGTCGACTTCGCGGCCGGGCGCACGCTCTGCGCGGAGGACATCGTGGCCTTCGGCACGGTGGCGCCCTTCGTGACCGGCCTCGACGTGGTCGAGCGCGAGCAGTGGCGGAACGTCTGGCCCGTGATCCGCGATTTCACCATCGATGTCGAGGGCGCGCGGGGCGTCGTCACCGGTGACCGCGGCTGGCTCGCCGCCACCTGGGATTCGCGGGGCCGGCGGAGCGATGGCTCGCTGTTCCCCCGCCCCGGCCGCTGCACGATCGCCTTCGAGCGCCGTGATGGCCGCTGGCTCGCCACCCACACGCACTTCTCGCTCGTGCCCGCTCACGCGAGCACCACCGCCGGGTCCGCCCGGTAACACGGAGGAAGACATGCACGTCGGCGTCTGCATCTTCGCCACCGAGTACGCGATCCGCATCGACGAGCTGGCGCGCGAAGCCGAGGCGCGCAACTTCGAGTCGCTGTGGGTCCCCGAGCACACGCACATTCCCACCAGCCGCCGAAGCCCGTTCGCGGGCGGCCAGCTGCCGGAGCAGTACAAGCACACGCTCGATCCGTTCGTCGCGCTCACGGCCGCGGCCGCCGCCACCACCAAGCTGCGCGTCGGCACCGGCATCTGTTTGATCATCGAGCGCGACACCATCACCACGGCCAAGTCCGTGGCCAGCCTCGATCTGCTCTCCCACGGCCGCTTCGAGTTCGGGCTGGGCGGTGGCTGGAACGCCGAGGAGATGGAGCACCACGGCACGGATTTCAAGACGCGGTTCAAGAAGCTCGAGGAGCAGGTTCGCGCCATGAAGGAGATCTGGACGAAGGACGTCGCCGAGTTCCACGGGAAGTTCGTGAACTTCGATCCTATCTGGGCGTGGCCCAAGCCCGAGCAGAAGCCGCACCCGCCGATCCTCCTCGGTGGCGAGAGCGGCTACACGCTCCAGCGCGTCGTCGACTTCTGCGACGGCTGGTATCCGCGCGGCCGGGCGCCGGAAAAGGTCCTGGCCGGCATGAAGGACCTCAAGGAGCGCGCGGCGAAGGCCGGGCGCGACATGCGCACGCTGAGCGTGTCCGCCTTCGCCACGCCGCCCGACAAGGGCGTCCTCGACCAGTTCGCCGCCGCCGGCGTCACGCGCTCGATCCTGCTGCTGCCGCCCGAGCCGCGCGACAAGGTCATGCCGCTTCTCGACCAGTACGCCAAGCTGATCAAGTGACGCCGGCGGCGCCGGCGTGGGCCCTCGCGTTCCTGAGCGAGGCCCGCGTCGGCCGCCTCGCCACCGCCGACGCCGCCGGTCGCCCCCTCGTCGTCCCCGTGTGCTTCGCCGTCGACGGCGACGCGCTGTACTCCGCCGTGGACGACAAGCCCAAGCGCACCCGCGAGCTCCGCCGGCTCCGCAACGTGGCCGAGAACCCGCGCGTCGCCCTCGTGGTCGACGAGTGGAACGAGGACTGGTCACAGCTCCGCTGGGTCATCGTCGAGGGCGACGCCGACATCCTCAGGACGGGCCCAGACTTCAGCCGCGCGCTCGAGCTGCTCGAAGCGAAGTATCCTCAGTACCGCGCCATGGATCTGCGCACCGACGGCGTCGTCCTTCGGGTCCGCGGCGACCGGATCGTCGCCTGGCGCGCCTCCGACTACTGAGCGGCGCGGCGGCTCGGCGGCGGGCAGGGCGGCGGGCTGTGCCCCGTGAGACCACGCAAATCGACAATGGTGAGGCGCCTGTCTGGGGACAACGCAACCTGGCCGGGTCCGACGCCTTGCCCTGAATCACGGGTCCCACGGGGCACAGCCCGCCGCCCTGCCCGCCACCGAGCCGCCACACGTGTGACTATCGAGGAGGCGGCTCTTCGTCGTAGAGGCGGAGCGCGCGGAGCGCGGGCTCGTCGTTGAACGAGAAGAGGCACGCCGGGGCGGCGGCGCGGGCGTTGACGTGCTCGATCCAGTGCCACGGCGGGGCGACGAACGTGTCGCCCGTCTCCCACGTGAGCGTCGCGTCGCCGATGGTGCTGCGGCCGTGGCCCTCGACGACGTGGAACACGCGGCTGGCGATCGAGCGACCGGGGCGCGCGCGCTCGCCGGGTCGCAGCCAGTGCGCTTCGGCGCCCATGGTCGGTAGTGGGGGGACGCCAGTGGTCGGCATGACGTACGCGAGCGTGACCGGCGTGTCTGCGGGAGTGTCGCCGGCCAGCGCTTCGAGCGTTCGGCGCACGGTGCGCCATGGCCAGCGAAGCTGCGGATACCCTGGTACCTCGGTCGCCGTCGGTGGCTGCGCCGGCCGGGTGCGCGAGACCCATGACGCGTCGAAGGCGCGGACGAGGGGGATGTCGAGCCCGTCGAGCCACACCACGGGCGTCGTTCCCTCGTGACCGTGATCGTGCCAGCGCATCGGCGGTGTGATGATGAAGTCGCCGGGCTCCATCGCGCACTTCACACCGTCGACGGTGGTGAACGCGCCTTCACCCTCCACGACGAGCCGGAGCGCGGACGGGGTGTGGTGGTGGCTCGGCGCTGCCTCGCCCGGCAGGATGACTTGAAGACCCGCGTAGAGCGTCGACGTCACGGCGTAGCTGCCCTTCAACCCCGGATTCTCGAGCACCAGCACGCGTCGCTCGGCCTGCTCGATCGGCACCAGCCGCGCGGCGTCGTGCAGCAGCGGCCGCACGTCGCGCCACGACCAGCAATGGGGCACGGCCGCGGTGACGCGCTGGTGGGGAAGCAGGACGTGCAGCGCCGTCCACAGCGGTCCGAGTGAGAGCGACTCGAGCGCCTTCGAGTAGGGCAGCGGCAGCGCGTCGTCGCGCGTGGAGAAGGCCATCGGCGATGCCTCCGGGAAGTGGCCGGATGATAGCACGTGCTAGACTGCCGCCCGGCATGCGCTTCGAGGTCGAGGTGTACAAGAACGAGGCCGGCGAGTGGGTGGCCGAGGCCATCGAGTACAAGGTGACGGCGACCGGCCGCACGGAGAGCGAGGCGCTCGCGCGCATGATGGACGCGCTGAACACCCACTTCAAGACCAAGCGCTAGACGGGCGCGATCACCGTCAGCGCCCGCGGCAGGATGTCCACCGCCACCGGCGTCATCCCCCACGGGTCGCCGTCGAGCTGCACGGGCGTCGGCGTGGCCGACGTCAGCCGCAGACGTGTCGCCTGTCCCGCGCGCACGTCGGGCCGGTGGAGATGACGTCCACGGTACGCCGTCCAGCAGTAGGAGAGCAGCGCCGCCAGGCCCGGCCGCTGCAGCATCAGCCAGTCCAGACGGCCGTCCTCGGGAGTTGCCGCCGGCGTGAGCGGCACGTTCAGCGCGTAGGACGCCACGTTCGTGATCACGCAGTGGGCGCCTTCCGCGGTCTCATCGTCGGCGGCGAGTCGCACCGGGCTGTACGCGTAGTCGAGCACGCAGGCCGCGATCGGCCGCAGGTAGCTCGTGCGCCGCACCCGCCGCAGCGCGGGACCACGAGTGCGCCACATGGCGACCCGATGCACCACGGCCGCGTCGAACCCGGCACCGAGCATCACCGCGAAGAGCCGGCTGCGCTCGCCGGCCGACGCCCGTCCGAGATCCAGCGTGCGGGTGCGGCAGGCGACCACCGCGCGCGCCAGGGCGAGCGGCTCGGCGGTGAAGCCGAGGGCGCGTGCCAGCAGGTTTTCATTGCCGAGCGGCAGCACCGCCAGCGGCACGCCGCGCGGCAGCTCGTTGATGACCTGCGCGACGGTCCCGTCCCCGCCGGCGGCGATGACGGCGCGACAGCCGGCCATCGTCGCCGTATCGGCCAGCGCCGCCGCCCGCTCGGCGGCGTCCCACACCACCCGGGGGGCGGCGCCGAGGGCTCGAAGCGCCGCCACCACCGCGTCCACCCGCCGGCGATTCGGACCGGAGCCGCTGTAGGGGTTCGCCGCCAGGAGCAGCATCGCGCGAGTATAGTCGCCGAGTATGGGGCTCGCGTGGACCGCGTCGCGTAAGATTCGGACTATGCCAACCGACGCCCGCCCGTTCTCTGAAGGACAGCAACCCTGCCGCACGTTCGAGGAAGACCGGATGAACAAGCCCCGGGGGTGTCCCCAGTGCGCGAAGCTCGTTCAGTGGTGTCGTAACTGCCGGCGCAACCACCACGCCGGCGGCTGGGCGACCTGTCCCAGCCACCGCTAGCCGCACGGCTCGACTATAGTAGACGGCGTCATGAGCGGGGCGCTCGGCGGGCTGCGCGTGATCGACTGCTCGCGCCTGATCGCCGGCGGCGTGCTGGCCACCCTGCTGGCCGACCACGGCGCCGACGTGGTGAAGGTGGAGAACCCGCGCGGTGGCGATCCGCTGCGGACGTGGCTGCGTGACCGCGGCGAGCTGTGGTGGAAGGTGTACGCGCGCGGCAAGCGATCGATCACGCTGAATCTCACGGCGCCGGGCGGCCAGGCCCTGCTGCGGCGGCTCGTCCGCGACGCGGACGTCCTCATCGAGAACTACGTGCCCGGCACCTTCGAGCGCTGGGGTCTGGGCTGGGACGTCCTCTCCAGGGAGAATCCGCGACTGGTGTTCGCCCGCGTCTCCGGCTGGGGGCAGGACGGCCCGTACCGCGAGCGCCCCGGATTCGGCACGATGGTCGAGGCGATGAGCGGCTTCGCCCACACGACCGGCGATGCCGACGGTCCCCCGACCCTGCCCTCGTTTCCGATGGCCGACATGGTGGCCGCGCTGGCCGGCTGCACGGCCGTGCTCGCCGCCCTCCGCCATCGCGACCAGGTCTCGGGCCGGGGTCAGGTCGTCGACATCTCGCTGTACGAGCCGCTTCTTTCCGTGCTCGGCCCCGACGCCGCTGGCTACGCCCTGGACGGCACGGTGCGCGAGCGCCACGGCAACACCTCCGACAACGCGAGCCCGCGCGGCACCTACCGGACGCGCGACGGCAAGTGGATCGCGCTGTCCGCCTCCACGCCCGCCTCGACCGCCGCGCTCTTCGGCTCGCTGGGGCTCGGCCACCTGCTCGCCGATCCCCGGTTCGCCACCAACGACGCGCGCGTCCGCCACAACGACCTCGTCGACGCCGCGCTGGCCGCCTCCATCGGCGAGCGGACGCTGGACGAGATGCGCGACCTCTTCGAGTCGAGCGACCTCACCGCCTGCGCCGTCTATGACATCGCCGACATCACCAAGGATCCCCACGTCATCGCGCGCGGCATCCTCGTCGACGTCGCCGACCCGGAGCTCGGAGCGGTGCGGATGACGGCGCCGACGCCACGTCTGACCGCCACCCCCGCCGACGTGCGCTGGGCGGGTCCGCCGCTCGGCGCCCACAACGCCGAGGTCTATGGGGCCCTCGGAATCACCGGGGCCGAGCTCGAGGATCTCGAGCGCGACGGCATCGTCTGAAAGGAGTCTGCGTGCTTGCGCCACTCGTCTCGCTCCTCGTCGCGTTGCTGCTGCTTCCCGGCGCGGCGGACGCCGCCGACTACGCCGGCCCCCTGATCGACGCCCACTCGCACGTTCCCGGTGCCAAGGCGATCGACGCCTACGTCGCCGCCATGAAGCGACACAACGTCTCGAAGGTGGTGCTGCTCGGCGTGGGAGGCGTCCAGAAGGAGGACGCGCAATGGATCGCGGCCGCCGCGCGCGCGTATCCCGATCGCGTCGTGCCCGGCCAGCCGATCCCGGATCCCACGCGCGCCGACGCCGCCGGCATCCTGGACGTCGAGCTCTCGCGCACCAAGGCGCGCGTCATGGGCGAGGTCCACCTGCGGCAGGTCAGCCGCAAGATCGAGCGCAATCCCAACGACGCCGCCTTCCTCGACATCCTGAAGCTCGGCGCCGAGCGCGGCATTCCGATCGTGATCCACTACGAGGTCACCGCCACCACGGGCGCGCAGCTGGAAAAGGCGCTCGGCGCTCGCCCCGACGCGGTGATCGTGCTGGCCCACGCCGGCGAGGCGAAGCCGGCGGAGCTCGAGAAGATTCTCGCCCGCAACGCGAACCTCATGGTGGATCTCTCCGGCATGCACTTCCAGCGCACGCCCTCCCTTGCCTCCGAGACCGGGCCCCTCGACCCGCGGTGGAAGGCGCTCATCGAAAAGATGCCCGACCGCTTTCTCATGGGCATCGACGTGTGGGCGCCGCGCCTGTTCGAGCCGGCCATGCTCGACCGCCTCATGAAATGGACACGCCGCGTGCTCGGCGAGCTGCCGCCGGCCGTGGCGGAGCGGGTCGCCTGGAAGAACGCAGCGACCCTGTACCGCCTCGACTGACGTGAACGCGCAGCCGTTCGCGGAGGCGACCGCGTGGTCCATGCTCGAGACGGTGGCCGCGCGGCATGCGTCGCGCGAGGCGATCGTCTTCGACGCCGAGCGTCTGACCTTCGCGGCGCTTCGCGACCGCGCGCGCGCCTTCGCCGGCGGCCTGGCCGCGCTCGGCCTCGGGAAGGGCGACGCGCTGGCCATCTGGCTGCCCAACCGCCCGCTCTGGTTCATGGCGCAGTACGCGGCGGCCAGTCTCGGCGTCGTCGTGGTCGCGCTCAACCCTCGCTATCGCGCGCACGAGGTGTCGTACATCCTCGGCCAGTCGGACGCCGTCGCGCTGCTCCTCACCGATCACCTCGGGCCCGTCGATTACCTCGAGACGCTGCACGAGGTCCTCCCCGAGCTCGCCGATGCGGTGCCGGGTGAGCTGCGGAGCGACAAGCTCCCGCGCCTCCGCCACGTCATCGTGGATGCGGACGACCCCTACCCGGGGTGCCATCGCGCCGCCGATCTGTTCGAGGTCGGCGTCACGCCGCCGGCGCGCGTCGGCCCGGACGACGTGTTCACCATCCTGTACACGTCGGGCACGACCGCCTTTCCGAAGGGCGCGCTGATCACGCATCGCAACTGCGTGCCGCACGGCTGGAACACCGGCGCCGTGCTGCGGATGACGCCGGACGATCGGGTCCTCCATGCGCTGCCGGCCGCCGGCACGTGGGGCGGCGTCAACATCCCGCTGACCGCGTGGACGCACGGTGCCTGCCTCGTGCTCGTCGACGTCTTCGAGCCGGCTCGCGTGCTGTCGCTGATCGAGCGCGAGCGCTGCAGCGTGTGGAACGCCGTCGACAGCATGCTCATCCCCGTGCTCGACCATCCGGGGCTCTCGCGCCATGACCTGTCGTCGCTGCGCAAGGGCGCCGTGGCCGCCGTCGGTGGCGGGCGCCATGGGCTCTTCGAGGAGGTCGTCGAGCGGCTCATCCCGCTCGGCTACCAGCCGTACGGCATGACGGAGGTCAACGCGATGGCGCTGGTGCACGAGCTCGACGAGCCGGCGGCCGTGCGTGCGCTGCCGGGCATCCGTCCCGCGCGCGGGCTCGAGGCTCGCATCGCGCAGCCGGACACGCTCGCGCCCTGCAAGACCGATGAAGAAGGTGAGCTCCAGTTCCGCGGTGTTCTGGTCACGCCCGGGTACTACAAGAAGCCTGACGAGACGAAGGCGGCGTTCACGCCCGACGGCTGGTTCAAAAGCGGCGACCTCGGCCGCCGCGATGCCCAGGACCGGATCATCTTCAGCGGACGGCTGAAGGACACGTTGCGCATCAGCCACCACATGGTCGCGCCCGGCGAGATCGAGTCGTTCCTCGTCGGCCATCCCGACGTGGCGCAGGCCTTCGTTGTCGGCGTGCCGGACCGCACGTCGAACGAGGCGCCGGTGGCCTACGTCATCCGCAAGCCGGGCGCCCGCGTCGGCGGCGACGAGCTGCGCGCGTGGTGCCGCGGCAAGATCGCCTCGTTCAAGATCCCTCGCGGCATCCGCTTCGTCGAGGACGTACCGCGGACGCCGAGCCCGCACGGCGACAAGGTGCAGCGGGTGAAGCTCCGCGAGATGGCCCTCACCGACTTCGCCGACGAGACGGAGCCGCGCCAATCCCTCGCAGGCCCGACGGAGTCGCGCCAATCCCTCGCAGGCCAGACGGAGCCGCGCCAATCCCTCTCAGGCCACCCACGGCCGAGGCGGACGCAACCCTCCGATACAGAGGAGACGTCATGACGTCGCTGCGAACGCCGATCTGCGATTTGCTGGGTATCGAGTATCCGATCGTGCAGTCCGGCATGGGCAGCGCGGCCGGTCCGGAGCTCGCCGCCGAGGTCTCCCGCGCCGGCGGGCTCGGCATCATCGCCGGCCTCGGGACGACGGCCGACGAGCTGCGACGGCGGATCCGTCACGTCCGCTCCGTCACCGACCGACCGTTCGGCGTGAACCAGTGGCTGCACACGGAGCTGCGGCCGCCGGCCGACCCAGCGCGAGTCCCCGAGCGGACGATGACCGCCGTGCAGTCGCAGCTGAACGTCTTTCGCAAGCGACTCGGCCTCGCCACCGTCGAGGGAGCGGCACCCGCGTTCCCGGATCTCGTCGAGGAGGCGCTCGCCGTCGTGCTGGAGGAGCGCGTGCCCGTCTGGTCGATCGGCCTCGGCAACCCGACGGCCGAGATGGTGCGCCGCTGTCACGACCGCGGCGTCAAGGTGATGGCCATGATCGCCACCGTCGACGACGCGCGTGCGGTGGTGGCGAACGGCGTCGACATCGTGGTCGCGCAGGGCGGCGAGGCCGGCGGCCACCGCTCGACGTGGGTGAAGCGCCCGCGCGAGGAGGCCTCCATCGCCACCATCACGCTGGTGCCGCAGGTCGTCGACGCCGTGCGCGTGCCGGTGCTCGCCGCCGGCGGCATCGCGGACGGCCGCGGCCTCGTGGCGGCCCTCGCCCTCGGCGCCCAGGGCGCGCTGCTCGGGACCCGCTTCGTGGCCACGCGGGAGTCGATGGCGGCCGAGATCTGGAAGAAGCGCCTGCTCGAGAGCGACGGCTCCACCACGACGCTGTCCGAGGCATTCACGGGGTTGTGGGCGCGCGTGCTGCGCAACCGCTTCTCCGAGGACTACGCCGCCTCCGGGGCGCCGGTGCTGCCGGCGCTGATGCAGCAGCGGGCCGCGCACGACGTCTTCACGGCGGCCACCGAGCAGCGCGACCCCGAGCACATCGCGCTCTACGCGGGCCAGTCGGCCGGCCTCGTCCACGATCTGGCGGGCGCGGCCGAGGTCGTGGAAGCGATCGCCCGCGAGGCACGCCACGTGCTCGACCGGCTGCCCCGCTGACAGCCACTAACCGTCTCGAACAGGCCACCCGCGACTCGAGCCGCACGCACAGCGGTCGCTACGAATGACGACACGTGTCCTGCCGGCACGCACGGCGCGCCTGCTCGAGGCGCCGATGGTGCCGACGCTGCTGGCGCTGGCGGCGCCGAACGCCGCCGTCAGCCTGTTCCAGTCGGCCGTGTCGGTGCTCGACGCCTACTTCGTCGCGCGGCTCGGCCCCGACGCCATCGCCGGCGTGTCGCTCGTGTTCCCGGTCGTCATGCTGATGCAGACGATGTCGTCGGGCGGGATGGGCGGCGGCGTCTCCGCCGCCGTCGCCCGGGCGCTGGGCGGCGGCCGCCGCCACGATGCCGACGCGCTCGTCGCCCATGCCCTCCTGATCGCCCTCGGCTTCGGGCTCGTCTTCACGGCCGCCGTCCTGCTCGGCGGCGCGGCGCTCTACGAAGCGATGGGCGGCCGCGGCGCCACGCTGGCGGCGGCGCTCGCCTACTCGGACGTGCTCTTCGCCGGCGCCGTGGCCGCCTGGACCTTCAACACGCTCACCAACGTGGTGCGCGGCACCGGCCACATGGCGCTCGCGGCCACGCTGGTCCTCGGCACGAGCCTGCTGCAGCTGGCGCTGTCGCCGACATTGATCGAGGGCTGGGGCCCGTTTCCGCGGCTCGGCGTGCGCGGGGCCGCCGTCGCCCTCGTGGTCGCCTTCGGCGTCGGCAGCGCGGTCGTCGGCGGCTATCTCGCCAGCGGGCGCGGCCTCGTCCGCCTTCGCCTCGACCTCCGTCCGCGGGTCGCGCTGTTTCGCGAGATCCTGCGCGTGGGCCTGCCCGGAGCCCTCAACACCGTCCTCACCAATTCGACCGTGTTGCTGCTCACCGGCATCGTGGGCCAGTTCGGAACGTATGCGCTGGCCGGCTACGGCATCGGCGCGCGACTCGAGTATCTGCAGATCCCGCTCGTCTTCGGCATGGGCGCCGCGCTGGTGGCCATGGTCGGCACCAACGTCGGCGCCGGGCGCGGACAACGCGCCGAGCGCGTGGCCTGGACCGGCGCCGCCCTGGCCGCCGCGGCCACCGGCGCCATGGGGCTGTGGGGTGCGCTCTTCCCGCATGCGTGGCTCGGGCTCTTCACGACGGAGCCCGAGATCGTCGCCGCCGGCTCGGCCTACCTGCGAATCGTCGGCCCCGTGTACGCCTTCTTCGGCGTCGGGCTCGCGCTCTATTTTGCGTCGCAGGGTGCCGGACGGCTGACGTGGCCGGTGACCGCGTCCGTCGTCCGCCTCGCGGTGGCGGTCGGCGGCGGCTGGCTCGGCGGCCGCGTGCTCGGCGGCGGCCTGACGGCCGTCTTCGCGGCCATGGCCGTGAGCCTCGTGCTGCTCGGCGGTATCAACATGGCCGCGCTGGCCGGCGGCGCCTGGCGCACCGCGGATGTTAAGATGCCCGCCAGAGGAGACGGCTCGTGAAGCTCGACGTCGGCATGCTCACCCATGATCTGAAGTCCATTCCCGACTACGCGCGCAAGGTGGAGGCGCTCGGCTACGATTGCCTCTGGTCCGCCGAGACGCAGCACGATCCGTTTCTGCCGCTCGCGGTGGCCGCCACCGTGACCTCGCGCATCAAGCTCGGCACCTCGATCGCCGTCGCGTTTCCACGGAGCCCGATGGTCCTCGCCCACACCTGCTGGGATCTGGCCAAGGCCTCCGGTGGGCGCTTCATTCTCGGGCTCGGCTCGCAGGTGAAGGGCCACAACGAGCGGCGCTTCTCGGTCAAGTTCGAGTCGCCGGCGCCGAAGATGCGCGAGATCGTGCTGGCCCTGCGGACGATCTGGGACTGCTGGCAGAACGGGACGAAGCTCGACTTCAAGGGCCGCTTCTTCCGCTTCGACCTGATGACGCCGTTCTTCAACCCCGGCCCCATCGAGCACCCGACGATTCCCGTGTACGTGGCCGCCGTGAACCAGGCGATGTGCCGCGTGGCCGGCGAGGTGTGCGAAGGCCTGCACGTGCATCCGTTCAACAGCCCCAAGTACCTCCGCGAGTACGTCCGTCCCGCCGTCGAGGACGGCCGCGCGAAGGCGCGACGGACGGGCGCGGACTTCAGCTACGTGACGTCGAGCTTCGTCGTCGTCGGCGACACGCAACAGGAGATCGAGCAGCAGAAAGCGGCCGTCAAGCAGCAGATCGCCTTCTACGCCTCCACGCGCACCTACGAGCCCGTGCTGGCGGCGCATGGCTGGCAGGACCTCGTCCCTCACCTGCACCGGAAGTCGGTGGAGGGCGACTGGAAGGGGATGGCCGACCTGATCACCGACGAGATGCTCGACACCTACGCCGTCACCGGCAGCTACGCGACCATCGCCGCCCGACTCAAGGAGCGGTATGCGGGGCTCCTCGACCGCACGGCGTTCTACCGACCCGAAAAGCAACCGGCGCTCGACGATCCACGGCTGCCGCGGGTGATACAAGAGTTCAACGGGTGATTCGATGAAAGCACTGACCTTCCACGAGTTCGGCGGTCCGGACAAGCTGCGCTACGAGGACGTGCCCGATCCGAAGATCAAGCCGCACGAGGTCCTCGTCCGCGTCAAGGCGTGCGCGCTGAACCACCTCGACCTCTTCGTCCGCGAGGGCATCCCGGCGCTGAAGACGGCGCTGCCGTTCTGGACTGGCTGTGACATCGCGGGCGACGTGGTGGAGGTCGGGGCGGCCGTGCCGGGCGTGAAGACGGGCGACCGGGTGGCGGTGAACCCGAACCTCACCTGCGACCGCTGCGAGTTCTGTGCGCAGGGGGAAGACAGCCTCTGCGTGAGGTACGGCATCCTCGGCGAGCACGTGCCCGGCGGTCTGGCCGAGCTGGTGGCCGTCCGGGGTGACAACGTCGTGCCGCTGCCGGCGCACGTCGGCTACACCGACGCCGCGTCGTTCATCCTCACCAACATGACGGCCTGGCGCATGGTCGTGACGCAGGGCCGGGTCGCGCCCGGTCAGGACGTGCTCGTCATCGGCGTCGGCGGCGGCGTGTCGTCGACGGCCGTGCAGATCGCCAAGCTGTGCGGAGCGCGCGTCATCGCCACCTCGTCCAGCGACGAGAAGCTCGAGCGGGCAAAGACGCTCGGCGCCGACGTCGGCATCAACTACCGGAAGAATCCGGACTGGGCCAAGCACGTGTTCGAGGCCACCGGCAAGCGCGGCGTCGATGTCGTCATCGAGAACGTGGGCGCCGCCACCTGGAAGGACTCCATCAAGTCGCTGAAGGGCGGCGGGCGCCTGGTGACCTGCGGCTCGACCTCGGGCCCCATCGGCGAGACACTGATCCCGCTGGTCTTCTGGAAGCAGGTGCACATCATCGGCTCGACCATGTCGAACCGAAAGGAGTTCAACGACGTGATGCGACTGTTTTTCGCCGGCCGGCTCAAGGCCATCGTCGACGAGGTCATGCCGCTCAAGGATGGCGCCGCCGCCCAGGCGCGGCTCGCCGAGGGCAAGCAGTTCGGCAAGATCGTGCTGACGCCATGAGGCGCGTGCTCATCCTCGCCGGAGTGCTGGCGCTCGTCCCCGTGGCCGCCATCGCGCACCACGGCTGGAGCAGCTACGACTCGTCGCGCCCGCTGAGCCTCGACGGAACGATCCGCGAGGCCGGGTACGAGCATCCGCACGGCTACGTGAAGCTGGAGACGCCGGACAAGACGTGGCTGGTGGTTCTCGCCCCGCCATCTCGCATGGAAAATCGCGGACTTCCACGCGAAACACTCAAGCCCGGCACGAAGGCGACCGTGGTCGGCTATCAGAAGCGCGACGACCCGGTCGAGCTGCGCGCCGAGCGCATCACCATCGCGGGCAAGACCACCGAACTGCGCTGATGCATCCGCCGAGCGGCCCCGCCTGGCTGGTCTGGCTCGAGACCTCCGGCGTGGCCGCGGCCATGCGGCAGTGGCAATGGCTCTATCCGATCGTGGAGATCGTCCACATCGTCGGCTTCGTGGTTCTCGTCGGCGCCGCGTTCATGTTCGACGCGCGGCTTCTCGGCCGGTCGCGCGGCGTGCCCGTCTCCGCGCTGGAGCGCCATCTGCTGCCCTGGGCGCGCTGGAGCCTGCTCCTGATCCTGCCGACGGGCGCGATGATGTTCGCCGCCCACGCCACCGAGATGGCCGAGAACCCGGCCTTCCGGCTGAAGCTGATCCTCGTCGCGGCCGCCTTCGCGAACGCCGCCGTCTTCCACCGCTGGCCGTTCCGCACGGTCGGCGACTGGGACACGGAGGTGGCGGGGCCCGGGGCCGCGCGCGCCGCCGGCGTGGTGTCGCTGGCGCTGTGGACGAGCGTGATCGCCTGCGGCCGCCTCATCGCCTACTTCTGAGAGGAGCCACCATGGCCACCGTCGCCGATCTCGACACTCCCGCCGTGACCGTCCGCCTCGACATCATGGAGGCCAACATCACGCGCGTGCACGGACACCTGGCCCGGCACGGCATCAACAATCGGCCGCACATCAAGACGCACAAGATTCCGGCGCTCGGCAAGCAGCAGATGGCCGCCGGCGCCGTCGGCATCACGTGCCAGAAGCTCGGCGAGGTGGAGGTGTTCACCGACGCCGGCGTCGCCGACGACGTGCTGCTGACGTTCAACGTGATCGGCCGCGCCAAGACCGAGCGGCTGGCCGCGCTCGCGCGGCGACTGCGCCGCCTGGCCGTCGTCTTCGACAACGACGTGGTGGCCCGCGGCTTGTCGGAGGCCGCGCGCGAGCATCGGGTCGAGATTCCATTCCTCGTGGAGTGCGACACCGGCTTCGGGCGTAACGGCGTCCAGAGTCCGGAGGCGGCCTTCGAGCTGGCCCGCACGACCATGAAGCTGCCGGGCCTCCGGTTCGACGGGCTCATGACCTTTCCGAACCGCGAGCCGGGCACGCGGCTCTTTCTCGAGCAGGCGCTCGAGCTCTTCAAGCGCTCCGGCATCCCGGTGCCCGTGGTGTCCGGCGGCGGCACGCCGGCGATCTTCACGGCCCAGAACTTTCCGATGCTCACCGAGCACCGTGCAGGAACGTACCTCTACAACGACTGCATGGTGGTCGCCTCCGGCACGGCCACGTGGGACGACTGCGCGATGCGCGTCCGGGCCACCGTGGTGAGCCGCCCCACCGCCGACCGTGCGATCCTCGACTGCGGCACCAAGGTGCTCACCTCCGATCAGTACACCGTCAAGGGCTTCGGTCACGTGATGGAGTACCCGGAGGCGGCCGTCACGAGCCTCTCCGAAGAGCACGGGGTGGTGGACCTCTCCGCGTGCCGCACGCGCCCCGCCGTCGGCGACGTGGTCGAGGTGGTGCCGAATCACTGCTGCGTCGTGAGCAACATGGTGGACGAGGTGTACGGCGTACGAGGGGCGGCCGTCGAGGCCGTCTGGCCCGTGGCGGCGCGCGGAACGGTGCGATAGCGGCGCGCCCACGCGGTTTTCCGGAATCGATCGTTGCTCGTAGTACGATAGGCCTCGAAATTTATGAAGACGCTCGCCATCCTCGTCGGCGGCGGTCCGGCGCCGGGCATCAACGCGGTGATCTCCGCGGCCACCATCGAGGCCCGCAACCACGGCCTGCGCGTGCTCGGCTGCTACGACGGCTTCAAGTGGCTCGCCCAGGGCGACACCCAGCACGTCATCGAGCTGCAGATCAACGACACCTCGCGCATTCACTTCGACGGCGGCTCGATCATCCGCACCTCGCGCACGAACCCGACGCGCACGCCGGATGGCATCAAGAACGTGGGCGATGCGCTCAAGCGCCTCGGGGTCGAGCACCTGATCAGCATCGGCGGCGACGACACGGCATTCTCCGCGTCCCGCCTGGCCAAGACGGTGCCCGGCCTGACCGTCGCGCACGTGCCAAAGACCATCGACAACGACCTGCCCCTGCCCGGCGACGTGGTGACGTTCGGGTTCACGACGGCGTGCAATCTGGGCAAGGAGCTCGTGCGCAACCTCATGCAGGACGCCGCCACCACCGAGCGATGGTTCTTCGTGACCGTGATGGGCCGGCATGCCGGCCACCTGGCGCTCGGCATCGGGGGGGCGGCCGCCGCCACGCTCACCGTCATCGCCGAGGAGTTCGCGGAGTCGCAGATCTCGCTCGATCGCGTGGCCGACGTGCTGGAGGGGGCCATCATCAAGCGGCGGGCGCAGGGCCGCGAGCACGGCGTGGCCATCCTCTCCGAGGGCATCGCCGAGAAGCTCGATCCGGGCACGCTCGGCAACGTCGGTCGCGACGCTTACGGCAACGTGCGGCTCGCGGAGTTCGATCTGGGCAGCGTGCTGAAGGAGCGTGTCGCGCAGAGCTTCAAGAATCGCGGGGTCGAGGTGACGATCACCGCCAAGGAGCTCGGCTACGAGCTGCGCTGCGCGCCGCCCGGCGCGCACGACATCCAGTATTGCCGGAGCCTCGGCTACTGGGCCACGCGCTTTCTCCTGGAGGGCGGCAGCAACGCCATGGTGACGATCCAGGCCGGACGCCTGGTCCCCATCCCGTTCGGGCTGATGCTCGACCCCAAGACCGGCAAGGTGCGCGTCCGCTACGTCGACGTCGAGTCCGAGATGTACCAGACGCTGGACGCCTACATGATCCGGCTCAAGGCGGAAGACTTCGAGACGCCCGAGTCGCTGGCCGCCCTCGCCAAGGCCGGCCATCTGAGCGAGACGGAGCTGCTGGCGCGCTTCGGGCCCGTCGTCGGCCGGGGGTAAGGGCGCGCCTCGATCCTGCGCTAGACTGCTCGTCATGACTCGCGGCAGCCGTCTGGAGACGAGCGTTTACTGGCTGCTGATCGCCCTCACCGTGGTGCTGATGGCCATGGTGACGCGTGACGCCTGGAATCGCATCGGCCAGCCCACGCCCGGCTTCGCCGTGCTGAAGAACATGCTCGTGGGCGTCGGTGGCGTCGACCGCGGGGGCCTTCAGCCATTCGACGTCGTCCGCGCCGTCAACGGCCGCCTCGTCGCCTCGACCCGCGAGCTGCAGGCCGAGGTCGAGCGCCATCCGCCTGGCACGCCGATGCACTACCTGCTCGTGCGGAACGGGCAGCTCGTCGAAGAGGACATTCCCTCGCGTGTGAGCACGCTGCGGAACTTCAAGCGGTTCCTCATCGAGAACCTGCTGCCAGGCGTGATCGGCGTGTCGCTGGCGGCGCTGGTGATCCGGCTTCAGCCCGGCAGCGCCTCCGCCCGGCTGTTCCTGGCGTTTTCGCTGCAGTGGGCCGTCATCAACGTCGGCTATCACGACCTGCTCGGCGCACATCGCTTCACGCGCCTGTTCTTCCTGGCGTGGACCTTCTCACCGGCCGTCTTCGTCCACCTCGCGCTCACCTTTCCGGAGCGCCGCCGCCTCGCCCAGCGTCATCGCTGGCTCGTGTGGGCGCCGTATGCGCTCTCGACCGTGCTCTACGCGTGGCTGCAGGGCAGCCTCGCGCAGGCGTGGGTGGCCACGGCCGGCATCATCGCGACGTACTGGACGGCGGCCCTGGTGGCGCTCGTGGTCGCGCTCGGCATCACCGCGCGACACGGGTCGACCGCGCTGCTCCGCCAGCGGGCCAAGGTCCTGATGGCCGGCTTCGCGCTTGGCTATCTCGCCCCCGTCGCGGGCACCACCGTCGAGGTCGCCCTCCGCACGGAGGTGCCGTTTCTCAACGAGAGCTGGCGGCTGGGGTTTCTCTTCCCGCTTGCCGTCGCCTACGCCATCGTGCGCTACCAGCTCTTCGACATCCGCGCCGTCATCCGGCTCGGTACCCTGTACTCCGTCATCACCGGTCTGATCGGCCTCGGGTATGCCGGACTGCTCACCGCGCTGAACGTGCTGTTCGCACGGCTTGACATGCACATCTCGCCGATGGTGGCGCCGGCGCTCGTCGCCTTCGCCGTCGTCCTGCTCGTCAATCCTCTCTATCTGCGAACGCAGGCGCTGCTCGACCGGCTCTTCTTCCGCTCACGCCTCGACGCTCAGCATGCCCTCGAGCGGCTGGCCGACGCGATGACCACGACCCTCGACCTCGACCGGCTGGCGCCGCTGATCGTCTCCACGGTGGAAGCCATCTTCCACCCCGAGCGCGTCCGACTGCTGCTGGCGGACGAGAGCCGGCTGACGTTCCGCACCGCGGCGCCCGCCGACGGACTCACGCTCGGTCACGGCGACGAGCTGCTCGCCTGCCTGCGCGGTCTCCGCGAGCCGCTGACACGCGAGCGCCTCCTCGACGATCCCGCGCTCGCCGACGCACGGCACGGATGCCTGGCGGAGCTGGACGCGCTCGGCGCCGACGTCGTCGTCCCCATCACGTTCCGCCAAGGCATCACCGCCCTGCTCGCGCTCGGTGCGCGCCGCGGCGGCGCGCCATACACCTCGGAGGATCTGCGGCTGCTCCGCACGCTCGCCAGCCAGAGCGCGGTCGCCCTCGAGCACGCGCGCGCGTACGGGGCCCTGCAGGCCGCGCTGCGCCGCGTCGACATCCTCGAGTCCATCCGCGCCGGCCTCTCCAAGTTCGTGCCGCGCACGGTGCAGCGGCTCATCGAGCAGGCGCCCGAGGCGCCCCAGCTCGCCAAGCGCGACATCGACGTCTCCGTGCTGTTCGTCGACATCGTCGGCTACACGCGGCTGGCCGAGCGGCTGGAGGCGGCCACGGTGAACCGTCTCGTCGAGCGCTACTTCGGCGCCTTCCTGGACGAGATACTGCGCAACGGCGGCGATGTGAACGAGACGGCCGGGGACGGCCTGATGGTGATCTTCCAGGACCAGGATCCCCGGCGGCACGCGCGGGCGGCCGTCACCACGGCCCTCGCGATCATGCGCCGCGCCGCCGAGATCAACGAGACGGCGCCGCACGACGAGCCGATCGTCGTCCACCTCGCCGTCAACTCCGGACGCGCCGCCGTCGGCGCCACGAAGATCGAGGGCAGCGCCGGTACGCGGTGGACCTACACGGCCTCCGGGCCGGTGACGAACATCGCGGCACGGCTGGCCGCGCTCGCCGACGGCGACGGCGTCATGGTTGGCGCCACCACGGCCGAGCGGCTTCCGGCGGGGCTGCCGCTCGAGGATCTGGGCGACCTCAGTCTGCGCAACGTCGAGGCGCCCGTGCGCACCTTCCGTCTCGCCGCGGAGGATGCCGTCCCCGCCGCGCGCATCGGCTGAGTGGCCGGCGGAGACGCCGACGCCCACGAATCTCTGGCCGATCGTCGCCGCCTGGCTCGTGTCGACGGTCGCGTCGATGCTGATCGCGGGAGCGGTACTGCTGGCGCTGCCGGCGGAGTATCTGCGCGACGGCGATCGGTCGCAGCGTCACTGGGCGGCCCGGCTCGGACGCACGATCATCGGCATCGTCCTCGTGGCCGTCGGCATCGTCCTGTCCGTTCCCGGCATTCCCGGTCAAGGCATCCTCACCATCCTCGCCGGTCTGACGCTCATCCAGTTTCCGGGGCGCGACCGCCTCATCCGCGCGCTGCTCGGCCGGCCGGCCGTCCTGCGCACGGTCAATCGGTTCCGCGTCCGCTTCAGGCGGCCGCCGCTCGCGTCCTAGTCACGGCAGCTCGTCGTAGCCCGGATCGCCGGGGTTGAAGACGCGCCGCTTGCCGTGCTCGTCGAAGACGACCTTCGGGCGGATCGTCTTCACCTCGCGGCCGCGGAGACGGTCGAGGGCGGCGGCGGCGGAGTGTCCCTCGAGCAGCATCAAGTTGCGCACCGTCGGATTGCGCAGCGCGAGCTCGCCGCGCGCGTGCGCCTCGAGCGCCTCGGGCGGCGCCAGCCAGCGGAGCGAGATCATTTCGTGATCGTCGCCCACCGCCTCCTGCCCGTCGGGCATCGGCGCCGCGAAGAACCGCGTGTCGAAGCGGAGCGGAAGCCCATCCGGCGTCACCCAGTGCGCGAAGTACACGAGGCGGTCGGTGGCCAGACGCAGCTTCTCCGTCTTGATCATCGACCAGAAGGCGCGGTTGTCGGCCTGGATGGCGCGCCGATAATCGGCCACGCGGGCGGCGGGCAGCCGGACGGGGCCACCGTCCGCGGTCGTGGCCAGCAGGACACCCGCCTCCTCGAACGTCTCGCGAATGGCGCCGACCCAGTAGGCGAGCGCGGTGGTCGGCGCGTGCTCGAGATGAAGCGTACGAGCGGCGCCGGCGAGATCGAGCCCCGCGCACCACTGGACGGCGTCCTCGGGGTTGTCGTCGGCTTCGAGCTTGCCGCCGGGAAAGACGAAATCGCCGGCGGCGAACTTGCTGGCGTGGTGACGCTGCATCAGGAGTATCTCGAAGCCGCCGGCGGCGCGGTCGCGCAGCAGCACCAGCGTGGCGGCCGGCGCGGGCACGACCGGTTGTTTGACGGGCACGGCGTAGTGTGACACGCTAACGCGCGGTTGTCATTTCAGACGGGAGGATCGCGGCTCCATGGGCGCTGAAGCGACGCTGAAGGCGAAGAACATCACGCTGCCGACGCAGTCGACGCCGATGGCGAACTACGTGAGCGCCGTGCGCACCGGCAATCTGCTGTTCCTGTCCGGACACGGGCCCGTGCGTACCGAGGGCAAGCCATCGGCGCGCGGCAAGCTCGGCAAGGATCTCTCCACCGAGCAGGGCTACAAGGTCGCGCGCGAGGTGGGCCTGAGCCTGCTGGCGTCGGCACGCACGAGCCTCGGCAGCCTCGACAAGGTCAAGCGCGTGGTGAAGGTGCTCGGCATGGTGAACTCCGCCGAAGGCTTCCAGGAGCAGCCCAAGGTGATCAACGGGTTCTCCGATCTCATGGTCGAAGTCTTCGGCGAGACGATCGGCAAGCACGCGCGCTCGGCGGTGGGCATGGCGGAGCTGCCCATGGGCATTCCGGTGGAGATCGAGATGATCCTGGAGGTCGACTGATGAACCTCCTCCTCGACGCCGCCGCCGCTGCCATCTCGCTGGCGTTCCTGACCATCCTCGGGATCATCAGCGGCGTGGCCCTGCCCGGCCTGTTCCTCGCCGCCCTCGCCCCGTGGCTCGACTGGATCCGGCCCGCCCGCACCAAGCGCTGATCCCGCGGCGCTGATGGGCGCGAAATATTTCGGCGCCGCCGTGCGGCGGCGCGAGGACCCGCGCTTCCTTCGCGGCGAGGGCCGCTTCGTGGACGACGTCACTCTCCCCGGCCTGCTGCACGCCGCGTTCCTGCGCTCGCCCCACGCCCACGCGCGTGTCCGGTCGATCGACGCCGCGCGCGCACGCGGCCTGCCCGGCGTGGCGGCCGTGTACACCCACGCCGATCTCGCGCGGTGGATGAAGCCGTTGCCGGTCTTCGGCGCCACGCCGCCCGGCCTGGCCGCCGCCGTGCGCTTCGACGTGCGCCACGCCCCGCAGTGGGCGCTCTGCAAGGACATCGCGCGCCACGTCGGCGAGATCGTGGCCATGGTCGTCGCCGACAGTCGCGCGCGTGCGGAGGACGCCGCCGAGGCCATCGACGTCGTGTGGGAGCCGCTGCCGGCGGTCGTCGACATGCGCGCGGCCGGCGAGGCGGGAGCACCGCTCGTGCATCCGGAGTGGTCCACCAACGTCGCCGTCGGCTTCACGCACGCCATCGGCGACGCCGAGCGCGCGCTCGGCGCCGCCGACCTCGTGCTGGAGGAGACGTTCCAGATCCAGCGGTACGTCGGCATGCCGCTCGAGACGCGCGGCGTGGTGGCGCAGTGGGACCGCCGCGACGGCAGCCTGACCACCTGGAACAGCACGCAGGTCTCGCACTTCGTCCAGCAGGGGCTGGTGACGGCGCTGGAGCTGCCGCCCCACAGGATTCGCGTCATCGCACCGGATCTCGGCGGCGGCTTCGGCACCAAGGCCTCCGGCTATCCGGAGGACGTGCTGGTCCCGCTGGCGGCGCGCGCGCTGAACCGCCCGGTCAAGTGGATCGAGGACCGCCGCGAGCACATGATGGCGGCCGCGCACGCGCGCCACCAGACCCACACGATTCGCATCGGCGCGCGTCGCGACGGCACCATCGTCGGGCTCGCCGATCGCATCTGGCTCGACCTCGGCGCCTACAACGTGTGGGGCATCGTGCTGCCCTACAACACGGTGGCCCACCTGATCGGTCCCTACCGCATCCGCGACATGAAGGTCGACGTGAAGGGCGTGGTGACGAACAAGACGCCCAACGCGCCGTACCGCGGCGCCGGCCGCCCCGAGACGGTCTTCGCGATGGACCGCGCGGTCGACTGCCTCGCGCGGCGTCTCGGCCTGGATCCCGCCGACATCCGGCGGAAGAACTACATCCGCGCCGACGAGCTGCCCTGGGATTTCGGCATGCCGTACCGGGACGGCAATCCGCTCGTGTACGACACCGGCGATTTCCCGGCCGCCCTCGAATCCGCGCTGCAGGCCGCCGGCTACGACGCGTTTCGCCGCGAGCAGGCGTTCCTTCGCGCGCGCGGCGTGTGGCGCGGCATCGGCATCTCCGGCTACGTCGAGGGCACGGCGATCGGGCCGTTCGAGGGCGCGCACCTGAAGCTCGACCTGACCGGGCGCGTCCAGATCGCCACCGGCGCCGTGAATTCCGGCCAGGGGCACGAGACCGCGTTTGCGCAGGTGGCCGCGGACGTGCTGGGCGTGCCGCTCGACTGGGTCAGCGTGACCGGCGGCGACACGGCGGCCGTCCCATTCGGCGTGGGGACGTTCGCGAGCCGTAGCGGCGTGACGGCGGGCAACTCGATCGCCGACGCGGCGCGGGCGGTGCGCGCCAAGCTCGTGGACGCGGCGGCGAAGGTCCTCGAGGCGGCGCCCGACGACGTGGAGATCGAGGACGGCACGGCCTTCGTGCGGGGCGCGCCCGCCTCCGCCGTCGCGCTCGGCAAGGTCATCCAGGCCTCGATCCCGACCTTCGCCAAGGCAGGGGTGGCGCCGCCCGACTTCGAAACGAGCGCCTATCACCACGTGCCGACGGTGACCTATGCGAGCGCCGTGCACGTCGCGCAGGTCGAGGTCGATCCCGGCACCGGCCACGTCCGCCTGCTCAAGTACGTCGTCGCTCACGACTGCGGCAAGGTGATCAATCCCACCATCGTCGAGGGACAGGTCCACGGCGGCGTGGCGCAGGGAGTCGGCGGCGCGCTGTTCGAGGAGATGGTCTACGACGACGAGGGGCAGCTGTTGACGGGCACTCTCATGGACTACCTGATGCCTTCGGCCACGGATCTGCCGCGGATCGACACCGTCCACCTCGAGTATCCTTCGCCGCGAAATCCGCTCGGCATGAAGGGGCTCGGCGAGGGTGGCGCCATCTCGCCGCCGGCAGCCATCGTCAACGCCATCGACGACGCGCTGGGCCCGCTCGGCGTGCGGATCACCGGGACGCCGGCGAGTCCGGCCCGAGTGCTCCAGGCGATCGAGGCGGCGCGCGGATGAAGCCGGCGCCATTCGAGTATGTCGATCCGCGCACCACGGACGAGGCGGTGGCGCTGCTGGCCACGCACGGCGACGAGGCCAAGGTGCTCGCCGGAGGCCAGAGCCTCGTACCGATGCTCGCGCTGCGCCTGGCACGACCGTCCGTGGTCGTCGATGTGAATCGCGTTGGCGGCCTCGACCAGATCACGCAACACGGAGCCACCGTGTCGGTCGGGGCGCTCGTGCGCCAGCGCGCGCTCGAGCGCTGGGCCGGTGAGCGGGCGCCGCTGCTGACGACCGCACTGGGTCACGTCGGTCATGCGCCGATTCGCACTCGCGGCACGGTGGCGGGCTCCATCGCCCACGCCGATCCGGCCTCCGAGCTGCCGGCCTTGCTGCTGTGCCTCGACGGCGCCGTGGTGGCGCGTAGCCGCCGCGGCACCCGGACCATCGCCGCCGCTGACTTCTTCCAGGGGCCGCTGATGACGGCGCTGGCGGCCGACGAGCTGGTGACGGAGACGCGCTGGACGCTGCCGGCGCCGCACGCGGGCTGGGGCTTTCGCGAGATGGCGCGACGCCACGGTGATTTCGCGCTGGTGGGCGTGGCCGTGGTGCTGACGGTGGCGCGGGGCGCGGTGGCCGAGGCGCGCATCGCGATCTTCGGGGCCGCCGCCACCCCGGTACGGGCGCGCGAGGCCGAGCGCGCGCTCGCCGGACAGCCGGCGACGGACGGCGTGCTCGCCGAGGCGGCGCGCGTGGCGACGGCCGATCTGGAGACCGTCGCCGACATCCACGCGCCGGCCGTCTACCGGGCGAGCGTCGCCCGCACCCTCACCGCCCGCGCGCTCGCCGACGCCGCCGCGCGCGCCAAGGATGCCGCGTGACCACGCGGACGGTGCGGCTGCACATCAACGGCGCCGAGCACCTGGTGACCGTGGAATCGCGTCGCACGCTCGTCGACGTGCTGCGCGAGGACCTCGGTCTCACCGGCACGCACGTCGGCTGCGAGCACGGCGTCTGCGGTGCCTGCACGGTGCTGTGGGACGGTACTCCGGTTCGCGCGTGCCTGCTGTTCGCCATCCAGCTCGATGGCGCCGCCCTCACCACCGTGGAGGGCCTGGCCGACGGTGACCGGCTGCACCCGATCCAGGAGGCGTTCTGGGCCACGCATGGGCTGCAGTGCGGCTTCTGCACGCCCGGGATATTACTGACGGCCAAGGCCCTGCTCGACGAGAACCCCAG
>Ga0075431_100000560_pt1 | contig 31320 bp, 27 predicted proteins | sample RhiMetdeltSRZDD5_FD_75297 | JGI IMG/M metagenome (GOLD analysis project Ga0075431, IMG submission 75297) | Populus rhizosphere microbial communities from Tennessee, USA - Rhizosphere MetaG P. deltoides SRZDD5 | ecosystem: Host-associated > Plants > Roots > Rhizosphere > Soil | place: USA... | reverse complement strand
CTCGGCGGCCTGGTGTTCGCGCTGGTCGGCCGGGTGCCGGCGCGCGGCGAGCTGGTGCGCCATCCAAGCGGCCTGGAGTTCGAGATCCTCGATGCGGACCCGCGGCGTGTGAAGAAGCTGCGCGTGCATCCGCCGCGCCCGGCCCGCGAGGGCGCATCACCTGTCAAGGCTTGACGGGCACGGCGCAGGCGCGGAGTTTGCGCCTGTCCGCGACCTTGGGGATCCATGCGCGCTGAAGTGCTCATCCAATCGGCGGCGGCGCGCGTGCAGGGCCTGGGCGGCTGGCGCCGACGCTGGGCTGCGTTCGCCGCTGGCTCTCTGTCGGTGCTGGCGATGGCGCCGTTCTTCGCCTGGCCGGTGCTGTGGATCGCGCTGCCCGTGTTGGTCTGGCTGCTCGACGGCGTCGTCGCCGAGGGCGGCTCGGGTTGGCGTCCCGCTGGGCGGGCGGCCGAGGTGGGCTGGTGGTTCGGCTTTGGCTATTTCCTGTTCGGATTGTTCTGGATCGGCGAGGCGTTTCTGGTCGAGGCAGAGGTCTTTGCGGTGCTGATACCCTTCGCCGTGACGCTGCTGCCGGCCGGCCTGGCGCTATTCTTTGCTACAGCCACGGGACTTGTGTCACGCTTATGGAAGCCTGGATGGGGCCGTGTCCTGGCCCTGGCGTTGGCGCTGTCGGCAACCGAATGGCTGCGCGGGCATGTCCTGACCGGCTTTCCCTGGAATGTGCTGGGCTATGCCTTGACCTATCCGCTGCCCCTGATGCAGAGCGCGGCCGTATTGGGCATCTACGGCCTGACGCTGTGCGCGGTAATCACCTTTGCGCTGCCGCCCGTGCTGTGGGCCGAGGCGCCGGCCGCACCGGCCGGCCGATCGGTAAGGCTATCGGCTCTGGCCGTTGCAGTGCTGCCGCTGCTGCTGGCCGCCGTTGTCGGCCAGGCACGGCTGGCCATGGCCAGCACGCAGATGGTGCCCGGCGTCAAGATCAGGCTCGTGCAGCCAAGCGTACCCCAACGGGAGAAGTGGAAGCCGGAGCACCAGGCCCGCATCTTCCAGGATCACCTGGATCTGTCGGTCGCTGCTGCCGATGGTTCCAGCGGTGGAGTTACGCATGTGGTGTGGCCGGAGGCGGCCATGCCCTTCCTGCCGCTCGATACGCCCATGGCGATCACCTCGATCGGACAAATGCTGCCGCCCGGTAGGTTCCTCATCACGGGGGCGCTGCGGGCGGAGCCGCTGCCGCCAGGCTCATCGCGGCCGCGCCGCATCTTCAACAGCCTACTGGTCTTCGGCGAGGGTGGGTCGCTGGCGGCTCATTACGACAAGATCCATCTCGTGCCGTTCGGCGAATACCTGCCCTTCCAGGCGGTGCTGGAGGCCATCGGACTGCGGCAGCTGGTGCGTATGCGCGGCGGGTTCGACTCTGGGACGATGCCACGACCGCTGCTGCACGTACCCGGGCTGCCGCCATTTACGCCGCTGATCTGCTACGAGGTGATTTTCCCGCGCGCCATCGTGCAGGGAGCCGAGCGTCCAGGACTGCTGATCAACGTCACCAACGATGGCTGGTTCGGCAACACCACCGGGCCGCGCCAGCATTTCCACCAGGCGCGCGTGCGGGCGGTGGAGGAGGGCGTGTCGCTCATTCGCGTGGCCAACAACGGCATATCGGGCGCGGTCGATCCTTACGGCCGTGTCCTGGCGCGAGTTGAGATGAACGTCCGCGCCTCTGTCGACCTGCCACTACCGGTTGCGCTGACGCCTCCGCTCTACGCCCGCATTGGTGATTGGGTCTTTCTGGCCCTTTGGGCGCTTGGAGCAGCAGTCCTGATTGCACGTACCCGATAGCCACACATGCAAAATGATTCAGTCCGATATCAAACAACATACATCTATTGCTGGGACCTGAGGTTGACGCCGCTCAGATATGCACCTACCAATTGTGGCAACAGGGTGATTGACACGCGTGGGGCTGATTATGTCGAGACCACCTGAATTGATTGATATGGACAGGGAAGCGGATGTGGACAGCAAGGGCTCGCGGCGGCCCAATCCGATCGATGTCCATGTCGGAGGTCGCGTGCGCTTTCGGCGCATGCTACTCGGGATGAGCCAAGAAAAGCTTGGCGAGAAGCTCGGGCTGACATTCCAGCAAATCCAGAAGTACGAAAAAGGCATCAACCGCATCGGCGCCAGCCGCCTTTTCGACCTTGCCCAGGTGCTGGGCGTGTCAGTGCAATTTTTCTACGAGGAAGCTCCGGCAGCGGATGCCCAACAGCTGATAGCGGCTGGGTTCGGCGAGAAGCCGGCCGAAGGATCGATCGTCGAGTTCCTGCGCAGCCGCGATGGCTTGGAGCTGAACAAGGCATTTGTGCGGATTTCTGATGTCAAAGCGCGCCGCGCCATTGTCGATCTGGTGCGCAGTCTGGCCAACGATGACACGGCCCCCTGATGACGAGGCGTGTGGGGCATTGCCCAGCCGCATCCGTCCCAACGGTGCGGCCCCACGCCTCTGATGCGGCGGTGCGGCGCTCATCTTGACCCCCGCCTTAAACACTGCAACAAGACCGGCGTTTTGCTGGCCATCCACCTATGGGGAGTTCCGTGTCGCGCAAGTCGTACCTGTTCACGAGCGAGTCCGTTTCGGAAGGGCATCCGGACAAGGTCTGCGATCGCATTTCCGACGAGGTGGTGGACCTGTTCTTCCGTGAAGGTCCGAAGGCCGGCATCGACCCCTGGCAGCTGCGCGTCGCTTGCGAGACGCTCGCCACCACCAACCAGGTCGTCATCGCCGGCGAGACACGCGGCCCCCGGATCATCACCAAGGACTGGGTGGCGCACGTCGCCCGCATGGCCATCAAGGACATCGGCTACGAGCAGGACGGTTTTCACTGGGACAAGGCCGACATCAAGGTTTTGCTGCACCCGCAATCGGCCGATATCGCCCAGGGCGTGGACAGTGGCGGCAACAAGGATGAGGGCGCCGGCGACCAGGGCATCATGTTCGGTTACGCCTGCAAGGATACGCCCGAGCTGATGCCGGCGCCGATCTACTACAGCCACAAGATCCTGCGGCTGATCTCCGAGGCCCGCCATTCGGGTAAGGAGGCGGTGCTCGGCCCCGACTCCAAGAGCCAGGTGACGGTGCGCTACGAAAATGGTAAGCCGGCCGGCGTGACGCAGATCGTCGTATCACACCAGCACTTGGTCGAGTCGATGACCTCCGCCCAGGTGCGCGAGCTGGTCGAGCCCTACGTCAAGAAGGCGCTGCCGAGCGGCTGGATCTCCAAGGACACCGTGTGGCACATCAACCCGACCGGCAAGTTCTATATCGGTGGCCCTGACGGCGACTGCGGCCTGACCGGGCGCAAGATCATCGTCGACACCTATGGCGGTGCAGCTCCACACGGCGGCGGCGCCTTTTCGGGCAAAGACCCTACCAAGGTGGATCGGTCGGCAGCCTATGCTGCGCGCTACCTCGCCAAGAACGTCGTGGCCGCCGGCCTCGCCGACAACTGCACCATTCAGCTCTCTTATGCCATCGGCGTCGCCAAGCCGCTGTCGATCTATGTCGACCTCGCCGGCAACCCCAACAAGATCGACGGCGCCAAGCTGGAAAGTGTGCTGGCCGAGCTGATGGATCTTTCGCCGCGCGGAATCCGCAAGCATCTTGATCTCAACAAGCCGGTCTACGCGCGCACGTCGGCTTACGGCCATTTCGGGCGCGAGCCGGACAAAGACGGCGGCTTCTCCTGGGAGAAGACCGATTTGGTCGACAAACTGAAGTCGGCGATGGCCTGAGACTGCGGCCGCCAATCTGATGCCATGACGAAGCGGTCGCCGAGGCGGCCGCTTTCGTTTTCTGGACTTGGGCAAACATGGACGAGCGGCACCGCCGAGACCTGCGCAGCTACGGCCGACGGCGTGGACGCAAGCCCAGTCGCCGCCAGGTGGCCCTTATCGATCAGTTGCTGCCAGATGTCGTGCTGAGCCTGTCGGACCCGGCCGCAACGCCGTTGTCAAAGCTGTTCGTCGTGCCGGTGCGCGAGGTGTGGCTGGAGATCGGCTTTGGCGGGGGCGAGCACCTGCTCTGGCAGGCGGCCCAGAACCCCGACGTTGGCTTGATCGGCTGCGAACCGTTCCAGGACGGCGTGACCAAGGTGTTGCGTGGCATTGAGGACGGCAAGATCGCCAACGTCCGCCTGTACGCCGACGATGCGCGCGCCGTGCTGCGTTGGTTACCCGAGGCGAGCCTGGCTCGTGCCTTCATCCTGTTTCCGGACCCCTGGCCGAAGAAGCGCCACCAGAAGCGCCGGCTGGTGTCGGTCGGTCTGCTGCGCGAGCTGGCACGCGTAATGGCAGCGGGTGCGGAATTGCGCGTCGCCACCGATATCGGCGACTACGCACGCGCGATGCTGCAGGCCACCCACAGCGAGGCCAGCTTCGTGTGGGAGCCGCAGGGCCCCGGCGATTGGCGGCAGCGTCCGGTCGATTGGCCGGCCACCCGTTACGAGCAGAAGGCCATTCATGAGGGACGGCGGTGCACCTATCTCAGCCTGCGGCGGCGCTAGCCCTGCCGGGCCAAATCGTTAACGCTCGGGTCAAGGTCAGTCCTATAGAGTGGGGAAAACCGGTCACAGAACTTTGAAAATCAGCTTGCCAAGCGGGCATTTTGTGCATAATCTCGAGGTGCTCATGATCATCTCAACTCTGAGAGTGGGCCCTTGGGGTCCGCTCTTTTTGTTTTGGGCGATCGCTTGAGCAAATTCGAGCCCTTTCTAACGAACCAGGCGGATGACGACGACGGTGAGCGGCGCTGCGTCTGACGCGCGCTTCATTGGCGAGACCGGCTTGGCTGCTGATGTTGCAGCGCTGGCGGAGCCGGTCCTCGTCGACTTGGGCTTTCGCCTGGTGCGGGTGGCGATTTCGGGACGCGACGGCACGACCGTGCAGATCATGGCGGAGCGCCCGGATGGCACCATCACTGTGGAGGAATGCGTAGAGATATCGCGTAATCTGTCCGCCGTGCTAGATGCGCATGACCCGATTTCGGGCCACTACACCCTCGAAATCTCCTCCCCTGGCATCGACAGACCGCTGGTCAGGCCCTCCGACTTCGAGGACTGGGCTGGCTACGAGGCAAAGATCGAGCTCAAGGAGGCAATTGCGGGCCGCAAGCGGTTTCGCGGGGTGCTCGAAGGTGTGGAGGACGGCGAGGTCCGGCTGGAGGTCGAACTCGACCAGGTCGGCCAGCAGGTAATCGGGCTGCCGATCGGCATGATCTCGGAGGCGCGTCTGGTGCTCACCGACGACCTCATTCGCGAGGCGCTGCGGCGCTCAAAGCAGGAAATGGCCGCCGAAGCATCCAGCGAGGATGCGGCGGAGTAGTTGGAATTTGGAGGGCGCCAAACTATGGCCCAGGCAAGCACAGGTATCAGTGCAAACAGGTTGGAGCTGCTGCAGATCGCCGATGCGGTCGCGCGCGAGAAGACGATCGATCGCAAGATCGTCATCCAGGCCATGGAAGATGCGATCCAGAAGGCCGCCAAGTCGCGTTACGGCAGCGAGAACGATATCCGCTGCGAGATTGATCCCAAGACCGGCGAGACGAAGCTCACGCGCGTCCTGCAGGTGGTCGAGCTGGTCGAGAACGATGCCACGCAGATCACGCTGGCCGACGCCAAGCGGCGCAATCCCGATGCCAAGGTCGGCGATCTGATCGCCGAGACGCTGCCGCCCCTCGACTACGGCCGGGTATCCGCGCAGAACGCCAAGCAGGTCATTGTGCAGAAGGTACGCGAGGCCGAGCGCGAGCGCCAGCATGGTGAATACAAGGACCGCATTGGCGAGATCGCCAACGGCACCGTCAAGCGCGTCGAGTACGGCAACGTGATCGTCGATCTGGGCCGCGCCGAAGGCATTATCCGTCGTGACGAGATGATCCCGCGCGAGAACGTGCGCCTTGGCGACCGCGTCCGCGCCTACATCTACGATGTGCGGCGCGAGCAGCGGGGCCCGCAGATATTCCTGTCCCGCGCGCGGCCCGAGTTCATGTCGAAGCTGTTCGCCCAGGAGGTGCCGGAGATTTACGACGGCATCGTGCAGATCAAGTCGGTGGCGCGCGATCCGGGCTCGAGAGCCAAGATCGCGGTGATCTCCAAGGATTCCTCGATCGATCCGGTCGGCGCCTGCGTCGGCATGCGCGGCCAGCGCGTGCAGGCGGTGGTCGGCGAGCTACAGGGCGAGAAGGTCGACATCATCCAATGGAACCAGGACGCGGCGACCTTCATCGTCAACGCCCTGGCCCCGGCCGAGGTGACTAAGGTGGTGCTGGACGAGGACTCCAACCGCATCGAGGTGGTGGTGCCCGAGAGCCAGCTGTCGCTTGCCATCGGCCGCCGCGGTCAGAACGTCAGGCTCGCCTCGCAGCTGACCGGCTGGGATATCGATATCCTGACCGAGCAGGAGGAATCCGAGCGTCGCCAGAAGGAATTCACGGAGCGCTCGCAGCTGTTCATGGAGGCGCTCGACGTCGACGAGGTGATCGCGCAGTTGCTGGCCACCGAAGGCTTCGAGTCGGTTGCAGAAGTCGCGTTCGTCGATGCCGGCGAGGTGGCGCACATCGAAGGCTTTGACGAGGAGACGGCCAAGGAGATCCAGTCGCGCGCGCGCGACTACCTGGAGCGCCAGGAGGCAGAGCGAGACGCTCGGCGCAAGGAGCTCGGCGTGTCCGACGACCTCGCCAAGATCCCGGGCGTCAACAGCCAGATGCTGGTGGCGTTCGGCGAGCACGGCATCAAGACCGTCGACGACCTGGCTGATTGCGCCACCGACGAGTTGATCGGTTGGACCGAGCGCAAGAAGGAGAAGGATGCCGAGCCGGTGCGGCACAAGGGTGCCCTGGAGGGCATCGAGATCAGCCGCAAGGACGCCGAGGATATGATCATGGCGGCCCGTATCGCTGCGGGCTGGGTAACGGCTGAGGACATTGAGAAGATGCGTGCGGAGCAGGCGGCAGCAGCGGCTGCGGCCGAAGCTGCCAAGGCAGCCGCGGTTGCACCCGCGGACGCCAAGGTCTGACGGTCGTGGTGAGGAGCGGGACCATAGGTGGCAGGCGCACGGACCACAGCTGGCGACGCGCAGGGGCAGGGAGCCATCGGCTCGCTGCGCCAGTGTGCCGTCACGCGCGCGCAGTTGCCGCCTGACGAGCTGATCCGCTTCGTTCTGGCTCCCGACGGTTCTATTGTGCCAGACCTCGCCCGGCGGTTGCCCGGCCGCGGCGTGTGGGTTACCGCAACGCGTACGATGGTGGATGCGGCGGTCCGCCGGAAGGTGTTTGCCAGAAGCCTAAAGCAGCAGATTACGGCGCCCGACAGCCTGCCCGATCTGGTCGAGCAGTTGCTGGTCAAACGCGTGGCCGAGGCGCTAAGCCTAGCCAACAAGGCGGGCCAGCTCGTGGCCGGATTTGCCAAGGTAGAGGCCCTTTTGGAACAGGGTCAGGCGGCGGTCCTGTTGCACGCGAGCGACGCCGGCGCCGATGGTGTCGAGAAACTCGATCGCAAATTCAAAGCGTTAATCGGCCCCGAGCGCTTCCAGAAATCAACCGTGGCCGAATTGACGAGCGCGCAATTGAGCTTGGCCATCGGCCGGCCAAATGTGGTACATGCTGCAGCGTCCGAGGGTGGTGCCAGCCAACGGATGCTGCAGGAAGCGGTGCGCCTTAGGCGTTACCGAGCGGGCGAGGGCCAAGGCCCTGGCCCTTCTTGCCATTGATTCAATCGAACACAGGACGTGCATGTCTGAGACGAAGGAAACCACTGATAAGACGCTCCGCAAGCCGTTGAGCTTGAAGCGGACGGTCGAGTCCGGCCATGTCCGCCAGAGCTTCAGCCACGGCCGCTCGAAGTCGGTGGTCGTGGAGAAGAAAAAGACGCGCAAGCTGGCAACGGCCGGTGAGGCGGACGACGGCAAGGTCCTGGAGCCCACCGAGGCTGCTCGCGGTGGCGTTGCCGAGGTTGCGCCACCCAAGACCGGCGGTCTGTCGACCGATGAGCTCGATGCGCGCCGGCGTGCGCTCGAGGCCGAGCGGGACCGTGCCGAGGCGGCCGAGCGCGAGCGCGCCCGCCTCGAGGCACTGCGGCCAAAAATCGAGCCGAAACCCGAGCCTGCGCCCGAGGCAAAGCCGGCGCAGGAGCCGGCGGTGGTCGCCAAGGTCGACGTCAAGGTCGAGGAAGCACCCAAGAAGGTCGTCGAGACCAAGCCGGCTGCGCCCGAAAAGGCGAAGACCGCGGAAGCCGTGCGTCGGCCCGAGCAGGTAGCGCGCCGTACCGGCCGCGCGGCCGAGATCGAGCCCGAGATCGAGGACGATGCGCGCGGCAAGAAGAAGGGCGCAAAGCCCATCAAGAGCCCGGTCAAGCCGGGAGAGGACAAGCGCGAGCGCATCAAGCTCACCATCAACAACGCCTTCGACGAGGCCCAGCGTGAGCGCTCGCTCGCTTCGCTCAAGCGCAAGCGCGAGCGCGAGAAGCTGCGCCAGGCCGGCGTTCAGCAGCCGCGCGACAAGGTGATGCGCGAGGTGATCATCCCCGAGGTGATCACCATCCAGGAACTCGCCAACCGCATGACGGAGCGGTCAGTCGACGTCATCAAACTGCTGATGGCGCAAGGTGAGATGCACAAGATCAACGACGTGATCGATGCCGACACGGCCGAGCTGATCGTGACCGAGTTCGGCCATACGCCCAAGCGTGTCTCGGAAGCCGACGTCGAAGAAGGTTTCATCGGCCAGACCGACGCCGATGAGTATCTGGAGCCGCGTCCGCCCGTGGTTACCATCATGGGCCACGTCGACCACGGCAAGACCTCGCTGCTGGATGCTATCCGCAAGACCAACGTGGTGAGCGGAGAAGCCGGCGGCATCACCCAGCACATCGGCGCCTATCAGGTGACGACGCCTGATGGGGAGAAGATCACGTTCATTGACACGCCGGGCCACGAGGCATTCACGGCCATGCGCGCGCGCGGCGCCAAGGTCACCGACATCGTCGTGCTGGTGGTGGCGGCCGATGACGGCGTCATGCCGCAGACGGTCGAAGCCATCAACCACGCCAAGGCCGGCGGTGTGCCGCTGATCGTGGCCATCAACAAGATGGACAAGCCGGATGCAGATCCCCAACGCGTACGCATGGATTTGCTGCAGCACGAAGTGATCGTGGAAAGCGTGTCGGGCGAGACGCTCGAGGTGCCGGTTTCGGCGCTCAAGCGCACCGGCCTCGACAAGCTGCTGGAAGCCATCCACCTGCAAGCCGAACTGCTCGATCTGAAGGCCAATCCCAAGCGTTCGGCCGAAGGCGTCGTGATCGAGGCCAAATTGGAACGCGGCCGCGGCTCGGTGGGCACCGTGCTGGTACAACGCGGCACGCTCAAGGTCGGCGATATCGTGGTCGCCGGCAGTGCCTGGGGCCGCGTGCGCGCCCTGATCGATGATCGCGGCGAGACCGTTAGCTCGGCTGGACCGTCCGTGCCAGTGGAGATCCTTGGCTTCGACTCGGCACCGGAAGCGGGCGACCCGTTTGCCGTCGTCGAGAACGAGGGCCGGGCGCGCGAGATCACCGACTACCGCGTGCGCAAGCGTCGCCAGACGCTGGGCTCGGCCGGCACGGCGCGCACCCTCGAGCAGATGATGCAGCAGCTCAAGGAGGCTGGCCGCAAGGAGTTCCAGCTGCTGGTCAAGGGCGACGTGCAGGGATCGGTGGAGGCCATTGCCGGGGCGCTGCGCAAGATTGGCAACGACGAGGTCGAGGCACGCATCGTGCATTCCGGCGTCGGCGGCATCACCGAGTCCGACATCGCGCTCGCCAATGCCTCAAAGGCTGTGGTGATCGGGTTCAACGTGCGCGCCAACGCCCAGGCCAAGGCGCTCGCCGACCAGTCGGGCGTCGAGATCCGCTACTACAACATCATCTATGATCTCGTGGATGATGTGAAAGCGGCCATGTCGGGCTTGCTGGCCCCCACGCTTCGCGAGATCTTTCTTGGCAACGCGCAGATCCTGGAGGTGTTCAACATTTCCAAGGTCGGCAAGGTGGCGGGCTGCCGCGTCACCGACGGCAAGGTCGAGCGCGGTGCCAAAGTGCGCCTGATCCGCGACAACGTGGTGATCCACGAGGGAACGTTGTCGACGCTCAAGCGCTTCAAGGACGAAGTGAAGGAAGTGCCGGCTGGCCAGGAGTGCGGTATGGCCTTCGCCAACTACCAGGACATCCGCGCCGGTGATGTGATCGAGTGCTTCAACGTCGAGACCATCGCGCGGTCCCTGTAAACGGTGTCAGACCTTTGGTCTGACACCGCTGCTTTAACCATTCCAGCGTGCGGGGTCCGAAAGGTCCCTCACCAGTTTTCCGGGTCGGCGCGCAGGTGTCAGACCCGGAGGGTCTGACACCCATCATGGCCAATCGCCGATCCGACAAGAACGCCGGCCCGTCGCAGCGTCAACTGCGCGTCGGAGAACTCATCCGGCACGCGCTGGCCGAGATGCTGACGCGCGGCGAGATCCATGATGACGTGCTGGCCGCGCATGTGGTGACCATCCCCGAGGTGCGCATGTCGCCCGATCTGCGGCTTGCCACCATCTATGTGACCACGCTAGGCGGGGAGGATCTCGCGCCGGTTCTTGCGGCGCTCGACAGAAACCGCAAATACATCCGCAGCGAGGTTGCACACGTCGTCAATCTCAAGTTTGCGCCCGACGTGCGCTTCCGCGCCGACGAGACGTTCGACGAGGCGCGCCGAATCGACGAGATACTTCGCTCCCCCAAGGTGGCCCAGGACCTGAAGAAGGCCTGAGCGTTGTTACTACTCGAACGAAGATTGACGAATGGCGCGCCGCAAGAAGGGCAGATCGGTTCACGGCTGGCTGGTGCTGGACAAACCGGTCGGCATGACCTCGACGCAGGCCGTCGGGGCCGTACGCCGCGCGTTCGATGCGCGCAAGGCGGGCCACGCGGGTACCCTCGATCCGCTGGCGACCGGCATTCTGCCCATCGCGCTCGGCGAGGCCACCAAGACGGTGCCGTATGCGGTGGATGGTCAGAAGAGCTACCGCTTCACCGTGCGCTGGGGCGTGGAAACCGATACCGACGATGCTGAAGGCCGCACCGTCAAGACCAGCGAGGCGCGCCCAGATCGCCCCGCCATCGAGGCGGTGCTAGGTGACTTCACGGGCGCGATCGAGCAGGTGCCGCCGGCCTTCTCGGCCATCAAGATCGACGGCAACCGCGCCTACGATCTGGCGCGCAGCGGCGAGCAGGTCGTGCTTGAGCCGCGTCTGGCGCACATCGACAGGCTGGATCTGGTCGCCATGCCGGATGCCGACACCGCCGAATTCGAGGCCGATTGCGGTAGAGGTACCTATGTGCGTGCGCTTGCCAGGGACATGGGCCGGGCGCTCGGGTGTCTTGGCCACGTGATTGCGCTGCGCCGCACGCGGGTTGCCGGTTTCACCGAGGCCGATGCGGTGAGGATGGAGACACTGCAGCAAGCTGCGGCCGTCGGTCCGGATGAGCCGGAGCGACTGCTCCTGCCGATCGAGGCGGCGCTGAGCGAACTTGCCGCGCTCGCCGTTGGCCAGAATGATGCGGCGCGCCTGCTGCGTGGTCAGGCTGTGCTGATCCGCGGGCGTGACGCGCCGCTCGGCGGCGGGGCTACCTACGCGACCTGCAAGGGCAACCTGATCGCGGTCGGCCATATCGAGAAGGGCGAGCTTAAGCCGACCCGCGTCTTCAATTTCAGCGAGGGTCATTAGCCTTGTAGAATCAAGGCTTTCCGCGTTCGGTTTTTCCCTCGCAAAGGCTGCGAATTCGTGTATAACCCGGCTCACCGCGCTGGCCTGTGGTCTAGGCGCGAAGAACCTGCGACCCGGCTGGACGACATCCCGGCTGTGGCCGCCTCCAGGGACGCCCCGGGCAATGCCCAGCGACCCATCCTAATCCAAAGAAAGGCACCCGATGTCGCTGACCGCACAACGCAAGCTGCAAGTCGTTAAGGAATTCGCAAGCAAGGCCGGAGATACGGGCTCGCCGGAGGTGCAGATCGCACTTCTTACCGAGCGGATTAATGGGCTTACGGAGCACTTCAAGCTCCACAAGAAGGATAATCATTCGCGGCGTGGCCTGCTCAAGATGGTGAGCTTGCGGCGTCGTCTCCTCGACCACGTGAAATCGAAGGACGAGGGGCGCTACCAGAAGATCATCGAGCGTTTGGGAATCCGCCGCTAGCAGGGCAGCTCGCCCGGCTGCGGGTGCGGCTCACGTTGCCTTTGAAAAATCGCACATGTGAGCCGGCTTCCCCAGCGGAGCTGCGGCGGTTGACGCTTTTGACAACGAGAAACGAGACCGAGAGATGTTCGAAACAAAACGTGTGGAATTGGATTGGGGCGGCCGCCGGCTGACCCTCGAGACGGGGCGCATGGCGCGCCAGGCTGATGCCGCGGTGCTCGCCCAGTATGGCGAGACGACCGTGCTGGCGACGGTGGTCGCTGAGAAGAGTCCACGGCCCGGCCGCGATTTCTTTCCGTTGACCGTCAATTACCAGGAGAAGACCTTCGCCGCCGGCAAGATTCCGGGCGGCTTCTTTAAGCGTGAGGGTCGTCCTTCCGAGAAGGAAACGCTCACGTCGCGGCTGATCGACCGGCCGATCCGTCCACTATTCGTAGACGGCTTCAAGAATGATACGCAGGTCGTGGTGACGGTGCTGTCGCACGACATGGAGAACGATCCCGACATCGTCAGCATGGTGGCGGCGTCCGCGGCCCTGACCCTGTCGGGCGTGCCGTTCCTTGGGCCGATCGGCGCCGCGCGCGTCGGCTTGATCGATGGGCAGTTCGTGCTCAACCCGATGATCGATGAGATGGTCAAGAGCGACCTCGATCTGGTCATCGCAGGCACGGGCGATGCTGTGATGATGGTGGAGTCGGAAGCCAAGGAGCTGCCCGAGAAGCAGATGCTCGAGGCGGTGATGTTTGGCCATCGCGGCTTCCAGCCGGTGATCGATGCGATCATCAAGCTGGCTGAAAAGGCTGCCAAGGATCCGTGGGATTTCCAGCCGCCGGACAAATCCGTCTACAAGGAGAAGGCGCGCGCTCTGGTCGAGGCCGACCTGCGCAAGGCGTTTGCTACGCCCGAGAAGCAGAAGCGCCATGAGCTGGTCGAAGCCTGCAGCGCCAAGGTCAAGGAGCTGCTGCCGGCGGACGCGAGCGAAGACGACAAAGTATTGCTGGGCTCCGTTTTCAAGGGGCTTGAGCAGGATGTGGTGCGCGGCGACATCATCAAGACCAAGAAGCGCATCGACGGCCGCGACCTGACGACCGTGCGCCCGATCGTCTCGGAGGTGCACGTGCTGGCGCGCACGCACGGCTCGGCACTGTTCACGCGCGGGGAGACGCAGGCGCTTGTGGTGGCCACGCTCGGCACCGGCGAGGACGAGCAGTACGTCGACGCCCTGGAAGGCACCCGCAAGGAGCGTTTCCTGCTGCACTACAACTTTCCCCCATACTCGGTTGGCGAGACCGGCCGCATGGGCTCGCCCGGCCGGCGCGAGATCGGCCACGGCAAGCTGGCATGGCGCGCCGTGCGGCCGTTGATGCCGAGCCAGGAGGAGTTCCCCTACACGGTGCGCATCGTCTCGGAGATCACCGAATCGAACGGTTCCTCATCGATGGCGACAGTGTGCGGTTCGTCGCTGGCGCTGATGGATGCGGGCGTGCCGCTGAAGGCGCCGGTGGCTGGCATCGCCATGGGCCTGATCAAGGAGGGCGACCAGTTCGCCGTGCTCTCCGACATCTTGGGTGACGAGGATCATCTGGGCGACATGGACTTCAAGGTGGCCGGCACCGAGAAGGGCGTGACGTCCTTGCAGATGGACATCAAGATCACCGGCATCACCGAGGAGATCATGCGCGTGGCGCTGGATCAGGCCCACCAAGGCCGTATCCACATCCTGCGCGAAATGGCCAAGGCCATCACGGGTGCACGCACCGAGCTCGGTGAGCACGCCCCGCGCATCGAGACGATCAAGATCCCGGTCGACAAGATCCGCGAAGTGATCGGCTCGGGCGGCTCCGTGATCCGCGAGATCGTGGCGGAGTCGGGCGCCAAGATCGACATCGAGGATGACGGCACGATCAAGATCGCCGCCGCCAAGCGCGAGGCGATCGAGGCGGCGCTCAACCGCATCCGCGCCATCACCTCCGAGCCCGAGGTGGGCACGATTTACAAGGGCAAGGTCGTCAAGGTGATGGAGTTCGGAGCGTTCGTGAACTTTTTCGGTCCGAAGGATGGCCTCGTGCACATCTCGCAGCTGACGCAAGGTCGGCCCGAGACGGTTGGCGAGGTCGTCAAGGAGGGCCAGGAGGTCTACGTCAAGCTGCTGGGCTTCGACGATCGCGGCAAGGTGCGCCTGTCGATGAAGGTGGTCGACCAGGCAACCGGCAAGGAGATCCCGCGCAAGGACGGCGAGCCCGAGGAGGAGTTCCGCAGCGAGCGTCCGCCGCGACGTGACCGCGAGGACCGGCCGCGGCGCCGCGAGCGAGGCTGATCCAACTGGCAGACCAAGGGCCGCGCGTGCGGCCCTTTTTCGTTGCTTCGGGCAAATCCGAACTTCGCCTCCTATTTTCTGGTAGGCTTGGCAGCAGCAGCGTCGCAGTCACGAGTGGTGAACAAGATGTTGAAGGTCACGGTGATGGGGCCGGGCGGTGTCGGCGGCTATTTCGGCGGCCGGCTGGCTGCGGCAGGCAACGACGTGACGTTCGTTGCCAGAGGCGCGCATCTGGAAGCCATGCGCGCGCGCGGCTTGCGCCTCGACAGCGAGATCGGCCCGCTGCACCTGCAAAACGTCAAGGCCGTGGCTGATGCGCGCAACGTGCCCGCGGCCGATGCGGTGATCTTCGCTGTCAAGATGCGCGACACGGAGGCTGCCACGGAAAGCCTGCGCGGGCTCGTCGCCAAGGGGGCAACGGTCTTCACGTTTCAGAACGGTGTCGAGAGCGCCGATCGCATCGGCACCATCCTCGGTGCCGACAAAGTCGTGCAGGGCACGGCGCGCATCGGCGCGTCGATCTCGGAGCCTGGCGTTATCAAGCAGATCGGCACCTTCGCGCGGCTCGATTTCGGCGAGCGCGACGGCAGGCCAAGTGCGCGCACCACGGCATTACTCGAGGCCTGCAAGGCAGCCGGCATCGACACGCATCTGTCGGACAATATCCAGCGCGAAGTGTGGATGAAGTTTGCGTTGCTTGCGCCGATGGCCGCGATGACGGCGCTGACGCGCGGGCCGATCGGCCCGGTCCGCGCCAACCCGCAATCGCTGGCGCTGCTGCAATCAGCGGTACAGGAGGTGGTTGCGCTCGCAGTGTCGCTGAAGACTGGGCTTGCTGCCGAGGACGCCGGGCGCATCATGAAGACGATCGACGGCCTGCCCAAGCAGATGATGGCGTCGATGGCGCACGATCTGCTGGCCGGCAAGCCGCTCGAGCTGAACGGCCTATCCGGTGCGGTGGCGCGGCTCGGCAAGCAGCAGGGCGTTGCCGTGCCAACGCACACGTTCGTTGCCCAGGCCCTCGCCCCATTCGCAGACGGCAAGCCGCAGGTTTGACCGCTGCATCGGGCGATCAGTGGCTCAGGTGGCTGAAGGCGGGAGCGTCGGCCCAGAAGATGCGCGCCGTGCGGCTGACCTTGGCAGGATCGCCGGTTGTGAGCAGGACCGGCGGGTTGGGCTGCTCGGTCGGCGCTGCGTAGTGCGTGTGGCGCTGCAGATAGTCCTCCAGGCTGTCGGCAACCACATCGGGCTGCGACAGCAGCCGGGTGAATGGCGGTAGGTGGCGCCGAAACAGGTGCTCGACCAACGGAAAGTGCGTGCAGCCGAGGATAGCCCGGTGCGGCGGCTCGCCGGCTGTCTGCGCCAGGAGTGCCGCCACGTCGCGGCCCACCATGGCATCGAGTTCCACCTCCGGCGCACCCCGCTCGATGGCACCGACGAGCTCCGCACAGGCCTGCTGAACCACCACAACCTTGGGACAGCGCTTGCGGATTTCTTCCGGGTACGCGTGCGAAGTGATGGTGCGCGTGGTGCCGAACACGGCTACCACATCGGTGTTGTACTTCTGCGGATATTGCGGGGTGGTGACGGCCCAGGGCGTCTGCGTAGCGGCCTCGACCGTCGGGGCGACAATGCCCAGTATGTTGCATCCCTTCCAGCCGCTTACCGGCAGCCAATCCTTTTGCAGCGTACGGGCTGCGACGCAGGTGGCGGTATTGCAGCCGAGCAGTACCAGCCGGCAGTCGCGCCGGAACAGCGCGTCGACGCCCTGCCGGGAAAGCGCCACCACCTCGTCGGACGGCCGGTTGCCGTAGGGCACGTGCCGATGGTCGCCGAGGTATATGAAGGACAGGTCCGGGAAGCGCTGCGCCAGCGCGCGAAACACCGTCAGGCCGCCGTGGCCGGAATCGAAGACGCCGATCATGCCCAGAAATGCCACGCCGAGGGGCAGGGCGCAATCGGGCTGGTGCTATTCAGCGCCAGCGTCCTGCTCCTTGAGCGCCTCGAGGCTCGGCATCGCCGTGTTGTTGTAGCCGCAGTCGACGAAGTGCACCTCGCCAGTCACGCCGCCCGACATGTCGGACAGCAGATAGAGCGCTGAGCCGCCGACCTCATCGAGCGTCGGTGTACGCCGCAGCGGCGCGTGATCACGCTGGTAGTTGAAGATGACGCGGGCATCGGCGACGCCTGCGCCGGCCAGCGTGCGCATGGGACCGGCCGATAGGGCATTGACGCGGATGCCCTGCGGTCCGAAGTCGGCCGCCAGATAGCGCACGGAAGATTCGAGCGCAGCCTTGGCCACTCCCATGACGTTGTAGGAGGGCACCCAACGCGTAGCGCCGGCGAAGGTGAGCGTCAGCAGCGAGCCGCTGCCGTTCATGAGCTCGGCAGCGCGCTTGGCGACCTCCGTGAAGGAGAAGCAGGAAATCACCATGGTGTTCACGAAGTTGTCGCGCGTGGTATCGGCATAACGGCCGGACAGCTCGCGCCGGTCCGAGAAGGCCAGGGCGTGCACGACGAAATCGAGACCGCCCCACTTGCTCTTGATCTCGGCAAACACGTTGTCGACGCTGTTCAAGTCGACCACGTCGCAGTTGACGATGATCTCCGAGCCGACCGAATTGGCGAGCGGGATGGCGCGACGGCCAAAGGCGTCGCCCTGATAGGTGAAGGCGAGCTTGGCACCCTGCCCCGCCAGCACGCGTGCGATGCCCCAAGCGATCGAGCGCTCGTTGGCCACTCCCATGATAAGGCCACGCTTGCCGGACATCAGCGGCCCTGGTTTGGCGAGGTCAATGTTCGTCATTGTCTTTTTCCACTCATGCCGTGTGCCGATCGACACAGGATCATCTTTGCGCTCTGCACGTGCAGGAGCGTGCGGCGCTCACGCGTCGCAGCGTCTTATCACCAAAGTCGCATTGGTGCCGCCGAAGCCGAAGCTGTTCGACATGACACAGTTAAGGGGAACATCATCCAGCCGCTTGCGGGCGATGGGGACGTTCGCGAACTCCGGATCGAGCTCGTCGATGTTGGCGCTTTCGCACACGAAACCGTTGTTGAGCATGAGGAGCGAGTAGATCGCCTCCTGCACGCCGGCGGCGCCCAGCGAGTGGCCGGTCAGCGACTTGGTCGAGGAGATCGCCGGCATGTCCTTGCCGAACACTTCGCGGATCGCGTCGATCTCTTTCTGATCGCCGACCGGCGTGGCCGTGCCATGCGGGTTGATGTAGTCGACCTTGCCGACGCCCTTGCCGTCCATGCCCTTCATGGCGAGGCGCATGCAGCGCACCGCGCCCTCGCCGGATGGGGCCACCATGTCGAAGCCGTCCGAGGTGGCGCCGTACCCCACGACCTCGCCGTAGATCCTGGCGCCGCGGCTCCTGGCCCGCTCGAGTTCCTCGAGAACCACCACGCCTGCACCTCCGGCAATGACAAAGCCGTCGCGATCCTTGTCGTAGGCGCGGCTTGCCCGGGCCGGTGTGGCATTGAAGTGCGTGGACATGGCGCCCATGGCGTCGAAGAGCACCGACAGCGTCCAATCCAGCTCCTCGCAGCCGCCGGCAAACATCACGTCCTGCTTGCCCCACTGAATCATCTCGGCCGCGTTGCCGATGCAGTGGGCGGAGGTAGCGCAGGCCGACGAGATCGAATAGTTCACGCCCTTGATCTGGAAGGCCGTGGCGAGGGCGGCGGACGGACCTGAGCACATGCCTTTCGGCACCTCGAACGGACCGACCTTCTTCGGATCCTTCTCGCGTGTGACGTCGGCGGCACGCACGATGGCACGCGTCGACGGGCCGCCCGCACCCATGATGATGCCGGTGCGCTCGTTGACGACATCGGTGGGCTCAAGGCCTGCGTCGCGCACCGCCTGCTCCATGGCGATGTAGTTCCAGCCGAGGCCCGCCTCCATGAATCGGCGCGCCTTGCGCGGAATCATGTTCTCCCACTCGAGATTGATGGCGCCATGCACCTGACAGCGGAAGCCGAGCTCGGCGTACTTGTCGGCGCGGACGATGCCGGACTTGGCCTCTCTCAGCGAGGCGAGCACTTCCTGGGTGTTGTTTCCGATCGAGGAAACGATACCCATGCCCGTCACGACCACGCGTCTCATCGAACTTCCTTTCCCCGCCTCGTCGCGCGACCTGCGCCAGCGCGCAGTTGTCACCCGCCTGCAGTGCTCTCCCGCCCTCTCAGGCCGCTACGGGTTGTTCTCCCGTTTCGAACAGGCCCACACGCAGATCGGTGGCAGCGTAAATGATCTGGCCATCGGCCGTCATGATGCCGTCGGCGATGGCGAGCTTCAGCTTGCGCAGGATCACCCGTTTGAGGTCGACCACGTACTGGACAGTCATGGTGGTGGGCACGACCATGCCGGTGAACTTGACCTCGCCAACGCCAAGCGCGCGACCCCGCCCCGGCGCTCCGAGCCATCCGAGGAAGAAGCCGGTCAGCTGCCACAGCGCGTCGAGGCCCAGGCATCCGGGCATGACCGGGTCGCCCTTGAAGTGACAGGCGAAGAACCAATCCAGCGCCGGGTTGCCAGCCACCTTGAGCTCGGCCACGATCTGGCCCTTCCCATGGGCTCCGCCCGTCTCGGAAATACTGGAAATGCGCTCGAACATCAGCATCGGTGGGAGCGGCAACTGGGCATTGCCGGGACCGAAAAGCTCACCGCGGGCACAAGTCAGCAGCTGCTCATATTCAAAGCTCTTCGGGCGCTCGGCCATTTACCCCTTCGTCCCATCCCCTTCGTGACACACCACATGCGCCGTGGCCTGCGCCCCGTTCGCAGCGTTGGCGGTTTCCTAACATACCCGTCCGCCAGTCAAAAGCCCGTGTTCTTCGGGCTGGGGGCGTATCTCACGACCTCGCAGGGCCACCATTGCGGCAATCTCCGGGGCTGTTTATACTGATGTAGTCGAGTACTATGAAGGTTATGAGGCGCGAATCCGGTTCCCTCGTCGACCCGGAGCGAGCCAATCTGCCACAGCACAGGTCTGCCGCTGACCGCATGAGAGGAACCGAGCACAGCGCAAAAGGAGCGGATGCTCCCCGGCGACTTCGGCGCGCCGGCTTGCGCCCGACGCGGCAGCGCGTTGCCTTGGCTACGATATTGTTCGGCTCGGGCGACCGCCACGTGACGGCTGAGCTGCTGCACGAAGAGGCGGTGCGGGCGGGCGAGCGTGTGTCGCTGGCCACGGTCTATAACACCCTGCATCAGTTCAAGCGTGCGGGCCTTCTGCGCGAGATCGCCATCGGCGGACAACGCGCCTATTTCGATACCAATACCTCGAACCACAACCACTTTTTTGTCGAGGCCGAAGGCAGGCTGGTCGACATCCCGGGCGAGAGCATCCGCGTGGATGGCGTCCCGGAGCCGCCCGCGGATCTCAAGATCTCCCACATCGACGTGGTTGTGCGTCTGGTCTCGAAGTAGCCGCGGGCAGGGCGCGCCGGCTACCTGATGACCTCTCCCTGCAGCGTCCCCCACAGTTTACCCTGCTCGACATAGCCGCGGATGTTGCCGACCGAAACGCGGCACCAGCTGCCATCGCAGTCGATGATGCTGGCCAGCACGCCCGCTTCGAGGTTGGCGATCGTGAGGGCGTTGGCGCGGTCGTCGTCGCGCAGCGGCACAGTTTCCTTGGGGCTCTGTTCGGCCTTCCTGTGTCCGACCACCAGGGCGGTGCGCCTGCGGCTCAAGGCCGAGGCCCACACCCAGCCCGTGGCCCCCTCCGAATCGCGCACCTCGCACCATGCGTCGGCTTCGCGGGTGATCTCGACCGGCAGGCCGGCGCGGCGAAAGACCCACGCCACAGGGAATTCCGCGCCTGGTCCGTCGTGCAGCTGGACCTGGTCGGACTTCAGGCTGGCAAAGCGAGGCGCCGGCGCGCGCGCATCGGCGGGCCTTGCGCCTTGTGCGCACAGGAGGCTTGGCCCCGTGCAGCACAGCGCCAACCCTATCAGACCTCTGACCGCTGGACGGCAAGCCCGTCGAAGTGCTTGGCTCATGAAAACACCGCTCTATTTTGGCTCGCCAGAACATGATTTGGCTGCGCTTTTCAAGTTTTTTTGGCGCAAGCGCCGTGCGGATCAGCGTCTACCAAGGGTTGAACTCCCTTTTGTCATCGGCCCGGGCTTCTGTTAGACAAAGATCGAACGGGGTGACGGGTGGTGCGCGCCCGACCGGCCCTTCCGCACACCCAAAGCGAGCCGAGCCTTAGATGCCGACAGCACACAAAAAACCTGTGGTGGTGGTAACGCGCAAACTGCCGGACGCCGTGGAAACCCGCATGCGCGAATTGTTCGACGCGCGCCTCAACGTCGAGGATAAGCCAATGAGCCAGGCTGAACTGGCAGAGGCGGCCAAGACGGCGAACGTGCTGGTTCCGACCGTGACCGACCGTATCGACCGGTCGCTGATCTCCCAGTTTGGCCCGCAGCTCAAGCTAATCGCCAATTTCGGCACGGGCGTCGACAATATCGACCTCGACACGGCGCGCGTGAGAGGCATCATCGTCACGAACACGCCGGGCGTCCTGACCGAGGATACGGCCGACATGACCATGGCGCTGATCCTGGCCGTGCCGCGCCGGCTGGCAGAAGGTACCGCACTATTAAAGGATACGCGGCGCAATTGGCCGGGCTGGTCGCCGACCTGGATGCTGGGGCATCGCATCTACGGCAAGCGCCTCGGCATCATCGGCATGGGGCGCATCGGTCAGGCCGTCGCGCGCAGAGCCAAGGCGTTCGGCCTGCAGATCCACTACCACAATCGCCGGCGCGTCAATGCGGAGGTCGAGCAGGAGCTGGAGGCAACCTACTGGGACAGCCTCGACCAGATGTTGGCACGCATGGACATCGTGTCGGTGAACTGCCCGCACACGCCGGCAACCTATCATCTGCTGTCGGCGCGCCGCCTCAAGCTGCTCAAGCCGTCGGCCTATGTGGTCAACACGGCGCGTGGCGAGGTGATCGACGAGAACGAGCTGGCGCGCATGATCGAGGCCGGCGCGATCGCAGGTGCAGGGCTCGACGTGTTCGAGCACGAGCCGGCGATCAATCCCAAGCTGCTGGCGAGCGACCGGGTGGTAGCGCTCCCGCACATGGGTTCGGCGACGATGGAGGGTCGCATCGACATGGGCGAGAAGGTCATCATCAACATCAAGACTTTTCTGGATGGCCACAGCCCGCCTGACCGTGTGCACGCGGCAATGTTCTAAGTACTGCTCTCGAGCGAAAACCGTCACGCCGCCTTCGCAAGCGGGTGGGTGGCGCCGCGCTCCTGCGGTCCCGTTTCAGTCCTCGTACTTGAACGAGACCTTAAGACGAACGCGGTAGGCTTCGATCTTGCCGTCGGTGATGACGAGATCCTGGTCCGAGACCTCGGCAATGCGCAGGTCGCGCAGCGTAAGAGCTGCGCGCTCAACGGCGGCGGCGGCGGCCTTCTCCCAGGATGTTGGGCTGGTACCGACGATTTCGATGATCTTGTAGACGCTTTCGGCCATGACGTCCTCCGTTTGCGTTGCAACAATTCCGAGGACAGGCGGACCCGATTGGCCATCGAGCCCCACGAAGATCTAGGCATTGCCGCAATAGCAGCGCAATGCATATTTACACGATTGTTGCGGTCGTCAGCCCTACTCAGACGTTGTGGCGGGGCGGCCGGACGCATAGCATCGCGCTGGGGAAGGAATCGTGTCGAAGAGAGCGGTTAGCGACTGCTCCGCTTTGGCATGCCGAGAGGGGCGCGAGTGCTTGATTGCCTATCAGCGATTGAGCCCAGTATAGCGAGCCTGCGCGCTCGCTTGCGGGACCACCGCCTGGGTCTGCTCCTGCTAGCCATCGCGGGCGCATGGCTGGTGGCGGCCAGCCACTGGATATTCACCGACACGGTGGTGCCGTGGGACGCGAAGAATCAATTCTATGCGTTCTTCCGCTTCCTCGCGTCCTCGTTCCATCAGGGCTACACGCCATTCTGGAATCCGTTCCACTACGGCGGGCATCCGAGCGTCGCCGATCCGCAGTCGCTGCTGTTCGCGCCGGCATTCGTGCTTTGGGCGCTGTTCGACCCGGCACCCTCCATCCGCACGTTCGACCTGATCGTCTATGCGCATCTGCTTGTTGGCGGGGTGTCGGTTGGCATTCTGGGCTGGCGCGCGGGCTGGCCGGTCTCGGCCTCGTTGATGGCGGCGCTGGTATTCATGTTCGGGGGACCGGCTTCGGGGCGTTTGCAGCACTCCGGCATCATCTTGATCTACGCGCTGTTTCCTCTCGCCCTGCTGCTGCTGCTGGTTGCGCTGCAGAAGCGCTCGTTGCCGAGTGCCAGCGGTTTCGCAGTGGTGGCGTCGGTGCTGGCGCTCGGACGCAACCATGAGGCGCTGCTGTTGTGCTTCGTGCTTGTTGCGGTAGCAGCCGTTGAGGTGGCGCGAGCCGACCACTGGTTTGGCTATCTGCGGCAGCGGGCCGTGGTGCTCCTGACCATAGGCGGGGTCGGCATGACGCTGCTGGCGGCGCCGCTGCTCCTGACCATGCAATTCGCGGCGCTCTCCAATCGGCCGGAGGTAACGATCCAATCCTCGCTCGAGGGATCGTTGTATCCTGCCAATTTCGCCTCGCTGGCGGTTCCCAATGTGTTCGGCTCGCTCGAGAGCACGCAGGACTATTGGGGTCCAAACTACGACACGCTGCCCGAGGTTGGATCTACCGATCGCTCGTTCAACTACCTGTTCGTGGGCGTCGCGCCCACCATCGTGCTGCTGTGGTTCGGTGTGGCCGGCGGCTTGCTGGTGAGGCGCGACAACCGGCTGATGGCAGGCGTGCTGCTGGTGGCGGCGCTCTACGCCATGGGCCGCTACTCGCCGGTCTATAGTCTTGCCTTCAACTACGTGCCGGGCATCGATCTGTTCCGCCGCCCGATCGACGGCAGTTTCGTGCTGGTGATTGCCATCGCCCTGCTGGTCGGCCAGCTGCTGGCCAGCTACGTCCGCGAGGGCGTGCCGCAGGTGCGCGTCTGGAGACTGGTGGCAGTGACCACGGCGGCGCTGGGTGTGATCGGCTGGGCGGTGGTGTTTTCGCAAAAGTCGCACCGCGGACTGTCGTCGCTCATGGAGGTGGCAAAGGTCGCTCCAATCGCGCTGCTGGTGATTGCGACCCTGGCGCGCGCGCGCACCGGCCAGGCGCGCTCGCTGGCGGCCGCGCTACTGGCGGTGGTCGCCGCCGGTGAGTTGATCTGGTTCAACACCGCCTCCACGCTTAACGCGGAGGCGCCTGGCTACTACGCCGTGCTGCAGAAGCCGACCGGCGAGGAGGCGCGCGCGCTCGCCATCCTCGAGCAGGAACTGGCCAGCCGCCATCAGGAGGGCGCGCGCCCGCGTGTGGAGGTGGTCGGCGTCGGCGGCTCCTGGCAGAACCTGTCTGTAGTGCGCGGCCTGGAGGCGACCAATGGTTACAACCCGCTGCGGCTCGGCTCCTATGACCGCCTGGTGTCTCCCGGCGAGACCACCCACATCGTCGACCAGCGGCATTTCCCGGCTTCGTTCTCGGGCTACGATTGTGCGCTGGCGCGCGAACTCGGCCTTGAATACCTCGTTCTGGGCCGGCCAATCGAGGAGGTGCCGCATCTGGCGCGCCGTCCCGTCGCCGAAGTGCTGCTGGCCGGTCCCAAGATATGGATCTACCGCCTGCGCGGCGCCGAGCCGCGTGTCAAGTTCATCAGCCGCATCGTCGTCGCGGACACCGACGCGCAGACCAAGGCTGGGCGATATGAGGTCGACCCGACCTCGGATACGGCCATCATCGACGATGAGCTAAAGCTGCCGCACTACTACTGGCCGACCAGCGGCGAGCATCTGCCCAGTCAGGCTCGCATCATCTCCTGGCGTCCGGACCGGGTGCGGGTGGAGGTGCAGAGCCCCTACCCAGGTCTACTCATCCTGCACGAGGCCTACTATCCCGGCTGGGTCGCCGAGGTGGACGGCCAGCCTGCTCGCATCGTGCGCACCAACGTGCTGTTCCGCGGCGTCGAGGTGAGCGACGGGCGCCACATCGTCGAATTCCGCTTCGAGCCGTTCTCGTTCTCCAACCTGCGCGCGGCGGCGATGGGACGGGCAGAGTGAGATTGCCTGGCCTGCTTTCGCATGCGATGCGGTCGATGTTCGGCGTCTCATACCCCATCAGGCCGCTAGAGTAGGTGCTGAGGTTGGAGATACCAATGTCATCCCCGAAGATGACGAGGATGTTCGGCCGGTGCGCCGGTGGTGCGGGCATCTGCTGCCGCGCGTGAGCGGGCTTCTCGGACACCACCGACGCGAGGGCCGAGGGCGGCGACCAGCCATGTTCCCCGCACAAGCCAGCCATGTTCCCCGCACAAGCAGGTCGCGCCGTTTCAGGCCTTCACCCTGCCGCGACACGTCGTTGCTGCGATCCTTACGCATGGCGGGACCCCTCTTTAATGATGCAGCGGAAGCCGACGTGACTGGTGGAGGTATCGACCGGTTGGGCGTGGCGGGCCGCAGGGCGGTAGCGGCGGCAGTAGTTCGGCGCGCACAGATGCGAGCCGCCTTTCAGGACCTTGCGCGGGATCCTGATTGCGGGCTGGCAGGGATCGTAGCTGTCATCTTCGCGCCCGCCGTGCGGGTTCTCGGGAATGCAGCAGGCCTTGAGGGCGTCGGCCGTGTGCTTGGGCGTGTACCAGTCGCTGGTCCATTCCCAGACGTTGCCGATCATGTCGAACAGTCCGTACCCGTTGGGTGGATAGGCCGTCACGCACGTGGTGCGCTTGCGGGCATCTGGCGCGAGGTTCTCGTGCGGGAAGGCACCCTGCCAGGTGTTGGCCATGCGCCGCCCGCCGGGCGCCAGTTCATCGCCCCACGCGAACTCCGCGCCGTCGAGGCCACCGCGCGCGGCGTACTCCCATTCCGCTTCCGTCGGCAGCTCCTTTCCGGCCCAGCGGGCGTAGGCCTCTGCGTCCCGGTAGGAGATGTGCACGACCGGGTGGTCGTCGAGGCCGCTGATCGAACTGCGCGGACCGTACGGGTGGCGCCAAGCCGCGCCGAACTTGAAGGTCCACCACTGGCTCCAGTCGGTAAGGCTGACCGGCTGCTTGGGCGGCGCAAAGGTCAGCGAGCCGGCCTTCAGCATGTGCGGCAATGCACCTGGGTAGTCTTTCGGGTCGGGCCGAATCTCGGCGAACGTCACGTATCCGGTGGCATTCACGAACCTGCGGAAGTCGCGGTTGGTGACGGGCGTCTGGTCGAGCCAGAAGCTGTCCACCGTGACGCGATGGACTGGCGCTTCCTCCGGGTAATGTGTGTCAGAACCCATGCGGAACGTGCCGCCGGGTATGAAGATCATGCCGTCCGGCCACGCCGGCGTGTGCGCAGCGGAGGCGGCGTCGGCCGCAGCGACGCCCGGATGGGCCTGCGGCGGTGTGCGCGCCGATTGGAGGTCTGTCACAGGGTGCCTCGCCCGATCTCGTGCTCGGTGGAATGCTCCCACGCGCGGCCGGGCAACGGCATCAGGGTGAACCCGCATTTACCTCTCGGGTGAACCCGCAGCGCCCGTGCCCAGATCAGGGCGTGCGGGTACAGGCGGCGGCGCGGGCAAGCAGCAGGTTGCGCTCACGCTCGTTGCGCGTTTGGGCGGCGGCACGCTCGAACTCGGTGCGCGCTTCTTCGAGGCGGCCGAGCTTGCAGAGCAGGTCGCCGCGCACGCTCGGCAGCAAGTGATAGGCCTTGAGCGCCGGCTCGTTACTCAGCGCATCGACAACCTCGAGCCCCGCCGCCGGACCGAACAGCATGGCGAGCGCCACAGCGCGGTTGAGCTCGACAATGGGTGATGGCGTGATCTCGCTCAGTTTGCCATACAAACCGACGATGCGCGCCCAGTCAGTTTCCTCGCCGGTTCGCGCACGCGCGTGGCAGGCGGCGATGGCCGCCTGCAGGGCGTAGGGGCCGAGTGGCTCGTCAATTTTCTTGGCCTGCGCCTCGGCCTGCGCGAGGGCAGCAAGACCCCGGCGAATCAGCAGCTGGTCCCAGCGCGCACGGTTCTGGTCCAACAGCAGTATCGGTTCTCCCGAGGAGCTGGCGCGCGCCTTAAGGCGCGAGGCCTGGATCTCCATTAGAGCGACAAGGCCGTGCACTTCCGCTTCGCTGGGCGCCAGTGCGGCCAGGATGCGGCCGAGGCGCAGCGCTTCCTCGCACAGTTGCGGCCGCATCCAATCGTCGCCGGCCGTTGCCGAGTAGCCCTCGTTGAAGATGAGGTAGATCACCTCCAGCACCGAGGCCAAGCGCTGGCCGAGTTCGGCGCCGCGGGGAACCTCGAACGGCACCTGCTTCTCGCCTAGTGTTCGCTTGGCCCGCACGATGCGCTGAGCCACTGTGGGCTCCGCGACCAGGAAGGCGCGCGCGATCTCGTCGGTCGTCAGGCCTCCGATCAGGCGCAAGGTCAGGGCCACGCGCGCTTCGGTGGCGAGCACCGGATGGCAGGCCGTAAACATGAGCCGCAGCAGGTCGTCGCCGATGTCGTCATCGAGCGCAGCATCGAGGTCGGGTTCGGCTCCTTCGCCCTCGATCTCCAGGTCGCGGCCGAGTTCATCGTGCTTGCGCTCGATCAGCTTCTTGCGCCGCAGCCGGTCGATGGCTCGATGCTTGGCCGCGGCCATCAGCCAGGCACCCGGCTTGTCCGGGATGCCCGCCCTCGGCCACTGCTCGAGTGCCGTGACAAGCGCATCCTGCGCCAGCTCTTCGGCGAGGCCGACATCGCGCACCATGCGGGCGAGACCGGCAATCAGCTTGGCCTGCTCGATGCGGAAGACCGCGTCGATGGCTTGGTGGGTTGCGGTGGCTGTCACGGCCCCGCTTAGAACATCTCATTCGGGCAGGGGCAAGATGGGGCGCGCCGTGTAGCGCCCAGCCGGGTGGGAGTTTTGCGAGCGGCTAATCGGCGCGCTTGGCGGACAACACCTTCGCGATCTTCGCCGCGAGGCCCTCGAGAGTGAAGGGCTTCACGATCAGCTCGACCCCGTCATCCAGGGTTCCGTTGTGGACGATGGCGTTGCGCGTGTATCCGGTCGTGAACAGGATTTTCAGCTCGGGCCGCCGCCGCAGTGCTTCCTCGGCCAGCTTGCGGCCGTTCATGCCGGGCATCACGACGTCGGTGACCAGCAGGATGGCCTCGGAATGCTCGTCCAACACCTTGAGGGCCTGCACGGCACCGTTGGCTGACAGCACCGAATAGCCAAGCTCAACGACAATATCGACGGTCAGGCGGCGCACGTCGTCGTCGTCCTCGACCACCACAACCAATTGTCCGTTGCCAGGTGTTGGTGGCCCAGCCTTGCTCAGCGCGACCGGGCTCGTCACGTGCTTCTCGACCAGACGCGGGATATAGAGCTTAACCGTCGTGCCGACGCCGACCTCGCTGTAGATCTTAACGTGGCCGCCCGATTGTTTGATGAAGCCGTAGACCTGGCTGAGGCCGAGGCCCGTGCCGGCGCCCGCGCTCTTGGTGGTGAAGAACGGCTCGAATGCGTGCGAAATGACGTCGGCGGTCATGCCGTGGCCGGTGTCAGTGACGGCGATCAGCACGTATTGGCCTGCCTTTACGTCGGCATGTGCGGCTGCGTAGGGATCGTCCAGGTAGGCGTTGGCTGTTTCAAACGTGAGCTTACCCCCATCGGGCATCGCATCGCGCGCGTTCACAGCCAGATTGACGAGCGCGCTCTCCAATCCGTTCGGATCGGCATTGATGCTCCAAAGCCCGCCCGCGCGAACGAACTCGATCTGCATGCTTTCCGGAATCGTGCGCCGCAGCACTTGCTCCATGCCGCTGAGCAGCTGATTGGCATCGATGCGCTGAGGCGACAAGGGCTGTTGGCGTGAAAAAGCAAGCAGACGCGCCACCAAATTCGCAGCTCGCTCCGCGCCACCGATGGCGCCTGCAATATATTCCTGGACGTTCAGGTCGCCGCGCTCCATGCGCCGCTGTGTCAGACGCAAACTGCTGATGATGACGGCCAGCATGTTGTTGAAATCGTGGGCGATGCCGCCGGTCAACTGGCCGACCGCCTCCATCTTCTGGGATTGTCGCAGCGCTTCCTCGGTGAGGCGCAGGCGCTGCTGCTCGGCCAGCCGTTCGGTAACGTCGTAGACGAACTGGTAAGCGCCGATGCGCCGTCCGTCGGCGTCACGCAGAGCATTGAAGCGCATCTCATAGTATCGCCGATCGCGACCAGCATCGCCGAACTCGGCGACCTCGACGAACTCCTCGCCCGCCAGCGCGCGCTGCCAGACCGCGCGAACAGCCGCCTGGTGCTCCGGCATGTGCGCCAGAAGCGTCAGCATGTTGTCGCCAACTTTTGGGAGTACGCCGAAGATGCGCTGGAATTCGCGCGCGGCCGCGCCGTTGATGGCGATCCAGCGAAACCCTTGATCGGCGACCTGCACGAAGGCGTTGGTGCCCTCGACGATGTCGGCCAGCACCTTGCGCTCGGCCAGCGTCTCGGCGACGCGTGCTTCCAACGTTTCGTTAAGCTGCTGCAGGGCGATCTCTGCGCGCTTGCGTGCGGTGATGTCCTGAAACAGTACGGCCACCTGGCGGTGAGCGGCCGGCTCGACGCGGAAGGAGGCAAGCTCCAGGTAGCGTCCCGTGGCGACGAGCTCGCGCTCAAACCGGATCGGGTTGCCCGTCAGGAGTACGTCGCGATAAAGCTCGACCCACCCGGCCGCCTCGTCCGGCACCATCGCGCGGACTTTTTGGCCCACCACGTTGTGAATGCCCGTGTGGCGGGCGTAGGCGGCATTGGCCTCGATATGAATGTAGTCGCTGAGGGGCCCGTGCGGCCCGTCAAAGAATTCGATGATGCAGAAGCCCTCATCGATCGAGTCGAAAAGGGTACGGTAGCGGTCCTCTCGTGCGGTGGCTGCATCGTCATTGTTGCTGCGATCGCCGGCGGCACGTAGCCGCGTCACTTCTTCCTCGAGCGCCTTGATCTTGCGCTGAAGCTCGGCGATTTCGACTTGGTTCACGATCGACGCCCGACTGCTGCTCAGGAGTTTCTGTCGGGCTGCTGCACTAAAGCCAAACCGATACGGTTCGCCGATCCGACTGCCAAGCCCGGTGCCCGACGAGTCCAGGCCAATCGGCGACGACCAAGCTCAACGGGCCCGGGCCGGATTGGTTCCAGTAGCGGGCTGGCGTGCGGGATGCTGACGCCTTGCGAAAGCGAACAGCCGTGGCGTGCGCCCCGGCTGTCCGGTCATGTGGGCCAAGAGGCGTGGTTACGTGCGGGCGGCGTTGCGCCTCATCTTGGCGCGGGTCGCTTCCTCGCGGGCGCGTTCCTTTGGCGTGAAGACGTCCTCGGAGAAGTCCTCGGCCTCAAAGATGGGGCGCAGCTCGCACTCGCCCTGACCCAGCACCTCCAGGAAGCGCCTGGTCCAGTGGATGGCTTCGTCCATGGTCTTCACCTGGAACAGGGCGTAGGAGGCGACGAGTTCCTTCGACTCGGTGAAGGGGCCGTCGATGACCGTGAACTTGCCACCGGCGAGCTTCACGCGCTTGCCCTTGGCACTCGGATGCAGGCCGTCGCTCGCCAGCATCACGCCGGCCTTGGTGACCTCCTCGACGAATTTGCCCATGCGCTCGATCAGTTCCTGGCTCGGCGGTGCGCCGGCCTCGCTGTGCTTGTCGGCGCGCAGCATTCCCAGAATTCGCATTGGTGTGTCTCCGTTGATGTCAAATTGGGGCAAGGGTCCCGGATGGCCTCGGCGCGCCTCAGCAAGGCGCGGCCTCGGGCTCGGGACATGCAGTGCCAAGCCGTGGAGCCTGACGTCAGTCCTACTTCTTCAGCTCCTTATCAAGGCGGCGGTGATGATCGATGGCATCGCTCTCGCCGAAGTCCTCCAGCTCGAACAGCTGGCGGATCTCGATCTCGCTGTCCTCGTTGTGCGGGTTGGGGCAACGCTTGATCCACGCGACCGCCTCCGCCAGCGACTTGCACTGCAGGATCCAGTAGCCGGCCACCAGTTCCTTCGTCTCGGCGAACGGGCCATCGAGGACGGTGCGCTTATCGCCAGAAAACCGGACACGCGCGCCCTTTGCACTCGACTGCAGCCCATTGCCGTCCAGCATCACGCCGGCCTTCACCATCTCCTCGTTGAATTTGGCCATTGCCGACAGCAGCTCCTCGGACGGCATCACGCCGGCTTCAGAGTCCTTGGTGGCCTTGACCATCACCATGAAACGCATCGTCGTCTCTCCTTCGGTTGCATCGGGAGCCGGGCTGCCGGGTCTGGCCCTGGCTCTACTGTGACGACGAACGGGGCATGGCGAAATCGACAGCCTCAGGGAGTTTTTTGTAACGTCTGGCCTAAGACGCTGTTTTCAATCGAAACTTTTATTGCCGGAGGCTCATGCGGGCGGCCAGCGCTGCATGTTAGCCGCACGCCGGGCTGTCGACGTCGTGACCGCCAGCAAGCAGCCTGCTGCTACCAGGAGCGAAGGCCCTGCTGGCGATGCCGTCGCATGCTACTGCAATGCCCGTGTGATGGATCGGGCGCCATCGTTCGGGGTGACGATGTTGAACCAGAATGGGAACTTGTCGAGCATGGCGAGGAAATCGGCGAATGCCTCGCGCCGGCCCTCGACCTTCATCTCGCCCGATGTGATGGCCTGCTCGGGCGTGATTTCGCCAAGCTGGATGCGGTCGAGCGTTGCCTTGGTCAGGGAGAC